>Ga0307296_10000026_pt1 | contig 53754 bp, 50 predicted proteins | sample ER_DNA_153_FD_194467 | JGI IMG/M metagenome (GOLD analysis project Ga0307296, IMG submission 194467) | Bulk soil microbial communities from the East River watershed near Crested Butte, Colorado, United States - ER_DNA_153 | ecosystem: Environmental > Terrestrial > Soil > Floodplain | place... | reverse complement strand
CCCAAGTGGCTGCACCGCTACTGGAAGGCCGAGTTCCTCCCTGGCCTGTCGAGCGACTTCCTGGACGTGTTCCGGAGCAGTGCGCTGCGGGTGACCTCGCCGCTGTCCCAGTCGATCATCTTCCACGTCGCCGGCGCGCTCAACGACCACCAGGACGACGACGGGGCGGTCGGCAACCGCGACGCCCACTACATCGGCGGGTTCAACGCCACCTGGCCACCCGGCGCCCCCGCCGACCCGCATGTGGCCTGGGCCCGGGATGGATGGGAGCGGATCCGGCCCTTCTCGACCGGCGGGAACTACGTCAACTTCCAGCTGGCCGACGACGACACCACCCGGACCGCCGCCGCCTACCGCAGCAACTACCGGCGCCTCCAACAGGTCAAGGCCACCTACGACCCCGACAACCTGTTCCGCATCAACCGCAACATCCCCCCGGCGCCCTGACCGCCAGGCCACCAGCCCGAACACGACCCAAGACATGAAGCGGCGTCAGCATGCCAGCTCCCGGCCTGGGACGGGTGCGACCCTCGCGAGCTGGCTGCACCCCGTCCTGGTGACCCGCGACGGCCCCGGCCCGTTCCGGGAGAGGCTGGTGCAGCTTGAGGGCATCGCCCATCCAGTACGGCTGCTGGAAGCCCGCCGGGCGTAATAGGCCTGGCGGCGCTGGTCCCGTCTGTCACGGGGACCTGATGGCCAGGAACTCGCTGGTGTCGTCGCCCTTGCGGCGGTCCTCCCCGGGGACCCGCTGGTCGCCCAGGCGCCGGGGGCGGCCGGCCACGCTCCAGCGCTCGACCAGGTAGGGCTTGGCGGCCAGGAACACCTCGGCGAAGGACGCGATCCGCTCCTCGGCCTGCTCGGGGGTGTCGTCGGCGGCCTCGCGCACGAAGGTCGCGGTGCGGGCGAAGTACAGCGGGATCATCGAGGACACCAGCCGGTCGTGGTCGATCACCTGGGCGTTGTAGGCCACCAGGTAGTCGTAGCAGATGCGGGCCCACAGCTCGACCGGGAGCACGAACCCCTCGGGCCGCTCGCTCGCCTGGTGGATGGCCTCCTTGACCCCGTCGAAGTGCTGGGCGGCCAGGACCTCCCGCCACAGCTCGTGCTCGGCCACGTACCCCTCCACGAACCGCCACACCAGCCGGTCCAGGTTGACCCGGATCTCCTCGGTGGAGGTGGCCGTGCGGAAGCCGAAGGTGGGGACGCCGGCGATGCCGTCGGTCTCGGCCCAGCGGTCGACGTAGCGGCCGGCCAGGGCGAACAGGCTGCCCACGACCTGGCGGAACATCGGCCCCAGGTCGCGGCCCGGGTCCTTGGCGTCGTGCAGCTTGGCCCCGAGCACGCTCTGGCAGACGCTGAAGCCCTCGCACAGGGCCACGGTGGTCATCCAGATGTCGACCCCGAAGCGGGCCACGTCGGTGCTCCACACCTGCTTGGCGGCCCAGTGGGCGGCCAGGCGGCCCGAGAAGCCGAAGTCGCCGCCGATCGGCTGGCGCAGCCGCCGACCGTACAGGGCCGCGGTCAGCGGGAAGGCGACCGAGTTGGTGATGGTGCCGTCCAGCTTGTGGCGCGCGTACAACGGCGTGACCAGGTCGTACCCGTGCTCGAGGATGGGCCCGACCAGCCGGTCGACCCAGGCCGGGCTGACCGAGCGCAGGTCGGCGTCCAGCACCGCGCAGCCCCTGGCCCCCACGGCGGCGGCCAGCTCGAAGATGGCCCGGAAGGCCGAGCCCTTGCCGGACAGGCCGACGTAGGTCATGGCCAGCTTGTCGGGGGGCTCGACCTTGGGGTCGAGCAGCAGCAGCTCCTCGTCCCCGATGGTGGTGGCGGCCATGGCCGCGGCGACGGTGCCGTCGGTCGAGGCGCCGTCGGAGACGGCGATCAGGCAGCGGCGGTCGGGGAAGTGCTTGCGCAGCCCGGCCTCGACGGCCCGGACGACGTGGCCGATGGTGCGGGCGTTCTGGTACGACGGGATCCCGACCAGGACGTCGACGGGCCGGTCGCGGTCGAGCAGGGCGGCGGCGTCGTCGCTGAGCACGCCGTGCTGTAGGCGCTCCAAGTGTGGTCCCCCCCTCGAGCTGGACGTGGAAGACGGCATTCCATCACGCCGAGGAGACCGGGCGCAGGAGGGGCCGGCGGCCCAGCCGGAAGGGCACGATGGTCACGTTGACGCCGTCCATCGAGCCCAGCGCCCGGACCAGCCCGGCCGAGGAGTTGTCGTGCAGGATCCGGCGCCACAAGGTGGCGTAGCGGCGCTTGGGGACCAGGACGGTGACCTCGGTGTCGGGCCGCACCAGCTCGGCGATGGTCGCCTGGGTGGTGGCCAGCAGGTTGCGGTCGGGGGCGTCGACCAGCTCGAGCGGCGCCGGCATGTTGACCCTGGCCCAGAGCGCCGCCAGCTCCTTGGCCCGCTCGGGGTCGACGGCGATGTGCACGGCGGTCAGGCGCAGCGGGTTGAGCTGGCGGGCGTACTGGAGCGCCCCGATGGTCGCCCGGTCCAGGGCCTCGACCAGGACCACCACCTCGTGGCGGGGCTTTGGCGGGGCGATCCGGTCGTTGACCTCGACCTTGAGCTCGCCCAGCTCGCCCCGGTAGGTGCGCTGGGTGCGCAGCAGCAGCCAGACCAGCAGCGGCACCGCCACCACCACCATCCAGGCCCCGTGGGTGAACTTGGTGATCGTGATGACGATCAGCACCAGCAGCGTCACCGTGGCCCCGAGGCCGTTGATCAGCAGGCCGTTGCGCCAGCCGGGCTGGCGCAGCCGCAGGTGGCGGCGGGTCATGCCCGCCTGGGCCAGGGTGAAGGAGGTCACCACCCCGATGGCGTACAGCGGGATCAGGGCGTGCACGCTGGCCTTGAAGGCGATGACCAGGAACAGGGCGCCGGTGGCCAGCACCAGGATCCCGTTGGAGTAGACCAGCCGGTGGCCACGCTTGCGCAGCTGCCGGGGCATGAGCGCGTCCTGGGCGGCGAAGGAGGCCAGGATGGGGAAGCCGTTGAAGGCCGTGTTGGCCGCCAGGACCAGGATGAACAGGGTGGCGATCTGCACGAACACGAACAGGGAGTGGCCGAGCACGCTGGCGCCGAGGACGTGCTCGGTGAGCTGGGCGACCAGGGTCGGGTGGCCCCCCTCGAAGGGGCGGGCGTCCAGCTGGATGGCCAGATAGGTGATGCCGATGAACAGGAAGCCCATGATCAGGGCCATCGCCACCAGGGTGCGCTGGGCGTTCTGGGCCTCCGGCTTCTTGAACGCCGGCACCCCGTCGGCGATCGCCTCCACCCCGGTCAGGGCGGTCGTCCCGGCCGCGTAGGCGTGCATGAGCAGGAACAGGCTGACCACGGCCAGCGGCTCCCCGACGCCGGCCAGGTCCCGGGTCTCGACCGGGCTGTAGGCGATGGGGTCGATGTGGCCGGACAGGATCCGGTAGACGCCGATCACGACCACGCCGCCCAGGCTGGCGATGTAGACGTAGGTGGGGACGGCGAAGATCTTGCCCGACTCGCGGATGCCGCGCAGGTTGCCCCAGGCGAGCAGGATCACGAAGGCGACCGAGATCTCGACCCGGAGGTCCTCCAGGGCGGGGATGGCCGAGGCCAGGGCGGCCGTCCCGGCCGAGACGCTCACGGCCACGGTGAGCACGTAGTCGACCAGCAGGGCGGCCGCGCACACGGCGGCCAACGACCCGCCCAGGTTGTCCCGGGTCACCATGTAGGCCCCGCCGCCCTGGGGGTAGGCGGAGATCACCTGGCGGTAGGACAGGACCAGGATGAGCAGCAGCACCGCCACCCCGGCGGCCAGGGGCAGGGCCAGCCCGATGGCCGCCGACCCGGCCACCACCAGCACCAGCAGCATCTCCTCGGTGGCGTAGGCGGTCGAGGAGATCGGGTCGGAGGAGAACACGGCCAGCGCGACCCGCTTGGAGATGCGCTCGTGGGCCAGCTGGGCGGTCTTGAACGGCGGCCCGAGCAGGGCCCGCTTGGCCCGGTAGCCGAGCGACTCGTAGCGTTCCTGGTCGGGCGGCTGCGGCACCTGCCGCAGCTTGGTTGTCGTCTTGGGCTCGAGTTCTGTGGCCATGACCCCGGTTCCGGTGCGGTTCGTGCCTCAACAGCCTACCGCCGGGGGGAACCGACCACGGGGTCAGCCGTCGGTCGGCGCGGGCGGCTCGGGGAGGATCGGCTCGGGCAGGATCGGCTCGCCGCGGTGGCGGCGGTCCAGGACCACGTTGAGGGCGGCGCCGTACAGGATGAGCTGGCCGAAGAAGCCGAGCCAGACCAGCAGCAGCGTCACCGACACCAGCGACCGCGGCAGGACCCCGATGCCGGCCGAGTGGCTGGCCCAGAGGTCGAAGCCCCGCTTGAGCACGTAGAAGCCGATGCCACCGAAGATGGCGCCCGGGACCTGGCTCAGCCAGGAGTGGCGGCGCGCCGGCAGCAGCCGGTACAGCAGCAGGAGCACGACCGTCATCGAGGCCGGCGCGGCCACCTCCTCGATCATCGACACCACCGAGCTGGTGCGGGGGACCCCGAACCGGTCCAGGGTCCGCTGGGCGGTGGCCGACACCCAGATGGTGAGCAGGGCCGAGCCGAGCAGGATCGAGCCGAGCAGCATCACGACCATGATGTTGACGATCTTCTGGCCGACCGGGTTGCGGCCGCTGGGCAGCTGCCACATCCGGTTCAGGCAGGCGGTCATCGACCCGACGAAGCCGCTGCCGGCGTAGGCGACGCTGAGCAGACCGAACACCCCGAGGGCGGCCCGGTTGACGACGACCTGGTCGATGACCGTGTCGAACACCTCGCTGCCGATGCCGGGGAAGACCTGGTTGAGGGCCTCGGCCACGGCCGCGCGGGCGTCCGGCCCGGGGCTGGCGAAGGTGGCGATGACGAACGCCGCCACCATCAGCAGCGGCAGCAGCGACAGGAAGGTGTAGTAGGCCATGCTGCCCGAGAGCAGGGCGCCCTCGGCCTTGGAGAAGGTCTGGACCACGGCCCAGGGGAAGCGGGTCCAGCGGTTGCCGGCCAGGAAGCGGTAGAGCCGGCCGATCGCCTGCTCGATGTGGATCTCCGGGCCCCTGGGCTCGGCGTCGGCCTTGGCCATCCGTCCGCCTCCTTCACAGAGGATGGTAAAGGCTCAGGCCCTCGGCACCACCTCGAGCAGCGACGCCTCGGGCCGGCAGGCGAACCGGAACGGGGCGTACTTGCTCGTGCCGAGGCCGGCCGAGACGTGCAGCCAGCTCGACCCCCAGCGCGACAGCCCGCGCACCCGGTCCCGGGGCAGGTCGCAGTTGGTCACCAGGGCCCCGACCCCGGGCAGGCGGACCTGGCCGCCGTGGGTGTGGCCGGCCAGCAGCAGCACGTAGCCGTTGCGCTCGAAGGCGTCCAGGGCCCGCCGGTAGGGGCTGTGCACCACCCCCAGGCGCAGCCGGGGGGGCACCTCGCCGTTGGCGGGGACGGCCACGCCGGGGTCGTCGCGGCGGATGTGGGGGTCGTCCATGCCGGCCAGCTCGACGTCGCCGAGCCGGTCGCGGCGGTTGGACAGCACCGTCCAGCCCTGGGCCTCGAGGCCGTCGACCAGCTCCCGCCACGGGTTGCGGCCGGAGCTGCGCCTGCGTCGCGAGCTGGGCCCGAGGAAGTAGCCGAGCGGGTTGCGGAACCGCGGCGCCCAGTAGTCGTTGGAGCCGAGCACCGCCACCGCCCCCAGCCGGGGCCGGAACCGGCCGAGGGCCTCCAGGACCGGGTCGAGCGCCGCCGGCTCGCCCAGCATGTCCCCGGTCAGCACCACCAGGTCGACCGGCTCGGCGGCCAGCCGCTCCAGGAACGCCACCCGCCGGGTGTCGGCCACCGTCAGGTGCAGGTCCGACAGGTGCAGCACGGTGAGCGGCGCCTGCCCCGGCTCCAGGGCCCGGACCCGCTCGCGCCGCAGCCGGTACCAGTCCCGCTCGACCAGCACCCCGTAGCCGACGCAGACGGCCCCGGCCGCGGTCACCGCCCCGGCCAGCAGGGCGACCTTGGACGAGGCTGCAGGCATGCGGTCGCGCTCCTGGACGTGGCGGTGGGATGAAGGTGGATTGTAGCTGTAGGCTCGGCCCGTGCTCATCGACGACGTGCAGCAGGCGATGTTCGGGGCCATGAAGGCCCGCCAGAGCGGGGAGACGGCGGCCCTGCGCCTGGCCCTGTCGGCGCTCAAGTCGGCCGCCATCGACGCCCGCGGGGACCTGTCGGACGACGAGGCGGTGGCCGTGCTCCAGCGCGAAGCCCGCAAGCGGCGCGAGGCCGAGCAGGCCTACCGGGACGCCGGCCGGGTCGAGCGGGCCGACCAGGAGGCCTACGAGCGGTCGGTGCTGGAGCGGTTCCTGCCCGCCGCCCTCGACCCCGACGAGCTGGCCCGGCTGGTGGACGAGGCGGTGGCGTCGTCGGGGGCCAGCGGTCCCAAGGAGCTGGGCAAGGTCATGGGCCGGCTGATGCCCCAGGTCAAGGGCCGCGCCGACGGCAACGAGGTCCGCCGCCTGGTGCTGGAGCGCCTCGGCGGCCCGGCCGGCCAGGGCTAGCCGCGGCGGCCGACCATCAGGGTGACGGAGGACCCCCTGGGCAGCTGGCCGCCGGCTCCCGGGCTCTGGGCGGCGACCCGGCCGGGCCGGCCGCTGGTGTAGGCCAGGCCGGAGCCCAGCCCCGAGCCGCTCAGCACCGCCCTGGCCGCGCCGATCGGGAGCCCGACCACGCCGGGCACGATCACGGTGTTGGGACTGCGGGTGGTCGGCGGCGGCTTGGGCCCTCCCGGGGGCTTGGGCCCTCCCGGCGGCTTGGTCCCCGGCGGCGGCTTGGTGGTCGGCGGGACGGGTGGCGGCGGGGGCGGCGGGGCCGCCGGGAATCCCTCCACCGGGGCGCCGTTCAGGGCGGCGGCCATGTAGTCGTGGAAGATCATGGCCGGGAAGGTCCCGCCGAACACGGGCCGGCCGCCGTTCTGGTAGCGCATGGGCACCGGCTTGGGGGTGAACCCGACCCACACCGAGGTGGCCATCTGGGGCGTGAAGCCGTTGAAGAAGGCGCTCTGGTACTCCTGGGCGGTGCCGGTCTTGCCGGCCACCGGCCGGTCGGGCAGGGCGGCCGCGCGGCCGGTGCCGCCGGTCACCACCCCGCGCAGCATGGCCGTGACGGTGGCGGCGATCTTGGGCTCGATCACCCTGGTGCAGTTCGGCTTGCGCTCGAACAGCTGCTTGCCCGGGGCGTCGATCCTGGCGATCGAGAAGGCCGGGCAGCGCACGCCGTTATTGGCCAGCACCCCGTAGGCGCTGGCCATGTCGAGCACCGACACGGGCACGACCCCGAGGACCGAGGAGCAGACGGCCCAGTGCCGCCTGTAGTCCTCCGAGCCGCGCGGGGGGACGCTGATCCCCATCCTGCGGGCGGTCTCGATGGCCCGCTCGATGCCGACGTCCATGGCCAGCTGGGCGAAGTAGGTGTTCACCGAGTGGGCCGTGGCCTGGTACATGTTGAACACGCCGGCCTCGCCGTCCCCGGCGTTGCCCAGCGTCCAGGGCGTGTTGAAGCCGGTGTAGCAGCGGCGGTCGGGGATGGTGATCCTGGCCGGGGAGTTGTAGACCTGGGCCGGGGTGATGCCCTTCTCCAGGGCGGCCACCAGGTAGAAGACCTTGAACGAGGAGCCCGGCTGGAAGCCGCTGCCGCCCCGGGCGGTGGCCAGGTCGACCTGGGACCGCTTGAAGTTCTCACGGCCGCCGTAGAGGGCCAGGATCCGCCCGGTGTTGGGGTCGACGCTGGCCACGGCGCCGGTCGGGTTGCCGCTCTTGCCGAACCGGTTCCACAGCTGGTTGCGGATGGCCGCCCTGGCCTGGGCCTGGCGCCTGGGCTGGAGGGTGGTGTAGACCTTCAGGCCGCCCTGGAACACCATCCGCTTGCGCCGCTCGGTGTCCTCCTTGCCGAGCACCTTGTCGTAGGCCGGGTCGTGCAGCAGCTGCTGCTTGATGTACTCGACGAAGTAGGGCTGCCTGGTCTTGGGCTTGTGGAGCTCGACCTTGAGCTTCTCCCGCTTGGCCTTGGCCACCGCCTTGGGGCTGGCGTAGCCCCGCTCCTGCATCCGGTCCAGCACCGCCATCCGGCGCGGCTTGTTGTCCTTGGGCCGGGTCGGCTTGAGGCGGTTGGGGGCCTGGACGGTGGCCGCCAGGGCGGCCGCCTCGGCCAGGGTCAGCTTGCGCACCGACTTGCCGCCGAAGTAGTGCTGGGCGGCGGTGGCGATGCCGTAGACCCCGTCCCCGAAGTAGGCCTGGTTGAGGTAGGCCTCCAGGATCTGGCTCTTGGACCAGCGCCGTTCCAGCTCGACGGCGTACATGGCCTCACGGATCTTGCGGTCCAGGGTGCGGGAGTCGCCGGTCACCACCTTCTTGATGTACTGCTGGGTGAGGGTGCTGCCGCCCTGGGCGATGGACCCCTTGCGCAGGTCGGCGACGGCCGCCCGCAGGATGCCGCGCATGTCGATGCCGCCGTGCTCGTAGAAGCGGTCGTCCTCGATGGCCACCACGGCGTTGCGGACGCGGCGGGGGATGTCCCTGAGCGGGACCACCTTGCGGTCCTCGTCCAGCACCAGCCTGGCCAGGACGGTCTTGCCGTCAGCGGCGTAGATCACCGACGTCTGCGGCGGGCTGGGCAGGGCCTCCTGGAGCGGCGGCACGTCCCCCAGCTTCCTGACGGTGTCCCTGGCCTTGGCGCCGGCCGGGACCACGACCGTGAGCAGGGCCGCGCTGGCGACCAGGGAGACACCGGTGATGAGGGCCACGATCAGCGCCAGCCGACCGCCCACCCGGGAGGCACGACCGCGGGAGAGACGGGCTGGCGGCGCGGGCATCGGAGCGTCGGCCATGCTGACCGGATGATATAGGGTGGTCGATCGGCACGGGCAAACCGACGCCCGAACGTTATCAGGAGGCCACACGCTGGAGCGCCTGGCCGACTCCTTCCAGGACTTCGCCGACGGCTTCGTCCACCGGCTGCCCAACCTGCTGGCCGCCCTGGTCGCCCTGGGGCTCACCGTGGTGGTGGCCAGGGTCGTGCGCCGGGTGGTGGAGCGGACCCTGCGCCGCACCGACGCCGAGCGCCACGTGGTGGTGGTGGTGGCCACCCTGTCCTTCTACGCCGCGGTCGCGCTCGGGCTGCTGGTCGCCCTCTCCATCGGCGGGGTCAACCTCGGGGTGCTGATCGGCAGCCTGGGCCTGGCCACGGTGGCCCTCGGCTTCGCCCTCCAGGACATCGTCAGCAACTTCACCGCCGGCATCGTGCTGCTGCTGGAACACCCGTTCACCGAGGGCGACCACGTCGCCATCGCCGAGGCCGAGGGCGAGGTGGAGGAGATCCGGGTCAGGGCCACCCGGCTGCGCGCCCCCGACGGCCAGCTGGTCATCGTCCCCAACAAGCTGCTGTTCACGCAGGTCCTGACCAACGCCAGCGCGAGCATGCGCCGGCGGGTCGAGGTCCCGCTCGAGGTCCCCTACGGCCAGGACCTCACCCGGGCCAGGGAGCTGCTGCTGGCCGCGGCGGCCGAGGTCGAGGGGGTCGGCGACGACCCGGCCCCCCGCCTGCTCACCCAGGACCTCGCCCAGGGCGCCCGCAACCTGCGCCTGGTGTTCTGGGTCGATTCCCGCAGCGACGACCCGGTCCGGGTCCGCAGCGAGCTGCTGGACATCGCAGAGCGGCGCCTGCGCGACGCCGGCATCTCGCTGGCCGAGGCCGGCTCGTAGCCGTCCCGGCCGGTCAGGCGAAGAGGTGCGCGCCCAATCGCCGTAATCCGGCCAGGTCATGGACGTCGTCGGCCAGCAGCGGGACCTGGACCACGCCCAGGTTGGGGACGGTGGCCAGCAGGTCGCGGACGCGGCGCTGCTCGGCCGCGGCCAGGGTCTCCAGGCCGTCGTGCAGCTCCAGCAGGTCGGCCAGCAGGCGGCCGTCGGCCCCGGCGGCGGCCAGCCGGCGCCGGGCCGCCGCCGGCACCTGGGGCACCGGCCCGGCCTGGTGGATGCGGTTCACGACCAGGGCGCCGAGGGGCATGCGGTCGGCGGCCAGGCGGCCGGCGAAGTAGGCGGCCTCGCGCAGGGCCGCCCCGTCGGGCGTGGCCACCACCACGAACGCGGTGCTGGGGTGCTTGAGCTGGTCGTAGACCAGCCCGGCGCGCTCCTTGAAGCCGTCGTACATGCCCTCGAAGGCGGCGAAGAACTCGCCGACCTCGGCCAGCAGCTCCGAGCCGGTGACCCGCCTGACCATCTTGGTCATCGCCGTGGTGGCCAGGTTGAGCCCGCGCAGGTAGCCGCGGCCGATCCGCTGGGCGGGGGCGATCAGCAGCCGGAAGGCGCGGGCGTCCAGCAGCTCGTTGAGGTTGTCGGGGGCGTCCAGGAAGTCGAGGGCCGAGCGGGTCGGCGGGGTGTCGACCACCAGCAGGTCGTAGCGCTGGGACTCGTGCAGCTCGTACAGCTTCTCCATGGCCATGTACTCCTGGGTGCCGGCCAGGGTGGACGACAGCCGCTGGTAGAAGCGGTTGGCCAGGATGCGGTCGGCCTGCTCGGCGTCGCGGGCGTAGCGCTCGATCACCTCGTCGAAGGTCCGGCGCATGTCCAGCATCATCGCGTCCAGGCTGCCCGGGCCCCGGGTCGACAGTCCCTTGGCCCGGACCGGCCGGGGGGCGTTGGAGAGCAGGTCGAGGCCGAGAGCCTGGGCCAGGCGGCGGGCCGGGTCGATGGTGAGCACGCAGGTGCGGCGGCCGGACTCGGCCGCCCACAGGGCGACCGCGGCCGCGGTCGAGGTCTTGCCGACCCCGCCCGACCCGCAGCACACGACGATCCGGGCCGACCGGGCCAGCTCGGCCAGGGGCGAGGGTGCCGCCGAGGCGAGCGTCGTGCCCGCGGCCCGGGCGGTCACCCGCCGGCCTCTCCGGCCTCAGGGTGCGCGTCATCCGAACCCCGGGACGCAGGGGCCCCACCCCGGGATGCAGGGGCCCCCGAACGGGAGGGTAGCCGACGACCGGATGAGGTGCCCGCCGCTGTCCACAGCCCGCCCGGGGCCAGGTGGCCGGCCAGGGCGCGGACCTCCTCGGGGCCGCCGGCCCCGCCGCCCAGGAACGGCAGCTCGACCACGGGCAGCCCGTCCACCCCGGCCCGGAGCTCCTTGAGCAGGCGGCGCTCGCGGGCGACCACGCGCTGGCGGCCGCGGGCCTCGTCGAGCAGGGTGCCAAGGGCCGCCCGGTCCAGCCTGGCCCCGGCCGCCGCCGCGGCCGCGGCCAGCGGCGCCGGGTCCTTGGCCAGGGCGGCCAGCCGGCCGGCCCGCCCGCCCAGCCGGTCGCCGGTGACCTGGTTGGCGACCACGGCGGCCACTGGCAGCCCGGCCTCGCGCAGGGCCGCCACCCCCTCGAGGGTCTCGGCGACCGGCAGCTCCTCGGGCAGGCAGGTGAGCACCACCGCGGTCCGCTCCGGGTCGTCGAGCAGGTCCCTGACCCGGTCGGCCTGGTGCCGGATAGGGCCGACCCGGGCCAGCTCGGCCACGGTCTCCGGCGCCCGCAGGAACGGCACCACCCGGCCCGTCGGCGGCGCGTCCAGCACCACCAGGTCGTAGCCCCCCGGCGGCCCCGACCCGGACCGCGCCTCCCGGGTCGCCGCCTCCCACACCTTGCCGACCAGCAGCACGTCCCCCAGCCCAGGCGCGGCCGCGGTGATGAACCGGTTGAGGTGGGCCCAGCTCAGCAGCCGGGCCAGCGGCGCGAACCCGTACCCGGCCAGGTACTCCCGCAGCGACTCGTCCGGGTCGACGGCCAGCGCGTTGACCCCCTGGGCGACCCGCGCCTCCCGGTGGTCGAGCTGCCGCCGCCCGAACAGCCCGGCCAGCCCCTGCCGCCCCTCGACCTCGGCCACCAGCACCCGCCGCCCCCGCCCGGCCGCGGCCACGGCGAGACCGGCCGCGACCGTCGTCTTGCCGGTCCCGCCCTTGCCGGTGACCACCAGCAGCCGAGCCTGGTCCAGCACCTCGAGCATGGTCGCGCCATCGTAGCCGCCCCGGCCCTGTGGACAACCCAAAGCGCTCCACCTGGTCTTCGGGAACAATGGGGGCGATGCGACGAGCCGCCTCCCTCCTCTGTCTCGCCGGTGCGCTGCTGGCCACCGTGGGGCTGCTGCCTGCGCGGGCCCAGGGCGAGGGGCCGGTGGTCGAGGTGTTCGAGGCGTCCGGGGTGCTGGACGCGAGCGTGCTCGGGGCGCTGCGGCGCGACCTGGACGGGGCCGGGCGGCGGGGGGCGCGGGTGTTCCTCGTGCAGCTGTCGAGCTTCGGCGGGCTCGGGGTCGACCCGGCCGAGGTCCAGAGGACCGTGGCCGGGGCCCGGGTGCCGGTGGCGGTGTGGGTCGGGCCGCGGGCCGCCGACGCCGCCGGGGCGGCCACGTTCCTGCTCGCCGGGGCCGACGTCGTCGGGGTGTCCAGGGACGCCCGGATCGGGCCGGCGCTGCCGGCCGAGCTCGGCCGGGGCCGCCACCCGGCCGCCGAGACGGCCCTGTTCGCCGCCTCCGGCCTGCCCCCGGCGGTCGAGCGGTCCACCCTCACCGGGTCGGCGGCGGAGGCGGCCAAGCTGGCCGACTTCCAGGCCGAGTCCCTGCCCGACGCGGTGCGCCGCCTCGACGGCCAGATGGTCGACGGGCGTCCCCTCGAGGTGAGCGGCTTCCAGGTCCGGTTCCTGTCCCGGTCCCTGCTCGACCGGATCCGCCACGGCCTGGCCAACCCGACCCTGGCCTACCTGCTGCTCCTGGCCGCCGCGGCCTGCCTGTCCTTCGAGTGGTTCCAGCCCGGGTTCGGGGTCGCCGGCGGCGCCGGGCTGGCCTGCGCCCTGCTGGCCGTCGTCTCCCTGGCCGTCCTGCCGACCAGCTGGCTGGCCCTGGCCCTGCTGCTGGCCGGGCAGGCGCTGTTCACCGTCGACGCCGCCGTGGGCGGGCTCGGCCTGGCCACGGCCGGGGCGGCCGGGCTGACCGCCGCCGGCTCCTGGTGGCTGTTCTCCAGCCCCTCGCCGCTGCTGCGGGTCGACGGCCGCCTGGCCGTCCTCGGGGTGCTGTGGTCGCTGGCCTGGTTCGTGGTCATCCTGACCGTGATCCTGCGCTCCCAGCGCCAGGCCCCCATCGGCACCCAGGCCCTGGTCGGCTCCAGGGGCGTGGTCCGCAGCATGCTCAACCCCGGCGGCATCGTGGTGGTCGACGGGGCCATGTGGCGGGCCCGGCTGGCCGCGGGCGACGGCAGCCTCGGCACCGGGCAGCGGGTCCGGGTCACCTCGGTGGTCGAGGGCATCCTCCAGGTCGAGCCCGAGGACCCCTCGGCCGTCCGGCCCTCGCGCCGCCGCGGACGCCGCCCCGTCGCCGAGCCCGCCAGTCGTGAGTAGGCGCGAGGGCACCCGGGAGCGCCCGGAGGACGCCGCCGCCGGCCGGTCCGGCCCCGACCGCCGCCTGGTGGCCGTCCAGCTGGTCGCCGGGCTGGCCGTCTGCGGCTTCGGCTGGGCAACCAGCCTGGCCGGGACCGAGCCGTTCCGCGGCTACTGGTTCGACCTGGTCTGGAGCGGCTTCATCCTGGCCGCCGACGCGGTCGTCTGGGCCAGGGCCGGGCGCTCCCTGCTGCACGGCGGCGGCTGGCGCGTAGTGGCCATGTTCGCCCTGAGCGCGCCCTTCTGGTGGGTCTTCGAGGTCGCCAACTGGCGCCTGGAGAACTGGAGGTACGTGGGCACCACGGTCTACGGCGGGCAGGCGCACCTCCTGCTCAAGACCATCTCGTTCGTGTTCGTGCTGCCGGCCCTGGCCGAGGCCCGGGACCTGCTGCGGTCCTTCGTCCGCTTCCCGCACCCGCCGGCCATCCCGCTGCCCTCCTGGACCGCCCCCGTCCTGGTCGTCGCCGGCCTGGTCTGCGTGCCGCTGCTCTACCTGGTCCCGGACAAGGCGTTCCCGCTGGTCTGGCTGACCCCGCTGGCCGTCCTGGACGCGGTCGCCGAGCTGCGCGGCCGCCCCAGCATCATCGGCCTGGTCCGTCGGGGCCGGGCCGGGCCGGTGCTGCTGGTGGCCGTGGCCGGCCTGGGCACCGGGATCCTGTGGGAGATGTGGAACTTCGGCGCGCTGCCGTTCTGGCAGTACCGCATCCCCTACGTCGGCCACTGGCCGGTGTTCGAGATGCCGGTCCTCGGCTACCTCGGCTACCCGCCGTTCGCCCTGGCCGCCGACGCGTTCTGGCGCCTGTTCAGCGGCGGGGCGGGCGGCCTCACCGAGGGCCCGGTCACCGACCTGGGCCGGGAGGGCTCCGGCAGCCCGCATCCTGTGACAAACTGAAGCCCAGCACCCGGAACCGGACGACCTGGACGGGAGGGACAGGCCATGAGCACCTGGGTGGTCGTCCTCATCGTGGTGGTGGTGATCGCCCTGATCGTGTGGGGCGTCGTCTCCATGGTCCACGTGCTGCAGGAGTACGAGCGCGGGGTGGTGTTCCGACTCGGCCGGGTCCGCAGCAGGGCCAAGGGCCCGGGGCTGATCATCCTGCTGCCGTTCGGCGTCGACCGGATGCGCAAGGTCACCCTCCAGACGGTGGCCATGAACGTCCCGCCCCAGGACGTGATCACCAAGGACAACATCACCATGCGGGTCGACGCGGTCATCTACGCCAAGGTGGTGGAGCCGGTCCCCGCGGTCGTCAGGGTGCAGAACTACCTGTTCGCGGTCAGCCAGGCCGCCCAGACCAACCTCCGGGCCATGCTCGGCAAGTACGACCTGGACACGCTGCTCGCCGAGCGGGAGACAATCAACCGGGAGCTGCACGGGATCATCGCCCACCGCACCCATGACTGGGGGGTCGAGGTCATCGGGGTCGAGATCAAGGACGTGGACCTGCCCGACGAGCTGCGCCGGGCCATGGCCCGCGAGGCCGAGGCCGACCGCGACGCCAGGGCGCTGATGATCTCGGCCGACGCCGAGCGGCGGGCGTCGCGGCTGCTGTCCGACGCGGCCGCCATCATCAGCCAGAACCCCCAGGCCATGCAGCTCCGCTTCCTCCAGACGATCACCGAGGTGGCCACCGAGCAGAACTCGACCCTGGTCATGCCGATCCCGGTCGAGCTGCTGAGCCTGTTCGGGCGGATCAGCGGCGACTCCGGCAACGGGCGCCCGGGCGCGCCCCCGGCGGTGCCGCCGCCGGCGGCGTCCGAGAGCCCTGCCGGGCCGGAGGAGGGGCGCCCGCCTGAGCAGGGCAACGGCCGTCCCGGTTAGTGGCCCTTTACGCCCCATTGAAGCGGCTTGTGGGATACCTGGGCTGCAACCGAAGCGTTACTGCCTGGAGATTGTTGCCGCAGGTGCCGTGGGTTACGCTGCCATCCGGATCCGCCCGACCAGACCGTGGGCGGTGCGCCCAGCTCACGACGGCCCGAGGGTGACGCGAGAGCGAGGGCGAGGAAGGAACATCGGCATGGCCACCTCATCGGGCGCCGCGGCCGGCGGCGGCCTTTCGTCGACGGATCTCCAGATCGGCTGGCAGTATCGGGCCGCCTGCAAGGGCCCGGTGTCCAACCTGTTCTTCGCCCCCAATCATCTGGAGCGCAAGGAGGAGCGGCTGGCCCGCGAGTCCGCCGCCAAGGCCATCTGCCGCACCTGCCCGGTGCTGGTCGAGTGCCGCGAGTACGCCCTGCTGGTCCGCGAGCCCCACGGCATCTGGGGTGGCCTGAACGAGTACGAGCGCCGCCAGCTCCTGGCCCGCCGCGCCGGCTGACCGGTAGCCTCCCTGCCCGGAGCCGAGCCGAGCGATGGGGAGTGCCATGACCGCCTGGGAGTACGCGACCGTCCCGCTGCTGCCCCACAACACCAAGCAGATCCTCGACAACTGGGGCGACGACGGCTGGGAGCTGGTCGCCGTCCACACCGCCGAGGTCGGCGGCACGATCGCCTTCTTCAAGCGGCCCAAGGGCTAGGCCGCCCCCTGTGGACGGCGCGGCCGCGATGTCGCGGCCGCCCGCTAGGTTCGCGCCATGGATCTCGAGGCCGCCTTCGGTGCCCTGCCCGGCCTGACCGAGCGGGAGGCCCAGCGGCGCATGGCCGCCGCCGTCGCCGAGGCCCTCGAGGCCCAGGTCCCGCTGCTGGTCCACGCCCCGACCGGGGTCGGCAAGTCGCTCGGCTACCTGGTCCCGATCGTGGCCGCCGGCCGGCGGGCAATCGTGGCCACCGCCACCAAGGCCCTCCAGTCCCAGCTGGTCGAGCGCGACCTGCCCCGCCTGGCCGACGCCTTCGGCACCACCTCGGCCCTGGCCATGGGCCGCGGCAACTACGCCTGCTGGGCCCGCATGGAGGCGCTGGTGGCGGCGACCCGGCTGGCCGCCACCAAGGCCGAGGAGGCGGCCCTCGAGGTGGCCTCCTGGGCGGTCGAGTCGGAGACGGGTAGCCGCCTGGACGCCCCGCCCGGCGTCCGCGACGACGTCTGGGACCTGGTCTCGACCAGCGGCGAGGACTGCCCCGGGCAGAAGGGCTGCGCCTTCCACCAGCGCTGCTTCGCCGAACGGGCCAGGGAGCAGGCCCGCGACGTCGACGTGGTCGTCACCAACCACCACCTGCTCCTGCTCGAGCTGGAGCTGCGGTCCCTGTCCGACGCCCCCGGGGTGATGCTGCCCGAGGTCGACGTGGTCGTGGTCGATGAGGCCCACCGGCTGGCCGACCATGCCGCCGACCTCTACGGGGTCACGGTCACCGGGCCCCGGCTGGGCCGGGCCGGGGCGGCCGCCGACGCCGCCGCCAAGGCGGCCGGGATGCCCACCGACTGGTCCCGGCGCCTCCGCGGCCGCTACGAGGAGCTGGCCGCCGACCTCCACCCGGGCCCGGTCGTCCCCGGCGGCCGGGCCCACGCCACCCTGGCCGCCGCCCTCACCCCGCTCGGCAACGACCTCCAACGGATGCTCGCGACCCTCAAGGACCTCGGCGACCCCGACGACGAGGCCACCGCCCTGGTGGCCGCCCGCCGCCGCCTCCGGTACCTGGCCCGCGACCTGGAGCGCCTGGCCGCCCCGCCGGGCAAGGGGCCCGACGACCCCGCCCCGGCCGCCGCCGACCTGGCCGTGTGGGTGGAGGTGGGGCGAGGCGGGGCCAAGGTGGTGCGGTCGGCGCTGGTCGAGCCGGGACCGGTGCTGGAGGAGGTGCTGTGGAGCCGGGTGCCGGCGACGGTGGCCTGCTCGGCCACCCTGGCCGTGGCCGGGAACCTGGCCGTGGCCACCCGGACCCTGGGGGTGGAAGCCCCCACCACCCTGGTGGCGGCCTCGCCGTTCGACTTCCGGCGCAACGCCCTGCTGTACGTGCCCCGGGCCGTGCCCCAGCCGTCCTCGGACGGGTTCCAGGCCGCCGCCGAACGCGAACTGGCCTCGCTGGTCGACGCCTCCCGGGGCCGGGCCCTGGTGCTCTGCACCTCCTGGCGGGCGGTCGAGTCGTTCGCCGCCGCCCTGGCCCAGCTCCCCTATGAGCTGCTGGTCCAGGGCGACGACGTCCCGGCCCGGCTGGCCGCCCGCTTCCGCGACGAGGTGGCCAGCGTGCTGGTGGCCACCAGGACCTTCTTCGAGGGCTTCGACGTGCCCGGGGAGAGCCTGTCGCTGCTGGTCCTGGACCGGCTGCCGTTCCCCCGGCCCGACGACCCCCTGCTGTCCGAGCGCGGCCGGCGGGTCGAGGCGGCCGGCGCCTCCCGGTTCTCGGAGGTCTGGCTGCCGGCCGCCGCCGTCTCCCTTCAGCAGGCCCTCGGCCGGCTGGTCCGCTCCGAGACCGACCGGGGCGTCATGGCCGTGCTCGACCGGCGGCTGGCCGACGCCGGCTACCGGGCGGCCCTGCTGGGCAGCCTGCCCCCGGCTCCCCTGACCCGGTCCATCGACGACGTGCGCGCGTTCTTCGCCGTATAGGCTTGCCGCGCACCACGGCCTGAGGAAGGAGCCCGCCATGCCAACCCCCGAGGAGCGCCTCCAGGAGCTCGGCGTGAGCCTCCCGGCGCCGGTCGCGCCGGTCGCCGCCTACGTGCCATGCGTCCGCACCGGCAACCTGGTCTACGTCTCGGGCCAGGTGCCGATGGCCGACGGCAAGCCGAGCCACCTCGGCCACCTCGGCGACGACGTCGACCTGGAGGACGGCCGCGCCGCCGCCCGGACCTGCGCGGTCAACGTGCTCGCGGCACTCAAGGCCGAGCTGGGCGAGCTCTCCCGGGTCCGGCGGGTCGTCAAGATGACCGGGTTCGTGGCCAGCACCCCCGGCTTCACCGACATGCCCAAGGTGGTCAACGCGGCCAGCGAGCTGTTCGGCGAGGTCTTCGGCGACGCCGGCCGCCACGCCAGGGCGGCCGTGGGTGTCGCCGCCCTGCCCCTGGGCGTCCCCGTCGAGGTCGAGGCCATCGTCGAGGTCGCCTGAGGGCGGCCGACCGCGCCGCGGCCCAGGCGTCAGAATCCGGCCCGGCGGCGGCTGCGGTAGGTGCGGGTCTTGGTGCGGTTGCCGCAGACCTGCATCGAGCACCAGCGGCCGGAGCGGTTCTTGGACCGGTCGTAGAAGGCCCACTGGCAGGACTCGGCCGAGCAGGCCTTGAGGCGTTCCCAGGTGCCCTGGGCGCTGGCCTGGGCGACCCCGGCCAGGAGGGCGGCCAGGGCGCCCCGGCAGCCGGCCGAGCCGGGGCCGAGCACCGGGCGTCCCTCGCCGTCGAAGGCCACCTGGAGCGGGAGCCCGGCCGCGGCCCGGTTGACGACCTCGAGCGCGGCCGGGTCCAGGGGCTCGCCGTCGTTGACCCGCAGCATCGCCCGCAGGGCCTCGCGCAGCTCGACGGCCAGGGCGAGGTCGGCCGGCCCGACCGGCCCGGAGGCGGCCAGCAGCCCGTGGCCGGTCAGGAACCTCCGCAGCGCCTCGGGGCTGTCGAGCTGGTCGTCGCCGGACTCGAGGTCGATGGTGTTGACCAGCGCCTGGACGGCCGCGAGCTCCCTCGGGACGGCCTCGTCGACTGCCGTCGTCTCCATCGTGCGTCCTCCTCGTGACCCACCGCATCGAACACCGGTGATTCCAGTTTAGCGGTTGCAGCCAGTGGAACACCAGTATAGACTGTTTGGTGGTGTTAGATTCTCGAGGAGGTTGTCATGAGCTGGGACGATATGAACCGGGAGCTCGGCTACCAGCACATCGCCGACCTGCAGGCCGATGCCGAGCGGTACCGGCAGGTACGGCTGGCCAAGCGTCGGCGCCAGCGCCGCTCGCGTGGGCGCCTCGGCTGGCTGTGGCCGAGCGGCACGGCCGCGCGGGCCAATGCCATCGTCGGCGGGATCTTCAATCCGCCGTGGCTGTCGCGGCGCGACCGGGCCGGCCGGCCCGGCTGGACCGCCCGAGCCTGAGCCGCTGAGCCTCCCTGGCACCGCGGGTCACGGCGTGCGACCCTAGTCGGCGCTTCCCCGAGCGCCCGACCATGGAGTACGCCGTGCCCCGTCCGCCTTCCCGCCCCCCTGTTCCCCCGCGCCGCCAGGTGGTCGTCTCCCTGACCCTGGCGGCGCTGCTGTTGGCGGCCTGCGGGGGCGCCGGCGACGACCCCAGGCCGGCGACCCAGGCGACCAGGGCGGCCACCTCGACCGCGACCACCGCCCGCCCGACCACCACCTCGGCCCAGCGGGCCGGCGACACCAGGGAGCCGACCGGCGAGCCGGTCACCCTGGCCTTCGGCGGCGACGTCCACTTCGAGGGCGCGATCGCGTCCCGCCTGGCCGCCAACCCGGCCGCCACCTTCGGCCCGATCGCGGGCGTGCTGCGCCGGGCCGACCTGGCAGTGGTCAACCTCGAGACCGCCATCACCGAGCGCGGCACCCCTGCCCCCAAGGACTTCACCTTCCGGGCCCCGCCGTCGGCCCTGACCGCCCTCAAGGAGGCCGGCGTCGACGTGGCCACCATGGCCAACAACCACGGCGAGGACTTCGGCCCGGTCGGCCTGCGCGACTCCCTGGCCGCGGCCAGGGCGGCCGACTTCCCGGTCGTCGGGATCGGCCGCGACGCCGAGGAGGCCTACCGGGCCCGCCTGGTCACGGTCAAGGGCCAGCGCATCGCCGTGATCGGCGCCACCCAGGTCCTCGACAGCAACCTGGCCGCGGCCTGGACCGCCGGCGACGACAAGCCCGGCCTGGCCTCGGCCTACCAGGAGGCGCGCCTCCTGGCCGCGGTCCGCGCGGCCCGACAGGCGGCCGACACCGTGGTGGTCGACCTCCACTGGGGCCGGGAGCTGGCCAACTGCCCCATCGACCGCCAGCGCGCCCTCGCCCCCAAGCTGGTCGCGGCCGGCGCCGACGTGGTCGTCGGCTCCCACGCCCACATCCTCCTCGGCGGCGGCTACCTGCGCGGCGCCTACGTCCACTACGGCCTGGGCAACTTCGTCTTCTACTCCGGCGGCGGCCCCACCGCCCAGAGCGGCGTCCTGCTCCTCACCCTCCGCGGCCGCGCCGTCACCGCCTCCCGCTGGGTCCCCGCCGTCATCTCCGGCGGCATCCCCATCCCCCTCCAGGGCGCCGCCGCCACCCGCGCCATCACCTCCTGGCAATCCCTCCGCAGGTGCACCGGCCTCTCGGCCAAGCCCTGACCGCCCCTGGGGGCAGCGTGGTCGCGGACCCGGTGCTGCTGATCGAGCGGCTCGCCGCGAACGCCTGGCCGGCCGCAACCGTCCAGGTCGCCGACGGGTGGCTGCTGCGCCACACCCCTGCCGTCGCCCGCCGCCGTTCCAACTCGGCCCTCCCGCCGCCGTCGGCGGCCGCGGCCGGACCCGCTCGGCGGGCACAGGCACTCGAGGTCGCCGAGCGGTTCTACGCCCGCCGCAACCAGGCAGCGCTCGTCCAGGTCAGTCCGGCGGAGCTGCATGGCCGGCTCGATCACGAGCTCGCCGCGCGCGGCTACGACCGTCAGGCTCCGACGGTGGTGTCGACCGCTCCGATCGACCGCCTGCTCGCCGTTCGACCACCGGCCCCGACCCTGGCCGTGTCGGTCGGCCTCACCGCCAGCCCGCGATGGCTCACCGCCTGGACAGAGATGGAGGATCGCCCGGACGCCGAAGCGACCGGCCAGCTGGTCCTTGCCCGGATCGCCCCTCGGACCGGTTTCCTCACCGCGACCCACGACGACCAGGTGCTTGGCGTGGGGATGCTGGTGGTCGAACGAGGCTGGGCCGGAGTGTTCTGCATGGCCACCCGCCCCGACCACCGCCGCCGCGGCGTCGCCACCGCCGTGCTCGCGGCCGGCGCCCGCTGGGCGGCCGGCCAGGGGGCCCGTCACCTCTACCTCCAGGTCGAGCTCCACAACCTCCCGGCCCTCCGCCTCTACGACCGGCTCGGCTTCCATCCGTCCCACCACTACCACTACCGCGTGGCCGCGATGAGCGATACTCCCGCTCATGTCGACGCTCATCGCCCCCAAGCCGCTGTCGAGCCGTCACCAGGCCAGGGAGCTGACGGCGAGCCTGGCGGAGGACCTCTCGGGCACGGTGGTGATGGTGGACTGCTCGGCACTCCAGGCCAGCACCCCGTCGTTCGTCGACGAGCTGGTCAAGGCGGTGCTGGTGGACCGTGGTGGTGAGCGCCTGATCCTCGAGGGGGCGCCCGAGCGGACGGTGGAGCTGGCCCGGCGGGCGGCGCAGAACCGGGGAGTGGTCGACCGCCTGGAGACCGGGTAGCGGGGAGCCCGCGGTCAGGTCCGCAGGGCGTCCAGGAGCTGCTCCTCCAGCCAGCCGAGGTAGCTGAGGAGGCGGAGGGCGGGGGCGCGGGGGTCGGCGTCGTCGACGTCGCCGTCGAAGTCCTCGGTGATGTCGAGGCGGACCCCGAGAGCGAGGCGGAGGTCGTTGAGGACGCCGAGCCAGGCGGTGGCCTCCTCGTCGGTGAGCTCGACCGTCCAGCGGCGGACCGAGGTCGAGCCCCGGGCCAGGGTGTCGGTGACCAGGTCGAGGTTGGTCAGCTTCTCCTTGACCAGGTCGTCGTGCATCAGGCGGTGGTACTCGGTGTCTTGCTCGATGTCGGCCACGTCGAGGTAGGCCGGGGGGAACAGGCGCTGGTTGACGGGCTCGTCCTCGCCCTCGCCGAGGACGGTGCGGAGCTGGTCGGGGAGGCCGCGCAGGACGGCCACCTCGTCGTGGGCCAGCCGGACCCGCACCCGGTCGTTGCCGACCCGCTTGAACGACCCGGCCAAGACCCTACCGGTCCTTCTGCATGGTCGCCCAGAGGCCGTGGCCGTGGAGGCGGTAGACGTCGAACTCGGCCTTCTCCCTGGGGCCGCTCGACACCACCGCCCTGCCCTTGTGGTGGACGTCGAGCATCAGCCGGGTGGCCTTCTCCCGGTCGTAGCCGAACAGCTTCTGGAGCACGAACACGACGTACGACATCAGGTTGACCGGGTCGTTCCAGACGATCACCACCCAGGGGATGTCCGGCTGGGCGACGTCGTCGTGCTCCTCGGTGCGCTCGCGCGTCGGGGCGGTCGTGCTCATGGGCGATATGGTGGCGCATCCGGCCACCATTCGGCCATGCCCGGACGTCGCGGTGTCAGGCGAGGCGGCGGAGGTCGCCCTGGCGGACGGTGACGCCGGTGCGGTCCAGGTGCTCGAGCAGCGGGATGAGGGTGCGGCGGGTGGTGCCGAGGGCCTCCCTGGCCTCGCTGGCCGCGAACGGGCGGCCGTCGGGGAAGCTGCGGCGCAGGGTCGCCACCGCCTCCTCGAGGGCCGCGCGGCCGAGGTAGCCGCCAGGGGCGATCGGGACCAGCACGCCCAGGCGGACCAGCAGGGCGGTCGCCTTGCGGTCGGCGCCCAGGTCGGCCAGGGCGCGGTCGCCGAGCAGCCCGACCCCGGCCTCGTCCAGGGCGGCCTCGACCCGGGCCCGCAGCGCCCGCTGGGCCGGGTCGAGCCGCACCCCGTGCCCGGGGGTGCGCAGGGCGGGGCCGTCGGCCACCAGCCGCCCGCCGGCGACCAGCGCCTCGACCACCTCGTTCCCGGCCGCGGCCGGCCAGCCGGGGGCGCGGGCGGCCGCCCGGGCCGTCTGGGCCGGGAGGCCGGGGGCGGACGGGTCGACCCGGTGCTGGCGCTCGACCGCCCCGATCGCCGCCGCCGCGGCCGCCTCCCAGGCCTCCCGGGTCCAGGCGAGGGTCCGGGACGTCACGACTGCGGGGGGCGCCGCCCCCGACCCGGCGAGGGCGGCGGCCAGGTGGCCGGGGGCGATGGCGGCCAGGCGGGGGAGGTCGGCCAGGGGGACGACCCCGCGCTCGGCCAGGACCCGTTCCAGGAGGCCGGCCCGGCCGGCGGCCTCGCGGGCCTCCAGCTCCTCGGTGCGCCGGACCCGGCCGGCGGTGCCGTGGACGGCCGCGGGCGGGAACGGGTCCAGGACCAGGCCGCCGCCGACGGTCTCGTCGCGGCCGCTGTCGCGCAGCACCACCGGCTCGAACACGTCCAGGACCAGCGGCCGTTCCAGGTGCAGCCGGACCAGGGCGTCGGTGCCGGGGCGGACCTCGACGGCGTCGAGCGGCTGGAGGCGGGCCGCCGTCTCGGCCGCGCCGGCATACACCAGGTAGGCGCCGCGGCTCCGCAGCGGGGCGGGGGCGCCGGCCAGGCAGCGCAGCCGGCAGTCGGCCGTGCCCGTCGCCACCCACTGGCCGGGCAGCACCAGCACGTCGCCGCGGACCACCTGGGCGGTGGCGACGCCGGCCAGGTTGACGGCCAGCCGGCGGGCCGGGGTCGCCTCGGCCAGCGGGCGGCCGTGGCTCTGGAGGCCGCGGACGCGGGCCCGGCGCCCGGCCGGGAGCAGCTCGACCTCGCCGGCGGCCCGCAGCGACCCGCCCGAGAGGGTGCCGGTGACCACCGTCCCGCTGCCCCGCATGGTGAACACCCGGTCCACCGGGAGCCGCGGCCGGCCCCGGTCCGGTGGGTCGGGCAGCCGGTCGAGGGCGGCGTCGAGCGCGGCCGCCAGGGCCTCGACGCCCAGCCCGGACGGGGCGGCGGTGGGCACCATGGCGGCCCCGGCCAGGGTCGTGGCCTCGAGCCGGTCGGCCACCTCGGCGGCGACCTGGTCCAGGGTCGCCCCGTCGACCAGGTCGACCTTGGTCAGGGCGACCACCCCGGCGGGGACGCCGAGCAGGTCGAGGATGGCCAGGTGCTCGACCGACTGGGGCCGCCAGCCCTCGCTGGCGTCGACCACGAACAGGGCGCAGTCGACCCCGCCGACCCCGGCGAGCATGTTGTGGACGAAGCGCTCGTGGCCGGGGACGTCGACGAAGCCGACCTCGCGCCCGGACGGCAGGGTCGTCCAGGCGAACCCGAGGTCGATGGTCAGGCCCCTGGCCTTCTCCTCGGCCAGCCGGTCCGGGTCGGTCCCGGTGAGGGCCTGGATCAGCGCCGACTTGCCGTGGTCGACGTGCCCGGCGGTGCCGATGACGTGCGGCATCAGGGCGCGGAGGGGCCCGGGGGACCGGCCGCCGGCGACCCGAGGGCCGCGGTCACGGCCCGCGCCACCAGCGCGTCCTGCTCCGGGGGGACGGTGCGCAGGTCGACCACCACCCGTCCCCGCTCGGCCCTGGCCACCACCGGCGGGTCGCCGGCGCGCAGCCGGGCCAGCACCGCGGCCGCGCCGGCCGGGGCGGGGTCGACCGCGACCAGGACGCTCTCCAGGCCCTCCCCGGGGAGGCTGCCCCCGCCGGCCACGCTGGCCCCGGTGCGCAGCGAGGCGGCCGGCCCGACCGCCGCGGCCACGGCGGCGGCCCGCGGCCGCAGCTCGGCCGGGGTCAGCAGCAGGGCCCGCCACACCGGCAGCTCGTCGCGGCGGCCGGCCAGGTGCGCGGCCAGGGTCGCCTCCAGGGCGGCCAGGGTCAGCTTGTCGGCCCGGACCGCCCTGGCCAGCGGGTGCCGGGCCAGCCGCCCGACCAGCTCGGCCCGGCCCACCACCAGCCCGGCCTGCGGCCCGCCGAGCAGCTTGTCGCCGGAGAACAGCACCAGGTCGGCCCCGGCGCGCAGGCTGGCCTCGACCGAGGGCTCGCCGCCGAGCTGGCCGGCCAGCAGCCCCGAGCCGACGTCGTGGAGCAGGGCCAGGCCGTGCTCGTGGGCCAGGGTGGCCAGCTCGGCCAGGCCGGGACGGGTGGTGAACCCCTCGACCCGGTAGTTGGAGGGGTGCACGGCCAGCACCAGCCCGGTGCCGGCGCCCAGGGCGGCGGCGTAGTCGCGCAGGTGGGTGCGGTTGGTGGTGCCGACCTCGCGCAGCACCACCCCGGCCGCCTCCATGACCTGGGGGAGCCGGAACTCGCCGCCGATCTCGATCAGCTCGCCCCTGGAGACCACCACCTCCCGGCCCCGGGCCAGCCCCCCGAGGGCGAGCAGCAGCGCCCCGGCGGCGTTGTTCACCGCCAGGGCGGCCTCGGCCCCGGTCGCCTCCCGCAGCAGCGCCTCGGCGGCCGCCCCACGCCGCCCCCTGGTCCCCCCGGCCAGGTCGTACTCCACGGTGGCGTACCCGGCCGCCTCGGCCACCGCCGCCCTCGCCTCGGCCGACAGCGGCGCCCGCCCCAGGTTGGTGTGCAGCACCACCCCGGTCGCGTTCACCACCGCCCGGGTCCGCCCCGCCCACAGCTCGTCCAGCTCGCCGGCGACCCTCGCCGCCAGCTCGTCCACCCCGGGCACCGGCCCCCCGCCGGCCACCGCCACCCGGCTCACCTCCAACGCCTGCCGGGCCGCCCCCAGCACCACCCCCCGCCCGAAGCTCGCCGCCCGCTCCACCAGCTCCGGGTGCCCCAGCAGCACGTCCATGTTCGGCAGCCGCCGCCGCGGGTCCTCGGTCATGTGCCCATTGTCGACGACCCGGAGCGGAGACGCCCACCCGATCCCGGGCGCCGCACGCCGAAGCCTGGGCCGGGCTAGCAGCTGGCGCTGGCCCGGTCCAGGACGGTCCCGTCGACGCTGTCGAACTCGCTGGTCCAGCGGCCGGGGTCCAGACGGACCCGCAGCACCCCATGATGGCTGGCCGTGCGGAAGCGGGTGCCGGTGCGGGCCGGGGCGGTGAAGGGGACCAGCTGGGCACCGCCCGTCCCGACCGTGATCGACCTGGGAGCGCGGTAGGTCGGGTCGAGCCGGCCGTCGGCCAGCATGGAGGCGAAGCGCTCGTAGCTGTGGCGGTGGCCGTTCAGGATCAGGCTGATGCGGCCCTGGTAGGCGCTGACGTTGTAGAGCTCGTCGACGCGGACGTCCTCGTCCGCCTGGGCGCTTCCGCTGATCCAGCGGGGATGGTGCCAGATGGCCAGCCGGCACCTGGCCGGGTGCGCGGCCATGTGGGCGCGGAACCAGTTGAGCATGTTGCCGGTCCGGCCGCAGCTCGGACCGAACTCGGTCAGCGGACGGTCGTGATGGGTGCACTGGCTGTCCAGGACATACGCCCACCAGCCGGACCCGGGAGCGGGCCGGAACGCGTAGGCGGTGCGGATGATCGTCCCGGCCGAGGTCCTGGCGTACTCGACATCGGGCCGATGGGGGCAGTTGGGGCTGAAGTAGTCCAGGAACCCGGCCGGGCCGGTCCTCGGGTCGAGGTACTCGTGGTTCCCGACGGCCGCGCAGGTGATGGCCTTGAGGGGCGCACGGCCCCAGGTTCCGCTGTAGCCGTTCGGGTCCTGGTAGTCCTCGATCTGCCCCCACGGGTACTGGTTGTCCCCGGCGGTGAACACCGTGGCCGGCATGGCCTGCAGGAGGATCTCGGACGTGGCCAGGTCGTCGGTGCCCACCCGATCAGGGTCGGCGTCGATGTCCCCGGCCCCCATGATCTCGTTCCAGGCCGCCGGGGCGGCGGCGGCCGTCCCGGCCAGGGCGGCCCGGGCCTGGGCGCGGGCGGCCGGGGTCAGGCGGTCGCGGTCCTGGGCCTGGGCCGGGGTCAGGCCGGCGGCCAGGGCCAGGGCGAGGAGGGTGGCGGTCAGCCAGCGGGCGGGTCGCATGCGGCTCCTGGTCTGGAGGAGGTGATCGTCTCGATCGCGTCGGCAGGAGCATAGCCAACGGCCCGGACGGGTGGGTCGGAGTCATCCACAACCCCACCGCCTCCGAGCCGTCCCCGGGACACGTACCATCCAGCTGTCCGGACCCGGCGGGAGGAGGACCCGATGGCCGTGGCGCCGCGGTCGGCCGCGACGGTGGTGCTGCTCCGTGACGGGCGGGACGGGGTGGAGGCGTACCTCCAGCGGCGGCCGGCGCGGATGGGGTTCGCGGGCGGGCTGTGGGTGTTCCCCGGGGGGCGGGTCGACGAGGCCGACGGCGACCCGGCGGTGGATGCGTCCTGGGCCGGTCCCTCCCCGGCGGACTGGGCCGGGCGGCTGGGGCTGGGTGTCGACGAGGCCCGGGGGCATGTGGTGGCCGCCTGCCGGGAGACGCTCGAGGAGGCCGGCCTGCTGCTGGCCACGCCGGCCCCCGGGGTCGGGGAGGTGGCCGAGGCCAGGCATGAGCTCTTGGCCGGGTCCGCCGGCCTGGCCGGGCTGCTGGGCCGGCTCGGGGTGCGGCTGGACACCGATCGGCTGCGCTACTGGGCCTGGTGGGTGACGCCGGAGGAGGAGCCGCGCCGCTACGACACCCGGTTCTTCGTGGCCGGGCTGCCGGCCGACGCCGCCGTCACCGCCCACCTGGCCGAGGCGGAGCGGGAGCGCTGGCTGCCGCCGGCCGAGGCCGCCGCCGACCAGGGGCTGCCGATGCTCCCCCCGACCCGTTACACCCTCCGCGACCTGGCCGCCTTCGGCTCGGTGGCCGAGGCCCTGGCCGCCGCGGCCGGCCGGCGGGTCGAGCGGATCCTGCCTGTGCTGGACGGGGCCGAGCTGGTCATGCCCTGGGGGGAGCGGTACCCGGTGCCGGCGCCGCTGCTGGAGGCGGCGGGGCCGGGTGTCGGCGGACCGGACGAGCGGGGAGGCCGGGGCGGGCGTCCCGCGGTGGGAGCATGACCGAGACCTGGAGCCCGCGGGTGACCCGGGTGCTGGCCCCGAACCCGTCGCCGCTGACTCTGGAGGGGACCAACACCTTCGTGGTCGCCGAGCCGGGGGCGGGCACGGCGGTGGTGATCGACCCGGGGCCGGCCGACGACGGGCACGCGCTGGCGGTGGTCCGGGCCTGCGGCGGGCGCGAGGTCGACCTGGTGCTGCTCACCCACACCCATGTCGACCATGCCGAGGGGGCCCGCGCCTTCGCCGAGCGGGTCGGGGCGCCGCTGGCCGCCATCGCCCCCGGGTGGGCCAGCCCGGGAGCGCCCGACCTGGCCGCCGGCGACCCCCTGGCCGCGGCCGGGCTGGAGCTGCGGCCGCTGCCCACCCCCGGGCACGCGGCCGACCACTGCTGCTTCCAGCTGGCCGCCGACCGGGCCGTGTTCACCGGCGACCACGTGCTCGGCCGCGGCACCACCGTGGTCGAGTGGCCGGGCGGGGACATGGCCGACTACCTGGCCTCCCTGGAGCTGCTGCTCGGCCTCGAGCCCGAGCGGTTGTACCCCGGCCATGGGCCCCTGGTGCCCGACGCCGTGGCCAGGGTCGAGGGCTACCTGGCCCACCGCCGCGACCGCGAGGCCCAGGTGCTGGCCGCCCTGGCCGCCGGCGACCGCACCCCGGCCGAGGTCGTGGCCCGGGTCTACGCCGAGGTCGACCCGGCCCTGCACCCGGCGGCCGAGCTGTCGGTCCACGCCCACCTGGTCAAGCTGGTCCACGAGGGCCGGGTCGCCTCCGACCCGGCCGGCGAGCGCTTCACCCCCACGCCCGGCCCGTGAGCGCCGCACCCTCCGCGCCGCTTCGGCGGCATCCCCTGGGTCAGGGCCCAGTCCTACATCAGACCGTTCAGCACCGGGCCGATCCTGAGCTAACCCCTGGCGGCCGCCAGCGAGACGAACCGGAACCGCAGCCGTGTCCCCGGGCGGGCCTGGGCGGCCAGCGGCAGGTCGTGGCCGACCACCACGGCAATCACCGGGTAGCCGCCGGTGGTGGGGTGGTTGGCCAGGAACAGGATCGGGTGGCCATCCGGCGGCACCTGGAGCGAGCCCTCGACCATGCCCTCGGAGGCCAGCTCGACCTTGCGCCGCCGCTCCAGCACCGGGCCGTCCAGGCGGGCCCCGGTGCGGTCGCTGTCGGAGGTGACCGTCCAGGCCACGCCGACCAGGGCCCGCAGGGCGTCGTCGCTGAAGAGGTCGTCGCGCGGGCCCCGGACCGTGCGCAGCACCGGCTCGGGGTCGACCGGCGGGGTGGGCGCCACCTCCCGGAACGGGTCGCCGCCGGCCTGGTCGCCCACGGGCAGGCGCGTGCCCTCCTCCAGCCGCGGGGGCCCGACCGGGGCCAGGGTGTCGGTCGAGCGGCTGCCCAGCACCGGCGGGACCCCGATGCCGCCACGCACGGCCAGGTAGGCCCGCAGCCCGCTGGTCACCGACCCGACCCGCAGCACCTGCCCCGGCTCGGCGCGGACGGCCATGTCCATGGGCACCGGCCGGCCGTCCAGGTCGGCGGCGACCCGGCCCCCGGTCAGGGCCACCCAGCCGCCCCCCTCCAGCTCCAGCTCGGGCCCGGTCAGGGTGATCTCCAGCGCCGCCGCCCCCGGCCGGTTGCCGACCAGCCGGTTGGCCAGGCCGAAGGCGCGCCGGTCGACCGCCCCGGCGGTGGGCACGCCCAGGTGGGCCAGGCCGGGGCGGCCCAGGTCCTGCACGGTGGTGAGCGGCCCGGGCTTGCGGACCCGGATCATCCGGCCACCGTGAAGCGGAGGCGGCGGCCCGGACCGAGCAGGGCCGGGGGGTCGCGGTCAGGGTCGAACAGGGTCACCTCGGTGCGGCCGATGAGCTGCCAGCCGCCCGGGGAGGCGGTCGGGTAGATGCCGGTCTGGCCGCCGGCCAGCCCGACCGAGCCGGCCGGGATCGACGTCCGCGGGGTGTCGCGGCGCGGCACCTCCAGGGCCGGGTCGAGCCCGACCAGGTACGGGAACCCGGGGCTGAAGCCGAGGAAGGCCACGGTGTACTCGGGGGCGGTGTGACGCCGCACCACCTCCTCGGCCTCCAGCCCGGTCAGCCTGGCCACCTCGGGCAGGTCCTCGCCGTCGTAGCTGACCGGGATCTCGACCGGCTCGCCGGCCACCTTGTCGGCCGGGGGCAGCTCCAGGTCCGGCAGCTCGGCGGCCAGCTCGTCGACGACCTCGGCCCGGGCCGGGTCGGCCACGACCAGCACCGTCCGGTAGCCGGGGACGAGCTCGACCACCCCGGGCGGGTCGAGGTCGCGCAGGGCGGCGTGGAGCCGGTGGACCGTCTCCAGATCCTCGACCTCCACCAGCAGGGCCCGCTCCCCGGCCGGCCGCAGCCTCACGCGAACGCCTCGAGGGCCACCCCGGCGTCGACCAGGGCGGACCGGACCGCCCTGGCCAGGTCGACCGCTCCCGGGGTGTCGCCGTGGACGCACAGCGAGCGGATCTCGACCGCGACCTCGCCGCCGTCGGCCGTCTCCACCCGGCCCTCGGTGGCCATGGCCACGGCACGGGCCGCGACCTGCTCGGGGTCGTGCAGGACCGCCCCCGGCTCCCGCCGCGAGACCAGGCGGCCCTCGCCGGTGTAGGCGCGGTCGGCGAAGCCCTCGGCCACGGCCTGGATCCCGGCGTTCTCGGCCGCCCGCATGGCCGCCGACCCGGGCAGGGTGAGCAGGGGCAGGGCCGGGTCGTAGCGGCGGACGGCCTCGACCACGGCGGCCGCCTGGACCGGGTCGCGGACGATCCGGTTGTAGAGGGCGCCGTGCGGCTTGACGTAGCGGACCCGGCTGCCGGCGGCCCTGGCGAACGCCTCCAGGGCGCCGATCTGGTAGAGCACGTCGGCGGTGAGGTCGTCGGGGGGCACGTCGATCTCGCGCCGCCCGAAGCCGACCAGGTCGGGGTAGGCGACCTGGGCGCCGATGGCCACCCCCCGGTCGGTGGCCGTGCGCACCGTCCGGTCGATCGTCGCCGGGTCGCCGGCGTGGAACCCGCAGGCCACGTTCGCGCTGGTCACCACCTCGAGCAGGGCGGCGTCGTCGCCGAGGGCCCAGTGGCCGTAGCCCTCGCCGAGGTCGGAGTTCAGGTCCACGTCGGCTCCAGGGCCTCGGCGTAGACGGCCGCGTACGCCCTGGCGGCGCCGGCGGGGCCGAACCGGGCCGCCGCCCGCTCCCGGGCCGCCGTGGCCAGCCGGGCCGTGGCGTCGGGGTCGGCCAGCACCGCCTCGACCGTCCTGGCCAGGACGTCGGGTTGGCCCGGGGGAAAGGTGCGGCCGGTCTGGCCGTCGGCGACCACGTCGAGCAGGCCCCCCGCGGCGGCGGCGACCACCGGGGCGCCGCAGAGCTGGCCCTCGGCCGCGACCAGGCCGAGGCCCTCGTCGCGGCCGGGCACGACCAGCACCGCGGCCCGGCGGTAGCGGTCGGCCAGCTCGGCCTGGGGGACCTGGCCGTCCCAGCGGACCCGGTCGGCCACCCCCAGCTCGCCGGCCAGGCGGCGCAGGGCGGCCTCCTCGGGGCCGGTGCCGACGACCCGCAGGGGCAGGGCGGCCGCCGGGCCGGTCAGCCGGGCCAGGGCGTGCAGGGCGACGTCGGCGCCCTTCTGCCGGTCCAGGCGGCCGACGAACAGCAGCTCGTCGCGGGGCCGGCCGGCCGGTCCGGGCGAGAAGGCGCGGTCGTCGACGGGCATGGGCGCGACCGCGACCCGGCCGGCCAGCTCGGGGGCGAACCCGGCCGCCTGGCCGGCCAGCCAGCCCGACACGGCCGTCACCCGGGCCGAGGCCCGCAGCACCCTGGCGCAGACGGCCCTGGCCGCCGGGCGGGAGCGGGCCAGGCGCACGTCGGTGCCGTGCAAGGTCGTGACCAGCGGCAGCCCGGTCCGGGCGGCCAGGGCCTGGACTCCGGCCGGGAACCACCAGTGGGCGTGGACCAGGTCGGCCCCGCGCCCCGCCCGGCGGAGGGCCAGGGCGCCGGCGCCGAGCAGCCCGGCCAGGGCCACCGCCCCCGAGGGGTTGGCCGCCCGGCGGTGCATCTCGCCGGCGTAGGCCAGCCGCTGGGCCCGGGCGGGCGCGTACCGGTAGCGGCGGACCGGGACGCCGTCCAGCCGCTCGGCCGCGGCCAGCCCCTCGGCGGCCGGGGCGACCGCCGCCACCTCCACCCCCTCGGCCCGCAGGGCGATGGCCAGCCGCAGCAGGAACCCCCCGGTCACGTCGCCGGCGCGCCGCGGGAAGGCGTGGGCCAGGAACACCACCCGCAGCGGCCTATCCACCGTCGGCCCGGTCGGCCGGGGGTTCGGGGGGCTCAAGCGTAGCCCCCCGATTGGCATTTTCGACCAGGGCGTCGGCCAGGGTCGGCCAGAACCCCGGCGGCAGCTCGTGGCCGAGGCCGGGGACACGGAGCAGGCGGGCCCCGGGGATGGCCGCGGCCGTGGCCTCGCCGCCGCTGACCCCGATGACCTGGTCCTCCTCCCCGTGCACGACCAGGGTCGGCACGCGGACCTGGCCGAGGGCCCCGGTCCGGTCGCCGGCGGCCAGGATGGCCGCGAGCTGCCGGCCGGTCCCCTTGGGGTGGTAGGCGCGGTCGAAGCTGCGGGCGGCCCCCTGCCGAACCGCCTCGGCGTCGAACGGGAACGCCGTGCCGGAGCCGACGGCCTCGGCGTTGGCCACCGTCCGCTCGATGAACCCGTCCCGGTCGCCGGGCATGGAGGACACCAGCACGCCGGCCGCCTCGCCGGTGGGCCGGCCCACCGCCCGGTCCCCGGTGGTCGACATGATCGAGGCCAGCGACCGCACCCGCGCCGGGTGCCTGGTCGCCAGGAGCTGGGCGATCATGCCGCCGAGGGAGATGCCGGCGACGTGGGCCGCTGGCACCCCGGCCGCGTCCAGGACCGCGGCGGCGTCGTCGGCCATGTCCTCCAGGGTGTAGGCCAGCGAGGAGTGGTCGCCGCCCCAGATCGCGGCCAGGTTGACCGGCCGGGCGTCGTCGAACCAGGTCGACAGCCCGGCGTCGCGGTTGTCGTAGCGGATGGCCAGGAACCCATGCGAGGCCAGCTCCTGGCAGAGGCCGTCCTCGACGGAGATGAGCTGGGCCCCCAGCCCCTGGACGAGCAGCAGCGGCCGGCCCGCCGGGCCGCCGACGGTCTCGTACTCGAGCTCGACCCCGTTCCCGTGTGCCCTCGGCATGGCAGGCATCGTAACGTCCTGTGGCCGACCACAGCCGAGGAGGAGGGCCGCATGCGGGTCTGCCTGATGATCGAGGGCCAGGAGGACGTCACCTGGGACCAGTGGGTCGCCCTGGCCGGGGCGTGCGAGGAGCACGGCCTGGAGGGCCTGTTCCGCTCGGACCACTACGAGTCGGTGATGGGCATGCGCGAGCGGGGCTCGCTGGACGCCTGGGCCACCCTGGCCGCGCTGGCCACCCGGACCAGCCGCATCCGCCTCGGCACGCTGGTCTCGCCGGCCACCTTCCGGCACCCGTCGGTGCTGGCCAAGAACGTGGCCACCGTCGACCACGTCTCCGGCGGCCGGGTCGAGCTGGGCCTGGGCGCCGGCTGGCACGAGGGCGAGCACCGCGCTTACGGCTTCGAGTTCCCGCCGACGCCGACGCGCATGGAGCGGCTGGCCGAGCAGCTGGAGATCGTCACCCGCTCCTGGACCGAGGACGCCTTCTCCTTCCAGGGCCGCCACTACCAGGTCCAGGACCTGCGCGCCCTGCCCAAGCCGGTGCAGCGGCCGCGCCCGACCCTGCTGGTCGGCGGGGGCGCCGGGCCCAGGAGCCTGGCCCTGGCGGCCCGCTGGGCCGACGAGTACAACACCGTCGGCGTCCCCCTGGAGGAGCTGCCGGAGCGGCGCCGGCGGCTCCAGGACGCCTGGCGCGAGGCCGGCCGGGACCCGGGGTCGGCCCGCCTGTCGCTGATGACCACCGGGGTGGCCGGCCGTGACCGGGCCGAGGTCAGGGAGCGGGTGCGGCGGGTGCTGGCCGTGACCGGCCGGGAGGCCGACGCCGCCGAGATCGAGCAGGAGCGGCCGCACTGGCTGCTCGGCACCGTCGACCAGCTGGCCGAGCGGCTCCAGGCACTGGAGGCGGCCGGGGTGAGCCGGGTCATGCTCCAGCACCTGGACCACGCCGACACCGAGATGGTCGCGGTGCTCGGGGAGGTCGCTGCTACCATGGGCTCCGCCCCGTAACCCCTGGCCTTGGAGGTCGACCCAGGCTGCGCACCTTCCGATCCCTCGACGTGCGCAACTTCCGGTTGTTCCTGTTCGGTCACCTCGTCTCCTCCACCGGCACCTGGATGCAGCAGGTCGGCCAGGACTGGCTGGTCCTGCGGCTCACCGACGCGCCCCTGCCGCTCGGCATCACCCTGGCCCTCCAGTTCTCCCCCATGCTGGCCCTCGGCGCCTGGGCCGGGCTGGTCGCGGACCGGGTCGACAAGCGCCGGCTGCTGCTGGCCACCCAGGCCTCCATGGCCGTGCTCGCCCTGGCCCTCGGGGTCCTGACCGTGACCGGGGCGGTCCGGCTGTGGATGGTCTACACCCTGGCCCTGCTGCTGGGGGTGGCCACCGCCTTCGACATGCCGGCCCGGCAGTCGTTCGTCAGCGAGATGGTCGGGCCCGAGCGGGTCGCCAACGCCGTCGGGCTGAACAGCGCCAGCTTCAACACCGCCCGGGTGGTCGGCCCGGCCGTGGCCGGCGTGCTGATCGCGGTGGTCGGGATCGCCCCCGCCTTCTTCCTCAACGCCGTCTCGTTCCTGGCCATGATCGGCGGCCTGCTGGCCATGGACCCCGACCGGCTCTACCGCCGGGCCGCGGTGGAGCGGGGCCGGGGCCAGATCCGGGCCGGCGTGCGCTATGTCTGGGCCACGCCCGTGCTGCGCTCGACCATCCTGCTGGTCGCGGTCGTGGGCATGCTCGGCCTCAACTACCGGGTGGCCCTGCCGCTGCTGGCCCGGTTCGCCTTCCACGGCGGCGCGGGCGCCTACGGGGCCCTGGCCGCCATCATGGCCGCCGGGTCGGTGGTCGGCGCCTTGGCCGTGGCCCGCCGCGGCCATCCCACCCGGCTGCTGCTGATCGGGTCGGTGGCCGCCTTCGGCCTGCTGTCGTTCGCGGCCGCGGCCGCCCCCACCGTGCTGGTCGAGGCGCTGTTCCTGTTCCCGATCGGCGCGGCCAGCCTGGCCTTCGTGGCCACGGCCAACTCGACCGTGCAGCTCGCCTCGGACCTGGCGATGCGCGGCCGCGTGATGAGCCTGTTCGGCCTGGTCCTGCTCGGCTCCGGCCCCCCGAGCGGCCTGCTCAGCGGCTGGATGGCCGGCCAGTTCGGCCCCCGCTCGATCATGCTCCTGTCCGGGGTCTCCTGCGTCACCGCGGCCGCGGTGGCCGCGGTCGCGGGCCGCGGCCGGCCCGCCCGCTCCCCCGCCGTCCCCGGCGACGCGGAGCAGGCCGCCTAGCCCGACGGCATCACGCGCCGACCGGCTCCACCGCCGCGGGCCGCGCGCTCGGCACCCGCGCGGCGATGTGCCTGGCGATGAACTCGGCGTCCCGGCCGGCGCCCTGGATCATCGCCGACGACATCGCGTACAGGAAGTGCAGACCGACCAGGTACAGCCCCGGCTGGCCGTCGACCACCCCGCGCCGGTGGGACGGCTCGCCGTCGCCCAGGCCGGGGACGTCGATCCAGGAGAAGTCGTGGTGGAACCCGGTGCTCCAGACGACGTTGGCCACCTCCAGCACGCGGCCGTCCTCCAGCACCGGCAGCCCGTCCTTGACCCCGGTGACCCTGGCCACCCGCTCGACGCCGGCGGCGGGGATGTCCTCGGGCCTGATGCGGATCAGCGGCGTGCCCCGCGAGCCCATCCGGGCCCGCATCTTCCGGCCCATCGGGGTCCGCACCGTCAGCAGCCGGTGGAACACGCCCCGCAGGACCAGCCGCTCCAGGAGCAGCCGCGACGCCAGGCCGCCCATGCGGAACGGGATGGCGCCGACCTCCCGGCCCGACAGCCACACCTGGTGCTGGCCGGCGGACTCGATGGCGATCTCGGCGCCGGAGTTGCCGGCGCCGACGACCAGGACGCCGCCGTCCCGCAGCTGCGACGGGCCCCGGTACTCGCTGGAGTGCAGCTGCACGATGCCCGGGTCGAGCCGGGAGGCGAAGGCGGGGATGGTCGGGACCTGGTAGGGGCCGGTCGCGACGACCACGTTGTCGGCCTCGAAGCGGTGGCCGTTCGCGGTGACCACGTAGCCGCCGTGGCCGTCGCCGGTGACCCCGTCCACGGGCATGCCGGTGCGGACCGGCAGGTCGAAGCGGGCGGCGTACGCCTCCAGGTAGTCGGCCATGTCGTCCCGGCTCGGGAACGACCAGCCCTTGGCCGGGAACCCCCAGCCCGGCAGCCCGTCGTGGCGGGCGGGGGTGAACAGGTGCAGCGAGTCCCAGCGCCTCCGCCACACGTCCCCGACCCGCCGGTCGGCCTCGAGGATCACGAACGACCGGCCGAGCCTCGCCAGGTGGTAGCCGGTCGCGAGGCCGGTCTGGCCGCCGCCGATGATCACCGTCTCGTAGCGCTCCGCGCCGTGGTTGCCGTCCATCTTGCGCTCCTTGGTTGCTGGCGAATCCCTTGGTGGGAGCGTAGGTGGCGCGGCCGGGGCGGCTCATCGCCGGAACCAGCCAACCCGGCGCCGCCGGCCGTGGTCAGAATTGACCACGGCCGTGCCGGCGCTCAGGCGAGCCCGTGCTCGAAGGCGAAGGCCGTGGCGGCCGACCGCGAGGAGACGTCGAGCTTGGCGAAGATGTTCTGCACGTGCCTGGCGACGGTGTGCTCGCTGATGACCAGTGCGGCGGCGACCTCGCGGTTGGTCCTGCCGGCGGCGACCAGCCGGAGCACCTCGGCCTCGCGCGCCGTCAGCCCGCGGGGCAGCCCCTCCCCGCCGAGCAGCGCCGCCGTCCTGGCCGCGTCGCCGGCGGCGCCGAGCCGCTCGAACGCGGCCAGGGCCGCGCGCAGCTCCAGCAGGGCGTCCTCCTCGCTGCCGGCGCGGCCGAGCGCGGTGCCGTACAGCGTCCGCGCCTGGGCGGTCTGATACGGCAGCCGCAGCTCCTGCCAGGTCGCGCAGGCGGCGCGCAGGCACTCCAGGGCCGCCGGCAGGTCGCCCTCGGCCAGTCGCAGCGCCCCGCCGGCGGTCGCCGCCGCCGCGGCGAGCGCGGGCGTGCCGAGCCGGCCGGCGATCTCGTCCAGCTCGCGGCTGGCCTGCCCGGCGGCGTCGAGGTCGCCCGCGGCGAGCGCGGCCTCCACCTGGGCGGCCAGCAGCCGCGCGCGGCGCGGCCGGCCAGCCGGCTCGTCGGCGAGCGCGACGCGAAGCGCCCGCAGGGCGGCGTCCGGCTTGCCCTGGGCCAGGCGGAGCAGGGCCAGCCCGGGCTGCGGCTGGAGGCCGAGCTCGTGGGCGCGGGCGAAGGCCTCCTCGGCGCCGGCGAGGTTGCCGACGCGCCGGCGGATCTCGCCGGTCTCGTAGAAGGCCCTGGCGGCGACCCGCGAGTTGAACCGCACCTCCCTGGCGGCCCGGGTGGCCTCCGCCTCCGCCTCCGGCCAGGCACCCCGCAGGCTGGCCGCCTCGGCCCGGTTGACCCGGCAGATGGCCGGGAACGGGGCGTCCGCCGGCAGCGAATCGCACCACCGCCCGGCCGCCTCGTTCCACTCGCCGAGCCGCCCGACGTCGCTGACCTCCAGGCAGGCGGCGATGACGGCGCAGTAGACCACGCCGGTGAAGAAGGTCCCGAGCTCGCCGGCGACGACCGAGGTCATCGCCTCGTCCAGCAGCGCCATCCCCTCGGCGACCCGGCCGGCGTCGATCAGCCCCAACCCCTGGAGGTGGATGCCCATGGCGACCAGGTCCGGGTCGCCGAAGCGCAGGCCGATCTCGGTGGCCCGCTCCGCGCCCGCGACCGCCTCGCCGGTCTCGCCGCGGGCCAGGGCCAGGGTCGACTCGGTCGCCGCCAGGTAGCCGTGCTGGACGCGCTCGGGCTGGTCGCGCAGCAGCCGCTGGGCGCGCATCAGCCAGCCGGCCGCCAGCGCCGCCTCGCCGCGGAAGAAGTGCTCCATGCACAACCGGCCGGCGCACCAGGCCGCCCGCAGGTCCTCCCCGGTGGCGGTGTAGCCGGCATAGGCCCGCTGCCGGGCGGCGACCGACTCGTCCGACCTGGACAGCCACCAGGCGGCGTCGGCCAGCCCCTCCAGGTCGCGTGGTTCCATGCCGGCCGGGTCGAGGGTGCGCAGCTCCTCGTACGCCTCGGCCCAGGACTCCCGGCGGAGCGCGCCCCGGGCGCGGTCGGCGTCGGCGATCCGCCCGGCCAAGACCCCTCCTCCCGATGGCTTGCCTCGCAGACAGCATAGAGGCCGCCGGGCCGGGCGGCCGCCTAGCAGGAGGCTCGCAGGTCCGAGAGCGCCACCAGGAGCTCGGAGCGGGCCGCCTCCAGCTCGGCCAGGGGCTCGGACATGGCCGACTCGACCTCGGCGGCGACGGCGCCGTCGAGGTTGCCGGTGAGGCGGTCGGCCCAGCGGCGGCCGGCCCGGCGGGCGCTGGCCGACAGCAGGCGGGACAGCAGCCAGCCGACCAGCAGCCCGCCCACGACCAGGATCAGCGGGACGGGGACGTCGTAGACCGTCGGCAGGTCGGGAAGGTCGGCCTGGGCCCGGCCGGCCAGGTACAGGGTCAGGTACCAGAGCAGGCCGGCGACGAAGGCGACCGTGACCAGGGTCTGGAGCACCCCGACGAACGGCCACAGCCAGGAGCGGGGCGGCCGGGTGTGGTCGACGGTGCCCCTGGCCACGGCGCCATCGATCGCCTCGGTGAGGCGCTCCTCCAGCCGGTCCGGCCGGGCCAGGCCCATGACCTCGGCCCGCAGGGCCGGCGGGGCGGCCGTGGCCGCCCGGCGCAGCAGGTCGTGGACCGGGTTGACGGTGCGGCTGAGGCTGGAGCGGCCCCGCCAGGCGCGGGCGTAGGCGGCCGGGTCGATCGAGCGGGCCGAGGCGGGACCGTGCTCGCCGGCCCCGCGGACCCTGGCCACCGCGGCCAGCAGCCGGCCCCAGGGACCGGCCCCGGCGGCCCGGGCCTCGGCCAGGGTGCGGCGCCGGCAGGCCCGGCGAACCCCCTCGACGTCGACGGCCGAGCGGGCCGCGGCCACCGCCCGGCGCCGCGCCTCCCGGCGGGCGTCGTCGCCGACCAGCGGCCGGCCCGCGTCCTGGCCGTCCAGGCCGGCCCGGCGGGCCAGCTCGACCGCGCGCTGGCGGCAGTCGGCGGCCAGCCGCTCGGTCACCACCGCCTTGGCCTGGAGCCGCTCCGACAGCCAGGCCCGCAGCTGCTCCAGCTCGCCCCGGCCCCCCCCGTCGGGCGGGTCGGCCGAGACGACGAACACCGGGCGGCCGGAGATGCCGTCGGCGGCAAGGGTGCGGCGCAGGTCGGCGGTGAGGGCGGCCACCTGGCGGTCGTCGCCGATCACGTCGCGCCGGTTGACCACGAACACGGCCCGGTCGGCGTGGTGGGCCAGCGGCTGGAGGTAGTCCTCGTGCAGCACCCGGTCGTTGTACTTCTCCGGGTCCAGCACCCAGCAGACGGCGTCGACCCGGGGCAGGACCTGGTCGACGGTGGCCCGGTGGGCGGCGTCGACCGAGTCGTAGTCGGGCAGGTCGAGCAGGCACAGGTCGGTGAAGCGGGGGTCGTGGTGGCTGACCACCTTGTCGACCCCGACCCAGCGCAGCAGCGGGCCCAGCTCGGCGGCGGCGTCGGCCGGCACCCAGGCGACCGGCTCGGCGGTCACCGGCCGGGTCGCCCCCGGCGGGCTCACCTCCCGGCCGGCCAGGGCGTTGAGCAGGCTCGACTTGCCGGCGCCGGTGCCGCCGGCCAGGGCGCAGACGAAGGCCGTGCCCGGGAAGCCGAGCCGGGTCCGCGCCTCGGCCAGGGTCTGGGTGGCCGCCTCGGCGTCCAGCCCGAGCCGCTCGGCCGCCTCGGCCACCCGCTCCAGCCCCTCCAGGCAGCCCCCGAGGTCCCGGCCCGAACCCGTCCGGCTCCTCACGTCGCGGGTGCTCCGCTCAGGCTGACGATCAGGCGCTCGGCCTCGGCCAGGGCCCGGTCGCCGGCCGAGACCAGGGCCTCGGGGCCGTCGCCGGCGGGGGCGAGCAGGTCGAGGAAGCGGCGGGCGTCGCCCTCCAGGGCCGAGCGCAGGGTGCGGCGCAGGTCGCGCTCGGCGGCGCGGATGATGTCGGCCACCGCGGCCTCGCCGATGAGGGCCTCCAGCAGCTTCTGGTTGATCACCGCCGTCCCGCCGGCGATGGCCACCTCGCCCCCGGTCAGGCCGGCCGAGTGGGCGAACACGGCCAGCATGGCCACCACCCCGATGGCGTTGACGCCCAGGGAGGCGGCGAACGCGAACGCCCGCCGGCTGTGCCCGCGCTCCTCGACCATCCTGGTCAGCCGGCCCAGCCAGTCGGTGAGCTGGGCCCTGGCGTCGGCCTCCAGCTCCGGGCCGTGCCCCCACAGCCCGGGGTTGGCCTCCAGCAGCAGCGCCCCCGCCGGGTCGGCCACCCACTGGGTGGCGGCGTTGCCGGCGGCCACGTCGGCGTGGCGGACCAGGGCCCCGACCAGCTCCTCGAACGCCTGCTCCTTGGTCCGCTGGAGCTCGGGGGCGCCCCGGGCCGGCTGGAGGTGGCGGGCCAGGAAGGCGCGGACCCGCCCGATCCCGGTCGACAGCCAGCGGCCGAGGTCGCCGACCCCGACGAACTCCTGCCAGGACCGCATCACCTCGCCGCGCAGGAACTCGCCCCCGGCCAGCCGGTCCTGGAGCCGCTCCTGCTCGCCGTCGTAGGCCCGCTCCACGTGGGCCCGCAGGGCGGCGGCCCGGCGCCGGTCCGCCTCCAGGTCGGCGGCGACCTCGGCCACGACCGCGGGCAGGCCGGCAAGGGCGCCCCGCAGCGCCTGGGCCTTGACGGCGGTGAGGGCGGCGGTGTCGGCCGACAGGCCGGCCAGGGCCCGGCGCACCGGCTCGATGGCGGACGCCTCCAGCCCGTCGGTGGCCGGGTCGCGGGCCCCCTCGACCACCCCGAGCATGGGCAGGTCGCGGCCGCCCGGCCCGGCCGTGCCCAGGCCGGCCTCCTCGAAGCGCCGCCGGGCATCGGCCAGCACCGCCCGCCGGTCGGCCTCGCGGCGGGGGAGCCGGTTGACCACCACCAGCAGCGGCACCCCCCTGGCCTTGGCCTGGCGCAGGAACTCCCAGGGCACGGCGTCGGCGTAGCGCTGGGCGGTGGTGACGAACAGGCACAGGTCGGCCGCCTGGAGCAGCTCCTCGGCGGTGCGGCGGTTCTCGGCCTCCACCGAGTCGACGTCGGGCGCGTCGACCAGGGCGATCTCGGGGAAGGCGTGGTCGTGGACCACCAGCTGGAGGCGGTCGGCGTCGGCCAGGGCGGCCAGCACCTTGCCGGCCATGAAGGCGTCGGCCTGGCCGGGGGCGAGCAGGACCACCGGCCGCATGGTGGTCGGGCGGACCACCCCGCTGGGGCTCACGAGCGCGCCGGCCAGGCCGTTGAGCAGCGACGACTTCCCGGCCCCGGTCGACCCGAGCAGGATGCAGACCAGCGGCGCCTCCAGGTCGCGGACCCGCGGCAGCAGGTAGTCGTTCAGGTGCCAGGCGAGCCGGCGGCGGCGGGCGGCGCCGAGGTCGCCCGGCCCCGGGGCCCTGGAGCTGGACGCGGCCACCTGCCCGGCCAGCCCGGCCAGGGCCGCCTGGAGGGACGTGGTGTCGACTGCGGTGGGCATGGTGCTCTCCAACTACCCGGGCTCGGGTCGCCGAACCGAGGATGCTACGCGCCGGCACGGCGCCCTGAAACCAACCGGGTGACCGCGAGGTCTAATTGTGCGTCATCGTCCACTGACGCGGGAGGAACCACGGCATGGGCATCATCGGTTGGATCGTCCTCGGCCTGCTCGCGGGGGCCATCGCCAAGGCAGTCCTGCCCGGCGACGACCCGGGCGGCATCATCGTGACGATCATCATCGGGATCGTCGGCGCCATCCTCGGCGGGTTCCTGGCCCAGGTGCTGTTCAACCGGGACACCGTCGATGAGTTCTTCGACATCAGCACCTGGCTGACCGCCATCATCGGCGCCATCATCCTCCTGCTGATCTACCGGCTGGTGACGGGCCGAGGCAGGCGCCGGGCCCTCTAGCCGACGGCCTGGTCCGGCGGCGCGTCTCCACACCGCCGCCGGACCAGCTCCAACCAGACTGAGCAACCTTCGGGAACGCGAGGTTTCCAAGCGGGCAACGTGACCTAAACCCAGCCGAGGATGGTCGCGCCGCACACCGATGCAGATCTCGTCTCGAGGGCCCAGGCCGGACGGCTCGATGCGTTCGAGGAACTCGTCCGCCGGCACCGGCTTGGCGCCTACCGGGTCGCCCTGCGCATGCTCGGGGACGAGAGCGACGCCGAGGACGCCACCCAGGACGCGTTCGTGCAGGCGTGGCGCAACCTGGACAGGTTCCGGGCCGACGCCGCCTTCTCCACCTGGATGTACCGGATCGTGACCAATCGGTGCCTCAACATGCTGCGGGCCCGGCGGCGCACCGAGCCCCTCCCGGAGGACCGGGAGGCGCCGGCCAGCCGGCCCGACCGCATCGCCGAGGGCCGCTGGCAGGTCGAGCAGCTCCAGCGGGCCATCGGCCGGCTCACCCCCGAGCAGCGGGCCCCGCTGGTCCTGCGCGAGCTCCAGGGCTGCTCCTACGAGGAGATCGCCGAGGTCCTGGGCCTGTCGATCTCGGCGGTCAAGAGCCGCCTGCACCGGGCCCGCCTCGAGCTCCTGGCCGCGATGAGGCAGTGGTCATGAACAGGGTCCGCGGGCTGCCCCCGCTACCCTGCGGCGCCGACCTCGACGCCTTGGTCGTCCAGGTCGCCGACGGGGCGTCCGGCGACCTGGCCCACCAGGCCGGCTGCCCCCACTGCCAGGCCGCCCTGGCCCAGCTCCAGGAGCTGTGGTCGCTGGTCGACCGGCTGGCCCGGGAGCGGATGGAGGCGCCGGAGCGGATCGACCTGGTCGTGCTCGGCCGCATCCGGCGGGCCATCTTCGCCGGCAAGGTGCTGGAGCTGTCCGGTGGGTTGCTTCCCCGCCTTGGCTGGGCTTTGCTCACCTACAGCGGGCTGGTCGAGAGAGGAGTCGGACGGTGACGTTCCTGACCGATCGGGTGCTGCCGGCGGCCGCGGTCCTGGTCGCCGGCCTGATCCTGGCCTTCGTGGCCAGGGCGGTGACGGCCCGGCTGCTGGCCCGGGTGCTGCCCGGCGACGAGCGCCGCTCCAGGAGCCAGGTCCAGGGGGCGGCCCGCGGGGTGATGTGGTTCCTGATCGTGGCCGCCGTGGTCGTCTCGGCCAGCCTGCTCGCCCCGGACCTCCTGGCCGACATCCCCGCCCAGGTGCTGCGGTTCCTCCCCAGGCTCGGGGTGGCCCTGGTCATCCTGTGGGTCGGGGCGGTGGTGGCCAGCCTGCTGCGCCAGGTGATCGAGGCCAGCCTCACCAGCGTCCAGGTCGCCCAGGCGGCCGTGATCGGCCGCATCGCCTACTGGGTGGTGCTGGGCCTGGCCATCCTCATGGCCGCCGACCAGCTCGGGGTCGAGACCGGCGTCCTCCAGACGGCGCTGTTCATCCTGCTGCTGATCGCCGGCCTGGCCGTCGCCCTGGCCGTCGGCCTCGGCGGGCGGGCCCTGGCCGGCAACGTGATCGCCGGCCGCTACGTCGACGACCGCTTCACCGTGGGCGAGCAGATCGAGGTCGACGACTGGAAGGGCACCATCGTGGAGGTCGGCCTGGCCAGCGTCACCATCAGCGACAGCCAGGGCGAGCTGGTCGAGATCCCCCACGGCTACCTGCTGACCCGCCCGGTGCGCCGCTCCGGCGCCTAGCCGACGAAACCTTCCTCGGCCTGGCGTGTCGAAGGCCCGGGGGCCGCAACGGCGTGGGCGGCCGTGGGGGGCGGGGTCTCGGTCGCCGACAGGTCGCCCACGCCCCTGTCCTCCAGGTCGCCGACGCCCAGGCGGCTGAGCAGGCGGATCGGGGGACTGTAGGCGCGGCCCGGGTCGCGGGGCAGGAAGGCGAGCTGGAGGTCGCACCAGGAGAGGCGCAGCGACTCGGCGTTGGTCGGGGTGGCGAGCACGAACTGGACCCGGTCGGCCAGGGCGTGCATCAGGGCGGCCACGTGGTCGATGTTGGTCGAGTCCAGGTGGGCGATGTGCTCGTCCATGATGAGCAGGTCCGCCGCCTCGGCCGTGCCCATGGTGGCCAGCAGCAGCAGGATGGCGATGGTGGCCCGCTGGCCGCCCGAGTGGGCGGCGTCCCGGTAGGAGCGCCGGCGCTCCCCGGCCCGGTGGGCGACCAGCACGTCGACCCCGTACTCCTCGGGCCGGTCGCCGGCCAGCAGGCGCAGCTCGCCCTCGGCCCCGGCCGTCTGGCAGATGCGGGCGAACTCGCCGCTGAGGCGCTGGACGACCTCCCTGACCTCCTCCTCGAACCCGCGCCTGGCCGCCTCGACCCGCTCCAGCTGCTCGTCCAGCTCGCGCTTGCGCCGCTCGGCCAGCTGGTTGGCCTCCTCGACGGCCTCGGCCTGGCGCTCGCGGCCGGTCACCAGCTCCGGGTCGCGGACCTCGGCCGGGAACCGCTCCTCGTCCTCGACCTGGCCGCCCAGCCAGTCGAGGTCGCGCACGATTGACTCCGTCCCGGGCAGGTCGCCCGCCTCCAGCAGGGCCCGCTGCTCGGCGGCCAGCGGCCGCCCGGCCAGCTCGGTCTCCAGCCCGGCCAGCCGGCCGTCCAGCTCGGCCAGCTCGGGCAGCCGGGCGGCCAGGCGGGCCTCGGTCTCGTTCTGGCGCTGCCGGGCCAGGGCCAGCTCGGCGTTGGCCGCGCCCAGGGCGCCGTCCAGCTCGCGCAGCTCGCCGGCCAGGGCCCGCTCCCGCTCGACCAGTTCCGGCCGGTCGGCCCCGGCCCGCTCCCGCGCCTGCTCGGCCTCGGCGACCCGGCCCTGGAGGTCGCCCAGGCGATGGACGGCGTCGAGCACGTGCATGGCCCGCTGCCAGGCGCCGCGCAGCTCGGCGATGGCCGCCTCCAGGGCGTCCAGCTCCTCGCCCAGGCGGGCCGCCTCGGTCTTGAGGCCGAACAGGTGCAGCTCCCGGCCCCGGCGGCCGAGGACCGGCTGGGTCGGGGCCTCCAGCCGGGAGACGGCGTCGCCGTAGCGCATGCCGTCGGGGGCGACCGCGGCCAGGCCCCGGCCGGCCAGGCCGTGAGCCTGGGCGGCGTCGTGGGCGGCCTGGGCGTCGGTCCGCTCCAGCAGCAGGCCGGCCTCGACCGGGCCGAGCACGGCGGTCAGGGCGGCGCGGGGGTCGCCGGCCCCGCCCCTGGCGATCCCCCAGCGGTAGCCGGCCTCGACGGCCAGGGCGGTGGCCTGCCGGTAGGCGTGGGAGGGGACCAGCAGGGCCCAGAGGGCGTCGCCGAGGGCGGCCTCGGCCCGGACCCGGGCCGCGTCCCCGGCGGCCTCGTCGGCCAGCTCCAGGACCTCGGCCACCACCGAGGCCTCGATCCCGGCCGCGGCCAGCCGCTCCCGGAAGGCCGTCACCTCGGCCGGCACCGGCACCCCGCCGCCGGCCAGCACGGCCATGCGGGCCTGGAGGTCGGCCATGGTCGACCGCAGCTCCTGGCGCCGGGCCAGGACCGCGGCCAGGCTGGACTCGGCCGCCTGGACCTCGGTGGCCGCCTGCTCGGTGGTCCGCTCGCCGGCCAGGCCGGCCAGGCGCACGGCGGTCGCCTGCGCCTCCTCGGCCCTGGCCTCGGTCGCGGCCAGCCGGGTCTCGAGGGCGGCCCTGGCGTCGCGGGTCTCGGCCAGGCGGTCGGCCAGCTCGGCGGCCTGGCCGGCCAGGGCCCCGGTCGTGGCCTCGAGCGCCGGCACCCGGGCGGTCAGCTCCTCCAGGTCGCGCCGGTCGGCGGCGATCCGCTCGGCCGCCGCGTCCCGCTCGCCCCGCGCCGCCTCGACCCTGACGGCCACGTCGCGGTGCTCGGCCGCCGGGCGGGCCAGGTCGCGGAGCAGGTCCAGGCGCTCCCGCAGCCCGGCCCACTCCAGGTGGTGGGCGGCCTGGCCGGCCAGGGCGCCGAGCTGGTCCTGCTCGACCCGGGCCGCCTCGACCGCCTCCAGGTAGGCGTTACGGGCCTCGCCGGCCCGTCCGCGCTGGGCCTCGACCTCGTCCAGGAGGACTCGCTCGCCGGTCAGCTCGAGCAGCTTGACCAGCAGGCCGGGCGGCTGCTCGTCCATGGTCCGGTCGATGGCCCCCTGGGGCAGGGCCAGCACCTCGCGCAGGGCCTGGGTGATGCCGGTCCGGTCGAGCAGCTCGTCGTAGCGCCGCGGCCCCAGCCACTCCGGCTCGGGGTTGGCGGCCAGGAACGCCTCCAGGTCGTCGGCCAGGGGCCGCTCGAAGCCCCAGCGGTGCAGGCCGGGCAGGACCAGGTAGCGGCGGCTGTCGGTGGTGACCAGGCAGACCACCGACACCCGCTCGGCGTCGGCCAGGCGCTCGTCGGCGGCCGCGAACAGTCGCTCGCCCAGGCCGGGCAGGACCGGGTTGCTGAAGGTGGCCCGCAGGAACGCCCGCTCGGCGGGGGTGCCGCCGGGGCCGCCGTCGAAGATGTACCGGTGCGAGCTGCGCCCGGGGGCGAAGCTGGTCACCCCGAGCAGCAGCTTGATCCCGTCCAGGAAGCAGGTCTTGCCCGACCCGTTGGGCCCGGTGGCCACGTTGATCCCGTCGACCAGCAGGGGGATCGGGTCGGGCCGCAGCGACCCCCAGTGGACAAGCTGCACCTCCTCAATCCGTGGCATGGTCCCCCCCTGGTTCCTGGTTGCCCGGTTGCTGGTCGCCGTCGAGCTCGGCGGCCCGGCGCCGCAGGTGGGCGAGCCGCTGGTGGCGGGCGACCAGGGCCCGGGCCTGGTCGGCGGCGCCCGGCTCGTCCAAGGTGTCGAGCAGCGGCCCGGCCTCGACCCGCCCCTCACGCAGGGTCAGGTAGCCGGCCTTGGCCAGGCGTTCGAGCACGCCGGGCAGGCCGGTGCCGTCCAGCCCCGCTCCCAGCAGCTCGGCCAGGTCGTCGGGGTCGAGCCAGCCCGGGTCCGGACCCTGGTCGCCGGCCGTGTCCCGCTCGCCGGGCAGGAAGCGCAGGTGCAGCCAGCAGGTGGCCAGGACGGCCAGCTCGGCCGTGCCCAGGGCCAGCACCGGGTCGTGGCCCTCCAGCTCCGGCACCGGGCCGTCCACGCGGGCCAGCCAGCGCTCGGAGGCGGCCGAGTAGACGAGCTCGCAGCCGGCCTCGCCCAGGCGCCGCCGCACCTCGTCGCGGGTCTCGGGCTCGCCCAGCTCGGGCACGTCGGCGGCGGCCACCGACCCCACCAGCAGCACCCGGCACAGCTCGGTCGCGTTCAGGTGCCCACCTCCTGGCGCTCTTCCGTCAGGTCGACCTCGGCCGGGGGCTCGCCGCCGGGGGCGCGCACGCCGGTCCAGGAGACGACCCCGACCTCGTCGTGACCGACCACGTCCAGCCGCGGGCGCGGGTCGAGCACGGCGGCCAGGCTGCCGTCGCCGGCCGGGCCCCAGCGCGACCAGGCCTCGACCACCGCGGCCATGCGGGCCGTGGCCTCGGCCCAGGTCCCGCCGACCACCCACCTGGCCAGGTCGGTCTCGCCCAGCCCGGCCAGCCAGGTCATCACGTCGGCGGCCAGCAGCACGAAGTCGGGGACGACCTCGGGCGACTCGACCGGCAGCAGGGCCGGCTCCGGCAGCGGCACCACCACCGGCTCGGGCCGGCCGAGGTGCTCGTCCAGGGCGGCCAAGGCGTCGCCGGCCCGGGCCCGGGCGACGGCCGGCGGCAGCCGCAGGCGGCCGGCGACCAGGCCGGCCAGGGCCGCCGGGTCGGTGGCGGCGACCAGCGCCCGCAGCCCGGCAGCGTCCAGGCCGGGCCCGGGGCTGTGGACAACCCGGCGCCCCTCGGCTCGGGGTGGGCTACCCTCCCGATCAGGGGCCCCGGGAACCGGGGGTTGGGGCTGGAGCACGCCCACCGGGGGCCCCGGCTCCGGGGCGGCCAGCTCGTCGAGCAGGCTCTGGAGGCGCCCGGCCACGGCCGCGGCCCGCTCCCGCTCGGCCTGGTGCCCGCCCGGCCGGGCCACCTGCCTGGCCATCTCGCCCAGGTCGGCCAGGTGGACGGCGGCGACCTCGGCGGCCGCGGCCAGGGCGTCGTCGTCGCCCTGGTCGATCAGCCGGTGCAGCGCCGCCAGGTCGCGCTCCACCACGGCGGTGGCGGCGACGAAGGGGGCGAAGGCCGCCCGCTCGTCGACCCCGGCCGCCCTGGCCAGCGCCATCGCCGCCGCCAGCACCTTGACGCTTCGCTCGGGCGCCATGGCCGGGGCGGCCAGCACGGCGCAGACCGCGGCCACCAGGTGGCCCTCGTCGGACAGCCGCCAGGCCGGCGGCCCGCCCGCCTGCCCGTAGCGGTCGACCTCGACCACCAGCCCGTCGCTGCGCAGCTCGGACAGCAGCCGGTTGGCGGTCGCCGGCTCCAGCCAGGTCAGCGCCTGACCGGCCTCGGCCAGCGGCCAGCTCGGCTCGGGCAGCCCGGCCAGCTGGCGCAGGACGGCGACCTTGAGCCGTTGGTAGGGTTGGCCGAGAAGCTCGGCGAACGGCCCCAGCGACGGCACGGCGCGGCCGGCCGGTGGCGGGGGGGAAGCTCGGTCCGAGCCCGGCCACATTGCTGCCACCATGGCACCAAAACGTACAGCAACCCGCGGCGGCGCAACCTAGGTACCTCTACGCAGCTCCATCGCGCCAGCCGGTGTGGCCCGGATGGACTATCCCGTGGCCTGGCCGTCCCGGTCCATCAGCACCCGGCGCAGGATCTTGCCCGAGGCCGCCTTGGGGATCTCGTCCACGAACTCGACCTGGCGGATCTTCTTGTACGGGGCCACCCGCCCGGCCACGAAGGCCATCAGCTCCTCGGGGTCGACCGGCGTGCTCGCGACCACGAACGCCTTGGGCACCTCGCCGGCCTCCTCGTCGGGGAAGCGGACCACGGCGGCGTCGCCGACCGCCGGGTGGGAGAGGAGCACCGCCTCCAGCTCGGCCGGGGCCACCTGGAGCCCCTTGTACTTGATGAGCTCCTTGACCCGGTCGACGATGTAGACGTAGCCGGCCTCGTCGATCGTTCCCAGGTCGCCGGTGTGGAGCCAGCCGTCGGGGTCGAGCATGGCGGCGGTCGCCTCGGGCGCGTTCAGGTAGCCCTTCATCACCTGGGGGCCGCGGACCAGCAGCTCGCCGGTCTCGCCCCTCGCCACGTCGGCGCCGGTGGCCGGGTCGACCACCCGCATCTCGGTGTTGGGCAGCGGCACCCCGACCGACCCGGGCCGGGCGCCGTGGGGGGTGTTGTAGTTGGTGGTGACCACCGGGCTGGTCTCGGTCAGCCCCCAGCCCTGCATGACCTCGCAGCCCAGCCGGTCGGCGCAGGCCCGCTCCAGGCCGGCGTCCAGGGGGGCGGCGCCGGAGAAGATCGACTGGAGCGACGACAGGTCGTACTTGTCGACCAGGGGGTGCTTGGCCAGGGCGAGCACGATCGGCGGGACCAGGTAGGCCCGGGTGATGCCCTGGTCCTGGACCAGGGTCAGGAACTGCTCGAGGTCGAAGCGGGGCATGGTGACCAGGGTCGAGCCCCGGGAGAGGGCCGAGGCCATGAGCACCACCAGCCCGTAGATGTGGAAGAACGGGAGCACGGCGATCAGGCGCTCGGCCTCGCCGGCGAGCAGCGCCGGCTCCCCCTGGCAGAGATTGGCGACCAGGTTGCGGTGGGTGAGCATGACGCCCTTGGACACGCCGGTGGTGCCGCTCGAGTAGGGGAGGGCGACCAGGTCCTCGGCCGGGTCGATGTCCACCGCCGGGGGCGTCTCGCCGGCGGTGAGCAGGGCGGCGAACGGGGTCGCGCCCTCGGCCTCGCCGAGCACGAACACCTCCTCGACGCCGCTGCGGCCGGCCGCCTCCAGGGCCTTGTCCAGGAACGGGGGCACGGTGAGCAGGAACCGGGCCCCGGCGTCGTCGAGCTGGCGGGTGAGCTCGCCGGCGGTGTAGAGGGGGCTGATCGTGGTGTTGACGCCGCCGGCGGCCGAGACGCCGTAGAAGGCCAGGGCGTACTCGGGCAGGTTGGGGCTGAAGATGGCGAACACGTCGCCCTTGGCGAAGCCGCGGGCGGCCAGCCCGGCCGCCACCCGGCCGACCCCCCCGGCGAGCTGGCCGTAGGTGATCGTCCGGCCGCTCGGCCCGTCGACCAGGGCCGCCTGGTCGGCCCGGCGCATGGCGTCGGCGAGCACGAACTCGTGCAGCGGCAGGTCAGGGATCGTAACGTCCGGATGGGGACTGAGCACGATCTCGCCTGCCATGGCTGCCTCCTGGCCAGGTTGTCAACCCAACGACATGGACGTCAGACTGAAGCCTCAGCCGGAGGTGCCGCAAGGTGTCGGACCAGTTCGACCACTTGGATGACAACGAACGGGAGTGGCTGCGCGCCTCGCGGCGCTCCGCCGCCCGCCGCACCTGGCTGCTCATCGGCCTGCTGGTGCTGGCCGCCTTCATCCTCGCCTGGCTGACCGTCGACGGCCGGCCGGGCCAGAAGCGGGCCGCCGCCACCACCTCGACCACCCCCGACCAGCGGGTCATCGCCGACGGCGAGAAGGCCCTGGCCGACTGGGGCGTGTTCGCGGTCACCAACGACCTGGGAACGGTCAAGGAATCGTTCTGGGACGACGGGCCGCAGTACAAGCAGCTGGCCAAGGAGGCCAAGACGCGCAAGAAGATCGGGCCGCCGCCCTACACGATGACGATGACCGGGGTGCGCGTGCTCAAGCCCCGCGAGGACCAGCGGATCCTGCGCGGCAAGGTCCAGATGAGCCGGCCCGGGGAGAAGCCCCAGACCTTCAACTGGGACGTCTGGCTGAAGGTCGACCCGGCGGCGGGCGGCCGCTGGCGGCTCTGGACGGTCGGGAACACGGCCGGGACCTGAGACGCCTCACCGGTTGACCGGCGGAAGGATGATCTTCTCCTTCGGGAAGATCAGGTTGGGGTCGCCCGACCACAGATGGTGCTTGTTGGCCGCCACCACCCGCAGCCAGTACCTGGCCACCTCGCGGTTGGTCGGCTCGCCCGAGCCGCCGCCGGAGGCGCTGGCCAGCTGGTCTCGGGCGATCGTCCACAGGCTCTGGCCAGGCTTCACTTTGTATGAGGTGGGCTGGTCCTTCTCGCTGGGCTCCGTCTGCTCCCCGGAGCCGGAGTTGCCTTCACCGGAGCTGCCCCCACTACGGGTGCTCGTGGACGGCGGAGGCGGCGGCTCCTTCTTGGCGGTGGAGGGCGGTCCGGCCGCGTGGAACGGGTAGGCGGGCGGGCGCAGCCCGGTCGTGCTGGTGGTGGACGAGGGCGACGCCGTGGTCGTCGTCGGGGCGGTGGTGGTGGTCGGCTCCCGACTGGCCGGGGCCGGGACATACGGCGGCGCCTTGCTCCCGGCGGTAGTCGTGGTCGGCCGCTGGGTGGTGGTGGTCGCCCGGGTGGTGGCCGTGGTCGTCGGGGCGGCGGTGGTCGTGGTGGGCTTGCCGGTGGTGGTGGGCTCGGTGGTGGTGGTCGTTTTCCCGGTGGTCGAGGTGCTCTGGCTGCTGCTGGTGGCCTGGCTGCTGGACGTGGTGCTCGCGCTGCTGCTCGTGCTGCCGGACTCGTCCCTGCCGGCCTGGTCGGCGTCCTCGGGGGCGCCGGCGACCTTGGGGTGGTAGAGGGTCGTCGTGGGGGTGTCGTCCTGGGCGGCGAAGGCCGCCTGGGCGGCCGCGACCGGCTTGCGCGCGGGAGGGCCGGCCCGGCCACGGTCGGCGGCCAGCGCCGGGCTGGCCACCCCGAGGGTGCCGCCGCCGACCATCGAGGTGGCCAGGGTGACCGCGACCGCGTGGTCGGCGACCCGGCGCACCAGCGGCAGGGTGGCCCAGCCGACCGCCCTGACCGCCGCCGGCAGCCTGGTCAGGCTGGCCAGCAGGTACAGGAGGGTCGAGACCAGCAGCCAGTAGGCCATGACCAGCCCGACCGTGCGCAGCAGCGCCCCGAGGACGTCCTGGACCGGGCTCGACAGCAGCCACGGGACCGGCTCGGCCCAGCCGATGCGCAGCCCCTCGAACCGCCCCAGCCAGTGCAGCCCGACCACGGCCGCCAACTCCAGCCCGAGCAGGACGAGCAGCGAGCCCGTCCTGCGCAGCGGCGCGGACCGACCGGCGGTTCCCATCGTCTGCCCACCTTCGGCCGAGGATCGGGACAATCTGCACAAGCAAGTCGAGTCTGGGCCACGCCCTTCCGGGGTGTCAACGCGTTAGCATCGGGCTCCCGCTGGATCGGAAGGAGCGTCCCGTGCGCGTGGCCCTGCTCAGTCGCGAGTATCCCCCAGATGTGTATGGCGGTGCCGGAGTCCATGTGGAGTACCTGGCGAGGGAGCTGGCCAAACTGGTCGACCTCCAGGTGCACTGCTTCGGGGCGCCGCGGCCGCCCGGGCCGCCGGGGTCGCCCGAGGTGATCGCCCACCCGACCTGGGACGCCCTGGAGGGCGACGGCCGCCACCTCGGGGCGCTGCGCACGGTCGCCACCGACCTGTCGATCGCCGCTGGGGTCGAGGGCGCCGAGCTGGCCCACAGCCACACCTGGTACGCCAACCTGGCCGGGCACCTGGCCAAGCTCCTCTACGGCATCCCGCACGTGGTCAGCGTGCACAGCCTGGAGCCGATGCGCCCCTGGAAGGTCGAGCAGCTGGGCGGCGGCTACCACGTCTCCCGCTTCTGCGAGCAGACCGGGATCGAGGGCGCCGACCGGGTGATCGCCGTGTCGGCCGGGATGGCCGCCGACATCGTCTCGGTCTACCCGACGGTCGACCCGGCCCGCATCCAGGTGATCCACAACGGCATCGACACCGACCAGTACACGCCGGACCGGGGCACCGACGTGCTGGAGGCCTACGGCGTCGACCCGGACCGGCCCTCGGTGATCTTCGTCGGCCGCATCACCCGCCAGAAGGGCGTGCCCCACCTGCTGGACGCCGCCCTCGCCCTCGACCCGGAGGCCCAGCTGATCCTCTGCGCCGGGGCGCCGGACACCCCCGAGCTGGGCCGCGAGGTGACGGCCAAGGTCGGGCGGCTCCGCCAGGAGCGGGGCGGCGTCATCTGGATCGAGAAGATGCTGGAGCGCCCGGAGGTCATCCAGCTCCTCACCTCGGCCACCGTGTTCGTCTGCCCGTCGGTCTACGAGCCCCTGGGGATCGTCAACCTGGAGGCCATGGCCTGCGAGACGGCCGTGGTCGCCACCGCCACCGGCGGCATCCCCGAGGTGGTCGTCAACGGCGAGACCGGCCTGCTGGTGCCGTTCGAGAGCGACGGCGCCGGCGGGGCCCGCCACCCCGACCAGTTCGCCGCCGACATCGCCGAGCGCCTCAACAGCGTCCTCGCCGACCCCGCCCTGGCCGAGCGCATGGGCAAGGCCGGTCGCCGCCGCGCCGTCGAGCAGTTCAGCTGGACGGCCATCGCCGGCGAGACCGCCACCCTGTACGCCCAGCTGCTCTAGCGTTCAGGGATCACCGAGCTCGGCGACCAGCCGCCGGGGGGCGACCGTGCGGTAGGCGTCGGCGACCAGCTCGGCGACCTCCTCCCAGTCCTGGGGAACGTCGAGGTAGACGCCGAGCCAGCCG
>Ga0307296_10000025_pt1 | contig 54427 bp, 57 predicted proteins | sample ER_DNA_153_FD_194467 | JGI IMG/M metagenome (GOLD analysis project Ga0307296, IMG submission 194467) | Bulk soil microbial communities from the East River watershed near Crested Butte, Colorado, United States - ER_DNA_153 | ecosystem: Environmental > Terrestrial > Soil > Floodplain | place... | reverse complement strand
CCCGACGAGCTGTTCTCGATGTGCGACCTGATCGCGACCGATGGGCCAGGCGGCCCGATCGTCGCGTCCAACGGCCAGTACTTCGGGAGTGAGGCTGCGCTGCAGTCTCTCTTGCAACCGCTGCTGAACGCGGCGACTCCGCAGACGATGACGATCCGCACGCGCTCGTTCATCAACGCGGCGCTCGACTGGGGCAACTGCTCCGATGTCTCCCGCTGTCACATCGGAGTGCCGAGTGCGGAGGTCGGACGCTCTGACTTCCTCGCCAAGTCGGATTACGTGGCGACAGCCCTGCCGACCGGCGGCATCCAGGCCATGGTCCAGAAGATCGAGCAGCGCCAGAACGATGCGGCGCTCGGCGGCGGCAGCATCCTCATGGACGCGTACGGCGGCGAAATCAACCGCGTTCCGAAAGCTGCGACGGCATTCGTGCACCGGGACCAGCTCTTTTCGATCCAGTACGTGGCCGGGGCCTCTACCGCGGCCGATGCCGACTGGCTGCGGGGATTCCGCGCGGCGATGGAGCCGTACGTGTCAGGCCAGGCGTACCAGAACTACATCGACCCTGAATTGGAACATCCGAACATCGCTTACTACGCCACGAACCTGGCGCGGCTGCGGATAACTAAGGCTCGCTACGACCAGAAGAATGTGTTCCGATTTCCTCGGAGCGTTCTGCCCGCTCCCGCCTGAGCCGCGTCCAGATCAGGTCGCCGTTCGCGAGCAGAAACCCGAGTGCCAGCAGCGGCAGCGCAGGGAGCCCGCCGAGCTCGCGCCAGACGGCGAGCGCGAGGGTGGCGCCGAACGACAGCGTCAGCAGCAGCCACGTGAGCCGTGGGCGCAACGCCCAGCGGACCGAGGCCGAGAGGAAGAGCGCGAAGAACAGCAGATCGGGGAGGCCGAGATTCGCGGCAGACGTTTCGCCTGGGATCGGGAAGGCGAACGAGAAGTTCGTGAACACTTCACGGTGCTGGTTGACGATCACCTTCGTCGGCCCGCGCCACACGGAGTAGGCGTCCACCCAGGGGATGATCAGGGCCACGAGCACCACCCAGCTGAGCGTCTCGAAGTACCTCAGGAACCAGAAGCCGACGGCCGTAACGCCGAAGAGCTTGCAGAAGTTCTCCGGGGTGCTCCAACCCGCGATGTGAAAGAGAAACGCGAGCACGCCGAACGCGAGGCCGGCCGCGAGCAACCCGGGCGCGTTGCGCAGGGGAAGCACGAGCCACACGAGCGCGAAGGAGGCCGGGATCAGAACCAGACCGATGAACGCGATGTCCCACCACGTCGATGCATTCCACAGCCTGTCGTGGAACGCGTAGTAGAGGGCGAGCGCCGTCCCGAGGGCTAGTGCCCCTACCGGCGACACATGTCGGCTTCTGACCCGCGATCGCACTGCGCCAGAGTCCACCCTCGTCCTTACCAAGGCTTTTCTAGCCTTGGCTGCGGCCGAGTGCGGCCTCTGGCTTGGCGCTCGCGACCCAGAAGCTCGACGGCATCACCGGCAGGGGCACTAGTAGGGCGGCAGCTCGGCCCACCATTGGCCGAGTGGCTTGAAGGCGTTCCAAAACTGAGTCTTCGCAGGGGCTTCGTCGAGCGACGCGTCGATGTCGGGGACAACCAATACCTGAACCGTTGCGGTGAAACGCTCGAGCTCGCCCGGCTTGTACACCACGGTATCGGCGAGCGGGAAGTCGATCGCGTTCAAGAACTCGACGACGCTCTCTCCCATCGCCACGATCAGCTTCGGTTGCACGATGTGCAGTTCGCGAGTGAGGAAGGGCTGCGACTCCTCCTCGTCACCGTCTGCGAACTTGAGGCAATTCGTCCCGTAGACGGACATCGGATCGACATGAAGCCGCTGGAGTGACTTCAGGATCGCCTGGCCGGCGCGGCCGTAGAAGGCGACGCCCTCCTGCACCTCGGCCGGCTGGGGCCTGAATTTGAGCAACATCACGTCCGCGAGGGGATGGCCGGATCCGACGATCGGCACCCTCGTGCCGCCGCCCGCCTGAGCCACCTCGTGGGCCAGGTCGTTGATCTCGACGATCGCCTTCTGGAGATACTTCTCGTAGATCTCGTCAGTCGCTGACATTGCTCAGACCAGGTTCGGGACTACCGAACCCGTTCCTTGGCCTGGGCCATCCATTTGAGGGATTGGAGGTAGACGAGCGACCTGGGGCGCCGCAGAACCTGGGCCGAGCGGAGGCTGAGCAGGAACTCCTCAGCGCCCTCGAATGCCCGCATCCGGACGGCGCCCGTCCCGACCCCTTGAAGCACGTGCGCGTCCGAGCCCGCCCCCATCGTCAGGTTGTACTTGCGTGCAAACCGAAATGCCTCGTCGTTGTAGGCCTCGAAGAGGAGACGGGCGTTGTAAACCTCGAAGATGTCGATGTCCGCGAGGTGACGCTGTAGCGTCGCCGGGTCGGGAATCGAGTGCATGCGGTCGAAGGGATGCGGGAGGTAGACGAGGCCGTCCTGGTCCTTGATCGCCGCCACCGTGTCGGCGAAGGACAGGCCGCGAGGGATCTCCTGGCGGAGGAACAGACCGATCACCTCCCCCTGTCCGTCTGTCTTCACCTCCTCCCCGGGGATGACGACGAGGTCGTGGTCGCGGGCGAGATCCTTCGTCTCGAGCGCGCCGCCGAACACGTTGTGGTCCGTCACGGCGATGGCGCCCAGGCCGATCGCCTCGGCATGCATGATCAGGTCGGCCGGTTCGACCGCGCAGTCGTTCGACCAGCTCGTGTGCATGTGCAGGTCACAGAGCACCCAGGGCCGATCGGCAAGCGGGTCCTCGGAGCGAGGGGGTGCATGGCGCCGCTCGCTGAGCGAGCGGTAAAGCTCGTCGAGCTCCCGCGCCACGTCCGCGAAGCTCTGGCCCTCCGCGTCGGCACGTGCACGTTCCGCCTTGCGCTTGCGGAACTCCTCGTCCTCGGCGAGCCGCGCGACTTCGGCGCCGGCCAGCTCCGGCTGTTCGCGCGTGCCCGGCGGCGAGGCGATCGCACACCCCGACGCCGATGCTTCGAGCCGCACTCGCTCGAGCCCGCCGAGCGCCGGGACGAAGATGTTCGTCTCCGCAAGCAGCGGCGCGCGCGCACCACCGTCCCGGGCGGTTCGCACGTGCACGCGGTTCCGAAGGAGACGCGGGATCGTCGGGCGGCCGGCGAGAGGCTTGGTGCGCAGCAGGACGAGCTCCCAGTCCGGCAGCTCCTCCAGCGCGCGATACACACCGCGCAAGAGAGCGCGCTCGTTCGGTCGCCATTCGAGCACGATCAGGTTGCGCTTGACCCCGGGCCGGAAGAGCTCGGGGTCAACGCCTTCACTGACGACGCGGTAGTGACCGGGGAAGCGGATCGCGGCTGCCTCGGCCGTCTCCTCGTTGGTCGCGACCAACGCGTCGATGCGCCCGAGCAGGCGGTCGCGCTGCGCGCGTCCGGGCGGATAGCCGAGCCGTTCTGCGTTCAGGAAGGTCGCAACGGTCATGGCCTGCGCGTCGTGCAAAGCCAGGTACGAAAGTGAGGGAAGACCCGGCTCGAACCCGTGGACGATGTCGAACCGCCCGAGTGCGAGCGCGAGCGACATGTTCGCTCGGGCCCCGACCGGCACGCCGATCCGGCTCCGGCGCGAGATGGGGACGGCCGGGCCCACCGTCACCACGTCTGCGTCGAGCCCGTCGAGCAGCGCCCGCCGGCCGGCGGCCAGGTCCCGAGCGCGGTTCGACGACGCGAGCACGGTCACGGTGTGACCGAATGCGCGCAATTTGCGTGCGACTCCCTCCACGTGCTCGTTGACGTCGTGTGGCTGCGACCAGGCGAAGGGCGTGACGAGGCAGATCCTTAAGCCCATCTCCCCGAGTGTAGAGACGAGGGCCCGGCCGGAAACCGGCCGGGCCCCTTGGAAGGTGAAATTACGCGCCCGCTAGGCGGAAGACCAGCAGTTGGCCCGCCTCGCGCTTGAACGTGAGCAGGCCGCGCTGTTCCTGCTGGACGAAGATCGTGTGGGCCTGGATGGAGACCAGGAACGCGCCCGGCCCGAAGGCAGACGACGCATCGACGATCCCGCTCGACTCCCACGATCCCTGGTTTGCGACCGCATCTTGAGCCTGATTGACCTTCGCCACGACCGTGAGCGCATGCGTGTTCAGGTCATAGAGCCAGATTCGCGCGGTCGTGCCTGAGGTATTGCTCGCCGCGTACTGGTTCTGACTTCCCGGGTCTTCCTGGATGAGCAGGCTGTTGCCGGTCGTCTCGACGTTGTCCGGGTTGTGGATGAAGCTGACATTGCCCGCGCTCGCAGCTCCGTTCGGATCGCCCTCGACGAGAATCGACAGGCTCGTCACCTGCGTCTCATCCAGTGGATTGAGCACCATCTTGAAGATGCGCCCGTTCGGGAACGGTCCGCCGCCCGTCGACGCCCGAGTCATCCGTGCGGACCCGGCACCGGCCCGAGCGCGCGGCTCACCGGTGTCGGCGAAGTAGACGACGTTGGGCGTGTTCCGGTCGTAGGCGATGTCCTCGACTCGGATGAACTGGAAGACGCCATGGTCGTTTGACCAATTCTCGAGGGCGGTTTGGTCCCCGTTGGCCACGTTCTCCGGCACCTCGATGAATTCGCCGGAGACTGATGCCGACCCCGAGAGGTCGCTGTAGTCGTTCACGTTCGGGTCGTTCGACTTGAACGCCCGCAGTTGGCCCTGGTCGTTCCAGACGGCCTGTCCGTTCGCAGCGGAGTACATGTAGAGCTGGGAGCTTGGCGCAAGGAACGTGTCGTCGCCCGAAAGGACGACTGGATGTCCATAGCCGGGCACCGCAACCGAGTTCTCGTGGTTGTGCCGACCCATCCCATAGATCGCGCGGTACGCGCCCGACTTCACGTCATAGGCGACAACCACGCCGGCCTGCTCGGCACCCGGGCCAGGAGGCCACGCCGTTCCGGTCCGGTTGACGAAGTCCGTTGCTTCCTCATTCGTGAACACGAGCTCGCGCTCGAACCCCTGCGCCGGACCGACCAGGAAGTTCGAGCAGAACCGCTGGAAGTTCGCCTCGCTCGGAATCGCGTACTCCCCCTGCAGGACACCCGCGCTGTGCTGGTTCAGCGTCAGATGGCTGAGCATTGCGTTCGAGAAGTCGCTGAAGCCGACACCAGTCGCCGGAGTGAACGGGAACGGAACGAGCGACGTTTCGTGATTCAGATAGACGTCGACACGACCCTCGCCCCGAGTGCGAAGCGCGATCCCGTCCGGAATCGTCTCCATCAAGTATCCGCTCTTGAGCGTTTCGCCGACATTCATGATCGGCGTGACGCTTGCTCCCGCCGCGAGCGGCGTCAGCATTGCGGGCTGGCTTGTCTTGAAGCCTGAATCGTTGTCACCGGCCCCCGCCAGGCCGGCCGTCAGAGTGACGCCAAGCAGCACGAACAGGGCCGCAAATGATCCCTTCATCGATGTTCTCCCCCTTCTCCCCAGTTGCCAGTCGGGGAGATTGTTTCACACTTGTGACAGACGTCAGCCGGCTGTGCTGGCGGACTCCGCCCGCACGGGCTGGCGCGCGTTGTCCCGGATGAACTTTTCCGCCGCGTCGTAAGCCTCGTCGTCGGGCACCTGCTTCGGCGGGGACTTCATGAGGTACGAGCTCGGGCCCTCGAGCGCGCCGGCGACGCAGTTGTTCAGCGCCAGCTTCGCGAGCCGGACGGCGTCGATGACGATGCCGGCCGAGTTCGGCGAGTCCCAGACCTCGAGCTTGAGCTCCAGGTTGAGCGGCACGTCTCCGAACGACGAGCCCTCCATGCGGATGTACGCCCACTTGCGGTCGGTCAGCCACGGCACGTAGTCGGACGGGCCGACGTGGACGTTCTCCGCGCCCAGGTCGTAGTCGAGCATCGAGGTGACGGCGTTCGTCTTCGAGATCTTCTTCGACTCGAGGCGCTCCCGCTCCAGCATGTTGAGGAAGTCGGAGTTGCCGCCGACGTTCAGCTGCATCGTCTTGTCGAGCCGGACGCCACGCTCGCGGAACAGCGACGTGAGCACGCGGTGCGTGATCGTCGCGCCGACCTGTGACTTGATGTCGTCACCGATGATCGGCAAGCCCTTCTCCTCGAAGCGGCGCTGCCAGTATGGCTCCCGGGCGATGAACACCGGCATGCAGTTGACCATGGCGCATCCCGCCTCGAGCACCTGCTCCGCGTACCACTTGGTGGCGGCGTCGGAACCGACGGGCAGGTAGTTGACGACCACGTCGGTCCTGGTGTCGCGGAGAATGCCGACGACGTCGTCGGTCTCGCCGGGCGCCTTGGTGACGACCTCGGAGATGTACTTGCCGAGCCCGTCGTGCGTCATGCCGCGAGAGACCTTGATGCCGGTCTTCGGCACCTCTGCAAATTTGATCGTGTCGTTCGGGTGCGCCCAGATCGCCTCGGAAATGTCCTTGCCGACCTTGTCCGTCGTGACGTCGAAGGCTGCGGTGAACTCGATGTCGCGGATGTGGTACCCGCCGAGGTTGACGTGCATGAGCCCAGGGACGAACTGGTCATCCGGCGCATCCTTGTAGTACTCCACGCCCTGCAACAGCGAGTTGGCGCAGTTGCCGACGCCGACGAGGGCGACGCGGACGCGATCGTCCAGGCGCGCCCTGCCGTTGTGCTTACCGTTTTGCTGGGCCATTCGGAGGAACCTCCTATCGCAAGCTTGCTATGGGAAGAAGATAGCAGGTTTGCGATGTGCAGCCGACTAGGGAAGCCGGCGGGCGGAAGGCCCGGTCATTCCGCGGCCTTGAACGAAGCGACGGTAGAGGTAGAGCAAGAGCACCGCGCCCAGGAAGGCGAAGATGAGGCCGCCCGCCGTACCGAGAAGGACCCTCGCGATGATGCCGCCGATTAGTGAGCCGCCGAGGCCGAGGCCGATGGTCGCGTACCAGGGCATGGGATCGGGGCCGGGCAGAGAGAGGCGCGCGAGAGCGCCGACGATGAAGCCCCACACGATCAGGCCGATGATGAAGAACAGCACCAGTGGATCCTAGAGCTCGTCGCGCCTGCGCAGTTGCGCGCGCACGTGGAGGATTCGCTGGAGAACCGTCAACCAGGCCGTGACCGTTAGCAGGTAGATCGCCCACGGCAATACACCCCAGGGTGCGAGCACCAGGCCGGCCGTGATCACCACGACGCGCTCGGCCCGCGAGCCGAAGCCGACGTCGCCGCGAAGGCCGAGTGTCTCCGCCTTCGCGCGCGTGTAACTAACGAGGAACGAGCCGGCGATCGCCGCGATCGCCGCGCCGAGAGCGACCTCGTTGCCTTGCCGGGAGAAGATCAGCGCGATCGCGCCGAGCATCGCTCCCTCGCCGACCCGGTCTGTGGTCGAGTCGAGAAAGGAGCCGAAAGGCGTCGTCTTCCCTCCGGCGCGGGCGAGGGCACCGTCGAGGATGTCGAGGATCGAGCCGACGACGAAGACGAGCGCGCCGAGCCAGTAGAAGAGAAGCTCGTCGTGATCCTCGAAGTACACGAGCACCGCGGCCGCAAGGCACAGCGAGACGCCTGCGGTCGTGAGCGCGTTCGGCGTGATGCGAGTACGCGCGAGACCGACGATCGAACGGGCCGCCACTGCGCGCGCTCCTGTCGTGTAGCCCTGCTTCAGGCGTTGCAGAACGGCGGTTTCCCTCATTTGCTCGCCCATCGCATTCCTGCTATGTGCGGACTATAGCAGGCTTGCAATGGCGCTCTTGAACCGCGCCCGGTACACGATCGCGAGGGAGATGACTGCGAGCACGATGCCGGCGACGACGTCGAGCCAGAAGTGGTTGCCGGTGGCCATCACGGCGAACCAGACCCACGCCGGCCAGAGGATCCAGACCGCTTTCCAAACGGGCCGACTGACGACGGACGCAAGGATGACTCCCGCGATCAGCGCGTCGGCTGCGTGCAGGCTCGGCATCGCCGCATAGGGGTTCGACGCGAGCTCGACGAGGCCGCTGCCGTGGTTCAGCCCGCCGAACTGGCTCAGCGTGTCCGTGAAGCCCATCGACGTGAACAGCCGTGGCGGGGCGGTGGGAAGAAACACGTAACCGAGCAGGCCGAGCACGTTCGCGAGCAGGATCGTGTTGCGGAAGCGCGTGAATGCTGCGTTGCGCCGGAAGTAGACCCAGAGCAACGCAAGCCCGATCACGGTGAACTCGGAATTCCAGTACGTCCACGAGACGAGCGTCTCGAGGACCCGCGAGGATTGCGTCCAGCCCTGCAGCGTCAGCTCGCCGAGACCGGCGAAGCGCTGCTCGACGTCGATGACGCGCCACCCGTTGGCGAAGGCGCGTGTGGGATCGCGGTCCGCGACGCCACGAGCCACCTGGTACGCCGCGAGGAACCCGAACCAGATCAGCAGCTGATAGCCGAAATCGGCGTAACCACGCGGAAACAGGCGCCTTCCGGCTGCGATGGCGGCAGTCATGACCTAGGAATTCTAAACGTAGGCCCAGTTGCCAGAAATCCCGGTTCGGGGCTATCCCCCTATTTGCGACATCGACCTCGACGCTCGGACGAAACCGGGGTCGTTGATTCTGTGTTTCAGCTCCTTGTGACGCACGGCGAAACGGAGAAGGTCGACCAATTCGTCGTCGCCGGCGCCGTCGCGAAGCGGGGTCTTCAAGTCCCATTCCCTTCGTGAGAAAAGGCACGTGCGCAGCTGCCCGTCGGCAGTGACGCGAACGCGGTCGCAGCTCGAGCAGAAGGGCTCGGAGACGGGATTCACGAATCCGAGCTCTCCGACGCCGTCCGCGAAGCGGAAGCGTCGCGCGGTGGACGAGGCTTTTGCCGGCACCTCGACCAGAGGGCCGTGCTCCGCCTCGATGATCGCCCGGATCTCGGCGCCCGTCAGCACGTCGTCCTCGCGCCACGCTTCGTCGGCGTCCAGCGGCATGAACTCGATGAAGCGGACGACGTACGGCTTGCGTCGCGCCAGCTCGGCGAGCGCCGGGACCTCCGTCTCGGTGAACCCTTTGACGGCGACGCAGTTGACCTTGATCGGCCGCAGCTCCGGATAGCGCTCCGCCTCTTCCAGCCCCCGCAAGACCGAGTCGAGCGCATCGCGCCGCGTGATCTCCGCGAAGCGCACGTGGTTGAGGGAGTCGAGCGAGACGTTCAGGCGCTGCAGACCCGCTTCGACCAACGGACGGGCAAGCCGGTCGAGTAGGACGCCGTTCGTCGTCAAGGACAGATCGCGGACGCCGTCTGTGCGCGCGAGCATCCCGACGAGCACCGGCAGATCGCGGCGGACGAGCGGCTCGCCGCCGGTCAGCCGGACCTCGTCGACGCCGAGCCGCGCCAGCACTCCGACGAGACGTGTGATCTCTTCGAAGCTGAGGATCTCCGTGCGGCCGAGCCATTCGAGGCCCTCGGCCGGCATGCAGTACGTGCAGCGGAAATTGCACTTGTCGGTAACCGATACGCGCACCGACTTGATCTCACGGCCCCACGAGTCGCGCAGCGGTTCCACGAGATCAGCTTAGCCCACGGTTTGAGCCCTTACTCCTCCGTGCCTTCCGGGACAATCACGCGATGCCGGCTCTCGTCGCGCTGATCTTCGTCACGGCGGTATGGGGCGTGACGTTCGTCCAGGTCAAGGACGCCGTCGCGATCTACCCGCTCTTCGCCTTCCTCGCCGTCCGGTTCGCGATCGCCAGCGCGACGCTTGCGGTCCCGGCGGCGAAGCGCGTTCGCGGGCTCGGCCGCACCGGGGCAGTTGGAGGGGCTTTCCTCGGCCTCCTGCTCGCGGCCGGCTACGCGCTGCAGACTGCCGGGCTCGAACGCACAACGGTCTCGAGCACGGGCTTCATCACCGGAATGTATGTCGTGCTTACGCCGCTGATCGCCCTGGTTTTGTATCGGTCCCGCATCGGGCTCGCAGCGTGGGGAGGAGTGGTGGTCGCTACCGCTGGGCTGGCGATGCTGTCGGGCATTCACGCCGGCTCGGTCAAAGGAGATCTGCTCGTGCTCGCGGCCGCGGCGGTGTACTCGCTCCAGATCGTCCTGATGGAGCGGTACGCCCCACGTTACGACGCGCTCGCCTTCACGTTCGTCGAGATGGCGGCGGCGTTCGTGGGACTGCTCGTCGTCGCGCTCGCCCTCGGCGATCTTTCGGTCCCGCATGGCTGGACGGTGTGGGGCGCCCTGCTCGTGACCGGTGTCTTCGCGAGCGCGCTCGGGTTTCTCGTGCAGACCTGGGCGCAGCGGCGCACCTCGGCGACCCGCACCGCACTGGCCTTCTCGATGGAGCCGGTCTGGACGGCGTTCTTCGGTTACACCCTGGCGGGGGATCGGCTCGGCGCGCTCGGCTGGGGAGGCTGCGCCGCGATCATGGCGGGCATCGTGCTCGCAGAGCCCGCGGCCGCCCGAGTGCTGGCGGGTAAACTTGATACCCTACGGCTTAGATTTTCTCAGTAGACCCACAAGGAAAGGCGAAACCAGTATGGCAAAGACACTCGGAATCGATCTCGGCACGACCAACAGCGCGATGGCCGTGCTCGAGGGCGGCGAGCCGGCCGTGATCCCGAACGCGGAGGGTGGCCGCACGACGCCGTCCGTCGTCGCGTTCACGAAGGACGGCCAGCGGCTCGTCGGAGCGCCCGCCAGGCGCCAGCAGGTGACGAATCCCGAGAACACGGTTTTCTCGATCAAGCGGTTCATGGGCCGCAAGTGGGACGAGGTCTCCGAGGAGATGACGATCGTCCCCTACGAGGTCGTGAAGGGACCGAATGGTGACGCGCGCGTGAAGGCCGGCGGCAAGGAGTACGCGCCGCCGGAGATCAGCGCCATGATTCTCCAGAAGCTGAAGGTGGACGCCGAGGCGTACCTCGGCGAGCCGGTGAGCGACGCGGTCGTCACCGTCCCCGCCTACTTCAACAACGCGCAGCGTGAGGCGACGAAGGATGCCGGCAAGATCGCCGGCCTCAACGTCGTTCGCATCATCAACGAGCCCACTGCCGCCGCGCTCGCGTACGGCCTCGACAAGGAAAGCTCCGACCAGACGATCCTCGTCTTCGACCTCGGCGGCGGCACGTTCGATGTCTCGATCCTCGAGCTCGGCGAGGGCGTCTTCGAGGTAAAGGCTACGAACGGCGACAACCATCTGGGCGGCGACAACTTCGACAAGGCGGTCGTCGACTGGATGGTCGGTGAGTTCAAGAAGGACCAGGGCATCGATCTCGCGGCCGATCGGATGGCGCTTCAGCGTCTGTACGAGGCGGCCGAGAAGGCGAAGATCGAGCTGTCGTCCACGATGACGACGCAGATCAACCTTCCGTTCATCACCGCGACACAGGAGGGGCCGAAGCATCTCGACCTTCAGCTGACGCGGGCGAAGCTCGAGGAGATCACCGCGGATCTGCTCGCGCGCACCGTTGGCCCGACGCGGCAGGCGCTCGAGGACGCCGCCATCGACAGGTCGAAGATCGACCATGTCGTCCTCGTCGGCGGCATGACTCGCATGCCTGCGGTGCAGGCGAAGGTCAAGGAGCTGATCGGCAAGGACCCGCACAAGGGTGTGAACCCGGATGAGGTCGTCGCCGTCGGCGCCGCGATCCAGGGCGGCGTGCTCAAGGGCGAGGTCAAGGACATCCTCCTGCTCGACGTGACGCCCCTGTCGCTCGGGATCGAGACCAAGGGCGGTGTCTTCACGCGGCTGATCGAGCGCAACACGACCATCCCGACGAAGAAGTCCGAGACGTTCACGACGGCGGAGGACAACCAGCCCTCCGTGGAAGTGCACGTCCTGCAGGGCGAGTCGGAGATGGCGACGTTCAACAAGACGCTCGGCAAGTTCCAGCTCGTCGGCATCCCGCCGGCGCCCCGGGGCCTGCCGCAGGTCGAGGTCTCGTTCGACATCGACGCGAACGGCATCATCAACGTCTCTGCGAAGGATCTCGGCACCGGGAACCAGCAGCAGATCCGGATCGAGGGTGGTTCGGGCCTCAAGGAGGACGAGGTCCAGCAGTTGATCCGCGAAGCGGAGGCGCACGCCGACGAGGCTCGCCGCCTGCGTGAGGTCGCGGACACCAAGAACAACGCCGAGCAGCTCGCTTACCAGACGGAGCGTTCCTTGAAGGAGCACCGCTCCGCGCTGGACGAGGCAGACGCCGCGACGATCGAGGGCAGGGTCATGGAGCTCCGCCAGGTGCTCGAGGGCGACGACGTCGGCGAGATCCGTGCGAAGACGGAGGCCCTCCAGGAGGCGTCGCACAAGCTCGCGGAGGCGGTGTACGCATCCGCGCAGCAGCAGACGACCTCGACTGGATCCGCGACCGGCAACGGCGGCGCATCGGATGACGAAGTCGTCGAAGAGGGTGACTACGAGGTCATCGACGAGGAGCAGGAGGCTCCGAAGGCGTAATGACAGAGGAACACGTCTCAGAGCAACAGGTCCCAAGGACAGTCCCTGGGACCGGTCCGGAAAAGCCGGAGAGCGTCGACGTCGACGCTCTCCAGGCTGACCGCGACCAGCTCTTCGACCGCTTGCAGCGGCTCGCAGCGGAGTTCGACAACTTCCGCAAGCGGAACGCACGCGAGCAGGCGGCGTTCGCCGAGCGTGCGAACGAGCGGCTCGTGAAGGAGCTGATCCCGATCCTCGACGACCTCGGTCGCGCCCTCGAAGCTGCTTCGGAGCACGAAGAGGGGAAGGTCGAGGACGGTGTCCGGCTTGTTCATCGCGCCCTGGCCGATCTGCTCGCCAAGCAGGGCCTGACCGAGATCGAGACCGACGGAAGGTTCGATCCTCATGTGCACGAAGCGCTGTTGTCGCAGCCGTCCGACGCCGAGGAGGGCTCCGTGATCGAGGTCGTGCAGAAGGGCTACAAGCTCGGCGACAAGGTGTTGCGGCCTGCTCGTGTCGTCATCGCGGGACCGTCGGAGGGCTAATTGGCGACCTTGTACGACACGCTCGGGGTGAAGAAAGGTGCGTCGACCGACGAGATCAAGAAGGCGTACCGCAAGCTCGCCGCCACCTACCACCCGGACAAGAATCCCGGTGACGACGCTGCCGAAGAGAAGTTCAAGGAAGTGCAGAACGCCTACGACACGCTCTCCGATGCGGAGAAGCGCAAGCAGTACGACACGTACGGCACTGCCAACGGTCAGCGGACGACGGGGTTCGATCCGCGCGATTTCGGCGGTGGCAACTTCACGATCAACGACCTCGGCGATCTCGGTGACCTGTTCGGTGGCATCTTCAACCGGGGGCAGAGTGCGCGCGCGCGCCGGCCTCAACCCGAGCGCGGCGCCGACATCGAGACTGTGGTCAGCCTCTCGTTCGAGGACTCCCTCCGAGGGCTCGAGACGAAGATTCCGGTCGAGGTGACGACGGCCTGCCGCGAGTGCGGCGGCACCGGTGCCGAGCCGGGCACGTCGCCTGTGATCTGTCCCGAGTGCAACGGCCGCGGTGTCGTCTCGGAGAGCCAGGGACTGTTTGCCTTGTCGCAGCCGTGCCCGCGCTGTCGCGGTAACGGCACGGTGGTCGAGAAGCCGTGCAAGAAGTGCAAGGGCTCAGGACGCGAGCGGCGCACGCGACGCTACACCGTCAAGATTCCGGCGGGCGTCAAGGACGGCACGCGGATCCGGCTGAAGGGTAAGGGCGAGATCGGCGAAGGCGGCGGGCCCGCGGGCGATCTCTACGTCGTCACGCGCGTGGCGCCGTCGAAGAGGTTCGAGCGCCGCGGGGCGGATCTCGTCATCGAGGTGCCCGTCGCGTACACCGAGGCCGCACTCGGCGCGACCGTCGAGGTGCCGACCCCGTACGGGGGACGCGTGTCGCTGAAGGTTCCTGCGGGAACGCAGGACGGCCGTCAGCTGCGCATCCGCGGGCATGGCGCGCCGAAGCTGGACGGCAGCGGCAAGGGTGACCTGATCGCGCGCCTGCGTGTGAGCGTGCCGAAGAAGCTGTCGAAGAAGGAACGGGAAGCACTCGAGGAGTTGCAGAAGCTGTCACGCGACGATCCGCGGGAGGCGTTGTTCTCATGAAGACAGCCGCGATCGTCCTGGTCAGCGTCGGCACGGTCGGCGTCCTCGTGACGTTCGTGATCATGCGCCGCAAGCTCGAAGCCCTGCGGCGGTTTAAGGAAGGCGAATGATGGACGACCGTCCGCGGTACATGATCTCGGTCGCCGCCGACCTCGTCGGCATGCATCCGCAAACGCTCCGCATCTACGAAAGCAAGGGACTGATCCGTCCGAAGCGCACCGCCGGCAACACGCGGCTGTACTCCGAAGCGGACATCGAGCGCCTGCGCCTGATCCAGCAGCTGACGAACGACCTCGGTCTCAACCTGGCGGGGGTGGAGCAGGTGATGCAGCTGCAGGACGAAGTGGAGCGCATGCGCCGAACTCTGAACCGCATGGAGCGCGAGATGCGTGAGGCGATCGACCAGGTGCACCGCCAGTACCGCCGCGACCTCGTGCCGTGGAAGCCGCCCCTCGATCTGATTCCGACGCGACACTGATGGACTTCAACAGGCTGACGATCAAGAGCCAGGAGGCCGTCGCGGCCGCGCAGGAGCTTGCCCGGCGGATGGGTAACCCCGAGCTCTACCCGGAGCATCTACTGCTTGCGCTGCTCGACCAGGAGTTGCCGCAGCAGCTCGTTCCCGACGCCGCCGAGCTGCGCGCGCAAGCGGATGCCGCGCTGCGCGCGAAGCCGTCCGTCCAGGGGATGCAGCAGCAGCCGAACGTGTCCGCCGCCTTCTCGCGCGTGCTCGACAAGGCCGCCGACGAGGCAAAGCGGCTCGAGGACGACTACGTCTCGACCGAGCACCTCCTGCTCGCACTCGACGTCGTTCCGCGCGACCAGCTCGAGGCCAAGATCAAGGCCGTCCGCGGCGGGCAGCGCGTGACGTCGCAGGATCCCGAAGAGACCTACCAGGCCCTGGAGAAGTTCGGCCGCGACCTCACCGCCGCCGCCGAGGAAGGCAAGCTCGACCCGGTGATCGGCCGCGACGAGGAAGTGCGCCGCGTGATCCAGGTCCTCTCACGCCGCACGAAGAACAACCCCGTCCTCATCGGCGACCCCGGCGTCGGCAAGACCGCCATCGTGGAAGGTCTCGCGCAGCGCATCGTCGCCGGCGACGTGCCGGAAGGCCTCAAGGGCAAGCGCGTCTGGGCGCTCGACATCGGTGCGCTGCTTGCGGGCTCCAAGTATCGCGGCGAGTTCGAGGAGCGCCTCAAGGCCGTGCTCAACGAGATCCAGGCCGCCGAGGGCCGGATCATCCTCTTCATCGACGAGCTGCACACGATCGTCGGCGCCGGCGCCGCGGAAGGCGCCGTCTCCGCCGGCAACCTGCTCAAGCCGATGCTCGCGCGTGGCGAGCTCCGCGCCGTCGGAGCGACCACGCTGGACGAATACCGCAAGCACATCGAGAAGGACGCAGCCCTCGAGCGGCGCTTCCAGCCGATCTTCGTCGGCGAGCCCTCCGTCGCGGACACGATCGCGATCCTGCGCGGCCTCAAAGAGCGCTACGAGGCCCACCACGGCGTCCGCATCCGCGACGCGGCGCTCGTCGCCGCCGCGGTTCTCTCCGACCGCTACATCACCGACCGCTTCCTCCCCGACAAGGCGATCGACCTCGTAGACGAAGCGGCGTCGCGCCTGCGCATGGAGATCGACTCGAGCCCGCTCGAGCTCGACGAGGCCGACCGACGTGTGCGCCAGCTCGAGATCGAATTGGCGGCGATGCAAAAGGAGTCGAAGGACGTCCGCGAGCCGGTCGAACGGGAGCTCGCCGAGGCGAAGGAGCGCTACTCGGAGCTCGCAGCGCGGTGGTCGCAAGAGAAAGAGGCGCTCGATCGCGTCAAGGAGATCACGCAGCGCATCGACGAGCTGCGGATGGAGTACGAGCGCGCCGAACGCGCCGGAGACTTCAACCGCGCTGCCGAGATCCGGCACGGCGAGATGCCACAGCTGGAACGGGAGCTCGCGGAGCGCGATGGCACGCACCTGGAGAACCCGATGGTCAAAGAGGAGGTCGACGAGGACGACGTCGCCATGGTCGTCGCGCGCTGGACGGGCATCCCCGTCGACAGGCTGCTCGAGGGAGAGACGGAGAAGCTGATCCACATGGAGGACCGCCTGCACCAGCGCGTCGTCGGCCAGGACGAAGCTGTCGAGGCCGTCGCCAACGCGCTCAGACGTGCACGCACCGGCCTGCAGGATCCGCACCGCCCCATCGGCTCTTTCGTCTTCCTCGGCCCGACCGGCGTCGGCAAGACCGAGCTCGCGCGCGCGCTCGCCGAGTTCATGTTCGACGACGAGCGCGCCATGGTGCGGCTCGACATGTCGGAGTACCAGGAGCGGCATACGGTCGCCCGGCTGATCGGCGCTCCGCCCGGGTACGTCGGCTACGAGGAAGGCGGCCAGCTGACTGAAGCCGTGCGCCGCCGCCCGTACTCCGTGATCCTCCTCGACGAGATCGAGAAGGCGCACAACGAGGTCTTCGACGTCCTGCTGCAGATCCTCGACGACGGCCGCCTCACCGACGGCCAGGGCCGTACCGTCGACTTCCGCAATACCGTCCTGATCATGACCTCGAACCTGCGCTCGCCCGAACAGCTGCGCGAGGTCTTCCGACCGGAGTTCCTGAACAGGATCGACGAGATCGTGGAGTTCGAGCCGCTGACGAAGGATCAGCTCGCCGACATCGTCGAGCTGCAATTGGAACGGCTCCGAGTGCGACTGGCCGAGCGCGGCATCGAGCTCGGGCTCACCGATGACGCCAAGCACGTCCTGGCCGAAGCAGGTTGGGATCCGACGTACGGCGCCAGGCCGCTCAAGCGGGCGATCCAGAGGATGGTCGAGAATCCTTTGGCGTTGCGGCTGCTCGAAGGGGACTTCGGCGAAGGCGATTCTGTACGCGTCGACGCCCACGACGGCCAGCTCGTCTTCGAGCGCGCTCCCGCGCGCGAGCCCGCCGTCGCCTAGGCGGCGACTCGGCGCCGCCGAAGTTACACAGCTTTGCCCGTGCGCCCGTCCTAGCTAGAGCTCGACGTCGTCGAAGAAGTCGGCCCCCTCCTGCTCGGGCGGAGCGCCGTAGATGTAGAGGACGAGCTCTTCGTCGCTCTCGTTTCGCACCTGCAGCGGCGTTCCCGGCTCGACCGCGACGACGCTCTCGGGGCCCACGTCGATGCGTTCGTACGGATCGCCGAGGAGCATCGTCAGCCTCCCGGAGATGACGACGAAGACCTCCTCCTGCACCTTGTCGGCATGCCGCCCACCCCGCGTTCCCGGCGGGTAGCGCCAGACGCGCCCGCGCGAGTGCTGAAGCTCTGCGGCGGACGTCACGTCCGCGGCCCGGCGGGGCTCCTGCCCTTCGACGGCGGGCGGCCGCTCGTCCCATTGGAGCTTGGCAGCGTCGGCGACGTGGTAGGCCACGACCGGATCATCATAAGCGCCGACTTGGCGGCGCCGCGTAGAGGGCCCACGGGCTCCGCCCGTGGGCCCGTCTGACGCACGGTGTTAGCGAGACATCGCCTGGAGGACCGTGTCGTTGCGTATAAAAAAAGGCCGCTCCCCACAGCGGCCCTTTTCTCTGTATTGCGGCTAAATGGATTCTGGTCTGTGGATGTTTGGTGATCGTGAGCATTCCCTGAGAAAATCTGGACGTGGGTCTCTACAGCGCCGCCAGCCGCAAGCTCCAGGACCGCTTCGACACGAGGCGGCTGGCCGACCGCATCGAGGAGCGAATCGTTCACGACCGGATCGACGACGGCGACCGTGCGTTCATAGAGGCGCGCGACATGTTCTTCATCGCGACCACCGACGAGGAGGGCAAGCCGCAGTGCTCGTACAAGGGCGGCGAGCCCGGGTTCGTCCGCGTGCTCGACGACAGGACGATCGCCTTTCCCATCTATGACGGCAACGGGATGTACTTGACGGCCGGAAATCTCGTTGCGACGAAGAACGTCGGCCTGCTGTTCATCGACTTCGAGGGACGAAAGCGGATGCGGTTGAACGGCGTTGCATCCGTCGACGAGGCCGATCCTCTGCTCTCCGAGTACCCGGAGGCACAGCTCGTGGTCCGGGTCAGCGCGACCGAGGTCTTCCCCAACTGCCCGCGCTACATCCACGAGTACAAGCTGGTCAAGCGGTCGCGCTTCGTGCCCAAGGCCGAGTGCGAGACGCCGGTGCCGCAGTGGAAGCAGAGCGAGTGGGCCCACGACGTGCTGCCCGAGCACGACCCGGCCAACGATCCTTCGCGGGAGGTCATCCCGCGCGGGTGAGGCAGGCAGGGGTCTCACGGCGCGAGCTGCTCGAACGGGCGACAGCACTCGTCGCGGGCGCCGCCGTGCTCGACCGTCTGCCGCACGCGCTTCGCCTGCAGGGCTGGCTCGAGGATGCGCACGCGGCGACACCGAACGTCGTCCAGCAGACCATGAACGGACTGGTCGCCTTCATCGTTCCCGGACGGGATCGCTATTCGCGCGCGCAGGGAACGAAGACGCGAACGCCAGGCGGGATCGAGGCGGGAACGACGCCGGTTTTGATTCGCACGCTCGACCGCTTCCTTCCCGGCCCGCTGCCGCTCTCGGCGACGGCCGCGACGATCCTCAACGAGTACGCCGCGCAGGTCGACCCGGCGGGCAAAGGCGCGTTCGCGTCGCCGTTCGCGAACCTTTCCTTCGCCGACAAGGCACGGGTCTTCCAGGCCGTCGAAGGTCTCCAGGCAGAGAGCGCAGGCTCGATTCGCTTCCTCGTCGGCAACCTCCCCGACCTCGTCGCCTTTCTTGCGTACTCGGAGGCGGGTGTGTACGACGCGAAGCGCCGGCGATTCCGGCGCCGGCCGGTCGGCTGGCGGTTGACGCACTACGCCGGCGTTGCAGACGGACGCAAGGAGCTCAAGGGCTACTGGCAGGGACGAACCGAGGCGGATCCCACTGCGTGACGTGATCGTCGTCGGTGCCGGCGGTGCCGGTCCCGTCGTCGCGAAGGAGCTCGCTGCGCGCGGCCTCGACGTTCTCCTGCTGGAGGCGGGAGCCGCTTTCGAGCACAGCGAGCGCGAGTGGTCACACCTCGAGAGCGAGTCGAACAATCCGGCGACCGGCGTCTTCCGTTTCGGTCCCGGCGATCGCACGCAAGCCCCATGGGCGCGCGACCTGCCGCAGAACTGCTTCCTCTGGCAGACGGCGGGCGTGGGCGGCTCGACGTTGCACTACTTCGCCAACTCGCCGCGCGCGATGCCTGGGGCGTTCTCGGATTACACGGGACTTGACGCGGAGGCCTACGACCGCGCACACGCCGCGCCGTTCGGCTACCGCGAGCTGATCCCGTACTACGAGTGGGTCGAGCACACGCTCCCCGTGCAGACCGCCGCAATGGGGACGAAGGAGGAGCGGTTTCTCAACGGCGCGGCCAAGCTGGGGCTTCCGCACCAGACGTCCAAGGACATCACCGGCGCCGCCTACCGTCCGCAGGAGAACGCGATCCTGCAGCCGCAGGGCACGGCGGGGCGGACAAGCGATCGCAAGAAGCTTGCCTACCCGGCCGCGAAGGGCTGCACCTTCTGCGGCCACTGCCCGCAGGGCTGCATTGAGCCGGTGCGCTCGCCGCGCAACCTGCGCGCGAAGAGATCCACGCATACGAGCTACGTCCCGATGGCGCTCACTGCAGATCGGTGGACGCGCGGGAAGGCGGTGATCCTGCTGCCGGACTCCTTCGCGGTCAGGGTCGAGACCGACGGCGCGAATGCGACCGGTGTCACCTGGCGCAACACTCGCACCGGCGCGTTGACGACCGAGCAGGCGAAGGTCGTCGTGCTCGCCGCGGGACCGGTAGAGACACCGCGGTTGTGGCTGAACAGCGGTCTGCCGAATCCCAACGATCAAGTCGGCCGCGGACTGACCGATCACTACCTGGACTATGTCGTCGGGAGGTTCACGACGTATACGGGCTCGAGCAAGGGCCCGACGTCGGCGGCGCGACTGGACTTCCCCGGTTTCGGTGGGCTCGAGCAGGCGGGCGTCTCGCCCGGACTCCAAGGCCAGGCTCTGACGTCCAGCGATTCCGGCATCGCCGGCTTCTACGACAACGGCGGTCCCGTCGGCGCGTGGGGGGCGAATGCCGTCGGCAGGCTCGTGGGCGAGCGCCTCAAGCGCTTCATGAAGGACGTGGACAAGCTGATCGGCGTCGCGCTGATCACCGACGACGACGTGCTGGGGCAGAACCGCGTGACCCTCTCCACGGCAATGGCTCCCGATGCGCACGGGCCGATCGCGAGGCTCGAGGTGAGAGCGCGCTCACCGAGGACGCTGAAGAATCGTGAATTGCTCGCGGCGCGGGCGGTCGAGCTCCTGCGCGCAGCCGGCGCCCGCGAAGTGGTGCGTGTGAACTTCCCGGGGCTGCTTCTCCACCTCCACAGCACGATGCGCATGGGGACGAGTGCGGCTGACTCCGTTCTCGACGCCGACGCGGAAGCCCGCTGGGTCAAGCGGTTGTTCGTCGCCGACAACTCCGCGCTCCCGAACGGGGTCGGCGGGCCGAATCCAACGCTCACGACGCAGGCGCTCGCGACGCGAACCGCAGAGAAGATCTTCGTCCGCTATTTCGGCGGCGACCCGTGGGTCAAACACGAGTCACCGGTGTCGTCGGTCGACGACACGGTGACTCAGGCGGTGATTGCAGCCGGGCTCTAGCCGAGCTGCGTGCGCATGGCGCGGATGAGCGCGCCTGCGTAGCGCATGCCCTCGGTGTCCGGCTCGCGGCCGAGGAAGCGCCAGCGGCGCTGTTCATACCAGAGGCAGGCGCGGAGCTCCTCCAGCGTTCGCGGGACGTCGCCGGTGCGTCGCCAGCGGGCGAAGGCATCGCTCGCAGCCTCGCTGCAGAGGTCTCGGTCCCGTGGTGCAAACGTCACGGCGAACTTTGCGTAATCGCTCCAGTCTCCGTAGCCGTTGGGTAGATCGGTCTCCCGCAGCTCCCCCGTTTGGATCTGCATGGCGTACATCTCATACCTCCGAAATACGCAAAGGGCCGCTGCCGCGGCCCTTTGTGGGAATGGTTTGCCCCTTCGGCCTGCGGCGGGCGTCCGGGGCGACGTACTGGTTGTGCTCTTACTCATAGACGCTCGAAGCCGCGAGATCTTGCCCCGGTAGCAAGAAATCCCCCATCAGGGTGACCCGGCTGTGAAAGGCAAGAGCCGCCCCTGCGGTGGGCGGCTCTCTGATTGTCGTCGCCGCCGTTTGCGGCCTGAAGCGGCGAAGACTTGCGGCTACGAAAGTGAGATGCCGCCGTCCCGCGAACCTTGCGCCGGTTCACCCTTTGAGGTGACACGGCTACGGTTGCCCGGATGATCCTCGTCGTCGCCGCAACCGAGCGCGAGCTCGCTGCTGCTGCAGGAGTGGCGACGCTCGCTTGTGGGATCGGCCCGGTCGAGGCGGCGGTCTCGACGACACGTGCGCTCGCGCAAGGGCTGCGGCCCGACGCATTGCTCCACGTGGGCATCGCAGGTGCGCGAGGGATTCCGGTGCCTCAGCTCGTGATCGGCTCGGAGGCCGTCTACGAAGACGCATCCGCGAGTGGGCGCGTGCCCGCGCGCGTGCATCCCGACCCGCGTCTCGTCGACGCGGCGCAGCGCGCGCTGCCCGGCGCGCGCGTCCTGCCGATCGGCACGAGCGCGCGCGTGGGCGGGACGAGCGACTGCGAGGTCGAGGCGATGGAAGGCTTCGCTGTGTTGCGGGCGGCGAGGCTCGCCGGCGTGCCTGCGGTCGAGGTGCGCGCCGTCTCCAACGAGATCGACGAGCCGGATCGAGGGCGCTGGCGCTTCGACGACGCGCTCGCCGCGCTCGACGCTGCTCTGCCGAGGCTGATCACAGCGCTCGACGGATGAGGCGCGTGTGGTTGCGAGCGGCGGCGCTCGCCGTGGTCGTCGTTGCTGTCGTCGCCGGTCTGACGGTGTACTTCAGCACAGAGAAGGTTCCGCGCTGCCTCGTGTCGGGAGTGAAAACCTGGCGACCGCCGTCAGCTGCTGAGACACACCGCTACGAGGTCGTGATCCTCGACCGGTCCGCGTGCTTCTTCGACATGGATCGGCAGCAGCGCCTGGTCGGAGCGTTGCGTCTCTCGCAGGCGAAGTGGCTCTCCCGCGCAGTGCCCACCGCAGCCGACACGATCCGTGTCGAGGACGTCGGGCAGGCAGTCGCCTTCGTGACGCAGCCTGGCCTCCTCGGGGTTCGCGTGCTCGACCTCCACACGAACCGCACGCTCTATGTCACGCACTTCAAGGGCTTCACCTGGAACCCTCGCTTCGGGCCGAACCCGCCGAGCCACGGGCTGTCCCTCGCGCCCGACCGTCCCGAGCTCTGGGTGCTGGACGCGCCGAACAGCGTCGTGCACGTCTTCGACGTGAGTGAGCTCCCGGGCGGCCCGCCACGGCCGCTCGCAGACATCCGCCTGTCGAAGCCGATCTCCGGCGACGAGAATCCGTGCGCTCGTGCGTGCGGTCGCATCGGGTCGCTTCTCCACAGCGCGGACGGTCGCTTCGTCTACGTTGGGGATGCGGGAGACGTGATCGACACGCGCACGCGCGAGATCGTGGCGAATTTGGAAGCGCTCCACAATTCGCGCGTACAGCTCGAAGTGAACTGGGCCGGAGGCAAGGCGGTTTTCCCGAGTCGCAGCTAGTGCCCCTACCGGCAATACACGTCGGCTTGTGGCCCGCGATCGCGCGGCGCCAGACTCCACCCTCGCCCTTAGCAAGGCTTTCCAGCCTTGCTGCGGTCGAGTGCGGCCTCTGGCTTGGTGCTCGCGACCCACAAGCTCGACAGCATTACCGGCAGGGGCACTAGATTCGAACGCGTGCCTCGTCCGCCGCTGCCGCCGCCGCTTCCACCCGAGACCCGCACGGTCGGGCAGCTCGTCGCGGAGGCCGTGAAGCTCTACGGCGCACGCTTCTGGCCCTCACTGGCACTCGGAATCGGGCCGGCGCTGTTCGGCGTGGCGGACAGAGAGCTGGAGGGGGCGGCGCGGGCGGTGTTCGACCTCATCCTCGGACCTCTCGTCTTCGGAGCGTCGTACGGCGGCGCGGTCGCGCTGGTCAGGCCGATCGGTCGTGGTCGCTACGTGCTCGTGGCGCTTGCGGCCGGCTTCGTCGCGTTCCTGCCGATCTGCCTGGCGCGGCTCTTTCGCGATTTTCCGGGAATCAATCTCATGGCGGTCGCATGGCTGGCGTTCTTCTGCCTGGCCGTCCCTGCGGCGCTCGTCGAGCGCCGGGGATTCGTCGCTGCGCTGCGGCGAGGTGTGCAACTCGCGCGTGCGGACTACGTGCACGTGCTCGGCTCGCTCGCAACGCTCATCATCACGATCTTCCTCACCGGGCTCGTGCTGTTCTTCTCGCTGCGCGCGCTCAGCGACCAGGCGCTCCGCGTCGCTGCCTTGCTGGCGCTGCTAGTGCTCACGCCGATCTTCATGCTCGGCGCTGCGATCCTGTACGTCGACCAGGAGGCGCGAGTAGAGTCGAGCTCCCGACCGAGGAGGAAACGCGATGCCGACGTACATTCTGCTTTCGAGTCTGACGGCGCAGGGCGTTCAGACGCTGAAGTCGAACCCTGATCGTCTCCGCGAGGTCAACAAGGACGTGGAGGAGCTCGGTGCCAAGGTCCTAGATCAATGGGCGACGCTCGGCGACTACGACTTCGTGAACATCGTCGAGGCGCCAGACGCGGCGACGATCGCGCGCGTGTCCGTCTCGCTCGGCGCGCGCGGCAGCACGAAGATCCGTACGCTCACCGCGCTGACGATCGACGAGTTCCTGACGGCGCTCGGCTAAGGGCACTGATTAGTCCGCGTGCTCGCGGAACACCGTGATGCCCCAGGCGCTGCCGGACTCGAAGAGCTCGTCCGGATCGACCTCGTCCGCCCAGCCGAGGAAGTGCTTCTCCGGGTCTTCGTCGGTCGAGCCGTAGACCGCACGCCGGTCCGGCGCGTGGGGTAGAGGCTCGATCCGCTCGCCGCGTTCGAGTGCGTCACGGCGCGCCTGCGCTTCCTCGGCGACCGGCCCTTCTTCGTAACCGCGCGGCACGAGAGTGAGTGTACGCTCGGCGTCGTGTCCGCAGCGCTCGCCGTCAGCGGTCTCGTCAAGCGGTACGGCGCGCTCGAAGCGCTGGGGGGCGTGGACCTCGAGGTCGGCGACAGCGAGCTCGTCGGCCTGCTCGGGCCGAACGGCGCCGGGAAGTCCACGCTGGTCAAGATCGCGTGCGGCCTGGTCCGGCCGACGACCGGGCGCGCGGACGTGTGCGGCGCGCGTGCAGGGTCGCGGGAGGCGCGGGCTGCACTCGGGTATCTCGCGGAGCTCTTCCGTTTTCCCGGCTGGATGACCGCCGACGAGTTGCTCGAGCTGCATCAGCGTCTGGCCGGCTCACACGGCGGTGAGCGCGAGCGTGTCGAGTTGCTCGACCTCGTCGGCTTGCAGGACGCCCGGCGCCGGCCTGTCGAAGCGATGTCCAAGGGAATGCAGCAGCGCCTCGGCATTGCGCACGCCCTCGTCGGCTCACCGCGACTGCTACTGCTCGACGAGCCGACGAGTGCCCTCGATCCGGTCGGCCGGCGGACCGTGCGGACGCTGCTCGAGGAGCTGCAGCGGCGCGGCGTCTCCGTGCTGCTCAACTCGCACCTGCTCAGCGAGATAGAGCTCGTCTGCGACCGCGTGGTCATCCTGCTCGGCGGTCGTGTCGTGACCGCAGGCGCGCCGGCCGAGCTGGCAAGGCCTCGCGGAGTCGAGATCGAGACGGACGGAGGCAAGCGCACGTACCAGGAGGCCGGCCGCGACGACATCCCTCGGCTGATCGCCGAGCTCGTTCACGACGGCGAGAGCGTGTACGGCGCGCGTCTGCTCACCTCGACGCTCGAGGATGTTTACGTCGAGGCCGTCGGCGGTGAGGGCTCGTGACGGCGATCTGGACGATCGCCGGTTACGGACTGCGCGAGGCGCTTCGCCGCAAGGTCTTCGTCGTGGTCTGCTTTCTCACCATCGCGTTCCTCGGCCTGTACTGGCTCGGGGCGCGCTACGCCTTCCACCACGTCGCGAGCGTGGTGCCGCCCGAGGGTGTCGATGCGCGAACGTTCGCGGGCGCGTTTCTCTTCGGCATGGCGATGTTCGGGACGCTCTTTCTCGGTGTCGTCCTGGCGATCTTCCTCACGCTCGGGACTGTCCGCGGCGATGCGGAGCGCGCGCTCCTGCAGCCGCTCGTCGTTCGCCCGATCGGCCGGTCGACGTTGCTCGTCGCGCGTTTTCTCGGCGCTGCGGCAGTCTGCGTGCCCTACGTCCTGATCCTCTACTTCGCGGCCATGCTGCTCACGGGGCTCGAAGGCTCCTGGTGGCCGGACCGGATCGTGACGCCTGGGCTCGAGCTCTCCGGCGGGGTGCTGATCGTGGCTGCGTTGTCGCTCCTCGGTTCGGTGTTCTTGAGCTCGATCGCGAACGGGATCGCGATCTTCATGCTCTTCGGCGCGGGTCTCGTCGCCGGGCTGCTCGGCAACATCGGGCATGTGCTCAACTCACCGGGGCTGATCCACGCTGCCAAGATCGCCGCCTGGGCGGTTCCGTTCGAAGCCCTCTACCAGGACGCCCTGCGCGCGATCACCGAGAAGACGTCCGGGCTGACGGGCTTCCTTCTCCGGCTAGGTCCGTTCGGCGGGGCTGAGCAGGGCGGGGTCGCACTGCGACTCTGGGCGGTCGCATACCTCGTGCTCGTCGGCGCCGTCGCGGTTGCCGGGTTCGCGCGGCGAGATCTGTAGCGAACCCGTCCGGATCTCGATTCGGACCGCGGCGTGCCGGCGTCGAACATATGCGCCCTCGCGCCGAAAGCCGTGTCCGCGCGGGCCGGCTGTTGAAGAGAAGTCACACATCAGTGACACCCATCCTGTCCGAGCCGGACCAGGTCGCGACGTGCCCGTTGCAGTCGTGTGGGGGGACAGTCCCAGGCGTTGGCCCGTTGCGACGTGGGCTACCGAGACAGGGCGACTTCTGCGGCCAGCGCGGCATTCGCGACGACGAGGTCGCGGTTCGCTGCGAGCGTCCTGCCGCCGCTGAGCCCGTGCAGGTATGCCAGGACGAACGGCGTCACGGCTTGGCCCGTCATACCCTCGCGCGATGCCGCGGCGAGCGCTTCCTCGATCAGCGGTTCGACGTCGTCGAGGCTGTCGTCAGGGGGACGCGCGAGCAGAAGACCCCCGCCGCCCAGTTCCCAGTGCGCCCGCGCCACCTGCGCGGCCTCTGAAGCGGACTCCACCCGGGCAGGGACTGGGGGCCCGCCGTGCGCCGAGTAGAACAGCGGCAACATGTCGGTGCCAAAGCCGAGCACGGGCACGGCGAGCGTCTCGAGCAGCTCGAGAGTCGCGGCGATGTCGAGCAACGACTTGATTCCTGCCGACACGACGAGCGCCTGCGTGCGCGCGAGCTCGCCGAGGTCCGCAGACACGTCGGGTGGATCGGGGAAACCGCGATGCACGCCCCCGAGCCCGCCCGTTCCCATGAAGCGAATGCCCACCGCACGACAAACCGCAAGCGTTCCCCCGACCGTGGTCGCGCCGACGGCCCCTTGCACGACGCAAGCGGCAAGGTCGCGCGGGCCGGCCTTGCGTGCGTTCATGTCGAACCGGGCGAGCTCGTCCTCCGAGAGGCCGACGCGGATCTTTCCGTCGAGCACGCCCACCGTCGCCGGAACCGCGCCGGCCGCGCGAACGCTGCGTTCGGCATCGAGCCCGACCGCCAAACCCTCGCCGGCGGGGAAGCCGTGCGCGACAAGCGTCGTCTCGAGCGCGACGACCGCGGCGGCCTCTCGCACCTCGTCCGAGACGACGATCACGGCATTGCTCCCGGCTTCGCCACGGCCCTTGCCGCAGCGTGGAGCGCAAGCTCCGGCCCACCGACGAGGAACCCCGCGGCCAAAGCATCCCCGGCCCCGGTCGCGTCGATGACTTCGCCGTCGCGCGCGGGCAATTCCACCCGCTCCTCACCGAGGACGAGCAGGCCGCGGGCGCCGCGCTTCACGACCGCCGTCGGCGCGAGCCCGTACGCGGCGCCGACGATCTCCCACTCCGCCTCGTTCGCGAAGATCACGTCCGGCGCGAGCTCCTCGAGCTGCTCGCGGAAACGCACCGGCCCGTGCTCGCGAATACGAGTCCAGGCGGAGAGATCGACGCTCACCCGAGCACCGTTCGCGCGCGCCAGCCTCGCGGCGCTGAGCGCCGCGCCGTCGATCGGGGTCGCCAGCAATGCGTACCCGGAGATGTGGAGGCAGTCGCACGCGAACCACGCGGGCTCGAGGTCGCCCGGAGACAGGTCGGGCGCGACACCGCGGTCAGACGCCATCGTGCGCTCACCGTCTGCACCGACGAGGGAGACGACGATGCCGTTGCGGCCGGCAACGGGCCCCGCGACCTCGACTCCGCGTCCCTCGAGCTCGGCCGTCACGAGCTGACCGGCCAGGTCGTCGCCCCGCTTCGAAACGTTTCGGGCCCGGGAGCCGAGCGCCACCACCCACGCGGCGACGTTGGCCGCCTGGCCGCCGGCCGCCGTCTGCGTGGTCGCGAGTGCGTCCGCTCCGGAGGTGAGCGGCTCGCCCAGACGCACGATCACGTCGAGCAGCGCGTCGCCGAGGGTGACGACCAACACACCTACAATCGTCCCATGGACGGCGAGCACAGGGGCGGCCGGCTCGGCTCGTTCGTGGTCGGCGGGGTGCTCGGGGCTTCCGCAGCCCTGGCCGCGGCACGTCGCAGGCGGCGTCGGATCGAGCCCCAGCGGCCCGTCTTCCAGGGGCTCGAGGCATTCGAGGGCGCGCCGTGCTACCGCGAGATCATCGAGAAGGAGCGCGAGCGCGACGAGTTGGATTGAGGCCTGATGTGAAACTCCGCCGGGTCGGATGACGCACCAGACACGGCGTCGGATCAGCACGTTCGCCCGCGGCATGTAGCGCCGCTACGCACCGCGAACGACCGCACTGCCCGACTTGGTCTGGAGCGCCCTCCGACGACGGCCGAATTTCACACCAGACCTCTACAACCGTGACTCTGCGCGAAGCAGCGCGCGCAGGTTGATGTCCGCATCGCCGATCCCGAGCGTCCGGCCGAGCCGCATCACTTCCTCCGAGACCGCGACGTAGCGCGCGCGCGTCACCAGCGGTTCCCGCGAGCGGATCACGAGGAACGGACCGTAGACGCGAGCCTCGAACGCGGCCTGCGGCCTGGGCAACGCATACCGGATCGTCTGGCGCTCCTTCACGTTCGTCGTGTCGCTCGCGTCGAAAACCCAGACGCCCCGGCCGAGCGGCTCTGGAATGTCCTTCAATGCCGACGCGAGCAGGGCCCCGTCCGCCCGTGGGAGCGCGTGACCCGAGAACGAGCGGTTGCGCTCCCACGCGCGCAGGTAAACGGGCTCGTACCCGAGCAGGACGTCGCTCGGCCGATATGTCGACGCGAGCCACGCCGCTGCCGCGTCGCGCGCCTGCGCCTCGCCCGGCGGGTCGCCGTCGAAGATCGGTGGCGTCTTCTCGTGTGTCCAGCGCACTTCTCCGACCAGGAGCACGGCAACTGCGGTCACAGCGACAACGGATCCGAGGCGTCCCCCGCGACGCCCGAGCTCGACCAGCGGCACGGCGAGCAGCACGCTGAAGAACGGCAGCGCGAAAATCAGGTGACGTGCCTCGGGGGACGTAGTCGAGTTGAGCGTCGCGAGCATGAATGCGAGCGCCGGCACAGCGACGACGCAGGCGAACAGCCCGACGCTCTCGGGGCGGCGGCGCCAGAGCAGGATCGCTCCCACGAGCGCGAGCACGAGGACGGGCGTCGACCACGCCCGGTGACCGGCGCTGAAGTCGCCGGCGACCCACCAGAAGTAGTGGAGCACGGAGGTCGGTGACCCGAGCTCCGGCCCACCGCCGCCGACGCCGACGTCGAAGCGGTCGCGCAGCACGACGTCCGCCCACCAGAAGGGGATCCCGGCCAGCCCGACCCCGGCCAGCGTCAAAAGGGCCGGGCGCAGACGTCTGCGGCGGAGAACGACGAACAGTCCCTGCGCGGCGACGACCAGCGCTGCGTACGGATGGCTGGCGAGCATCAGGAGCAGCGCGAGCCCCCAAAGCGCAAACCGCCGGCGGCCTCCACGGTCGAGCGCGGCCAGCAGCGCCAGGAACGAGAGCAGGCTCGTGAACAGGAACAGGCTGTACATCCGCCCGTAGATCCCGTGGAACACGAGCACCCAGCTCCCCGAGGCGAGCGCGGCGGCGACGACTCCCACGGTCCGGTCTGCAAGTCGCGCGCCGAGGAGTGAGATCAGTGGAACGCTCGCGACAGCGAAGACGAGGGAGACGATGCGGAGGTCGGTCAGCCCACCGCCGAGGTGCGCGACCAGCCACGCGAATCCGAAGTGGAGCGGCGCGCCGCCGCGCTCCGCGACGACCGTGTGCAGCACGTGGTCGAGCGAGCCGCGACCGACGAAGAGCGCCAGCGCCTCGTCCTCGTGCGGCGGCCAGGTGCGCAGAAACCAACCGAGGACGCCGGCCAGTGCCGCCGCCACCGCGGTCGTTCCGACCCAGAACGCGTCCACGTCCTGGACTCGCATGCGGGCGCGCGCGAGCGGGGAGGGGTCGGTCGCGAGCTCGACCACGGGCTTTCTCTTTACGGTGTCCAGACCGATAACACTGCTAGCGTCCTAAATCTCGTGCCCACGTACGAATACAAGTGTCCCAACGGGGACGTTTTCGAAGTCTTCAAGCGCATAGCCGACCCGCCGCCGGAAGTGTGCCCGGTCTGTGGAGCCTCGCCCGTCGAGACCGTTCTGTATCCCGTCCCGGTCCACTTCCGCGGCTCTGGTTTCTACTCGACCGACTACGGACGCGGCGGTCGCAAGCGGGACCGTGCGAAGGAATCGTCCACGGAATCGGGGTCGGACTCGGGCTCGGGCGACAAGAAGGACAAACCGACAGAGACGAAGGCCGCAGAGGCCGGCTGACCGCCAGGTCGGCCCTATCGAAACTGCCGGTTCCCGACGACGCAGCCGGGCCCGTACTGACCTGATCCGGGCTGGGGCGGTTGAGGCGCTGCGCGGCCGGTGACCATCTGCACGACGGAGATGTTCTGCTCGTCGCCGACGATCACCGAGGCACCCCCGATCGAGGTCGCCGTCCCGCCGAGGCGGCAGTGGAGCGCGTTCGCCTGGCCCGCGCGCTTCAGCACCCAGCCGAGCTGGACGAATTGCCAGGCGGAAAGGTCGGTGGCCAAGGGCTTCAGCAGGGAGTCGCCGTTGAACGGCAGGCTCACGACGGTCCCGAAGCCGAGCAGCTTGGCCATCACCGCGCGCATCACCGCCTGCTGGCGCAGCCCGCGCGTAATGTCGCTGTCGGCCGGGTTGAGCTGGTTTTCCCGGATGCGGGAGTAGATGAGTGCGCGCTGGCCGTTCATGTGCTGCATGCCCTTGTTGAATCGGTAGCCGTGCCAGGCCGCGCAGCGTGAGGCCTTGTAAGGGCAATCGAACTTGTTCGACAGGATCGGCGCCGGCACGTTGATGTCGACGCCGCCGATGTTGTCGATCAGGCTTTTGAAGCTGCGGAAGTCGACGATCATCACGTGATTGATCTCGAGCCCCGTGAGGTTCTGGATCGTCCGGATCGTGAGCGCGGCACCACCGATGGGGAACGCCGAGTTGATCCGGTCCTCGCCGTGGCCGGGGATCGGCACGCGCAGATCGCGCGGGATCGACAGGTATACGAGTCGATGACGGCTCGGATCCGTGCGCAGGATCATGATCGAGTCCGAGTTGTTCAGCCCGACACGCCGGTCGGTGTTCTCGTGATCGCGACCGAGCAACAGCATCGTCGTCGGGTTCGACAGCATGAGCCCGTTCTGCTTGGCGAGGACGGGGAGCACGGCCTGGTCGAGCCGGGCGTTCGCCTTGTCGACTCCGCTGCGGAACGCCAGGTAGCCCGCGATTCCCCAGACCACCGCTACGACGAGGAGAACGATCAGCCCTAGGCCGATGCGTCGCTTCCAACTCCAGCGGCGGCGGGGTCGGCGGATCTTCGGCTCGCGTGGGCGGCGCCCGTTCCGGTCCGGCCGCGCGTCCTGCGGACGTTCCAGTGGAACCTTGCCCTTGACACGCCCGCCCCGGTAGACGCGGTAGGGCTTCTCTCCCGTCGGCATCGACCCAGTAGGGTAGCCGCGCGCTTTGAACGAAAAACGTGTCATCGGCGTCGACCTCGGCGGCACCAAGATCCTGGCCGGGATCGTCGACCGGGAAGGGCACGTGGAGCACCGTCGTGAGCATCCGACCCGGACCGCATCCCAGGACGATTTGCTGGCCGGACTGGACGAGGCGGTCGAGGAGCTCCTGACGGACGAGATCGCCGCGCTCGGGTTCGGCATCCCGTCTCCGATCGACCAGCGGACCGGCCGTGCTCTTCAGGCCGTGAACATCCCGCTGATGGACATCGACTTCCGCGGCAGGATGAAGGAGCGGTTCGGGCTGCCGGTCGGGATCGAGAACGACGCGAACGCGGCGACCTACGCGGAGTTCCGTTTCGGCGCCGCGCGCGACGTCGACTCGGTGATCATGCTGACCCTCGGGACGGGCTGCGGAGGCGGCGCGGTCGTCGACGGGCAGCTCTTCCGCGGCTGGGCCGAGTTCGGGCACACCGTGATCGTGTACGACGGGCTCCCCTGTCAGGGGACGTGCACGGGGCGCGGACATCTCGAGCCGTACGTGACCGGAGTCGCGGCGGGAAAGCTCGCAGCGGCGGAGTTCGGGCCCGCGGTCGACGCGCATCGGCTGGTCCGCCTGGCGAACGAAGGAGAAGCCCGTGCGATCGAGATTCTCGACGGCATCGGCCGTCACCTCGGCGCCGGCATCGGCAGCCTCGTGAACATCTTCAATCCGGACCTGGTCGTGATCGGCGGCGGTTTCGCGGCCGCCGGCGACTTCGTGCTCGACCCCGCGCGGGAGATCCTGCGCCGCGAAGCGCTCGCACGAGCTGGCTACCGAGTGCCGATCGTGCGCGCAGAGCTCGGGACCGCTGCGGGCCTGATCGGCGCCGGCCTCGTCGCCTTCGACGCAGCCGGGTAGCACCGTGCCGCTCGCCGTTTGCGCGACGCCGATCGGGAACCTCGACGACGTCACGCTGCGCCTGCTCGAGGAGCTCCGCTCTGCCGACGTGATCCTCTGTGAGGACACGCGCCACACACGCGTGTTGCTCGATCGGCACGGGATTTCCGGCGCGAAGCTGCTCTCGTACCACGAGCACAACGAGGTCAAGCGGACCGCTGAGCTGCTTCCGCGGCTCCTGGCCGGCGAGCGTATCGCTCTCGTCAGCGACGCGGGTATGCCGGGGATCAGCGATCCCGGCGCGCGCCTCGTCGGAGCCGCGCTCGAGCAGGGCGTGCCCGTGACCGTGCTCCCCGGCCCGTCGGCTGTCGACACGGCGCTCGTCGCCGGCGGGTTTGCGGCCGACCGCTACCAGTTCGTCGGCTTTCTGCCACGCGGCGATGCCGCGTTGGCGGCTCTGTGGCGCGAGCTCGCAGGCTGGCCGTATCCCGTGGTCGCTTTCGAGTCGCCACGACGGTTGCCTGCGACGCTTCGTTCGCTGGCAGCTGCGCAGCCAGCAAGGGAGGTAGCCGTCTGCCGCGAGCTGACGAAGAAGTTCGAGGAAATCGTGCGCGGGCCGTCCGCCGAAGTGTCCGCGCGCTTCTCAGAAGCGCCGAAGGGTGAGATCACGCTCGTGCTTGGCCCGGGCGGGAAGCAACGCGACCTGACCGACGCACTCGAGGCGGTCGCCGACCTGGTCGCCGCCGGAGTACCACGCCGGCACGCAGCCGATGTCGTGTCGCGGTTGACCGGCGCCTCTCGTAACGAGCTCTACCGCCGTACTTTGTAGCCAGTGTTGACAACAGAAGCCGGTCTTGCTACGGTCGCTTTGTTCTCAAAATTGGCAACGAGGAGGGAACTGTGCGGCGACTTGCCATCCTGATCATCTGCGCGTGTGCGCTCCCTGTCACCGACGCCCGCGCCTGGACGTGGCCCGTCGACGGGCCGGTGTTGCGTCCGTTTGCGTTCGACCATGCGCACCCTTACGCGGCCGGCCTGCATCGCGGCGTCGATCTCGGCGCTCCGACTGGCAGTCGTGTGCTCGCTCCGGCGGAGGGAATCGTGTCGTTCGCGGGGACGGTGCCGACCGGCGGCAAGACGGTGTCGATCCAGACGTCGTCCGGCTACACCGCCACGCTCGTTCACCTCGGCTCGATCGGGGTAGTGCGCGGGACGCTCGTGGGAGAAGGCTCGGTCGTGGGGACGGTCGGGCCGAGCGGCGTGGTCGACTTGGCCGAGCCGTACGTCTACTTCGGCGCGCGGACGACGAGCGATCCTCAGGGGTACGTCGATCCGCTGACCTTGCTGCCTTCGCGCCCGGCGCCTCTCCCGTCGCCGGCTGCTGAGCCCGCCGCTTCCGCAGCTCCCGCTCCGGCCGTTCCTGCTCCTGTCTCTGCTCCCGCGGTGGGCGCCGCCGGCGCCGTCGAGGCTGAAGCCACGGCCCCGGTGCCCCACGCTGCGCCGGCAGTAGACGCAGCCGCAAGCTCCGCCTCGCAGACTGTCGAAGCAGCGCCCGCGGCGACGGTTGGTGCGGCGGCCGCGGTCACGGCCGGCGAGGCGAGCAGCTCGCCGGTCACGTCGGAGCTCGCTCCGCCCGCGTCCGTGACGCCGGCGAGGCCGGCAAATGTGCTTGCCCACGCCCGCGCTGCGAACGACGTCACGGCGACGCCGCTGGCTAAGGTGAAGTTGCGGCGCGCTCGGACTTTGGAACGCGTGAGCATCGGCGGTCACGCGATCGAGGGACGACTGTCCGGCCGGCAGACGCTCGGCTCGGAGCGTGCGGGGATCTCTCAAACGTCGGTGCGATCGGCGGCCGGCGGTTGGCGACTCCCGGCGGGGCTCGCAGTTGCGGCAACCGCGGCTCTGCTCGCATTGCGTGGTCGCCTGCGACGGAAGCCGCTCGACACGCTCCCTATCATGGATTCAGGTGAACACCTTCTACATCACGACACCGATCTACTACGTCAACTCGACGCCCCACATCGGCCACGCGTACACGACGATCGTGGCCGACATTCTCGCGCGCCATCACAAGCAGCGCGGCGACGAGACGTTCTTCTTGACGGGGACGGACGAGCACGCCTCCAAGGTCTACCGGGTGGCGGAGGAGCAGGGACTCGACCCGAAGACCTACGTCGATCAGATCGCCGAAGTCTGGAAAGAGCTGCCTAGGCGAGTCGATGCCGACTACGACTTCTTCATTCGCACGACGGACGAGGGACACAAGCGTTTCGTCCAGGAGTTCATCCAGCGCATCTACGACAACGGCTACATCTACCAGGACGTCTATTCCGGCCTCTACTGCGTGGGCTGCGAGGCGTTCAAGACGGAGGACGAACTGGTCGACGGCAGGTGCCCGATCCACGGGACCGTGCCCGAGCGAATCGAGGAGACGAACTACTTCTTCAAGCTCTCCGCCTTTCAGCAGCCTTTGCTCGACCTGTACGACGCGCGGCCGGATTTCGTGCTGCCGCGCTTCCGCTACAACGAGGCGCGCTCGTTCATCGAAGGCGGCCTCCAGGACTTCAGCCTCAGCCGCGCGGGCCAGCCCTGGGGCGTCCCGGTCCCGTGGGACGAGAGCCAGGTGGTCTACGTGTGGGTCGATGCGCTCATCAACTATCTGAGCGCGCTGACGTACGCACGGGAGGGGGAGGACCTCCGCGGCAAGTTCTGGCCCGAGGTACGCCACCTGCTGGCGAAAGACATCCTGCGCTTCCACTGTGTCTTCTGGCCCGCACTGCTTTTGGCAGCGGACTACGAGGTGCCAAAGCAGCTCTTCGTACACGGCTATCTGCTGCTGGACGATCAGAAAATCTCGAAGTCGGTGGGGAACGTCATCGACCCGCTCGATCTCGTCGACGTGTACGGCAGTGACGCGGTCCGGTTCTGGGCGGTGCGTGCTGTCTCGTTCGGGCAGGACGGAAACGTGACGCTCGAGAGCCTTCACGAGCGCTACGAGCGTGAGCTCGCGAACGACCTGGGCAATCTCGTCTCGCGCACGACGGCGATGATCGCCCGTTATCGAGAGGGACGGATCCCTTCGGCCGTGGGAGAGAGCGGTGTGTCGGAGGCGATCGAAGCTGTGAAGCACGAGGTGCCGGCTCGGCTCGACGTGTTCGACGTCACCGGAGCAGTCGACGTGATCTGGGATCTGGTCCGCTCCCTCAACAAGCACGTGGAGCAGACGAAGCCGTGGGCGCTGGCGAAGGACGACGCGCGCGCGGGCGAGCTCGATCGCGTCCTGTATGACCTGGCCGACGGCCTGCGCGTCGCTGCGGTCGCGCTCTCCGCGTACCTACCGCGAACCGCGCCGCTCATCCTGCAGGCGCTCGGCCAGCCCGAGGACATCGCCTGGGAGAACGTCGAGCCTGGCCGCACGGTCTCCGCGGAGGGCATCGAGCCGGCGACGCCGCTCTTCCCGCGCGTGGACGCTCCCACCGCCGCTGCGTGATCGACACGCACGCGCATCTCGACGCGCTCGAGGATCCGGCAGCCGCCGTCACCCGCGCCCGCGACGCCGGCGTGACGCGGATCGTCACGATCGGAACGGATCCGACCTCGTGGGCCGAGATGCTCCCGATCGTCGAAGAGCACGACGGCGTCTACGGCGTGGCGGGCATCCATCCGCACCAGGCGGCGTCGGACTTCGACGTCGACGCACTCGAGCGCCTGCTCGCGCACCCCAAGATCGTCGCCGTGGGAGAGATCGGGCTCGACTACTTCCGTGACTACGCGCCGCGTGACGCTCAGACCAAGCTGTTCATCTATCAGCTCGGCCTCGCGAAGCGAGCGCAACTGCCGGTCGTGATCCACAACCGCGCCGCGGACGACGACACGGTCGCGGTTCTTCGACAGTGGTTCGACGGCACGGTCGTCCTGCACTGCTTCTCGTCGCCTGCGTTGCTTCCCGAGGCTGTCGAGCGCGGCTGGTACGTCTCGTTCGCCGGGAACGTGACGTATGCGAACGCGGAGGACCTCCGCAATGCCGCGCGTGCAGTTCCCGCCGAGCTCCTTCTCGCCGAGACTGATTCTCCCTATCTGGCGCCGCAGCCGGTCCGGGGCAAGACGAACGAGCCTGCGTACGTCGTCCACACAGTCGCCGCGCTCGCCGAGGTTCGCGACGATGAGCCGGGCGCGCTCGCCGCGCAGATCGACGCGAACGCGACCGCGGCCTTCGGACTGCCTTGACGGTGAAGGCGAAGAAGAAGCTGGGGCAGCACTTTCTGGTCGACGAGAACATCCTCGGCGTGATCGGTCGCCTGGCGGAGCTCGCCGACGACGACGTCGTGCTCGAGATCGGTCCCGGGCTCGGCATCTTGACGACGTATCTCGCGGATCGCGTGGCCCAGGTCTATGCCGTCGAGCTGGATGCCTCACTCGGGCCGCAACTCGTCGAGCGGCTGGCCGGCCGGCCGAACGTCGTGTTGCGTTTCGGCGATGCCGTGAAGCTCGACCTGGCGGAGGCGGCACCGGGCGCAAGGAAGCTCGTGGCCAACCTTCCGTACAACGTCGCGACGCCGTTGGTTGCCGAGAGCCTCGACCGCCTGCCGGCGATCGAGCTCTGGACGGTGATGGTGCAGCGCGAGGTCGCCGACCGCTTCTTCGCCGAGCCGTCGACCAAGGCGTACGGTGCGGTTTCCGTCCTCGTGCAACTGGTGGCAGAGCGGACCGGCTTCCATCCCGTGTCGCCAACGGTGTTCCGGCCGCGGCCGAACGTCGACTCCGCGCTCGTCGCCTTCCGGCGCACGGGGCTGCCCGACGACTTCCGTCGCGTCAAACGAGTCGTGGAGGGCTCGTTCGCGCATAGGCGCAAGCGCCTCGCAAACTCGCTCGAGCTCGCAGGAGTTGCAGAACGCGGTCGCGCCGAGGATGCGATCGCGACGATCGGCAGAGCCCCGAACGTTCGTGCCGAAGAGCTCGCGCCCGATGAGTTCCTCGCGCTCGCCGAGGCCCTGAGGTGACTCGCGCACCCGCACCCGCGAAGATCAACCTGTCGCTCGTTGTCGGTCCGGTCCGTGAGGACGGGAAGCACGAGATCGTCACGGTCTACCAGCGCGTTGCGCTTTCCGACCGAATCGCAGTGGCGCGCTCGCCCGAGCTGAGCGTCGCGGGATTCCCCGGTGACACGCTCGTTCGCCGCGCGCTCGAATGCCTGGCCGACGGCGACGGCGCGAGCTTCTCGGCGCGGATCCAGAAACGCGTTCCAGTGGCGGCGGGACTGGGCGGCGGCAGCTCCGACGCTGCGACCGCGTTGCGGTTGGCAAACGCGCTGCGATCGGATCCCTATCCTGCCGAGCAGCTGCGTGCCTTCGCGCGCACGTTGGGCGCTGACGTTCCCTATTTCCTTGAGGACGGGCCGCAGCTCGGCACGGGCGACGGTACCGATCTCGAGCGCCTCGAGCTTCCCCAGGACTACTGGGTTCTGCTCGTTCTGCCGCGCAAGGCGATGAAGAGCTCCACCGAGCAGGTCTACGCCGCGTTCGACGCGCGCGGAGGGGAGAGCGGCTACGACGAGCGGCGCGGCGCGCTGCTCGCTGCGCTGGAAGCCGTCAATCGTCCGCGCGACCTCGCAGCGCTACCGCCGAACGACCTCGCATCGTCGCCGCTGGCGCGTGAGCTCGTGGCGCTCGGCGCGTTTCGCGCAGACGTCACCGGTGCCGGACCGACGGTCTACGGGCTCTTCTTGCACGGCCACCAGGCGCGAGCAGCGCAGAAGCGAATCTCCCCCGAAGGGCGGACGTGGCTCACGGCACCTGCGTGGTACCGTTGATTGCATGGCGTACAGCCAGCCGATGATCGAGGCGGGCAGCACACGCATCGGCCGTTGGCTCCGGGAACGGCGGCTGCGTCTCGCTCTTTGGGTCGCGGTGATCGAAGGACTTCTCGTCGCACTCACACCGGACCTGACGAAGTGGACCGTCCTCGTCATCGGCGCGATCTTGCTTGCCTTCTACATCGTCGCGGGCCGCAACATACGCTGGGATGTGGGGCGTCAGCTGTCGTGGATCGCCGCGGCGTCGCAGGCGCTCGCGATCCTCGTCGTCATCCTCGCCTTCGTCCTCAAGCTCGTGGCGATCGTCGCGGTCGTGGCCTTCGCGATCATCGCCCTTGTGTATCTCTTCTCGGACTCCCGGCACACCTAAGCTCCCTCTGTGGGGCGTGACCAAGTGCCGCCATCCGGCGGCTGTCGGCGTTTGACTGCGAAACTTGCAGATGGCTGTAGTGGGGCGTAGCCAAGTGCTGAGGCGCTGCTTGCGGCGCCGACCGTCAAGGCTGCGGCGGCTTTGCCGGCGCGGCCGCCGCCCGGCGGCGTCGGCGCTTCGGCTGCGACACTTGATGGAGACGGTGTAGTGGGGCGTAGCCAAGTGGTAAGGCAGCGGGTTTTGGTCCCGCGATCCCAGGTTCGAATCCTGGCGCCCCAGTTCTGATGGCAGGAAGTAACCTCGCAGCAGTCGTCATGGCGGCAGGCCTCGGTACGCGGATGAAGTCCGCGACGCCAAAGCACCTGCACCCGCTGCTCGGTCGGCGTCTCGTCGACTGGGTCGTCGAGGCGGTGCGCCCGCTCGGTGCGGATCCACTCGTCGTCGTGCTGTCGCCTGAAGCGGCAAACGCGTTGGAGGGAGTCGAGGTCGCGGTTCAGCAGCAGCCGCTCGGCACCGGCGACTCGCTCCGCGCAGCCCGCGAGAGCGTCGGCAATGCGAAGACGCTGCTCGTGGTGTCGGGCGACCATCCGCGCATTAGCTCCCACCTGCTCGAACAGCTTGTGGCACAGCATCGCTCTGCGGGAGCGACCGCAACCGTGCTCTCGTTCGAACCCCCCGATGCGCTCGCGTACGGCCGAATCGTCCGGGATGCTGACGGCCGCCTGAAGGCAATCGTGGAGAATGCGGATGCCACCGACGCCCAGCGGGCGATCGGAGAGGTCAACTCGTCGATCTATGTCTTCGCCGCCGACAAGCTCTGGCCCGTGCTCGAGCGGATCGAGCCGGCGAATGCGCAGGGCGAGCTGTACCTCACGGACGCGGTGCGGCTGCTGGTCGAAGAAGGAGAGGAGGTTGTCGTGTTCAAGGCTCCGAATGCCGATGAAGTGGAAGGAGTGAACACCCGTGTGGAGCTGGCCGAAGCAGCTGCTTTCCTACGCGCGCGCGTGAACAGAGGACACATGCTTGCAGGCGTCACCATCGTCGACCCGCAGACGACCTGGATTGATCCCGACGTCGAGCTCGAGCCCGACTCGACGATCCATCCGTTCACCGTGCTCCGTGGGCGCACCCGTGTGGCGGCCAGCGCCGAGGTCGGCCCGCACGTGGTCGCCGAGGACGCCGAGATCGGCGCGGGCGCCAAGGTGGGCCCCTTCTGTTATCTCCGGCCCGGCACGAGGCTGGGGGAGGGAGCCAAGGCAGGGACGTTCGTCGAGATCAAGAACTCCGAGATCGGCGCCCGGACGAAGGTTCCGCACCTTTCCTACGTCGGCGATGCCGAGATCGGCGAGGATTCCAACATCGCCGCCGGGAACATCACGGCCAACTTCCCTCACCAGCCCGACCGGCCGAAGGGAAAGACGAAGATCGGGCGAAACGTCCACACCGGCATTCACAATGGGTTCGAGGCGCCGGTGGAGGTCGGGGACGACGCATGGATTGCAGGCGGTTCGTACATAACAGAAGATGTCCCTCCCGAATCGCTCGCTGGTTTCCCGCCGAAGCAGATCACGAAAGAGGGCTATCTCCGTGGAAAGCGCAACGACTGAGCTGACTCGCTTGCCCGGGCTCGAGGTCGCAGAGACCAAGGCCGAGGTCAAGCCGGAACACTGGATCGAGCGCGGACCGTCCAAGCGGCTCATGCTCTTCTCGGGCCGCTCGCATCCCGAATTGGCGCAGCGGATCGCGCAGAAGCTCGGCATCCAGGTCGGTGACGTCTCGCTGCGCACGTTCGCCAGCGGCGAGACGTATTGCCGGTACGAGGAGTCGATCCGCGGTGCGGACGTCTTCATCGTCCAGACGAGCTCGCCGCCCGTCGACCAGCATCTGATGGAGCTGCTGATCATGATCGACGCCGCGAAGCTCGCCTCGGCGAAGCGCATCACCGCCGTGTTGCCGCTCTATCCGTACTCCCGCCAGGACAAGAAGTCACGGCCGCGCGAGCCGATCACCGCGAAGCTCGTGGCGGAGATGATCCAGTCGGCGGGCGCCGATCGCGTCCTGACCATGGACCTGCATGCCGGGCAGGTGCAGGGCTTCTTCGAGGTTCCGGTCGATCACATGACGGCCCTGCCGATGCTGGCGCAGTACGTGCGCGACCTGGGCCTGCCCGAGGAGGTCGTCGCAGTGGCACCCGACACGGGCCGCACTCGACTCGCGAGCAAATTCGCCGAGATGATCGGCGGCGATCTCGCGGTGCTACAGAAGGATCGGCCCGCACACAATGTCGCGCGCGTCACGAACGTGATCGGCGACATCGAAGGCAAGTGCGCCGTGATGACAGACGACATGGTCGACACCGCCGGGACGCTCGTGGCCGGCGCCGAGTTCCTGAAGGGTCGCGGGGCGAAGAGAGTCTTCGCCTGTGCGACGCACGGCATCTTCTCGCACCCGGCGATCGAGCGCATCGAGTCGAGCGCCATCGACAGCGTCATCGTCACCGACACCGTCCCGATCGATCCGCTGACGAAGCCGGAGCGGGTGACCGTGCTGACAGTCGCCGACATCCTCGCCGAGACGATCCACAACGTCTTCTCCGACGACTCCGTCTCTGCGATCTTCGGCGATATGAACGCGCTGTTCTAGGCGCGACGTTTCGAATCTCTCGGCGCGGTTATGAACCCGCCGTGCGCCGCGGTCGCGGAATCAGTCTCTTCGGCCTCGTCTACGTTGGTGTCGGCGTGGCGATCGCCGCATCGCACCACTATTTCCAGCACATCAACGGCTGGCGGGGCGTGCTTTCCGCGATCTTCGCCATCTTCCTCTGGCCGCTGATCCTGCTCGGGATCAACCTCCACGTAAAGAAATAGCTACCATTCGCCGCCGAAAATGGCTGGCGAACGAATCAAGCTGACGGTCAAAGAGCGCGAGGCGCGCGGATCCGCCGACGCTCGGCGCCTGCGCAAGCAGGGGTTCATCCCCGGAGTCCTCTACGGCAAGGGCAAGAGCTCCTACGCGATCTACGTACCCGAGCGCGACCTCCGGCGCGTACTGACCGGCGCGGGCGGCCTCCACGCGATTCTCGACGTAGTCCTCGACGGGCAGTCGACGACACACGCCTCGATCCTCAAGGATTACCAGCAGGATCCGATCAGAGGTCACATCTCACACATCGATCTGCACGAGGTACGGCTCGACCAGCCGATCCAGGCGAGCGTCACCGTCCAGCTGATCGGGGAGCCCACCGGGGTGAAGGAAGGCGGCGTCCTCTCGCAGGTTCAGCGCGAGATCAACGTCGAAGCTCTGCCGATGGAGATTCCCGAGCACGTCGATCTCGACGTCAGCGGTATGGCCATCGGCGACACGCTCCGCCTCGCCGACCTTGCGCCGATCGAGGGTGTCACCTATCTCGACGACCCGGAGGAGACCGTGCTCGCGAGCGTCGGCCTCCCGGCACGCGAAGTCGAGCCGGAGCCCGAGGAGCTCGCGGAAGGCGAGGAGCTGCCCGAGGGCGAGGTGCCGGAGGGCGAAGCGGCCGAAGGCGCTGCCGAGGGCGAGGCCCCAGCCGCAGACGCGGGCTCGGGCGAGCAGCCCGAGAGTTAGCCCAATGCGCCTCCCGTGGCGTCGAGGCGACCGGGCCTCGTCGCTCGAGCTACTCGTCGTCGGCCTCGGTAATCCGGGCCGCGAATACGCAGGCAATCGGCACAACGTCGGCTGGATGGTCCTCGAGGAGCTTGCGCGCAGGCACGGCGCTTCCTGGAAGAGCAAGTTCTCCGGCCAGCTCGCGGAGGTCCGCCTCGACGACCACCGCGTCGGACTGTTGAAGCCCGAGACCTTCATGAACGAGTCGGGCCGATCGGTCGGTGCGGCTGCGCGCTTCTTCAAGCTCGAGCCCGACGCGATCCTCGTCGTGCACGACGAGATCGATCTCGAGCCGGGCCGATTGCAGGCTCGCATTGGTGGCGGCCTGGCAGGGCACAACGGGCTCCGTTCGATCGCCGCGCATCTCAAGACTCCGGACTTCCTCCGTCTGCGCATCGGCGTCGGCCGCCCGGGCCGAGGCGATCCGCGCAGACCTGCGGACTATGTGCTCTCGAACTTCACCGCCGACGAGGACGCGCACACGCTCGTCGCGCGCGCAGCAGACGCCGTCGAGAAGCTCGATGCCGAAGGGCTCGAGCGCGCGCAGGCGCATTTCAACTAGCGGTAGCGGTTACTTCGTCGAAGCTGGGCGCTCCGCGGATGGAGCGGTTCACCGTGGTGACGACGGCCAGGATGACGAAGCCTGCAAGCACGAAAGCGGCGGTAACCTGGACCGAGTAGGACGCGAGCAAGAGCCCCGCCGCCACCGGCCCGAGCGGGAAGGCGAGCAGGGCGAGCGACCTGGCGACGCTGTTGACTCGTCCTTGCAACCGGTCGGGCACGATCGCCACGCGATAGCCGATGACCATCGCGTTGACGGTCGGGTTGAAGAAGATCAGCGGAGCTGTTCCGGCGACGAGCACGATGACGTTGGGCTCGATAACGAACGCGACGATCCCGAGTGACAGCCACGCCGATAGTACGAGCACGGTGCGCATCGGGAGCAGGCGCAAGAAGCGGGGCGCGGCGATCGAGCCGAGCAACGAGAAGGCACCGGTTGCGGACACGAGTCCCCCGATCACTGCAGGAGAGTAGCCCTGACGTTTCGCGGCCACGATGAGTATCAGCTCCAGAGCGCCGAAGAGGAAGTTTCCCCCGACGAAGAGCAGTGCGCAGGTGCGGAGAAACGCGTGGCCCCAGAGCCAGGCGAGCCCTTCCTTGACCTGCGTCAAGAGGCCGGCCGTCTCGCGCTCCTCCCGCTCCTCCTGGAACGGCGTCCTCATCGCGAGCAGCGTTCCTGTCGAGAACGCGTAGGAGACCGCGTCCACCAGAAACGGCAGCGATCGCGCCAGCCCGAAGAGTGCGCCTCCGAGCGGTGGGCCGGCGAGATAGACGGTCGACATGCGAGCCTGCTCGGTCGCAAAGGCCCGCTGCAGCTGCAGCGCCGGGACAACCGAGCGGACAGCGCCGATCTCCGCGATGTTGAAGATGACGAACATCGTCCCTTCGACGAAGGCGACGATCAGGATCTGGAAGAACGTGACGTGTCCGGTGGCGACGCTGACGCCGAGTGAGCCGAGCGCGAGCACCCGCACGATGTCGGCCCAGATCATCAGCCACTTTCGGTTGAAGCGATCGGATGCGACGCCCGCAGGGAGGGCAAACAACGCGTAGGGGACGAGGCGCGCGAACGACGCCAGTCCGGCCTTCGCCGGTGATCCTGTGAGTGCGAGGACAAGCAACGTGTAGGCGATCCCGGACGCCTCCGAGCCGACAGTCGACAGCGCCTGGCCGATCTGGAGAAGGACGAAGTCGCGATTCCGTCGAAGCGGAACCGGCTCGCGCTCCGCGGCGGGTCGACCATCCATGCGGGGGTACCATGACAAGCGCCGAACCCGCGGGGTTCGGCCTTTCGTCATGGACCACTCGATCCTGCATCCCTTCGTCGCGGAGCTCCGCGCCACCGAACGCCTCAAGGACTACGCTGAGGCATTCCCGGCTGCTGCCCGCGTTTCCGAGCCCGCGCTGCCGCTGCTGCTCGCCTCGCTGTACGAGGAGCTCGACCGTCCGCTGGTTCTCCTCGCACCCGAGGATCAGGACGCACGCGACGCAGCCGAGGGCGCCGCGTGGTTCCTCGGCGACGAACGCGTTGCGATGCTTCCGAGCCGCGGCGTCCACTGGGGCTCCGGTCTCGATCCTGCGCCCCACCTCGTCGGTGAGCGCGCACGTGCACTCGACGTGCTCGGCGCGGGCGGGCTCGTCGCTGCTTCGGCCGCGGCGCTCGCCGAGCCGATGCCGCCCCCAAACACTCGTCCGCGTCCCATCCGGATCGCGCCGGGCGAGGAGGTCAGCCTCGAGCAGCTTTCCGAGACGCTCGCGCTGTCGGGCTACGAGCGAGTCGAGCGCGCCGACGAGCGCGGCCAGTTCGCGGTCCGCGGCGGCCTGGTCGACGTCTTTCCGACGACGGGACGGGAACCGCTTCGGATCGAGTTCTGGGGGGACGAGATCGAGCAGATGCGCGCGTTCTCGCCCTTCACGCAGCGCGCACTCCATCCGGTCGAGACGGCGGTCATCTATCCCGCGGTCGAGCGCCGTCTGGATCTGATCGAGCCGACACTCGTCGACCAGGACCGGGCCATCCCGATTCCGAACGATCTGGTGCGGCCCGTGCCGGGCGGCCCCGATCTCGTGTGGCAGGCCGGCGAAGTCCGGACGGTGTGGGAGGAAGAGGGCCTCGAGCCGGTGCCGTTCGGCAAGGCGGCGCTCCTCGACACGCTTCCCGCAGGGCAGCCGTTCGCCTTCGAGGCGCAGCGTCCTGCCCTCGTCGCCCGTGGCCTGGCGGAAGCGGAGAACGAGCTGGCCGCGTTCGTACGCTCGGGACAGCGCGTCGTCGTGGCCTTCCCGCATCTCGGCGAGGCGCTGCGGCAGCAGAACCTCCTGCGCCGCATCGAAGCGCGCGTCATTGCAGAAGGAGAAGAGCTGCCGCGCGGAGCCGGGCTCATGTTCGCCGTCACGCCTGCGCGACGCGGCTTTGTCTGGCGAGATCTCGGCCTCGTTCTGCTGCCCGACACGCAGGTCTTCCGCAAGCGGCCGCCGCGCGAGCGGCGAGTCGGCGGGCGCGCGCTCCAGTCGTTCGCGGACCTGCGCAGCGGTGACTTCGTCGTCCACGAGGACCACGGCGTCGGGAAACTGCTCGGCTTCGAGACGAAGGAGGTCGCGGGCGTTACGCGCGACTACCTCTTCCTCGGCTTCCGGGGGGACGACCGGCTGTACGTCCCGCACGAGCAGCTCGGCAAGGTATCGCGCTACATCGGCGCCGACACCTCCGCGCCGGCACTCTCGAAGCTCGGCGGGAAGGCCTGGGACAACCTCAAGACGCGCGCCCGGGAGTCGGTTCGTGAGCTGGCCGGCGAGCTGCTGGCGCTCTATGCCCAGCGGCAGCAGGCGCCCGGCGTGGCGTACGACCTACGCCACGAATACCTCGAGCGCCTGGAGGCAGAGTTCCCGTACCGGGAGACGCCGGATCAGCAGGCTGCGATCGAAGCCGTGAAGGAAGACCTGGAGGCGCCGCGTCCGATGGACCGTCTCGTGTGCGGCGACGTCGGATTCGGCAAGACCGAAGTGGCGATTCGCGCCGCCTTCGCCGTGGCGGTCAACGGCAAGCAGACGCTCATGCTCGCGCCGACGACAATCCTCGCCGAGCAGCACTGGCATACGTTCCGTGAGCGCTACCGCGACTTTCCGGTGCGCGTCGAGATGATCTCGCGCTTCCGCCCGCCGCGGGAGGTGAAGCAGGTGCTCGCGGACTTCCAGGCGGGCAAGGTCGACGTCCTGATCGGCACGCACCGTGTCCTCAGCCGCGACGTCATCCCGAAGGAGCTCGGGCTCGTCATCCTCGACGAGGAGCAACGCTTCGGCGTCGCTCAGAAGGAGTTGTTGCGTGCACTGCGGCTCGAGGTCGACGTGCTCACGCTGAGCGCGACGCCGATTCCGCGCACGCTGCACATGTCGCTCTCCGGGCTCCGCGACATCTCGATCATCGAGACGCCGCCGGAAGGCCGCCGCCCGATCCGCACGACCGTAAGCGAGTACGACGAGGAAACGATCAAGCTCGCCCTCGAGCGGGAGGCGGAGCGGGGCGGACAGGCTTTCTACCTCCACAATCGCGTCGAGACGATCGACGAGGCGCTCGAGAAGCTGCGACAGCTCGCGCCGAACCTGCGCTTCCTCGCCGCGCACGGCCAGATGCGCGAGCGCGAGCTCGAGGAGAAGATGCACGCCTTCCTGCGCGGGGACGCGGATGTGCTGGTGTCGACGACGATCATCGAGTCGGGCCTCGATATCCCGCAGGCGAACACCCTGATCGTCGAGCGTGCCGACCAGCTTGGCCTCTCGCAGCTCTACCAGATTCGCGGCCGGGTCGGCCGATCCGATCTGACCGCCCACGCGTACCTCTTCTATCCGGACATGTCGGAGCTGACTCCCGAAGCACGCGCGCGGCTGGCCACGCTTGCAGATCACACCGAGCTCGGCGCGGGCTTTGCCATCGCGATGCGCGACCTCGAGATTCGCGGCGCCGGCAACCTGCTCGGCGACGAGCAATCAGGGCATGTCGCGGCGCTCGGCTTCGAGCTGTACGTGGAGATGCTCGCCGAGGCCGTTGCCGAGCTCTCCGGCGAGCGCCGTGTCGCCGCGCGTCCCGTCCGCGTCGACGCGCGGGTCGATGCATACGTTCCGCCGGAGTACATCGCGTCGGAGGCCCTCAAGATCGACCTCCATCGGCGGTTGGCGCTGAGCGAGTCCGAGGACGAGCTGCGAGAGCTGCAGGCCGGGACCGAGGACCGCTTCGGCCCCCTGCCCGAGCCTGTCGAGAATCTGTTCCTGATTCAGGAGGCGAAGCTGAAGCTGGCGCGCGCCGGCGCCGACTACTTCGTCTTTCGTGGCGGCAAGGCCAGCGTCGGGCAGATGGTGCTCGGCTCCGAAGAGCTCCGTGACCTGCGGCGGCGGGTCGACACCGCCGTCTACACCACCGCAAACCGTGAGGTGTCACTGCGGGAGGAGGGTTTCCCGCAGGCGCTCCGACTGGTCGATGCTATACTGGCCGCGCGCCAGGCAGCGTGACGAATCCGCTGCAAATGGCGCATTTTCCATGAGACGACTCATCCTTCTTGCGTTCTGCTTGCTCGTGCTCCTGGTCGCCGGCTGTGGCGGCACCTCGACCGCGAGCCTGAGCTCCGACGACGCCGCGGTCGTCGGCTCGACGCCGATCACGAAGGACCAGTTCCAGTCGCTGATGGACCGAGCGAAGAGGAGCTACGACTCGCAGAAGCGCGCCTTCCCGAAGCCCGGGAGCACCGAGTACGAGCAGCTCAAAGGCCAGGCCGTGACGTTCCTGATCCAGCGGGCCGAGTTCGAGCAAGAGGCCGAAGCAATGGGAATCAAGATCACGGACGACAATGTGAACAAGCGCATCGAGCAGCTGAAGAAGCAGTTCTACGGCGGCAACGAGCAGCGCTACCAGAAGACGCTCAAGCAGCAGGGGCTGACAGAGGATCAGGCCAAGGAAGAGGTCCGCGCCCAGCTGATCTCGGAAGAGCTCTTCAAGAAGGTGACCGGTGACGTCAAGGTCTCGAACGACGAGGTCAAGGCCTACTACAACTCCCACAAGTCTCAGTACGGGCAGCCCGAGACGAGGGAGGTACGACACATTCTCGTGACGAAGAAGGTTCTCGCCGACAAGCTCTACGCACAGCTCAAGGCCGGCGCGAACTTCGCGAAGCTGGCGAAGAAGTACTCGAAGGATCCGGGGTCGGCCTCCAACGGCGGCAAGCTGACAATCTCCAAGGGACAAACCGTTCCCGCGTTCGACAAGACCGCTTTCAGCTTGAAGAAGGGTGAGCTCTCAGCCCCGGTCCACACGCAGTACGGCTACCACATCATCCAGGCGCTCTCCGGCGTCAAGGCGGCGCAGACGACGTCCCTCAGCAAGGTTCAGGCGTCGATCAAGCAGCAGCTCGAGCAGCAGCACAAGAACGACGCGATGACGAAGTGGGTCGACAAGAAGAAGCAGACCTACTGCAAGTCCGGCATCAAGTACCAGGTCGGTTACCAGCCGAACCCGGATCCCTGCGCGACGGTCACCGGCACGACCACCACGACGTCTCAGTAAGTGGGCCTCGCCGAGGCGCTCGTCGACCTCCAGAAGCTGACCGAGCGGCTGCGTCGCGAGTGTCCCTGGGATCGCGAGCAGACCGAGCGTACGATCGTGCCGCACACCGTCGAGGAGGCCTACGAGGTCGCCGACGCGGCGATGGGCGGGGATGACGCGAAGCTTGCAGACGAGCTCGGCGACCTGCTGTTCCAGGTGTACTTCCTTGCTCTTCTCCTTGCCGAGAAAGGCCAGCTTGGGTTGGAGGACATCGCTCGCGGCGTGCACGAGAAGCTGGTGCGACGTCATCCCCACGTGTTCGGGGGAGCTGAGCTCGACTCCCCAGGTGAAGTGAGGCTTTCCTGGGAGTCCAGTAAGCGTGACCTGGAAGGTCGCGCAGGCATCTTCCATGACGTGCCCGACTCGCTCCCTGCGTTGCTCTACGCGCGCAAGGTGCAGCGGCGCGCCGCGGCGGTCGACTTCGAGTATCCGGACACCGCCGGCGCGCTCGCGGATCTCGACGACGAGGTTCGCGAGCTGAAGCAGGCGCTGGCCGAGGCCGCCGAGATCGTGCCGGAGACCGAGCCGCCGGCGCACGTGTTCGAGGAGATGGGGGACGTTCTCTTCGCGGCCGTCAACGTCGCGCGGCGGCTGAATGTCGACCCCGAGCTCGCGCTGCGCGCCATGTCGCGCCGCTTCGTCGAGCGCGTCGAACGTGCAGAGCGCTCCGCCGCGGGCGAAGGAAAGTCGTTCGCCGAGCTGCCACTGGATGAGCAGGACCGATATTTCGATCGTGCCAAGGAGGAATTCGAATGAGTGCCACCTCGATTGCGCGCGTGCACGGGCGCCAGATCCTCGACTCGCGCGGAAATCCGACCGTCGAGGTGGACGTCGTGCTCGAGTCAGGGGCGACCGGACGTGCGGCGGTGCCCTCGGGCGCCTCCACCGGACAGTTCGAGGCCGTCGAGTTGCGCGACGGCGACGAGCGCTTGTACCGCGGCAAGAGCGTTCTCAAAGCCGTTCGCAACGTCGAGACGGAGATCGCGCCGGCAGTCGCGGGGCTCGACGCCGAAGACCAGCGGGCCGTCGACTCGAAGCTGATCGAGCTCGACGGGACGGAGAACAAGTCCCGCCTCGGCGCCAACGCGATTCTCGGCGTGTCGCTCGCCACTGCAAAGGCCGGGGCTGCACAGGCGGGCGTCTCGTTGTTCCGCTGGATCGGCGGGGCCGGTGCCCACGTGTTGCCGGTGCCGATGATGAACGTGATCAACGGGGGCGCGCACGCCCAGAACTCGCTCGACTTGCAGGAGTTCATGGTCGTCCCTGCCGGCGCGGATTCATTCGCCGAAGGACTGAGGATCGGCGCGGAGACCTTCCACGCGCTCAAGGACGTCCTGCACGAGCGTGGGCTCTCGACCGGCGTCGGCGACGAAGGTGGTTTCGCTCCGGAGCTCGAGTCGACCGAGGCCGCGGTCGAGGCGGTGCTCGAGGCTGCCCAGCGGGTGGGACACCGCGACCGCGTCGCGATCGCGCTGGATCCTGCCTCGACCGAGTTGTTCCGTGACGGCGCCTATCACCTCGAGCGCCAGGGCCAGGTCATGAGCACCGACAAGCTGATCGATCTCTACGCGGAGCTCGCCGATCGTTATCCGGTGGTTTCGATCGAGGACGGGCTCGCAGAGGACGAGTGGGGCGGCTGGAAGACGATGACCGAGCGGCTCGGCGACCGGCTGCAGCTCGTCGGTGACGACCTCTTCGTGACCAACGTCCAACGGTTTCAGCGTGGCATCGACGAGGGCGTCGCGAATGCGATTCTCGTCAAGGTCAACCAGATCGGAACGCTGACCGAGTCGCTCGACGCGATCGAGCTCGCCCGTGCGAACGGCTATGCCGTTGTGATCTCGCACCGCTCCGGCGAGACGGAGGACACGACGATCGCCGACCTCGTCGTCGCGACCGGTGCTGGTCAGATCAAGACGGGCGCACCCTCGCGCACGGACCGGGTCGCGAAGTACAACCAGCTGCTCCGGATCGAGGAGGAGCTCGGCGACGCTGCGGTCTATCCCGGGTGGCAAGCGTTCCCCAAATCCGAGCGGAAATGAACCCCTGGGGAAACCTCCGGGTTTCCCCAGACCCTTTCCACTGGTCCGCTGCGCGGACAGTCGCTACGCGACTCCCGACGCTGACGTGTTCCGGCGCTAACCTGAGTGCATGGCTTCCGTCACGCCGCGTCGGACGAAGATCGTCGCGACGATCGGCCCTGCCTGCTCGACGCCCGAGAAGCTGCGGGAGCTGGTTGAGGCGGGGATGGACGCGGCGCGCCTCAACCTCTCACACGGGACTCATGAAGACCACGCGGCCAGAGCGAAGCTCGTCCGGGACGTCCAGCAGGAGGTCGGCCGGCCGCTTGCTCTGATCGGCGACCTCCAGGGACCGAAGTTCCGCGTCGGTGGGCTCGACCTGCCGTTGGACCTCATCCAGGGGTCCGATGTGACCGTGGTGACGGGCGGCGACGGCCTCCGGAACGGCGAGCTGCCGATCGCGCCGGCCGCAATCGGCGAGGTCTTGCGACAGGGGCACGAGGTGCTGATCGACGACGGGATGATCCGCCTCCGCGTCGACGAGGTGGAGTCCGGCCGTGCCAGGTGTGCAGTTGTCGTGGGCGGGAGGGTGACGTCTCACAAAGGCGTGAATCTTCCCGGTGTTCCGATCCCGATCCCCTCCTTGACGCGGAAGGACCTCGAGGATCTCGAGTTCGCGCTGAAGCTCGGGTGCGACTTCATCGCGCTGTCGTTCGTGCGGTCTGCCGCCGACGTGCGCGATCTGAAGGCGCTGGTCGAGCAGGAGGGATCGACCGCTCACGTGATCGCGAAGATCGAAAAGTCGGAGGCGGTCGACGCGCTCGACGCCGTGCTCGAGGAGGCGGACGCGGTCATGGTTGCCCGCGGCGATCTGGGTGTCGAGATCGGCCCGGAACTCGTGCCGCTCGTGCAGAAGCGAATCATCTCCAAGGCGCTCGAGCGCGGGAAGCCCGTGATCACGGCGACGCAGATGCTCGAGTCGATGATCCACCACCCCGAGCCGACGCGGGCGGAGGCCAGCGACGTCGCGAACGCGGTCCTCGACGGAACCTCCGCGATCATGCTCTCGGGCGAGACCGCGATGGGCGAGTACCCCGTGCAGGCAGTGCAGACGATGGACCGCATCGCCCGCGCGGTCGAGCCGAGCCTCGGCTACCGCCATCAGATTCCCGAGGCGACGGAGGACCCGACGATCGGAAACGCCATGTCCAACGCTGCCTGCGACCTCGCGGAGGCGCTCGGCGCGAAGGCGATCCTCGTTCCGACGTTCACCGGGCGCACGGCGTCGGCGGTCGCAAGGCTGCGCCCGCGCCGGCCAATCGTCGCACTGACCCACAAGCAGTGGTCGGTGCACCAGATGGCGATCGAGTGGGGCGTGACGCCGATCTGGATCCCCGAATGCAAAGACGTTGAGGATCTCTGGAACCGCTCCCTCGAGGCGGCGAAAGAGGCAGGGCTGATCGACTCGGGCGACACCGTGGTGATCACCGCCGGCACGGCGGTCAACATCCCCGGCTCGACGAACGTCATCAAGGTCGACGTCGTTCTCTAAACGGCGTCGCCTGTCGACGGGTCCCCCGGAACCTCGGCTCGTTCACTCGGAGGAGGGCGCTGGGCTGCCCCGAATCCTGCGCTCATGGCAGCGCGGGCTTCACGACGTCCCCCTCTCGCCTCGCTCGCGCGGCGGTGGCTAGCCGTCCTGCTGGTCATTGGGATCGGCTATGCGTATTACCACCCGCTCAGAAGCTGGCTCGAGACGCGGCGCGAGCTCTCCTCGCGGCGCTCCGAAGTCGGCCGGCTGGCGACCGAGAAGCGCGCACTCCAGGACCGGCTTCAGTTCTCCGAGAGCAGCGACGCGCTCGCGCGCGAGGCGCGGAGGCTGGGGTTCATCCGTCCGGGCGAGCACCTCTTCATCGTCAAGGGCATAGAGGCCTGGAAAAAGCTCCACGCCGATCGCTGAAAATGCTGCGCATTTCCAGCGGGGTAGGGTTTCGGCATCGCTTCGCTCGCGAAAGATGACGAAGATCGCGCGGCAGTAGAACGCCAGCTAGGCAGAACTCCCCGGGCCTTCAGGCGCGTCGTCGTTCGCTGCCCGTTCGGGCATCCGGCGGTCGCGGAGCAGCATGCGTTCGACGACAGCGGCGAGCCGTTCCCGACGACGTTCTGGCTCACGTGTCCCCAGCTCGTCGCCGCGGTGTCCAGGCTCGAAGCGGCCGGTGGTGTCGAGCGCTGGACGCGCGCCGCCGCCGAGGATCCCCACCTGGCGGCGAGCCTGGAGCGCGCGCACGCAGAGCAACGCGAGCTGCGTCCCGAGCTAGACCTCGGCGTGGGCGGTGCGCGGGCCGGGGCCGGGAGCCTCAAGTGCCTGCACGCGCACGTGGCGTTCGCGCTCGCCCGTCCCGGCTATGAGCTTGGGGAGCGGATCCTCGACGAGGTCGACCCGGTGTGGCCATCTGTTTGCTGCGCTCCGTAACGGATACGTTCTCCGCCCGTGTCGGTAGTGGTCGACGTTGCGAGACGAGAGTGGGAAGACGGCTACCGCCGCTTCGAGGCGGCGTCGCGTGATCCCGTGGCCGCCGACCGGTTGGCCGCGCAGCTCGAAGTCGTGACGGGAGAGCTGCGCCGCCGGATCGGGCAGACCTTCACGCTGGAGGAGCTGGTGGCCCTCTACGACCGGGCGGAGGCATGGGTCCGCGACGTGGTTTCCGAGCACGCCGCTACGCCCGGTTGGCCTCGAACGCTCGCCCTGGTGGAGGACGCCGCATTCCACCTCTACCAGCGCGGCGCCGTCGACTACAAGCCGTGACTCCGCTCACCCCGGTCGACCGAAACGAACGCCGCCGGCTCCGGCGGCGGCAGGAGACGATCCGCTGGAGCATTCGGGTGCTCCTGATCGTCCTGGTCTTCGCCCTCGGGATCGCTCTCGGGCAGGCGATCCAGGACAACCCTCGGCCGGAGCGGACGGTGACGTACGACCGCACGCTCCATATTCCGACCGGCGGAGCGCAAGGTTCGACCATTACTCCGTGAGCCGCCTCCAGGCCTCCCCAAAGGATTAGGCAGATTTGGCTCCTGGCTCCGCCAGGAAGTTAAGAACGCGCACGTTTGGGTAGATTCGCGGGGTGGCGACACGAGACCCCGGTCCCCGGCGGGCTGCTGCCGGCGAAAGCGACTGGCTGACGCTCGGCCAGGCGGCGAAGTTCCTCGGCGTCGCGCAGAGCACGATCAGAAAGTGGTCCGACGTCGGGCGAGTTCCGGCCTTCTACACCCCCGGCGGGCACCGCCGGTACAAGCGCGGTGACCTCGAGGCCTTCCTCGACCGTTCCGGCCCCGGGAAGCCGGCACGCGGTCCGCTCGTGCTGCTCGTCGACGACGACCCGCAGGTACGCGAAGTCGTGCGCATCAACCTCGAGATGGAAGGCTATACCGTTCGCGAAGCCGCGAATGCGGAGGACGGCATGGCCGCACTCGAGGACGAAGCGCCTGATCTCATCCTGCTCGACGTGATGATGCCGCAGGTCGACGGTTGGGAGATGTTGCGACGTGTGCAAGAGCGGCACGGTGTCGGCTCCATCCCGGTCGTCATGTTCAGCGGCCAGCTCGATGCGGGAAATGAGGCGGTCAAGCGCGGTGCGCAGGGCTTCGTCGGCAAACCGTTCGACCTGCGCGCGCTGATCGAGCAAACGAAGCAGATCGTTCCGGCCTGATCTCTCTCGACCGCCACGTCGAGCGCTGGGTGGTCCACCACCGCGCGGGCTGGCTGAATCCGGTCTTCGAAGGGCTCTCTTACGCCGGCCGGCTCGGGCTCGTCTGGATCGTCATCGCGCTCGTGCTCTGCCTTGCGTATCGCCGTTGGGGCGTCTTCGCTCTCACGGTGGTCGCGATCGTCGCGGCGGACCTGTCGGCGTCGGGACTGAAGTCGCTGATCGACCGGCCGCGTCCACCCCTGCGTTATGCGGAACCGAAGACACTCGTGCCCCTGCCGCATGACGCATCGTTTCCGTCGGGTCACGCAGCGACGAGCTTCGCTGCGGCGACGATGCTGTCGTTCGCGTTCCCGCGCTTCGCTCCGTTCCTCTACGTGCTCGCCGCAGCTGTCGCATTCTCGCGCGTCTATGTCGGCGTCCACTATCCCCTCGACGTGATCGGCGGTGCGGCGGTAGGCGCACTGATCGCGATAGCGCTCAGGCTGCTAATGAGCCCTCGCGCACGGCAAAGGTTGAACGGCGCGGCCGAGGGGGCCAACGCTTAAGGCCGGAGGCTAAGACCAGGCGAAGCCGGGCTTAGCCGGAGGCGAACTGATGCGGGCGCGGCCGCGTGAGCGCCCGCGCCCGGACGGTTGAGGACGATCGCGAACCAGAGACGCGGCAGGAGTGGGCGGGGGTCGCCCGCG
>Ga0307296_10000023_pt1 | contig 56457 bp, 80 predicted proteins | sample ER_DNA_153_FD_194467 | JGI IMG/M metagenome (GOLD analysis project Ga0307296, IMG submission 194467) | Bulk soil microbial communities from the East River watershed near Crested Butte, Colorado, United States - ER_DNA_153 | ecosystem: Environmental > Terrestrial > Soil > Floodplain | place... | reverse complement strand
GGAGAGACTCCGCCACCTCCATCATGGCGCGGATCTTCCCCGCCATGCCCGAGGACTTTATAAAGGCCGTGAATGCCATTTTCTGCTTCTCGTTCTCTATGAACTCTGCTTCCTTTTCCATGTCGTCAACCATCTCAATCGCATACCTTCTAGCCGCGTGCTCGTTCCTCTGCCAACGATGCCCGTCCCAGACGTACCAGTCCTTGTCCACGGACAGGATGTCTCCGCGAACCAGATGTACCAGCCTTCGTCCGTTCCCGATGTCCGTCCGGGCGTAGTCGAAAGCGGCTGAGCCGAGTGACCGACGAGAGCGCTCGCGCCCGATCTTCTCAGGCGTCCACTGCTCCGGCCCTTCGGCGCACAGGTCTGAGTCCTCCACTGGCCCCTCCGCCGCAACCTTCCGGACCCCCAGTTCTACGGCTCGGCTCCATTCGCCTCCGGCCTTCCGGGCGCCGCGCCTGCCCACCCCCGTACGCCCCGCTACCGCGTCCAGGAAGGACTGCCGAAGGGTTCCTAGGGATCCGGACACCCCCGTGTGCCCGGCAGCTGCGTCGCCAAGCACAGCCCACGCGCCATCCCGGGCCACATCGTGGGCTCCGCCATCCTCGCCCGCCTGCCCGATTGCCCTCGTCCACTTGGCGAGCGTCTTGGCCATGACCTCACACGGGTCGTCCTCCGACCCATTGCACCCACTCACCCAGACCTTGACCTCCGTTGAGGTCAGTTCCTTCTCCGCCCGCCCCTCCCAGATAGCCCCGGACGTCAGGCCCTCAACCCAGGATGGGGGCAGGGTCGCTAGCTCTTCAACGCCTGGAACCTCATCGGTCGTAACCTGCCCGTCGGGTCGGGTCCAGCGGTAGACCGCCCCAGTCTTGTCGTGGACCGAGGGGAAGACGATGGCGTATCTGTGGTCCCACCGGATGATGTCGACCCCGCCCCCGTGAAACCCCCGCAGAGATTCGGGCCAGGACAGGCCCTCCGGCACTACGAACAGCCGGATTCCCGAGGCTCCATCGTCACGCGATGACGAAAGCCAGGTGGCAGGCAACTCACCCCAAGCCTCTTCAGCCTTGGCGAGGGTGTCCGCCCCCGAGCGTCCGTCGTAGGCATCAACATCAATCCCTATCACGTTCGCCGGTAGCCGGAGGGCGATGTTCCCGCACTCCGTTGAGTCCCCTCCCGCCTCAAAGCGAGCCCGGGGTTTGGCCCAAGACTGCGCCTTGGCCAGTTTTACCCAGGCCCCTTTGGCACCGGTGTACCCGTCCGGGGGCGGGCTCTTCTTCTTGGTAGGGAGTGGGATCGGGCTCCACCCAAAGCCCGCGTAGTCGACTGCGGCTATCTGGTAGGGAGTCGCGAATCCCACTACATCCGCCCAGCGCGACGACGCTCACGCTTGATGGCGCGCCGGACGATTGCAGCGGCTGAGGTCCCTTCCTCCTTTGCAGCGCGGTAGATCCACTCCTTATCGTCCTTGGAAATCGTGAACTCGAAAGTCGGTGCCTGCCCTTCTTCTTCAAGCGCAAGTGTTGACCTTATTGGCTTTCCGTTCATACGAAGCCTCTCCATTATCCTGAGCACTTCCGGAAACCGCCGACCCTACCCGACTAGCGCCCGGCGTGCGCCGAAAGGATGTCCTTGGCCCGCCTGAGCCACGTGATGTTGTGCTTGGCCGCGTCCCGGGCGTGCGGGAGGCCTTCCAGACGGGGGGCGAAGCCCCATCGGAGCAACCGGTCATCCGTCACGGCTGTCTTAGCAAGGGCGGGTAGCTGGGTGATAACGGTCCTAGGCGCCCCGCTACGGGGTGCCGGGCGGGAGAGGGCATAGGAGAACGCCCCGAGGATCCGCACCGGCGAGAGGACGTCCGAGGACCGGTTAGCGGTGCGCAGGTCGAAGCCCTCGGAGATTATCTTTGCCTCCGGCCACGCATCGACTAGCCCGAGCATCTGGTCCACCTGCGAGTGCTCGTCTCCCGTGAACTCCCCAGCTGACCAGAACGAGATGTTGTCTAGGATCTTGTAATCAAGCAGGCGCATGGCAACGTCGTGCACGCACATCACGCACCACCCCGTAACACCTCCTGGGTCGAACGCAATCGACTGGTACATAGTGTGTCCGTACACCATGCCCGCCGTAAGGTCTTCGTGTTGTACCGGAGCATCGCGCCGCGACCCCCGCCGGGCGGGACGCACGAACGCCTCACGCTCCACGAAGGCCGTCCGCTCCATAACCGTCTATGCCGCACTTATGGATCCAGGCGCCGTGCTCGTCGTCCGCCCCGAAGTGCTCGAACAGCAGGCCGTTTCCGCAGTTGAAGCAGCGCCATTTATCTGGAAGGGAGACGACCTCGGGCTCCGCCTTCAGGATGTTATTCAGGTCCACCCCGATCGACTCGGCTGCACTCTTGATGTCAACCGAGGGAACCGTGTCCCCGAGGGCGGATAGCATAAGGATCTGTCCTAGCAGTGCATGCTCTTTGCATATGACCCGGAAGCAGGGCGGGACGTAGGCGACCGTGATCTGTGCCCATCCGCGCCGAGCGCAGTTCCGAGCACAACACATCCGGAGGCTGCACGCCTCCTCTCCAAGATTTCTAAACTGCATTCCGCCGAACTCCGCGCCATCACGCTTTACGATCTCGACTGCCACGGAGGCTCCCCTACATTCATGACGAGAATACCCAGATCTACGCCCTCTCGGCGCATGGGTAGAAGGACGCTCTCTATGGCCTTGATAACCTCGGCCTGATACCGTTCACGGAGTCCCGCCCCGTCGGGCATCGATCCTGTTATGGCTATCTGGAACTCCACCGACGCGCTCAACGCGTACTCACTAGGGCCAGGGCCAGACCTAGAATCGCCAGGCCAACAAGGACGCAGACGAACGCCGAAAAGACCGCCACCCACCATCGCCATCCGTAATCCCAGATCGACTCCGGAACGTCCTCGGGATTCGGAACCTCTTGGTAATGAGACACAACCCTTACCCTTCACAAGAAAGCAAACGCGCTAGACCGGACTTTACGATCTAGCGCGCCGCTGCCGAAAGAACTAGACGGCCGGGACCTCCACGAGATCCGGCGCTCCGGGAGGGAACAGGTAGTCCTTTGCGAGGTCTTCGACCGAGGGCATGAATGTCCGATCCTCCTCGGGCCACGACCCCTGCTCTTCATTCCAGGACTTGACGTTGCGCTCTGCATGCTGGCGTGCCCGCTCTGGCGTTAGGTCGACGAACATCCGCGAGCCGGGCGGAGGGACGAAGTCCGGTGCACACTCGTCGTTCCGCCAGCCAACGTGGATAGCCGTCTTGCCCGAACGCAGCGAGATCACGAACGGTGTCACGCCATCACGCGCATTCCAGATAACCTCGTCCTCGCCCGAGCCGTCGTCCGCTAGGTACCGCATGAGACAGAACGCCTCCGCGTGCGCGTACGACATCAGATCTCTCCCTCCCGGTCCAGGATCTTTAACGCCTGCTGAGCCTTAGGTCCGGACTTGACATGGCCTGTTCCCTGACAAGTCTGGCAAGGACACAACTCCCCCGTGTAAAATCCCCCATCTAAGTGATCGCCCAGATCGCAATCCGGGCAATCGTAGGTAACGGCGTCGGCCACAGGCCTCTCAATCCGGTACTTGGGATCCGGCATGAAGGTCCGGTTGTTCTCCCGTGCCCAGGGGAATTGACATTGATCTTCGACTATTTCCCATCCTTGAAATGTGCAGCGCCGCGCCTTTCCGTCCCCGCCACAGTACTGACAATTCTCGCCGTAGTACGGAGCTTCGCCAGAACTGGAGTCGAAGGTCTTCCCCGTGCCCGAGCACGGCTCACAGTCGCCTACCGGCTTCTCACAGCTGATTTTGATGTACGGCTCCAGGAAGGGGTGCGCCGCCAGTAGCTGCTCGCGCATCAGGCGCATGCACTTGACCATCTCCCAGGCGAACATCGTGCATCCCCGGTACGCGAAAACGTTGATAAACTCGCGAACCGTGTACTCGCACAGGATGTAGTTGGTGGTGCCCTCCGGAAGGATGTACCGTGCGTCCTGATAGGAGATCCCAGCGTCGCACGCAGCCTGATACGCCTCCCAGGAGGCTAGCTGTGCTTTCTCCCATTTCAGGAGGACGTCGACATGTGTCTCGTCGTACTTGGCGTCCTGCGTCCAGACGGACATTGGCCAGCGTGCGTTCGGTCGATCGCCGTACCACGTCGCCCGCTGCGATTGCTGATGGAAAGCAGCCTTCCGAGTCCGAACTAACTGGTGTGTGAGAGCACGAGACGCGCCCGACACCTCGAAGACGATCACTTGCGACTCCAGGGCAGACTGGAGCCCGCCCCGCATCATCATGTCCGTGTCCGAGTCCGCGTCGGTTACTTCGTCTGGGTGGATACCGGTTGTTGCCCGGAGTGCCCGGGACAGCGTGTGCCGGAAAGCGGCTTCGTCGATCTCCTGAACCAAGTGCACTCGGAGGTTGTCGTACCCGATGTCCACCCGCCCCTCATCGTATGGGGACACATGCGAGCCGTCGTTACGGGCGTGCGACGCGAACGCTTGATCCATGAGCAAGGGATCAACTGCGGCCGGTATCCCGCCCCGGGAGAAGATAATCCCCTCAGCTCCGGCAAACCCATAGACCTCGTTTCCTGCGTTTCCATACGGGCGCAGCTTCCGGTGCTCCGTTAGCCACTCCGGGACTTCAGCGGCCATTGTGGGGAACCGCCTTCAGCGAAGGCGCGACGATCGCCGAGGAGGGACCATCCCACCCGGGACGGATGTAAGCGTTGGCCTCTTGGATCTGTGCGAGCAGCCGCTCCAATTCAAACCGAGCGCCATCAAGGGTCGCCGCTGCACTATCCATACGGGCAGAGGCATCCTCCATCTTGTCATGCGAAGCGCCTAGCTCAGCCATGAACAGTTCGTTCCGCTCTTCCCATGACCGGATCTTCCGGTGCAACCGCTTTGTCTCGCCGGTCCGGATAGCAACCAGTTCCGCGAGGAGCACTCCGAAAGAGGCGAGTAGGAGCAGCGCCCCCAGTTGCATCGTGAGGACGAAGTTCAGGTTCCACGCCGCCCATCCGTCAAGCCCGGCGAGCAGTACCGCAAACGCTTGAAATACGAGCTTCATCTCTCTTCCTTCCAGGTACACAGATCGGCGCGCCCCTGCGAGAGCGCTGGGCAGTGGAACTCCAGATGAGACATAGTCCGGTTGATAATTTCCAACTGCCTGTCGATTCGCCCGTCCACGTGCGACGACCACAGACCTGAGACGATCCGGCCGGTCAGCTCTACTATCGGTTCTCCTCTGCTCACAGGGTCCTTTATGATCCGCTGCATAACGGTCTTGACCTGCCAGCTAGCAATGCTCCGACCGTGAGGGGTGGCCGCTTCAAATCGGACTTCGATCAGGCCCCCGATCCGAGGCAGGACAAGCAAATCTTGAGGAATGTTCATACTGCCCTCCCGTTCTTGAATGGGCGCGTTCGGTTAAACTCCATCTTCAGGCGGACCGCCTCGTCGATGTCGATCCCGTACGCCCCACAAGCGTCGAGCACGCGGATGATGATGTCGGCAAATTCAGACGGGACACCCTCGGGCTTCCAGCCGTACTCCGTCACCCAGACCAGTCCCATGGAGGCGTCCTCGGGAACGTGGTGATCCTTATGCACACCCCCGTCTGTGAAGTACGTGTATCCGGTGGCGTACCCGTCGCGCCACCCCTCTAACGCCTCCGACGCTTCCGAATGGATGAGGGCAATAACCTCCGCGAATCCGCGCTCCATAAGAATCCCTCCGCCACTCTCTCTGTGGCGAACCTCATCCCACCATCCGTGTTCCACCGCGTTCCGGTACGCCGCGTCCCGTAGCTCGTTCAGTCCAGTCATGACTTGACCTCTTCGTCGGTTGCAGGACGCTCCGACTTGGAAGGAGTCTTCTCGTCCTTCGGGGTGGCCATAGGAGGGTTACCGCCGTCCGGCGCATAATCCCTCTTGGTGTTTCCGAATGCGTCCGGCTTCTCGTCCTCCATGACAGCAGCGAACACGCCCTTTAGGAAGCCGATAACTGCAGCCTTTTCCTGGCCCTCGGACCGGAGATTGTCCGTGAACTCCTTGTACCCCTTGGGGTTGATACTCTGCGCAGCCAACTGTAGGTTAATAACTATCAGATTCAGATCGCTCGACTCCAGACGCATCAACAGACTTTCGGTCTCTCCGTCGATCTCGGTGATATCAATCAAGTACGTCTTCATCCAGATGACCTTTCCGCCCAGTTCGTCTCGATGGTCTTGATGGAGGGGCGCGACGGATACTTCGGGTCGTCCTTTCCCAACTCTTCCCAGGATCTGTTCTCCTTGCCGATCCGCGCCTGAACAGACGTCAAGGCGTGCAACACGAGAGCAACGTCAGAGGACGTTATCTCAAGCATGGTGTCCGGTGGCCCTTCCCGGTCCTCCTGCTTCAACACAAGGATCTTGTACGCTGGATTCTCCATCAGTCCTCCGGATCTATTATGACCATCTTCCGCATGAGCAGGTTGGGGAACACTCCACGAACGCTGCGCATCGCCTCCACGTACACCACATCCTGACCCAACCTCAACGATTGCAAAATCTTTGCGTATTTCGGGTAGTCCCATCGTGTCACCCGTACGTACACATCCTCATCTCCGTCGTCATAGCAGTGCAGAACACACGAGGTCGGTAGGTCCGGGCGCCGTACCGTCCTTCTTATCTCCTCATAAGACATGCCGCTACGGGCGCGCTCATCCTCAATGAAGTCCTTATACTCCTTCAGCTTGACGAATCCCATCCATCGAACCGTGGACTCCCGCTCCGCCTCAAGCAGCGTCTCAGAGTCGTGCGTCGGCGTCGCCAGCGGTATCTCGCCGGTACGGATGGCGATCCTCACCGCTTCCAGGCTCTCGTGGATCTTCTTCAGACCAAACGGGTCTCGCCCCAGTTGCGGCCGAAGGGCTTCTAGCTTCGCCGGACCGATTCCCGGTATCTCCAGGAGCTGGTCAGGGTCTCCAACGAAGGTATGCCCCTCTGCCCAGGCGAGCATCTTCGTGGCGAGGGCGGGACCGACGCCGTTCAGCTGCTCGTACCCCGCTAGTACAGTGTCCCGCCCGCCCGCTGTCCACGTCCGTCCGGACCTGCCGAAGGTAACTCCGGACACCCGGACCCCGTGCGATTCGGCATCCCGGATAAGCCTCGGCCAGCGCTCTTTCGAGATCTTCTGCAGCTGTGCCGCATAGAAGGCAGCGGGGTGGTGCACCTTCAGCCACATGCACCAGAAGCCGATCATGGTGTAAGCCAAAGAATGCGCATACACGAAGGCATACGACGCGGACGTGACGACCTTTCCCCAGACCTCCATGGCCTGTGCCCTGGTAACCCCGTGCAGCCGCGCCGCACCCTCCACGAACGCCTCTTCCGACGCGTTGAACTGCGCCTCGCCGAGCTTCTGGGATATGATGCGGCGGATGTCGTGAACTCGCTTAGGCTCCAGCCCGCCGTACCGGGCGAGTGCCTTGAGGATCTGCTCCTGGTAGATAATCTGGCCCTTGGTACCCTCGGTGATCTCGTCGATGACCGGGTGGAGTCGAAGTAACTCCTGCTTTCCGTGCTTGGTCTCGATGTAGTCGGTGGCAGTACCGGAGAACAGCGGCCCCGGGCGGGACAGCCCCGAGATGTCTACTAGCTCCAGGAAGTCGTCCGGCCGTACGTCCCGACAGACGATCCGTGTCGCCCGCCCCTCGAACTGGAAAATTCCTATGACGTCCGCGATCTTGAATGCTGCGAGGGTCGCCGCGTCGTCCATCGGTACCCGGTACAACTCTTCCAGGGTAACTCCCGCCTCTTCCAGGGCGAGCCGGATCATTCCCATCGTGGAGAGCCCGAGCACGTCAACCTTCATAAGACCGAGGTACTCCGCGTCATACTTGTTCACGGAGACGACCGTTGTCTGTTCGCCGGTCTTCTTCTCTTCGCGGGTGTAGAGCGCACAGGTGTCCGCGATCGGCGAGTTGGTGATGACGAGTCCTGCGCTGTGAACGCTGAACCCCCGGTAGTTACCCTCCAGCTTAACCGCCTGCGCGAGGGCGGGATGCCGGTTAAGGATCTCTTGGGCAGCGGGGAACATCGCGAAGGTATCTTCCAGCGCCGCGTCCGCCCGGGAGTCCCCGCCCGAACGCTCCACGATCATGCCCTTCAGGATCTCTGTGTCCGCCTTGGGGATCCGGTACACACGGGCCACGTCGTCGATCGAGTTCCGTCCTTTGTACTTGGTGAAGGTCCCAACGTTCCCCACCCGGTCCGCACCGTACTTCCGAACCGCGTACTCCCGGACCTCATGTCGCCGCTCATCGTCAAAGTCAATGTCAATGTCGGGCAGGTCTTCCCGCCCGGGCACGATGAAGCGGCCGAAGTCCATAAGCGGGTACATAAGCGGATCGACCTCGGTGATACGGAGCAGGTAGCAGACTATTGACGCAGCCGAGGATCCACGCCCCGGACCGACCGGAATCCCCCGGTCCTTAGCGAACCGGACGAGGTCAGATACCAAAAGAAAATAGTCAACGTAATCCTGCCCGATTACCAGGCCCATCTCCAGCTTAGTCTGTGCTACATAGGGCTCTGACCCGAGCTTGCGCAAGCCCGGCCAGCCTTGCCCCTTCCTGTACCGCCACCCCTCCCGGAGCCAGGCCCACAAGATATCGGCGGACGGGACGGATCTCCCAGCGCCAGACCGGGATAGCTCCGTTTCCTGGAGCGCTTGGCCTACCATCCGTCATCCAACCCTTCGCCGGAACCTCGTTGACTAGTTCGTGCCCTCGTTGGACAACCATTTGCCGAAGAAACTGCACCCACAGCCATAACTCATCCACGCTGAGGTTGTGCGTCCTCGGGAGCATGACGACCTTCACGCTGCTTCTTCCTTCTCTGAATGTGAGCGCTGTCAAGGAATCGCCCTCCATGGCTTAGCGGGATCGGGATCCCCATCATCACCTGGATGCAGCAATCGCCTTCCCCCGCTCCGCAGACCCGACAGGGGCCGTACTCTTCCCAGTTCATGGACGAAACCCGTTATCGACACATATCATTGCAACGGAGAATCCTATGATGAAGCACAACGCCATCTGTAGCAACACATCTGCGGCATCCCAATCCCACCGTCTCATCGCTGCTTCCTTCCTCGATGCGGCCGCTTGAGCGGCGTGTCTCCCCAACCACCTATGCCTCCGGGAACCCAACACTGCCAGCCGTCCCAGAAGATTGCCCAACGGCTCGGATTGCCTACCCGCCGACAGTCCCAAGTTCGAAAGCAGACCGGACAGCGCGGGTACCTACTCCATACGGGAGAGGACCGCATGGATCTCGCACACCCTCATTGTCTCGGTAACTGTTCGGGTCGGTTGACTAAGTAAAGCCCCGCCTGTCTTCGCCCAGGGCACCCAACCCCTACCAATCCTTTCCGTCAGATAACCCTCCGGTCGGCAGAAGTAGAACCCCCGTGCCTTCAGCCAAAACAGTCCCCTGTCCCCATTCAACTCCATGTCAGATCATCCTCTGTGCCGTTGTACCGAAATCGCTCCGCCTTCGGAAGGGTGACGTTACAGCGTTCCGCGATGATGCCGCTATTCGCACACGCCTCCCGCGCTGCTTTCTTGGAGAGTCCCGCTCGCCGCGCCCTCTCAAGGACGCCCTCCGACACGAGACTGTCTTCTTCGTCGTACACGTTCCGGTCGCTGCGCGGGAGGTAGTCCGGAACGTCGTACTCCCAGCTAGACAACTGCTGAGCGATCGTGTTGTCTCCCCGCCCCGTCGCGTGCAGCAGTGCCCGGATCTCGCTGTCCCCCGGGCGGAGCGTGTGTACGTCGCCGGTCGCCACGAGGGGGATGCCCAAGCGCCGCCCAATCGCCTCATAGGCTCGATTAATCTTGATGCTTCGCTCAAGCTCCGGGAACATCTGGCACTCCAGATAGAACCGATCTCCGTACAGATCCTTGAAGTTGCTCGCTAATTGGATCGCTTCAACCTTTCCTGCCTGCTCTTCCGGTATCATTTTCCCGCCGAGGAGCGCGCAGGCTAGCAGCGAGTCCGAGCAGCCGGAGAGCACTATCAGACCCTCCGGGTGATCCGCGAGCATCCGGCCAGTCACGGTCGGGTAGCGGTGGAAGCCCTCAGCCCACGATCGGTTCACCAGCTGCATGAGCGAGCGGTACCCCTCGGCGTCGCTAGCCAGAATCGTAAGGTGACACTTCCGATCGCTTTCCACGGTCGGAGCGGTGTATGCCTCCAGCCCGAAGATCGGCTTGATGCCTGCTTTCAAAGCTGCCTTCTCCAACTGTACATGGGAGGACACACCGCCATGCTCAGTCAGGGCAATAGCTGTCATTCCCAACTCAACTGCAACTTCTACGTGTTCGGCTGGAGTTCCCCAACCATCGAGGTAGCTAAATGTGCTGTGATGATGCAGTTCTACATAACGGATCTTGATCGCCTCCCGCTCATTCTCCGCCCCAGTCCGGGTCGTACGCCTCGCGGTAGGCAGACTCAAGCTCGTCTTCGCGCTTGGACGGGTACTTCTCTTGCAGGAGTATCCAACAGGTGCACGGTCCGAGCTCGTCACGTACGTAGTCGCAGCCCCATATGTGCGCCCCGGATGCCGCGCGCCTCTCCTTCGCATTCTTCACGGTCGCATACTCCTCGGCTGTGCCTCTAGCGTCTTCCACTGACAGCGCTTGCATCGGCGGTCCAGCGACGGATACCGGTCCTGGCCCCGTGCCCGACGCGGAAACTCCGTCCCTGCCTTCAGAGTGTGACAGCGTGAGCAGGTGAGCGCGAGCAGCAGTCGCGGCCCGAGCGCCCAGGCATTCACGACCCCCACCGCCCTCCACGACGGGTCGCTCTACGGATGCGACGTCTGCGATCCCGCGCTCGACGCCGGTCCGCATTATGCCACCACTCGTACCAAACTAGGAACAACCCGAAGAGTAGAAGTGTCACCCCAACGGTTATCCCGACGTCGCGCGCTACCCCCACCGTGGAATCCTGTCCTCAATAGCTATCTCCGCCTGGAGAACAGCGGCGTACATCGTGGCCGCGTCCCGGTGGAACTTCCAGGCATTGAAAGCATCACCTCGTTCCTGGTCGTCCCGACGATCGATCCGAAGCTCTGGCGCCCCGTCTCCCCACTTACGAACGAGCCGCGCGTCTGCCCGCTTGAAGTCCGCACTAGCCTCCTCGGACTTCGCTACATGGAAGTGCATCTTGCCGCGCATGTTACCGATTAGCTCGGGCATCATTCCACTCTCCAAACTCCAACCAGTGCGCCTCCATAACCGGCCGCATGACTGGGTTGCGCAACCCGAAAGCCGGGTGGTACATCGGCCAGAGCCAAGACCCGTTAACCAACTGCATGGGCTTTCCCCACAAACCGCCGGAGATAGACCCCACAGACCCCAAGGCATTAAGCGCCGTTACTCCAAGCGCCACGATCACATTCGGCTTACCGACTGCGTTCCACTCCGCCCTCAGATATGAACGCGAAGCTTCAATCTCTCTGCTGGTCGGCGTCCGGTTACCCGGGGGGCGGTACTTGACGACGTTGGTGATGAAGGCATTGGGGGGAACGCCCTCCGCGCGCTCGGGCGGGACGCGGAGCCCTGTCTGTTTCCCGACCCAACCGGTCCGTACTCCGGCGATGAACATGAGCGAATCGAGTGCTCGGCCTGACGCCCCACAGAACGGGCGCCCCTTTAGGTTCTCCGTCGCTCCCGGAGCCTCTCCGACCACGAAGAAAGATGCCGATTCAGATCCGGTGCCCGGGACTAGGCGGATGCTCGGCAGCCGCAGGTGCTCAAACCTGTCGTCCGCGCGGTACCGCTCGTACACATCCTCAAGTGACAACACTGTCCCAGTCCCCCTCGCGAGGTACCTCGTGATCCAGCATCTCCATCGTTAGCAGGGCGTGCCCTATGAGGTCGGCGAGGATCTCTCGAGCGCCTTCGCGCGGCAGGTCGATCCCGTCCCATAGCGCCCGCTTCAGCGGAGCGATCTTCCTCCAGATGTCTCCGAACTGTCCTTTGGGTCCGAGCGCCCGGTGATTCCGGGGACCGTACTGCCCAGAGCTTGTGATCATTCGCTCCGCAATCTCCGGGAGCAGCCGCGTGACGATATAAGCAGTCTCGGTTGGGAGACCGGGCAACTCCTTCTTGGTCGGGTTTTCGGTTGCGGGATAATCCAGCGGCCCATTCCTGAACGAATCAAACCCGGGCTGGGGCTCTCTCACAAATTCCCCGAACTCTTCCGGTGTCACGACAGTCCTTCCCGGGCAACCAACCTGTATCGGCTGTCCTGCAATCTTGCTTTCGGTCCACGTATAGCGGTGCGACCCGTGAACGTCCTCCCGAGGACAGGGCATAATCGGATTTGCTATTTCAACCAAGCCTTTGCCCTCCAGCACTAAAAGCTCTTCGTTGATCTTCTCCTCAGACACGGCTGGTACTCCGGGACACCAACCGTCGTTTCCTCCCGCGATGGCTCCGTGATAGGGATGTGCCAGATGGGAGGCTTTTCTACTGCACCTGACCACAGCCGTCTTGCTCTCAGGCATGTGTCAGCCTCTCGCGAAGAGCCTGCCCGATACCCGCCCGGACGTTGTTCGACTCCTTCCGGAAGATCTCAAACTGAGCCCACACAAGGAAGATCCAGGTATGCATCCTGTGGACTCTCGGAAGATCGCACGGAGCGTAGTGGTACTCCTCATTCACCATATCCATGACGGCGCCAAGCGTTGCGAACTCCTCAGCGCTCATGTCCCGGATTTGGTATCGGCCGGGCGGATCCTGTTCAATGATCATGACGTTCCCTTCTTAGGATAGGCACAGTGTGCAGGTATCGCAGCTTCTGCCGCTACATCCGGCGCACGGCTCTATCCGACATCTCCAACAAGACTCCGGGAAGATCCCACATACGCAGTAGTAGTTCATCCGGCCACAGCGCGGGCATCGCGCGTACATCCAAGCATCGTCATCTTGTGAGGTCGAAGTAAGCGGCGTCTGAGAGAACTCCCCGCTTCCAGGATCCATACCTACCAACACGTATCACCTCCGGGAAGCAATCGCATGTGGTGTCGAGAGGGTTCTCTACAGGAACCAGATTCTCCAGCGGAGGACGGCGATCCAGCGGCCACTCGGCTGTGGTGTACCCGAACATGTTGGATACTCGGTACCATCCGACGTCGGGCACGCCGTTGTTAATGACCGTGAAGGGCGGGCAGGGGATCGGGCAGAACACGCCGCGCTCCGGCGCATCTCCTACCATCCAGATACTCTGCGTTTTGAATTGGTGGTAGCCCGTGACGCACATCCAGTTCAGGGGCAGAGAAGACACGATCTTTGAGTAGTCTTTCCTATGCCAACTTGCCCATACTCCAAGGTCAGATATGTCAACTGACTCTATCAGATTCTGGTACCGGTCCCAAGCATCATAGTAGGACACCCGGATGTCCCAGGCGCTCGTCCGCCCAGCCCGGTACTGATTCCACGTCATCTTTGGCACGGCCTCCCGGCCGTACACCTTGCGCGTACTTCCCTCCCAGGTTCCGAGGAGGCGGACGTCAATCGGTATCTCATCGGAGGTCTTCAGTCCGGGGATCGGACGGTGGAGGTACTGCGCCCCGAACATCTCCGAACGCCTTTTCTTACTGAAGATCTGGACTTCGTACCCTTGCTCAATTAGCGCGTGCGTCGCAAACAGTCCCGCCGGTCCGCAACCGAGGACAGCGGCTTTCTTCGTCCGCTTATGAATTTTCACGAGGATCCTCGATCTTGATGGTCTGGACCTTCCCGCTCAGGCTAATGGTGACCTTCGGGACCGAATCTTTAGGTGCCCGCTTAACGACTGCTTCGATCTCCCCTGCAGTCATGCCCGCCTTCATGTTGTCCGCCACATACTTGGTCTCCTTACGCACGCCGCCTCCCCTCCCGGTCGTACATGTTGTGGATGTCCTCGATGGTGTTGGCGCCGCCGGTCAGAGTAGCTAAACACCAGGCGACTCCCCGCGCCTCGCCCCGCTTGGGTAGATAGATCGCGGCAAGCGTGCTCCCGCCTCCGTGCTCCGCGAGCCACAACTTCAACTCGTCTAGCCTCTCCCAGCACTCGGCTTCGTACGCTTCGGTCGCTCCCACTTTACGTCTCCTCTCTTCTCATGCGTGTGGCAGTATATGCCGGAAGGATGCCCGCCCCTGCCTACCTCGAACTCCAGGCGGCACGAGCCCGACTTGGACTCGATCGCAAGCGGTCCCCCTCTCCGGGGCGGGGACGCGTCGGGCACCCCGTGAAAGTGGTCGAGTGTGACCCCTTCTTTCTCAGCCTGCACATGCAACCGGTCGTGGAACGTCTGCCAAGCGATCGGCGCGGCAAGCGAACGCGGCTGTCCTGCCCGCCCCGGGAGCGACTTGAAGTCAAGCTTCAAGCTATCCGCGTGCCGTAGTTCCATGTGCCTAATAAACGTCTCTTGCCCCAGCATGTTCGCCGGAGGTACGCGCGCAGTGTTCATAGCTACAAACCTATCCGGGAAGTCAGCTGCGGGTAAGGCGAAGCGGGGGCGGCCTCGTGAACCGCCCCCGCTTCTTCTCCGCCCTAGTGGGGGAGTTCTAGAAGGGGTCAGCCCCGTCGTCCACATCGTCGTCTTCTACGTCGTCTTCTACGTCTTCGTCCTCAGGCGGCGTGAGATAGCCGACGAGAGACAGCGTGGGATTGCCATTCTCGTCTGTGTCCCGCTTGACGTTGATGTAGGCCTCTACTGAGTCGTCTGGTCCGAACTTGACCTTTCCAATCTTCTGGACGATGCCCTCTTCATCCACGACCATGCGCTTCATAAAGTCGGTCGACGTGACGCCGATCGCGGCGCAGTACGCCTTGACCCGCCAATTCATAGACTTCATCACGGCCATGTGGTCGAACAAGGGGCAGCCGTCAAATTTCTTGTGCTCGGGCTTCCACGATCCGTCAAGGACCCAGATGGTTACGAGCTTGGGGTTACCGGCCTTGCTCTGTTCTTTCTTGGCCCGGCGCTTGAGGAAGCGGTACACCCCGCTCGTCGGCATCGGCCCTGCGTACGGCTGGAAGCTGGATAGCTCTGCACTCTCAATGTCGTCCTCGGTGAGGTCTCCGCCCCAAGTTACCTTCGGCATTCGTGTTCCCTTCTGGGTTTACGCCGCTTTGCGGCGGGTGGTTTTGGCAGGGGCTACAACTGGTGAACCAATGCCTTCGATGCGTCTCAGTAGCTCGGGCATCGTCGCGTCGTCTGTGAACAGCCCGAGCGAGTCAAACTGGTCCTTGGCGAAGTACCGGGTCTCCGTCTCCGGGTCGACGTAGTGCCTCCATAGGATGCGGCGGACCTGCGTCGGCTGTTCCCCCTTCGCACCCTTCTTGATCCTCGGCTCCATGTACCCCACGACATGCATCAGGCCACAGATGTAGTTCGCGACCTCCCAACCCTTGCCCTGGATGGCAGGCCACGTCATCATGTCGCCATCTTCGTTCTCCGGACGCATTACATGCGCCGTCATGAACGTGTTCACCGGTAGATCGACTAGCCGAGCCACCCATCCCCTCATGAAATTTTGCGTGTTGAAGTAATCAGGTTTGTCAGGCAGGTTCCGGTGCGAGCGCGACGCTGGATTACGATCAAACGCCTCCGCTGCATAACCGAGCAGGAACTTATTCCCCATCGTGCTAATGCCATCCGGAACCACCCAGTCAAATTCCCGGGCGTGCCCGTCCTCTAACCATCGCATGGCAGCGTCCGCTGTGGCCGTGTCGGGGATGATACGGACCTTCCCCTTGGCTCCCTGCCTGGCTGCCGAGATGTATCCCGGTTCTCCCGCTAGGTAGAGCACGCGACCTGGGAGCGTGCCTGCGAGGACCGTCTTACCGCATCCCGAGTCCCCGTATACGAGCCAGTTGGCGTACTCTGTCGAATCATGCAGGTCGAACATCGCCGCTTCAAAGTCCGACACGGATACGGCGGGGGGCGGAGCATTCGTCGCGGCTACCCGCCCGGTCTTCTCAGTCGCCATCTACCGTCGCCCTCCCGTTGTATACAGGCACACGGCCGACGTGTTCGGACCGAGGACCTCGCGTTCCGTTCCGGCGTGACCAATAAGGTCTCCGTCGTCCGAAACCCGGCAACCAATAAAGTCTGTGTCATCCTGCACCACCGTGACACGGAAGTTCAGCGTCACGATCTGTCCCTGCTTAAAGTGAACCGTGTACGAGACTGGGGACGGACGGACCCTTTCCAGGGGCAATTGAAGAGTCGGGTTAAGCGCAGAGTCTGGGTGTCGTCCGTGCTGGTCGATTGCGTCGAAGTTCACCTGAACACGTCGCCCCGGAGGGCGGGTGTACGCCTCCACGGTAACGAAATGAACCTTAGACTGCGTCCCGCCCGGGCCGCCCGTAGGCTCCGGAGCCTGACATGCGCCCGGGGCCGAGACGAACAGGGCGAGCGCCAAGAACTTCCTCAAGCTGCCCACCTAACCGAGATGTTCCGCTGTGCCAACGCATCCTGGATCTTCAGGAGTCGCTTCTCTCCCATTCCCGGAATCGCGAGGAGCGTCGCACGGTTTGCTTCGGAGAGCGCCCACAGGTTGGGGAAGTCCGGGCACAGGTAGGCAACCTCCGGGCACTCCTCGACCATCGCAGCCGTCGGGATCTGTCGGAGCATCTTCTTCACATGCACGGCCGCCCGAGCTACCTGACTGGCACGCTCATGCTCCGATCGGACATCCTGCAACCAGTGCCTTCCGGTCTTCTGGTGCACGCGAGCCGTAGCGTTCGGGTTGTGCGCAGTTGTTCTGCGCTCGATCCGACGCCGGTCGCTGCGCGTGAAAATCTTTCCCTCCATGATCAGTGAAGCTCGACGGTGACGGTGGCGTGATCGATCCCCTTGCCGTCGTTCGGAAGAGCGGACTTCTTGATGTATAGCGTCCCAATCACTGGAGTCCCGCCCTCGGGGGGAACCTCCTTGAACCTGATGGTCCCGGGCGTCTCCTTATCGAGCCTGAAATCTACGTTTATCGTCGTGGGCGCGCTCTTCGCTGACATGTGCGTTCCCTTCGTAGGTTGTTCGTGTTGTCTGAAGCTACCCTCTAGAGAGCGGCTGCCGCTACTCTTCCGCCGCGCTCTTCCTGTGGTCTCGGTAGGGGTCACGGATGTCGTACTGCAACGCCTTGAAATCTTCCCAGTTACCCCCGCGCTCCTTCAGTTCGCACATGGTCTTGTGCGGGCATCCACGACAGTTCCAGATAGAGGGGTTGAGGGTGATGGGGATTCGTCCGTCCCGGTATAGCTGTGCGAGCACGGCCTCATCCTGGATCCGGCGAAGCTGCGTCGCTCGCTCTTTAGTTGTTCGATGCACCATATGCCGAACGAACAGCGGGGCGGGCTGAACCTTCGATCGCTTACCGAGGACAACGATTCCTAGTCGGTCCGCCTCCCTCTCCAGATGAGCCAGCGTCGCCTTCGCATCAACGCCAAATATCGGCCGTCCTTGCGCACTCTCCGTGATGGAGGTTACATAGTCCGCCTTGATCGGGTTGTTCGTGGCGTACCCTTGCGCGTCGGTTGGGCGGATGTCAGGCAAGCCCTTGCGCAGGTAGTTGTACTGGATCCCGCGCAGCCGCTCCTTAGGGCCTATGAGGCCCTGCGCGCGCAACGTCTGCGATGCCATTGCCCAGTAGCTCCCGCCCTGATTGTCCATGGGAAGGTGATCGAGCGAGATGGCCTTGGCGGTCTTGTGCTCTCCCAGTACTACCCAGCCGGTCCGGAGGTCCCGGTACACGAGGTCATACGTTCCAACGTATCTCGTGAGGAGCGAGCCTTTCTCTGCCTCATAGACTTCCTGCCGGTCCGGCCACGGAATGTCCATCGCAAAGGTCTGCTCCGGCTGGATAACGTCCATGTGCTCGTCTTCGCCATACAGGTCAATGTATCCCTGAAGCATGATGGTCCCAAGAGTGAGCGCATCGGTGTACTGCGCCACGTCCTCCTCGGTCGCATCCTTGGTCTTGATGTATTCGATATCCCCGTTGACGTACCGCTGCCACGTCTCGACCGGGTGCGGCCCCCGCTGCAACCCGGGACCGCAGTACCAAGCGGCTAGCGCCTCATGCTGCCCGATCCCAAACCAGAAATGGTTCGGGCCGGTTCGGGACTTCGGCACCAACCCCTCTCGCCACGACCAGTACCACTGCTGAGGACAGGTCCCGAGCGAGGTCCGCTCTGAGGTCCGAAGGGTTGGCGTCGTCATTTCTTAGGCACCAGATTCCAGGTACCGCAGCCGTCCGTCTGAAAGCCGCCATCCTTAGCGGAGATTGTGACGCGCATCCGATCGCCCTCGTCTCCAGAGCCGTAGGCAATGATGTCCTCGGCGTTCCCGCTGAAATCGTGCAGCCGCTGCCAGAAGCAGAAAGAGAACTCCTTTCTGGGAACGGTCGTGGTATACGTACCCGGCTTAACCTCGTCTGGAATGCTCCAGGTCCCGTCGCCAAACGACGACACAGCCTTGGAGCTGGGCGCGGATGCCCTCCCAGTCGCGAGGATCCGCGTTGTCTCCAGGCTTGGCTGTTCTGCCCCTGGGCCACGAGCCAGATCTCCAGTTGGCCGAGTTATGTAGAGACCGGCCCCGCAACACGAGGCAATCCCCAGAATCAGGACCCCCACGCAGAGCGGGATCCAGACCTTTTTGGACATGACTTTTCCTTTGTTCGTTGGGATTCGAGGAGAACCGGGATCCGCAACGCTAGGCGGGCCGGGCCGGATGGGGCGTCCTCGGGGTGGGGACACATGGACGGCCGCCCCATCCGGGTCTCCGACTTCACCCACGTGTCAGCTATGACGGGGGATCCACCGGAACCGTTGTTGTGCCCTGCCCACCTTTCTCAAGGGCGGAACAGCAGTCGCTTTCGGGCACCCGCAACGGCACGGGACGCCCTAGAACGGCGTGTCCTCCACCGTGTTGTTGGAGCGCGCCACTGCCTTCTTAGGAGTCGCCTTGCGCACGCTGCCCGTGCGCGGAGCAGCCTCGGCTGCCGGAGCGGTCTTCCTCGACAAGCTCTTCCCCTTGGCCGGAGTTGCTTCCGGAGCAGCCTTCGCTGTCTTGGCGGCCTTGACAGGCTTCGGAGCGGGCTCGGTGCGCCGATCGTGATTCGCCTCGCTCCGCTGGTACGTCGGACGAAGGTAGGCACCAAGGATCACGCCACGAGCGAACGCATCGGCCTTCGTCTTGGCCGAGTTGGGGTCGTACCCGGTCTCATCCAGCATCCACTCCACGAAAGCGTCGTGCATCGGGGTGCCCGGCTTGTCCGCGTACTTGGTAAGATCCTGATCCTGCTCGTCTGCCATTCTCGTCTCCCTGGTCTGGTTGCTCGGAGTCTATCGACTCAAACTCAACTGCCGCGAGGGCCTTCGCTTCGGATTCTGATTCGACGGAGCCGGACCCCGCCCCGGGCCTTCCGCTCCTCTTGCATCCGTTGGTACATCCGGTACCGTCCCCGTTCCCGTCTGACGCCGAGCCAGTATCCCAAATACCCAGACGCACCAAGCGCCAAAAGTATCAGGACCAGCCATGCCATCAGACCCCCTTCCGGGCCAGCTCAACAACTCGCTTGGAGAACTCTATTCCACGCCGTCCGTCGAGCAAACGTTTGCCGCCCTGATCCAACTCCGAATTAGCCTCGGCGATCGCCGAGTCGATCGATCCTAGCGAGCGGAGATAGTGGTAGAACACGGGTCGCGGGTTGGACACGCGGTGAATCCGGTCCTCCGCCTGCTCTTGGTCATCCGGGACCCACGTTTCGTCAAGGAACACCATATGGTCAGCCGAGTCGATCGTGATAGCGACTCCACCCGTTTTGGTCTGGAGAAGCATGATGTGAGGTCCGCCCCGGGCGTTAAAGTCCTGGATGATCCGATCCCGCTGCACCTGCGAGACGTCTCCGGTGATCGAGCAGGTAGCGATTGGGGAAAGCGCCTCCCTAACCAGGCCTAGCAGCTTCGTGAACTGGGAGACGATCACAACCTTGCCCGCCGGACTCTCCGGATATCCCATCTCGTCGAGCATCTGGATGATGTACTCGATCTTGTTGGAGGGCATCTGTGGGATCATGAACTTTCGCAAGACCTCGTGCGTATGCGGCTTGGGTCCGTCACCGTTCGGACACTCCTCGGGGCGGGCACACTTCTCCTTCACCATGCGCTCCTCGATCCGCCCCGAGGCCGAAGCAAGCTGCTTCAGCCGGGTCAGCTCCGCGAGCACGCCTATGGCGGACAAGTCTCCACCTTCTAGCGTCGAAACCGAGTCATCGAACATCTGCAGGTAGACCTTCGCCTGTTCGCCCTCCATGGGGAGCCAGACGCCGTGGACCGCCGTCTCGTCGTTTAGCGGAGTGCCGATATACGTCTTGGGCGGGAGATCCGGCGCGACCTCGGTCTTAGTCCGGCGGAGCACGAGTGCGTCCAGCCCGCGCCAGAGGATCTCCTCACGGTTCGGTCGGAGGTTCCCGATAGTCCGGCCGTAGCCGTCCGTCCCCACCTCATAGAAAGTCTCCGCCCAGGACCAGAACGCGGAATACTTATCTGGTCGTAGCCAGTTCAGAGTTCCCCATAGCAGTTCGCCCCGGGAATTGAATGGGGACCCAGTCGAAGCGATCTTCAGACCGTCCTCGCGGACACGAAGCTGGAGCATCCCGTTGCGCACCTGAGTCGGGGTCTTGCGTCGTCGGAGCAGCGAGCGCTGAGATTCGTCATTGATGATGGCTCCCCACTCCCGCTCGAACAACTGGGGCCACTCCATGTCGTGACGCGTCTCTGTCCTGCGCGGGTCGTGCCCGAACCAGTTCCCGTCCGCGTCCTTTTGGCACTGAAGTTTCTTGACATTGGCTACGGCCGTCTCAGAGCCACACTCGCGGCAGATCCACCAGGACTTGACCCTCGCCATCTCCGGATGCACTACAACCCAGAGAGTGGCGTACAGAGGGCGCGCGAGGCCTTCTAGTTCTGACCAAACCCGTTCCCGTGCTGCCCGCCCCTCGGGGAAGGTCGCTACGGCCCCGTCGTCGAGCCAGCGGAGCAGTTCCCGCCCCCAGACTGCCTCGGTCGCGGTCTTCGGCGCCACGACGAGGTACGGCCCTGGTACGCCGCTCTCCAGTACTCCGCCAATGGCCTGTAAAGTTTTGCCTAATCCCATCTCGTCCGCGAGCAGAACTCGCTTCCCCTCTGCGATGAAGCGTGCACCCACGCGCTGGTACGTACGGGCCGAGAAAGCTGCCGATAGGGCCGGGGCTAGGGCGGGTACCCGGAACAGTTCGGCATCGGCAGACGCTCCGAGCTTCGCCATGCGGACGCCCGTGCCCACCTCTTCCCGGTACCAGGAGGACAGCGACGAGTCGATCCGGAGCCGCTCTCCGAACCGCTCGCGAAGAAGCAGGCAGGCCGCGACGGAGAGCGGAATTGACCACTCGCCGCTCTTGAGGATGCCCGCCCCTGGGATCTTGTTCTGCAGTCCGGGCACGTGCGCATCCGAGGACAGCCGGATCCGGCCTCCCACGAGCGCAGCCTTTACGATCTCCATCGTTTCCTCCCATGCAAAAGGCGGGGCCGGGGATCTCTCCCTAACCCCGCCTTCGCGGACCCTACCGGACCGAAACGGCCGGGCTAACCGGCGCCACGGTGTCTAGCTCGATCGTCCGAATCACGATCGCCTGGAGCTCTGGCTTGCGCATGCCCTGTGCATCGATCCCGTGCTCCGCTGCCTCGACCCGAAGGGCCGAGATCGGCATTGCCAGGATCCGGTTGCGCTCGCGAGTAAGGGCAGTCTTGGTGTTGATGGCGTCCTGCTCGACCTTGCTCCGCTTCCGACCGATCTCCGCTGCGGGCTGGACCCGAGCTTCCTCGGCGAGGATGCTCGTGAAGTCCGGGCGGATAACTGACTTGATGATCTCGGCGACTGCGATGAAGCAGACCACGATCACGTAGATAACGCCAACGGTGACGTTCGGCGAGCCGAGGAAGTTCACCATGCTGCTGGCAGCTACCGGGAAGAGGAGGAAGCCGAGGGCAACCTTCTTAGCCAACCGGTCCATACCCGCTGCGCTTAGGACCTTAACGCACAGGATCGTCATCAGGTCGATCACGATCGGGATTACGAGAGAGCCGAACACGTCGGTCCCCTTCGCCTGGAGGAAGTGCATCTGGTGCTGGAAGCTCGCTGCCATTACCAGAACGGTAATCGCCATAGCCAGCTTCTTTGCCCACTTGATAGCGCTGAGCATTTCCTCTACGGCCTTAGAGCCGTACTGCTCTGCGAAGCGCTGTCCGGGGGTCTTGGTGGTGTTCATGCTCGTTCCCTTCGTTTGTGGAGGTCTCGCTACCTCCAACTCCTAAGGTACCCGAAGTCAAGTCTTCTGACTACCGCCTTCTACCAGGGGCGCATCACACACCCGCCCTGGCGCGCTACGGGTAGCCGCTCCAAAACTCCAATTACTACTCTGCGTCGCCGAAATTCCATTGATGGTAATGGGGTATAGTGCCAAACCACCCTTACATCACACCGGTTGACGTTTTTCCCCAACCGTTCGTCTGACGTTGAAAAGCGTCGATTCGGACAGCGGCCGAAAAGTTGAAGAACGAATCGGACGTCTCGTTTGGCCCCGGGAACAAGTCGGGCACTACCCTCAGCAAGCAGTGCCCGACTTCAATCCTTTTAGGACTCCACGCGGACCGTCTTAACGCCTTCCTTCGGTCGGCCGGTCCTCACGACGCCCCGCCCCCTGCCAACCGCCCGGAGCGCGGACACCCGAAACGCCCGGAAGCCGGTCGCCGGGCAACAGAACAGGACGACGCGCTCCCCGTGCTGCTCCTCAACGCGAATCCTGCGCGGATCCTGTCCGACCGTCGCGGACTCCTCGGTGTTCGTGAACCGGTTGTGCCACTTGATGGCCTTGCCCACGATCCGCTCTATGATCTCGATATCGGTGGCCAGCGTTGGATCGAAGGGGAGTCGGCTCTTGGGAGGCGCTGGACGAACTACCTCGCGCGGCTTGAACGCCTTGTTCTCTGCTACCCGCTTGAGTTCCGCCGCCGCCTCGACCGGAGGGCGGGAGGCGTACTGCTTAGCGTGCGAGGCGTTGCGCGTGAGAACCGTCCGATCCCCAACCGTGTACGTAGCGGGGTGCTGGTACACTCCACCGTGCCACGATTGGAACAGGACTTCGATGCCCCGAGTCGCCACTACCTCGATGACCTCGCCCTGCGTGTTGAACTCGCAGGACCATCCGAACTCGGCTACCGCCTGTTGGAACGCTAGCGCCTTGGCTACGCTCTTGGTGTCCTCGGTAGGGGCTGCCCCTGTTGTGACCGCTACGGCAGTCCTAGAGGGCTTGCCGGTACGCTCGGCGCCTACGTGGACCGCCCGCCCCCGGGAAGCGACGCTCCGGGGCGGATACCGGTCCACGATCGGGTCTGGTAGCGGTGTCCGCTGCGCTGCCCGATCGTGCTTCGCCTTCGCCACACTCCGGAGTCCAGCCCGGCTTGCTGTAGTCGTCATGGTCGTCCCCTTCGTCGAATGCTCGCCTTGCTTCTTGGATCCGCTGTACCTCTGGAATGCCGACAGGAATGCCCACCTGTGTTAATACTCGTGCCAGGTCTAGCGCCCGGATTTCTTCCTCTGCCGCCTGATACCTGTTCACTCCCTTGCTCCTCTCGGTTGTACAGGGGGCTCCGGTCCGGACGGAGGACTTGTCTCGTCCGGACCGGGCCTCTCAGTTACCTACCGGCGACGCGATCTCACCGATGGGAGTTGAGGTACCTGCCTCTTCCACGCGCCGAGCACGGGAAGCTCTGTCGATCTGGATCTCTCTAGTCGCTTCAGATTTCGTACTTTGCCAAACAGCGCTCGCAATCGCACTCTACGACGCTTCCGTTGGAGTTAAGGGCGTTTCCCTGCGCGTCCGTCCACGGGTAGACCTGCTTCCCGGTCTCTGGGTTAACCTCGGGCCGGATCTCTTCGTGCTCCATTTTTCGTTCCCTTCGTCTGGCCCTCTCGCAGGGCCTTCAACTCCGACTGTACTCCTTGAAGCCTCCGGAGGAAAGCCGGGGGAGAAAGAAAGGCGGGAACCGTAGCTCCCGCTCCTTCGATCGCTTACGACGCGAGCCGAAGAAGCTCGGCCACGTTCCGGATCTTCCGCGTCTTGCCCTCGACCGTGTACGTTCCGCCGGTTGTCCGGCCCTGCGCGTCCCACACCATCGTGCCCGAGACCCCGCCGAGCGCGACGCGGAGGTACGTGACGCCCTTGGAGTTCGTAACGTCGGCCGTCCAGGCCTTCGAAAGCTGCGCGATCGTCTGCGCGGCCTTCTCCTCGCCGCTCGCTCGCAGCGTGACGTGCATGACCTGCCCGATCCGGGAGGTCCCGCGCTTCGCGACGTACTCCGCGCTCGCCCTGTTGAGCTCCGGGTGGCAGATCCAGCAGTCGCCAAGCGTATAGCCGAGCGAGTCCTCATCAGCCTTCAACATCTCTTCGTGGCCCTGGTCGCTGTGCGTGTTCTCCCAACCCGCCTCTTCTAGGCACAGCTTGCACAACTGGCCCTCGGGGGACTCCTTCGTGGCGGGACGGGTCTCGCACGACACGCAGCGCCTGCTCTGCATCCGGCTCGGCTTCGCGATCGCCTCAAACTCGGCCTGCTTTGCCTCGATTGCCGGGATGAGGGTCGCCTTGTTGGCAGAGGACATGCCCTTGATTTCGAGGTCGCGGGCAACCTTGCGGAGGTCCGTCGTCTTCAGCTCGGAGAGGTTCATTTCGTTCCCTTCGTCTCGGGGAGGTCTCGCACCTCCCCTTGCAAGACCAACTGTACTCCAACTTTTGACGTTGCACACCAGAAAGGTGGGGGAATTTTTCTCCCCCACCTTACCCAGCGCTTCCCTAGATCCCTAGCGCGTCGCAGGCGCTCTGGTAGTCGACGAGCACGCCCGTGCACCAAGCCGAGCAGCCGAGGCTAGGCGATCCACCCATCAAGATTAGCTCCACGACGTCCCTGAGCAGGTGCACCAGGACCGCTGTCCGGCGGCCGTCGAACAGTCCCTGGGGAACCTCTCGCGAAGGGATGTCCTCGCCGCGCCAGATCTTGTCCTGTCGGACCATCTCGACCCAGTTCAGATCCTCGGCTCCAGGCACGGCGGGGAACGTCGGGAAGTGCAGGTGCGCCCGGCGCGCATTCGTGAATCGTCCTCGACAGATCATCTCGTCGAACTGGCGGGTAGCACAATAGGCAACCTCTGACGCGTAGCGCAGAGACTCGCCTAGCTGTCCGAGCACATGCGCCTCTACGCCCTCGGAGTCGATGATCTCGATAATCCCGTCCCGCGCTACGCCTGCGAGTGCAATAGACCAGCGCCTCTTCAGCACCTCACCGTTCGGCATCCGAAATCCCTCGGGGGTCGGAACCTTTACAGTCTCCAGATCTAGGAAGGCGACGCCCTCCAGGAAGGTCCCCGGAACCTCGATCTCATATACGCCCATCTCAGCACTCTCCCGCGTGCGTCGCGAGGCAGCGAGGGCAGGCCGCCGCGCGCACGGCCGCGACGTTAGCCATATCCTTTGCAATCGCGTTTCGCTCCCGAGTAACTGCGCGTCGCCGCGCCGCCGCCTCCTCGCGCCGGTCACACTCGGCCGCATACACCGGGTCCTCGATCCTACGCGCCAGCTCAAGACCCTCCCGGGCCAAGCTACGGGTCGCGGGGTTCTGCGCGAGGCTAGAGGACAGGAGCCTCATAGTCTCCACCAATACATCCTGCATTTTCGTTCCCTTCTTCTAGGGGTCTCGCGCCCCTACCAACGTCAACTGTACGCCGTTGCGGCTCGTTGAACAAGGGAAGGCCGGTCCGGGTTGCGAGATCCCAGACCGGCCCAAACGGGACCGCGCGTCAGGAGGGGAAGGGAACGACTCCGACCCTCAACCGAGCGACTTCCTTCACCCGTTCGTTTTCCCTGCATGCTCGATCGTACGCCGCGACAAAAACTGCGGCTAGTAGCCTCCTCGCGAGGATGGGGGCCGGGTGGCAGGCCGGGTAGAAGTAAACGCTGCCTGAGCGTTGGGGATCTGGTACACACCCCAAGCGGATACAGCGGCTAGGATGATGGCGATGATGTCAGCCGCCTTCGTGTTACCCGGCCAAAGAATCGCGGTAATAGACCCCACGGCGCCGAGCGCTGCCACAATGAACTTCCGATACTTCTCCATCTCGACCTCCTAGCTCACGGTTCCACTGACAGTCCCGGTAAAACTGCTTCCTGCCCCGAGGCCGTCCTTGCCAGGGTCACCCTTGTCGCCCTTGTCGCCCTTGTCGCCCTTAACTCCGTCTAGGGCGTTGAGATCCTTGTCGATCTGGCGGGTCATCCAACCGGTCACCTTCTTGCCGTCGCCGACTTCCTCCGGCTTAAGGTACTTGGCGCGGAACTTCTTCACCACTGCTTGCAGGACCGTGCCGTACACGCCGTCGACAGGACCGGCCTTGTATCCGAGGTCGTTGAGTTGGCCCTGAACGCGTTTGACGCCCTCGCCCTTGTCGCCGAACGCCGGAAATGCTTCGGACATGTCGTCTCCCTCGTTCCACTGATCCTTGGTCTCCCCGCTGACGACCGAGACGAGAGCCAGCCCGGCCTCGGGATCCTCGGCGTACATCCGGCAGAGCTCCATGTGCTCGTGTTGCGTGTGATCGACCGTCGCGAAACCGCGCACGTTCGCCACGAAGTCGAGACGTACCGCGTCGCCGGTGCCGTCCCAGCAGTTGACGGCGTTGAAGTACTTCCGACGCGGATCGGTCCGATCGTTATACAACCGGTTCCAGTAGGAGTACCCCCGGACCATGTCCGCCCTGTTCTTGGACATGTCCCCAGCGCTGGATAGATCTCGACGCCACTTACCCGGCGGAGCCTTGTCCTTCGGGCGGGTCACCGAGTAGTTATCCGAAGGCTGGTCCTGAATCGAAATGTGGTACCCGCCTGTCAACCTGTGCGCCAGGTCTCCAACAATTCCGGCGAAGACGGCGGAGGCGTATTGGTCCTCCCACTTAGCCATCGCTGCCCGGAGCATCGTCGGCGCAAGCGTCGTCACGGAATCACCAACACGTCGTAGTCGGAGCCCTCGGCGGCCTCCTCAGATTTCTGCCGATCCCACGCCTGCGGATACCCCTCCCGGAGGATCCACCCGCTCTCATCGGCAGCTATGTCGTACAGCCAGCACCGTCCGGCGGGCTTGTCTACGACCAAGAAGCCCTTCGGAAACCGCGAGATAGTATCTTTCCCATCCAGCGGCCCGCCCACGCAGCGGAGCATCTTCATGGACCCTCCTTACGGGAGTACGTAATACTGCTGGGCGAATGCAGTCGGAGATAGGACTTCTCCCAGCCCCGTGTTGTCCTGCCCAGTGATCAGAATGTCGTTGAGGTTGATAGGGAGGTCGAAGGACTGAGGCTGGGTCTTGTCCTGGATGGTGCGCCGGACCGTGAGGACCGAAGCCGTCTCAGAAACAAACGAGTAGACCTCGCCCGTTGCCGCCGTAGCGTTTAGTCCGTTGATAATCTGCGTACTGTTGGTCCCGTTGTACTTCAGACTGCGCATCTTCGATGCACACTGGACTACCGGCTCGTTAGCCATTATGCCACCTTCTCTCCAGCGACGATATAGGCCGATGCGGTGTTAGAGACGCTGGCTGCGCTCCACTGTACCGAAACCGTAATGTCCCGGTTGACGGTTGTATCCATAGCAGTAGTACCACCCGTCTTTCCGGTCATCCGGTTGATAACAGTGTAAGGGTCTGCAGTCGCGACACTAAGAGACTCCCGAAGATTGGCATATGCCCGAACGGTCCCGCCCGCCCCCGTGGTGATAACGGCTAGGTATAACTCAACCTCCCAGGTTCGGCTCTGCAAGCCGCTGCCTGCGGTTATGACGATTGCATTGGTGGACATGGTGCTGCCCGATAGCTTGAACCGGAAAGTCAGTGTCGGTGTGGTGGCTGTTAGGACAGAGGCCTCTCCCCACACCTTAAGCCGATACACCGATCCGGCAACAGAATCTCCTGCATTTACCGTGTAGGTAGCGATTATGGTCTCGGTAACCGTGTTTGCCACGGTGGTTACCGTCGACAGTCGAGGACGGATGGCAGCCGATCCTATGTTGACCTTTCCACTCGTCGAGAGATCTCCGACGGCGAGGAAAGCAGTGTCCGTTTTCAAGGTACCCACTGCACTTCGGTACAGATTGGTATCTGTACCTGCCGCCCCAGAGCTCCAGAGGAGCTTTCCGTCCACCTGCGCTGCCAGTCGCTGCTGTGCGTCTGCCACCACTTTGCTCTGGAATCCAATATCCGTCGCGGCTGCTCGGATCGCGGACACAATCCCGCCCGTGAACGTCGCCCCCGCCGCGACGTCGAGCGCGTTAGCGAACTGCGCCGTTCCAATTAGGCACTGGATCCAGGCCGCCCCATTCCAGATATAGTACTTACTGGTATCCGTCTCACGGATGGCCTGTCCGTTGTACGGCGCCCCGGGGCGGGTACCCGAGGTACAGGCCACAAACCCCACCTTCGAGTCGAGGTTGTCCATGTTGTTGTTGACGTCGGTGACCACGTTGACGTTGTCGACGCCAGTTGCATCTGGCTTGTAGAGAGCCAGCCGGGTAGTAGTTGTTCCTGGCATGTGATCTCCTTACGAGACAACAAATGTCAACGTGCCAATACTCGGGCTTCCCCATCCCTGGTAAACATCGGCTCCGCTAGGCGGGGGGCCAACAGCGATTCCCCGGGATACTCCGGTCTTGAACTCGTTTCCGATAGTGGTTCCGAGTTCTGTGGTGATTGTTGCGCCCTCGGGCCAGGAAGACTTCTGAACCCGATTGCTATTTACTCTGGACAGCAAAATGCTATTTGGGTTTGACGAGTAATCATGCGTGCCAAGAACAGCAGTCCCGCCCGCCGGGAGCGTGAAGGACGAGAATTTCATTCTGAAAGTACAGGAAAGAATGGTCTTTCCAGCAAGATCAGACTGAATGTTGGCTGAATTGAATCCGAACAGACCGACGTATGTGTCTACGTTAGACTGACCAACTCTAATCAGCGATCCGCTAGATCCATCACTCCAGTAGCTCTGCGCCCAAGTCTTCTCATATACAAAATTGGTTCCAGTAATTGTGTCCACAGGAACCGTTCCGCTCCCGTCATTGAGGACACCACCATTCAAGAATAGATCCGAAGGACCCATGTCTTCAACCATCATAAGAGATGGGCCGTCAGCCCCACGCAAAGTACCGGTCCCGACGGCTGCCTGGAAGCACCACAAAAGTCTGTGTAGCCCAGGTGTCGGGCTGATCCACGCGATAATTCCTGTCATGGTGGTATTTGTGCCAATGCTAAGAATTGCTGCGAATGCATTAGTTCCAATGCTCGGACTCGACAGGGTCGGCTGCGAGGCGCCCCCGTCTCTTACCTGCCACACATATCTTTCGTTGGTGGCTGCACTAGTACTGTCCATATCGGCATTACAGGTGACCTTGTACGCCCTACCAGCCTCAGCAACAAATCCAAGCTCTAGATATCCCTTAGCAGTCGCCGGAGGCGTGGAAACATCATTAAGGTCAAGGGACCAGGCAACTATTCCCTTAGGACGTCTGTTAATGACGTCCGCCATGATGTCAACCCCGCCCACGAATGAGCGGTCTACATAGGAATCCTTGGCCGTAATAACTCCGGTGTAGTCAATCCTGGCAAGCGTTGATTGTCCGTCCCCAAGAGCCAAGAAGTTTCCCGAGGCAACCGGATTTGCGCTCAGGTTAATCGTCATTAATCCTTCTGGATTAAATGCCTGTAGCCCCGAAGAATTAAGCTCAACGCGCTGCCCAATCGTTGCGGTCTTAAGCGCAGCGGCGACAATCCATTCAGCAGTTATTGTGCCTGCAGTTACCTTGCTCACGGACAGATCGCTGATGTGCGCATTGTCGATCAACGATATAGAGGACTGAACTGCACTGCTCGCCCCCGAACGGTTTCCCGTCCGATCTACCGCCACCACCTTAACCCAGACGTCACTTGTGTTCTCCAGAGCAAACGTCGCCACCACTGGGATCTTGCCCAACAGGTTGCTCTCCGTCGCTGGGATCCGGCCAACAAGCGTTGAGGCATCAGGGAAGAGATTCTCTCCACCGACATGAATCTCTAAATGGTTAAGATCCGACTCCAGATTGAACGTCCCGCCCGAGGACTTACCGAGCAGATGCACCACTTGGATGGCTAGCCGACTCGCCGCGACGACCGGGGCAGCGGGCACACTCGGAGCAAGGACATCTCCGGTCGTCGTGATGGAGAGGTTGGAGGACCACACTCCCACGTTGGGCGGACTAGCCGTGTCCACCGCCCGGATCCGGAACTCATAGTTGACAGCTACCGATAGCTCCTGTATCAGAGCCACCGTCTGATCGAACGGAACCATGAACGTATTCCAGTTGTCACCAGTGTTCGCAGCGTTAGAGAGCGGCCTTCCCCATGTCTGCAGCTGATTCCAGTGGAACAGGCTGGCCTGGTTCCAGGTTATGGGATAGGTGTACGCCTGCGTTACCCGGTACTGGATTTCGTAATGGTCGCCATCGATAATCGTTGAGGAGTCAACGTTCAAAGGCTGAGTCCATGTTAGCTGGACTGCTGCCTTAAGATCGTTGATGGACGAAGACTGGTATGCGGCTGTCGAATAGCTTCCCCAGACAACAGTTCCCGGCACCGTCGAGTCCGCTCCTGCGGCCGGAGCGTTTACCCGAATACCGATAGGCTCGCCAATCAGTCCTGCGAGGTCCCGGGAGAACTCTCCCACCGTTACCGTCGTGTCGCCGCTCTCCGGGATGTAATACGGAGAGAGGTCGAACCAGACACCGTTCGAGTCCCGGTATGCCACGGTCCAACCGGACGGGACCGGGTAGCTAAGAGCGATGCACCGGAGGTAGATCGGGTTGATAGGCTGTCCACGCCAGAACAGTTCGTTGGCTACGTCGACGAAGCCCGAGTTGGGATCGTATACAGCGAGATAGTCCCCAACCGCGACGTCACCCTTGATGTCATAGAAGTCAGTAGAAAGCTGAACGTTTGTCCGGGCCGCGCCGAACCGGTTCAGCTGTAGCTGTGCACGGGCGGCAGCATTAGTCGCGTCGGTCTCCGATTCGGAGATCAGCCGGGTCAGCCGGACGTCATTCCCATGGATATCGTTGTAGGGAACGGAGACGGCGTTGGCTGACCCTGTTGAGATAGACGCGCCTTCGCCCTCTGCCAGAAGGACAACGCGTGTGGTGTAGTCGTCCACGTCGCTGTCTAAGGACATCTGGCCGGGCATGGCCACGAGGTCCATTTCCCGCCCGGCCTGCTTTCGGACAAGGAAGGCATGCGGGGTGGTCCGGTAAAGCTGCGCGACGGTTCCGGCATCTAGCTTCCCATCCCCCGTTACCCGCCACTCAGCGCTGAACATCTGGGTTACGTAGTCGATCGCCTGACGTGGTGTCTGCCACTGATGGGTGCCGTTATAGACCCCAGCTACGGCGTTGATAGTACCGGCGGTAACCGAGCCCCCGGGCGGGAGCAGCGCCGCAACCGACGCCGCAAACGTCTGCGCCACAAGGCTAACTGGGGTCTCGAACACATCGCCCTTGTCGTCTTCATCTCCCAGCCAGAAAGCCATTCCCGGACCGCTTATCTGAAACGACTCGTCTGCCTCCCGCCCGCGAAGGACCCCCACATACCGGGCCGTTGTCAACAGTCCGTCTGCGAGCGCCTCCGGAGTGATAAGTCCCGGGACGATCGCGACGTGCCCGAAGTATGCCAGAGAGTCCAGGATCGTTTTGGGTGTATCGTCACGAAGTCGTAACGACCAGGATCCAAGGGCCTGCTTGATTTCGTTAACGCTCAACGCCGGACCCCCATCGTTGCCTCGGCCATAGCGCCGATGTATTGGTCACGGATGTCCGTCGCTCCGTCGCCTGCGATCGAGGTTGTCCCGTTGTAAACAACCCCCAGGAAGAAGTCGAACACCACAACAGCGGCTTTCTGCAACCCCCCCCCCGCGATGGCCGTGAAGCTCTTGGAGGAACCAGCCACGAACTTATCGCCAAACGCGTCGTTGCCCGTCGCCCACACGTACCCGGAAGCCGAGACATCGGTCTGCGTCTCCGGCGTCTGTAGCGTCGCCGCTAGTGTGGCGGAGGCATCCGTTGTGAGCAGGCACTCTACGAACCGGGAGCCGCGCCGAATGGTGAGGTCGAGCGTGTTCCGCCCGGGCGCCCGATCTGCGATTAGCCGGACAGTCACCGCTTCGAAATCGTTCCGGAGAACGGTACAGGCATTGAAGCTGGACAGGGTGAGGTTAGAGCCCGCCCTGGCCACGTTCCAGGACTTGTTATCCCACCCAGACCCGTTCCATACCCCAACGCTCAAAAGCCCGGAGCTGGCCAGCGGGGCCACCCTAACGAGCCCGTTGTCCAGAACCCACCCCGACGTCGGCCCCGAGATGTTGAATCCCGCCCGCTCCAGTCCTGAGATCGCGAGGACTACCCGCCCGTTCGCCATCGATGCGACCGGGATCCCCCATCGAGGATTGATACCCGCCGCGATCCCTCGATAGATCGTCATATTCCCGTAGCTCGACGGGCGGACAACGGTCCCGGAGGGCGGTGTTGTGCCAGTGTAATACCCATAGTGCCCAACTGCCGGAGCATGCCAGCGCTCCCCGGACAAAGCGAAATTGTTCGCCCGCACCGTAGCGGTTAGCCTGCTCTCTACATCGATCGCGGAGTCGGGACCGATCGCTTGTAGTTGCATTTCCCACGGGAAGAAATGCGCCTCACCCGGCCAACGCGTCTCCGTCTCCCCGCTGTCCATAATGACGTAGAACCCGTTCATGTTGGGCTTGTTTGAGAAGGTGACGGGAAGGAACTTGTCCTTTAGCCAGAGTATATCATCCGCCTTCGCCACCAACTCCACTTCCGAGAGAGCCCGCCCGGGCCAGTACTCAACGCCGGACACCGTTATGGACTTCGTCCCGAAGGTCTCGTGCTGCTGGCGGGAAGCGCTGTGCGCCTCTGCGAGCGCCAACTTACCAACCTGCATTAGACCCCAGGAAGTCATGACGCATGCTCCTTCTCAAACTTGTCAAGCTCCTTATGCAACGTCGCCACCATCTTCCGCGCCGCAGTCGGATCGGTGAAGTCCCAGACTCCTCGGATGTTCAGGTTTTGGATGCTCCACGGAACCGTCCCGCGCTTATCCGCCGCAGGAGGCTGAGGACCTGGGGGCAGCGCAATACCCGCTGAGGTCGTGGACGCGGTGACGACCGCGTTCTGTACCAGAGTCGGATTCCCTACCATATCCGTGATGTCCCCGAGTCGGCCGAGCAGCGCCGGTAGCCTCTCCTCGATCCCTCGGATAAGCCCTTCCATGATCCACTTACCAGCAGGCGTGAGGAGTTTCTTGTCCCGCTCCTCAGGCCCCTTGACCTGAGCAATAAGGTTGGTTACCGAGGACAGCTTGGAAACTAGCGAACCGATCATCTGCTGAATGCCGTTGATGAGGCCGGAGATCAGGTTCCGCCCAGCATTTATAAGGAGACCGCCGAGGTTACCAACTGCGCTGAGGATCCGGCCCGGTATCCCCCGGACGAAGGCTATCAGGCTGTCTGTCCCGCCCGAGGCAGCGGTCCTGAGTTCGTTGAAGAATCCTCGGACCCTGTCCACAAGCGCCTTGATACCGTTGGCAATGGAAACAATCTTGCTGACGGCGCCCGAGGTAATGGACTGAATCGCTGACCAGACGGTAGAAACTATTCCCCGGATAGCATTGAACACGGTCGACGTAACCGAACGAATCGTGTTCCAGGCTGAGGAGACGACTGCTCGTGCAGCGTTGACAGCTACCGATATAGCTGCCTGGATGACGCCCCAGATAGCTCGCAGGTACGGCGAGAGGAATCCCATGACAGCCGTGACAACAGACCGGATCGCGTTGAATCCGGCCTCGACCACGGCTCGGATCGGACCCATGGCAGCGTTGAAGACTGCCCTGATAACTGTCCAGGCAACGGCGACGATAGCCTGAATAGCTGTCATTGCCAGCGAAATTATGGACTTTATGACGCCGAAGACCGCGAGGACTGGAGCGCTGATAGCGGACCAGACCCCCTTGAAGAAGTCCACGAACGCCTGTACTGCGATCTTGATGCCATTGAAGACTGCCTTCGCTGCCTCCCACAGCGCCATCAGCGGGACGATAACCGTCAGCGCCACGATCTTGCCGATCGTGATAAGAATGTTGACGAATGACTTGATGGCGTCGACTACCTGAGGAATGTGCGAGATCAGGAACGACAGGACAGCGATGAAGAGTTTGAAGGGCGGTCCGACGAGGTTGATGAGGATCGGGATAAGCGTTCCGAGCACCTTCCCCAGAACCTCAAGATTCTTGGCGAACAGCTTGACAAGGAACTCCGCAACCGTCTTGATGGTCGGGAGCGCCTTCTGGAACGCATCGTTCAACTGCGCCATGGCCGGAAGGAGTGTGTTATCTATCCATCCCTTGATGGCGACGAAGGCCGGCTGAAGGTTCTCTATCGCCTTCCGGATCCCCTCACGGATGATCGGAAGGAGCGTCGTTTGAATAAAGGAGACGAGAGCCTTGAAGTTGGCTATAGCATTCGCGACAACGATCTTTACGACCTTGAAGGCGGACTGGACCGCCTCGCGGAACGACTGCGAGTGCTTCCACAGTGCAACAAATCCGGCGACGAGCAGTCCCACAGCCGCGACGATCCCGCCTATCACGACAGCAATCTTTACGGCAACGAGCGAAGCCGCGACCCCCAGAATCATTGCCCCGAGCGCTGCGATAGCCGCCACAACCGCGAGCAGAGCCCCCACCCCTGCGATCGCGAACGCGATCAGCTTTTGCCACCTCGGGTCGAGTGCAGAGAACCGGTTTGCCAATTGGGTTATGAACTTTGCAACGGTCCGGATGACTGGTAGGAACGCGGTTCCGAAGGCAATCGCTGCTGTCTCTACGGACCCCCTCAACTGCTCCAAGGATCCAGCAACGTTGTCCAGACGCTTAGCCGCGACGTCCTTCGCCGTAATCTGCCCCATCGAGGCAGCCATTTCATCGAAGCCCTTGGCGCCTTCCTTCGTCAGGATAGCGGCTGCCCGGATCGCGTCCGACCCGAAGATAGTCTCTAGTGTGGCTAGCTGTTGGGCCTTCGTCATGCCCTTCAACGAGTCTTGCAGGATCTGCGCGACGTCGCCGAATCCCTTCAGCTTCCCCTTCGCGTCGAAGAATCTGTTAGCGCCATCGGAGGTGATGATGCCTAGCTTCTTCATGAGATCCGTCTGCTTCTTCGTCTGCGGGTTCAGATTTAGAAGCATCGTCTTCAGCGAGGTACCGGCGTCGGATCCCTTGATTCCAGCGTTGCCCATGAGCGCAATCGCGGCGGACATGTCCTCAAAGGACACTCCTACAAGATTAGCGACTGCCCCGGCCTGTTGGATCGACATCCCGAAGTCGTGCACGTCGATCGCCGAGGAGTTAGCCGCCCCTGCGATTAGGTCCGCAATGTGGGGCATCTGCTGAGCAGTAAGCCCGAACTGGTTCATTGCGTTCGAGGCAATCGTGGCAGCCTCAGGAAGCGCGATCCCGCCCGCAGCGGCTAGGGCGACCGTAGCGTCGGCTGCGCCGTTCAGCACATCCGAGACGGATAGCCCAGACTTTACCAGCTCCTCCATGGCCTGCGCGGACTCGCTGGCAGAGAACGCCGTATCCGCGCCTAGCTGAAGAGCCTTAGCCCGAAGAGCCTCCATCTCCTTAGCGCTCGCGCCGGACACAGCCCCGATAGCAGATATCTGCTTCTCAAAGCTGATGGCACTCTTAACTGCCAGCCCAATGCCAGCCGCGATAATGCCCGCCCCGGCGCCTGTGAGCGTGGCGACCTTGGAGAAGCCTGAACCGAGCTTCTGGGCCTTACTCTGGAAGGTGTCTAGGCCCTTATTCGCCTGCGCGATGCCTTTGCCGTCGTAGCCGACTTCAATCTTGCCCCGGGCCGTGCCCAAGTTGTAGTCAGCCGTCGGACTCACCGCCTCCTATTTGGGACTAGCGAATGTGTTCTGTCCTAGCCACCTGTGCATCACCATCGCCCGTCGCATAGCCGCGCGCCGAGGGTTTTTCTCGTCTCCGGCCTTGTCAAGCTCGTTCTCTAGCCTCTGGCAGAACGTCCAGACCGCCCGGTCGAAGAAGAAGGCCGTGGGCTGCTCGTCTATTCCGAACAGTTCACTGGGGAGGCACTGGTACGTCTTCGACATCTTCCACACTGCCCAGAGCTGGTTCGGTTGCTTGACGAAAGGCGCTCAGATCCCCGCTGCCCCCTACGACGAAGTTCATGATGAACATCTTGTCCTCAAGGTCCACGTCGTCGACGTACAGCGCGGTGGGGTTGCGCCAATCCCAGGGCACTCCTGCGTCGGCCGGACGCTCGGGGTCCGGCGCCTGCTCGGTCGGGACCGGACGGACAGGAGGTTGGACAACCGCAGCCAGAGTGATCTTGTCGACAAGGTCGAGCACCTTCCGAAGCTCTGGCGACGCTTCGGCGATTTTCTTCAACTGCTCCGCGTCCGCCTCGCCCGTGATCTCAAGAATCTTGTTGGAGACGAGACCTGTCAGCGAGTCCATGGAGTCGAGAATCCCCATCTTAATGAGACCCTGAACTCCTAACCTGCGCACCAGAGCTACGTTGCTCTCCCCATTCTCGTCGTACGAAGGGAGGGTTAGTTCCACGGTCGGGCCGTGTGCTCCGCTTCCGCCGATCCCATACTTCTTCTTTGACTTTGGCATCCCAGTGCTCCCTAGTCGAGGTGAAAAATCAGAGCGGTCCGAAGATCGCTACTGTGAGTGTCGTTGGGGTGACGTTAACCATGTTGATGCGACCGTTCGCGTCCCGGAACCGGGACGAGTTCGGAATCGTGATTACCTTCTCCGTGGTCGCACCGAGCGCTGCAGACACCTGAAGATCCGCGAAGCCTGCCACGGCCGTCGAGCCGTCCGGAACAGGCGTGCTCGGGTCGGACACCTTGAGGATGCCCGTAGGAGTCGCCGCATTCTTGTAATGGAGCATGTACTTGGATCCGGGAGCAGCGGTGAAGAAGTCTGCCGCTGTTGCCTGCGTGTAGACCGGCGTAACACCGGCCAGCGAGTTGGCGTGAACAAACGCCGTCATGTCTGTCATGGGATTGCCACCGCCGTCTCGTTCTGGACGAAGGCCCAGACCTTGTTTAGGTTCGCAGCCTCCATGGACTTGAGGCCAGATCCACTAGCGCCAGTGAGGAAGAATGCCCCATCGGTGAACTCGCCAGTGAGGTTGTCGGTCGCCTTACACCGGTAGATAACACAGTGCAGATCTCCACCGGAGTCGCTGATTGCCTGCCCCTCACACTTGAAGTAGGGGCGGGACTGCGTGACGAGCTTGGAGAGAGTCTTGATCTGGTTGGGGGTGACGCCGGTCGTGCCGACGGTTCCGCCATACATCGCGGCTACCACCTCCAGCGAGACACCTCCGCCCGCCAACTCCCACTCGACCTGTGGCCCGGCACCGTGGGTTGCCACCAAGCTATCGTCGCCCCGAAGCTCCTCGAACTCTTCAGCCTCCGCGAACGTCAGCGTTCGTGCGTTAGGCAGGTCGATAGAGGCACCGGCCAGTACCGTGGCAGTGTCGTCCGTGTACGGGGTGATCTTGATGTCCCGGATCCCAAACGGAAGCGGGATCGTGTTAAGCGCCATCCTTCCTCCTCTCGATACTGGGTGGATCTGCTAGTTTCCTGGTCTCTATCAACTTGCCCTGTCGATCGAACTGGTGAAGGACTATCACCCCAGGTCCGGCCCCACAGAACTTCGACGAACACTTGATCTCGATCACGTCGTCATCAAGCAACTCGCCAAACTTCTTAGAGCCGCACCGGAGTTCAGACCTCAACCGTCACGACCTCCAAGTCATGGTCCTGCCCCACAATTGCGTCGAACTGCGATTGGGTCAGGAAGTCGAGATCGTCCATCGGTACGCAGAACCCGTTGGAGTGATTCCATATGATGTCCTTCGTGTCCTCTTCGGCCACGCCTGCCCGAAGAAGGTCTGCGGCCGAGATCACACGCTCTTCGAAGGCGTGCCTGCCCGGCTTCCAGCGCACTACTTCCGCCTCCGCGTACGTGACGTCCTCGCCCTTCTCCTCAGCGTTCGTGTCCGGCGCAAGGTCTCCCGGCTCCGCACCCGTCTCCCGCTCAACCCACGGCTCCACATCCGCCGGGTCCTCGGCCTGTCTCGTCTTAGCCGTCATCTCCCTCTCCTTCTAACCCGACGATGCGATGCGATAGGCACTGTTCCGGGTCGCAGCCTGGTATGCGTCGTCCCATAGGTCGACACTGTCCCCGAGCCAGTTAATCCCAGACGTCCATCCGGGGTTCAGCGGAGCCCGCTCTAGCCCGAGCACCACTATGCGTGCCCGCTTGAGGATATCTGCGATGGGGGCATAGTCGCGCGCGCGGTTGTAGACCCAGAACGTCAGATCCTCAAGCGTCACAGGGGAATCCCGCCCCGGGCCAGGTGTTGTCCCACCCCAAGCCAGGACGGCGAAGAGCGATTCCCGGGGGCTGTCCGTCGCGGCTGGATAGAGCGATGCTTCGGTGATCCCAAGGGCGTTCATCTGGCCATCGGTCTTCAGCGAGTCGAATACGGTCTGTCGGAGACCCATCACACGCTCCCTATCCGGGCGAAGACCTTGTTGAGCGTCGCCATGAGCTTCGGCCCCTGATCGACGAGCGCTGGGATGATGATGGAGTACCGACCGGCGAAGCGGACCTCAAGCCATATCTGGTACGGAACGCGCCCAAAGAGGTTCAATCGGTGCAGCTTCTTACGCTCGTGGTCAGTTGTGGCGGACAGCCCCGTTCTGGCATTACCTGTCCTGTCCGTCCAGGGTGCGTTGTTCCGCATCCATCCCTCAGCGATCCGAGCCTGGCGGTCGAAGGTCGCGGCGACGTATCCGTCCAGCCGATCGTCTAGGCGCTCGACCCCTTTGAGGAGCGGCGTCATGTCCATCTCGATGTTGATGTTCGCACCGCTACGACTCGCCATACCGAGTCACCTCCGCCCGGCGCTCGTACCCGTTGTCCGGAATAAGGTCGTCCACCGTCCAGACGAATCCCTGCGCGTCCGTCCAGGTGTCGTACAGCCCTATGGTCGCGTCCCATGTGCCCAGAAGCTGGTAGGTAACCCGTCGCTGTATCCCATCGGCAGCCCGTACGGAGCCAGGAGTGGGTCCGGAAGTACTGCTCTGGTCGATGAGGCGCATGACCTGCGCAGGACGGGGAGTGCCATATATCCAGGCCGTCCCGCCACCCGTCTTCTGCTTGGTACGCGGAGTGAGTGTGAGGGTGGATGGATTGGCAGCTATAAACGCCTGCGTGTTGGCCCTGTGCATTGCCAGTTCGTTAGCGTCCACAGCTACCTCGTTAACCGGGATACCCGGGTCCGGCGGCCGACGTCGGTCCCGCCCGTGGGCAGTCGGTCCCCATACACCTTAGCCATAGCCAGATACTGCTCTTGCAGATCCCCCATCTTCCGGGAGGATCCGCCCTCGGAGATGTCCACAAGGGCTGAAGCGGAAGCTGCCTTCTGGATCCATATGTCATATGCCACGGCGTCGAGATTGCCCGCCGCGTCGATAGCTGCGCCGAGCACGGCGTCCGTATACGGTGCGACATCGTCCGGCTGCGCGATCATTAGCCGTAGCGCCGCGATCTGCGCTGCCGTTGCCATATCGCCTCCCGTCTAGTGCTAAGGGGCGGGTACGCCCCATGGTTCCCCGTACCCGCCCCGGCGTCATGCGAGCTTTATCGAATTACCGTTAATGCAATCCGATAATTGCTCTCAGCCCTGCGCGACCGGAGTTCCGTCCGCATTCTCGTCGCCCACGGTTGCCCGGGCCGCGTCCACGGTCGCCTTGAGCTCATCGAAGGCTGCCTGGTCCTCGGCGGAGAAATGGGTCTCCGTGTTGTTCGGGTTGTCGATCTCGTCCTGGATGCGCTGAATCTTGGCTGCGATGTCGGCGAACAGGCCGCCAACCTCGTCGCGCAGGTCGGTGAGCTTGGTCATGAGATCTCCTACGTGTCTGTCTATCCGGTGAACAACTGTCTTGACGTCGTTGACGTGAGTCCTGATGTTTTCCAGGTACTGAAGGAACGGCGCGAGATCTATTACCATGACGTGCAACTCGCCGCACCCGGGACAGGTGTGATCGTGATTCACCAGGTGTCGGTCCACCACCGCCATCACTCCCCGTCGTCCTCCACGAGCCGAGCCACAAGCTCAGCCTTGGTGCCCTTGGTTCCGATCGGCTCCAGATCGGCTTCCGCCCGGGTCTCGTTCCGATCGTTGATCTCTGCCACCAGCTCGGCAACGGTCCAAGTTGAGTAGTCGGCGGTCTCCGACTCCTCATCGGAGCCGTCGTCCACGCCATGCTCCTCATCGATTCGATCGACGAGCGAGTCCCGCCCCCGGTCAAGGAGGTACTTCCGGTCCTCGGCCGACAGCGACTGATCCTGCGGGATGTTGCGTGACATCTAGTTCCCCTCCCTTACCACACGAAGCCGGTCGGCACGGTGTAGGCGCCTGCGGTAATCTTCATGATCGCCGACGCGCCACGCTGCGCCACACCAGATCCCAGACCCCGGACGAAGAAGGAGTCGATGAGCGGATAGTTCGCGTTGTTGCCCGGGCGGAGAACGAGCCCCTTCAGGCCCGGCTGCTCTGGCTCACGAAGACCCACGATGTTCAGGTTGGAGCTACGTCCCGCCGAAGCGGCCGCAACCATGTAGCCGGACGGGATCTGCGGGTCCTCGACCACGAGAATGTTCCCGTACGCCCCAACGACAGACATGTTGGCGAACGTGGCGGACGGCTGCGATCCCGCCGCGACCTCCCACCCCACTGGCAGCTGGAAGCCGATGCCCTGCGCCGGAATGAAGTCGTACACGGCCGTCTGCGCGTTGTTGTTGACAACGCCGCGCCGGAACGTCTTGATGACATCCGACTCAGTTTTGTTCACCATCAGGATCGTGGTGTAGCCGTTCTGCCGGTTATAGCCATGCTCCTCGACCATGAAGGACAGATCCGTCAGGTCCGTCGAGTCCAGAGTTGCTGCCGCCGATGCAATGTAGTGCGTGTGCGTCGCCGGGTTGAACGTAGCGCTCTTGTACGGTGGGATGAACTGTCCGTCGCCGTTGTAGAGCGCCGTCACCGTATACGAGACATTGTTGATACCCGCAGAACGGTTGACGTTGTTGAAGAGTGCCTTCATTACCAGATCGAACTGGAGAGCGTTGTCTGCCTCCATAGCTGTCTGCAGGATTGCATCCAGCTGCTGCGAACTGGCTCCGCCAAGCGCGTTCGGTCCACCTGCCAGGAACTGGAAGGTATACGCCGCACGCATGTCGTACCACTTGAACGGGAATGCCCGCTGTGTCACGACCGGCTGGGGACGAATCGAGACCGGAATTCCGAACTCGGTGGCCTCTTCAAACCGCTCGCTGCCCGGGGTGATGATGTCCTCGATCACGTTCGTAACCGTGAAGGAGAGCAGGTCGATCAGCGGCTGGCGAGCACTGTTGAACGACGCGAGCGCCGCTGCATAGTCGTTCCAGATCTTATTGAGATCCTGCCCGTCGCGGGTCCGGGTGAGGATGTCTGCACTGGTTGCGTAACCCTTAGCCATGGCTCACCCCTCCTTACGTCGTAGCGATCGGGCAGCGAACGAGCATACGGGTCGTGCTGAGCATCTTGCCGACGATCTTCCCGGTCGCTGCGACAGCGTCCACGATCCCGACCCCGCCCGCAGTACCGTGGGCGTAGACAATGTCTCCCGCCGTCCACGCGGTACCGCCGGTCTTGGTTGCCTCCACGATCTCGCCATCCGTCATGACATCGATCGGCTCTGCAACTGCCATCGGACGAACAGCCACGATGACGCCGATCACGGCCGTCTCGGCTGCTCCGCCGATCACGACCTGACCGGAGGCGTTGATGCTTACGGCCTGAATCTTCCCAACGTCGGCCGTCAGGATCGCCGCCAGAAGGGGAGCCCGAAACCCGCCCACGCGCGGCTCATACTTATCGAACCGTGACACCTTTCACCACCTTTCGTTATCCCCCAAGGCGACTCCCCATCGCAGGGAAGCGCTTCCGCATCTGCTTCGCGTCCGGAGTCCCGGTGCCCTGCCCGCCCGTGTTCATAGGCGGAGTCCCGGGAGGTCCCGCGTCCGCGTTCCCATCGGTCGTCTTCGGCTTCACCATCCAGGGGCTCTCCTTTGCCAATCCATCAAGGATCAGCTTAAGCCCGGAGACCGTTCCGTCGTCGCCGATATCGAGCTTGCTGGTGTCGATCGCCTTCAGCGCCATCTTCGGATCGTGCCACTCGTACGTGTTGTCCGACAAGAACGCAATCTGAATCCGCGCTTGTGACAACTCAGCCTTGGCCGTCTCGGCCTGCCTCTTGTATTCATCCGTGTCGCGCTTGAGCTTTTCGATCTCCGGAAGGTCCTTGTCCTTCAGCTGGCGGAGTTCCGCCTCAAAGGTGCTCGCCCTCCGGTCAGCGGCCTGCATCCGGTCCCGCAGCGCTGCGGCCTGCGTCTCAAGCTCACGCTCCCGGGCCGTCTGTCCCGTCGCCGCTGCGCCTGTCGTGTCGGCCGCGCCCGTACCGCTCTGGGTACCTGCATCGGTAGTACCGCTGTCACCTGTGCCATCCGCGTCGCTCTGCGCCGCGCCTTCGCCACCCTGGGCGTTGGGGTCAGGCTGTGTCATACCTTATGCCTCCAGATCTTAGACGGACTCTCATCCGGGAGTCTAGCTGGGTGTCCTTCCACCGATACGCAAATCACCCCCGCTGACGTTCCAGCGGGGATGCGAGAAGGACAGGTTACGCTGACAGACGGGTCTTCCGGATGCGTTCGCGGAGGTCTTCGTTGACCGTCCCGAACGGGTTGTCACGAGGGTTCTGTTCCCATCCAAGTATCAGTAACTGCACCGGATCGGGCAGTTCAGAGAACTCGCGCTTGCCCTGAAGGGACGACGAAACCTGGCGTCGTTGGGCCAGCGTCGGCCACCCGAACTGCATGGCTAGCGACACGCGCTGCTCCAGAGTTTGCACCCTACGCCTCCACGACAATCACGGAACGGTTCAAGATTACATACTGATCTATGCTGGTTCGTTTGCCACCAACTACTGCTCCATCGTCTGACTTTAGAACCTGGATAACGTCGTACCCCCGGAGCGCAGCGAAGCGTCCCGGGTCGTTGATCACTTCCAAGCTTACTCTGAATGCGTCCCGGATGTGTGCAGGCTGATCCCAATGGGAGGCGCGAGGCCCAAGCCCGAAACTGGCACGTAGATCCTCAACCGCCTGTTGTTGCATGTCTTGTAGCTTGCTGTACTCAATGATCCTGGCGTCCGGACTGATAGCTATCCGAACAGACACCGAAGTGCCAGGATGGGTAGCCACCTTCTTGGCGTAGTACTCGGCCACCCGGGAATCTATGGAGGTATAGATCCCATTCCCATAGATCCCCAATCCTGTGAAGTACTCATCCTGGGATATGAACTCGCGGAGGGCTTCCCGCCCCGTTACGCCTTCGCCCCCAGTAAATCCTCTATGCACCAGCCTCCAATTTCTCTCCTGAACCAAAATATCCAAACTGGACTTCGTTACCGTCCCGGGAAGACCAAACCCCTGCTTTTGTATGATGTTCGACAATGTCTGGTCGCCGAACCAGGCCCGACCCGCTTTGGTCTTGGTGTAGGAGAACTTCTCCCAGATATCCATGGCGGCGTCGGAAAGCTCCGCGTGCCCCTGGGCCGCTTTGGACAACCGCGCAAGCTCGCTCTGCATGTCGCTGGACAGATCGCGCCCCGGCGTCCGCTTGGGGACCGGTATCTGACGGTTGGACTTCGGAACAGCCGTGCTCGGCTTCGGGACAGCGGAACGGCGCACCGCCGGAGTCGTAGCCCGCTTCGCCACCGCCTTCTTGGCAGACTTGGCAAGAGTCGGTATGTTCCGCCCCAGCTCCTGTCCGGCGGACTCCGCAAACAGCTTGGAGATCTGCGCGTCGTACTTCCCAGCGAACATGTTGTCTATGAAGGCTTCCTCGGACTCCACGACCGGCGTCACGTAGCAGAAACAGTGGGGGTGTGGCTTCCGGGGGACGTCCTCGGTCTTGTACACACCCGCCCCGAGTCGAGAGTGGTCTTCGTTCGCATACTGGTCGCACACGTCCGTCTTGGGGTGCGAGCGGGACAGGTGCCACTGCATCCCGTGTACCCAGGGCTTGTCCATCGCCGAATTGACGGAGATCGCATGGAAGGCGTTGTTGATCTCAGATCTCGCAAGCCGGAGCGCCGCGTACCGGACCCCGCCGGGCGTGTTGGGGTTGAACCAGTCCTCCGCCTCTTTCGCGAACTCCTGGGCGGACAGGCCACGAGCGAGCGCGGAGTTGATGCCAGCTTCTACTCGGCCGTCCATCCACGCCTGCGTCCGGTAGATCCGCTCGCTCAGAGGAATGGCGCTCTGCGCCATCCGGGTAACCGCGACCTCGACCGAGTGCGCTAATCCCTGCGAGAGCGCCTCTCCCAGTGCTAGAGCCTTCGCGGTATCTCCGATAGCAGCGAACAGCGCGGCATCCGTAGCGGTCCCTAGAGCCACGGCGCGGGACGCTGCCTCGACCCGTCGGGCGGACACGATGTCGCCGAGCTTCCGGAAGATCTTGGCCTGCTCGGCGAGCATGGCACGCTTGATCGTGCGAAGCTGCTCGGCGCGGACCATCGCGCTGATGTTCGACTTCTTTTCCAGGGCACGGAGCATCCTCCGCGTGTCCTTCAGGGACGTATCCAGCATACGCAGGATGTCCCTGTCAGCGAGTCGCTGGACCCGCGCGTAGGCCGCTAGCCATTCATTAGGCTGGGGCTTCGCTGGCATTCGGCGTCCCGTCCGCTACCGCCCCGTCCAGCCGTGCCCCTACCGCGTCGAGAGCAGCCTGGCTCTCGTCCAGGATCTGCTGATCGATGTCGTCCGGGAAGGTGATGCCTAAGCGCTCGGATAGCAACTGGCGGGCGAACTCCTTGCTGATGATCGCGACGTCCGGCTTTACGAGTGAGGTGATCTCCTCGATGAACTCTTTACGGTTCAGCGGGATCGCCGGAGCGAACGCGACCCGCGCTTCCAGGAGGTCGCTAACCGTTAAGCCCTCGTACGCGGGCAGCCAACCATGCAGAAGATCATGCATGAGCTGGTCGAGCTTACCCTTGATGTCTAGCTCCTTCTCTGCATTCTTTCCGGTGAGAGGGGCGAACTGGATGGCGAGCGCGATCCCGGACTGTGCCACCTGAACATCCACGTTACCCGTCGCGACGTCTGGCGTGCTCGTCGTCTCCCGAGCCGTCCTCTGTAGCTGGTTGAAGTGCCCAATCGGAGCGTCAATGTTCGTAGCGCCCTCGACCCTCCAGAACTTCTTTCCCGGCTCGACCTCCGCCACCGCTCCCGGGCTCACCGTCCAGTCAACCTCCTCGCCCTGCGCATTCACGGGGTGCCCGGAGTCGGTCGCATAGATCCCAATGCTCTGTAGCGCAATCGTCAGATCTTCATCGCTCAGCGTCGCGGTAAGACCGCCCAGGATCGTCTCAATGCCCTGTAGCTCAGAGATGCCGAAGGTGGCTGTTCCGTGACGCTTGTTCCGGAAGTGGTAGACCGGGATCGCCGTGATCTGCAAGGGCAGAACCACACCCGCCATAAGGAGCGCCGTTGCCTCCGTGTTCAGACGCGTCGGTACTTCGACCTCTTCCAGATCCTCCTCTGTCAGCGGATCGCGATCATCCCATTTGTTGAAAGCGAAGAATCCCATCTGTGCCCAGACAGTCCCGAGGGGAGCGCCGAACTCGGCCGCGTCGTCCGGGTTCAGGATCCGCCGGTACATGAGCCGCTGCGCGACCTGGGTTGTACCGTCGTCCGCGAATATGATGGTAACTAGGTAGCAGCCGACGATGCGCTCCGAGTCGACAGGATCCTTAATCGGGAAGTACTGCTCAGGCTCTAGCTCGGTGATCCGGAGCCTCGCGCCCTCGGGCTTGAGGGGATCCGCCGTAACGTGAAGGAGGCCGTCACCCTTGATCAGGGTCCAACGCTTTACCGAGCCGAACTTGGCGTTGAACTCCTCGCGCCGGAACAGAGAGTCAATAGCCGCCATCGGTACCAGACGCGTCGCCTCGTCCGCAACATCCCCCGTATCGCTCAAGACCCATGACCACTTCGGATCCTTAGCCAGGTAGTTGTTAGTCGCCTCCACGATCGTCCGGGCGCCTGCCACGAACCGTCGGGATACCGCGTCCCCATCGTCCCGGAGCATGGAGGAAAAAGCGTTCTGGGTGTTGTTGAAGATGTCGGCGTATGTGTAGTACGCCTGCACCCGGGCAACGTCCTCCGCCTGTTTGTTGTTCAAGAACGTGGGCGCAGTCAAGCCCAAATCTACCGCCGTCTGATATGGGCTAGTAGCGACCATCGAAACCCCTTCTTGTTCCAATCTGCACCTGGGACTGCCTCGTTTTAACGTACGGAGAACCGAACATGCCGCTAAAGAATCGCCCCAACGCCTCTGGAGTGTGGTCGTCCTTCTTCATGGGCTGCTCGGGCGCTTCCCGCCCCCGCTCGCCCGCCTTCGCGGAGTCCGGGTACCGGTAGTCGTTCAGCTCGCGGATCGTGTTGACACACTTGCGATGCACGGTAAGACTGGGCAGTTTCTCGGGATGACCGTACTCCAGATGCTCTGGGGAGAGCTTGAGATGCCTCCGGATCCACTCGATCCGGTCGTCTAGCGAGATGCTCCCTCCCTTGTACCCCTTCAGGTGGAGCAGCCCGGACAGTTCGCGGGTCCGGTCCGGCTCGGCGGGATCCGGAAAGAACATCCGGATTGTCTGAGGAGCGAGATTTCGCGACCGGATCTCCGCCGCTGCCTCGCTAGTCGTCCGGTTGGTCTCATAGTACTCATCCAGCACATGCACACGTTTGTGGTGCGGATCGATCTGGAGCAGTAGCCAGACGAAGGGATTCGTGAAACCATAGTCAACACAGGCATACGTCTCCCAAGAATCCTCAAACACCTGATCGGTGACGTGTATCTCCTCATCAAAGTTCTTGAAGACGCGCCCCACATACTCGGTGAAGAGTGCGGCCTCTTCCTGGTTGAACATCTCGGTCGACATGTCTAGGAAGAGCGCCCAGATCTCCGGATGGATACCGGGCGGGTGTACCAGTCCATGAGTCGCTGAATGAAGCATCTGCAACGCCGGCAGGACAGCGTCTAGCCGATGCTTACGCCGCGCCTCCACGAGGTTATCCAGCAACTTCTCATCCACACCGCCCGGGTACAGATACGGGTTCACCCATGCCGGTGCCCTCCAACTCTTCCAGTCGGTCCGGAACGGGTCCATCCCCGCCATGTACAGGTCATAGAACCAATTCTTGCCCTCGGGCGTGGACAGGAACGCTGACCATCCAGTGAAGTCCGCAAGCATCGGCCGGATGTACTTGATCCAGGTCGAAGGCTTCAACTTTGCAGCCTCAGAAAGCACCACGCCGGACAGGCCCTCTCCGACCAGGCTCTCCGGATGCATGGCACTCTTTGCATGCACTATGAAGCGCCGGTTGAAGAGCGAGCAGATCATGGTCCCGCCCTCGGGGTTGTAGTAGCTCCCCGGAGTGTCCATGGGCATCTGTAGCCGCTTCATTCCATCCCAGAATACGCGGAACTCCTTCTCTGAGTCTGAGTACCCGGGACCGACGATCCAGTACTCTCGCCGCTGCGAGACCTTCTCCAAATGCTCCATCTCGTACCAGGCGCGGTAAGCCTCTGGGATGAGCAGGTGCCCTCCCGTCTGCGATTTGCCCGCCCGGCGGCCGAAGGCCACGACCTTGTTCCGTGTCCGGTCCAGCAAGATCTCGCGCTGCGTCGGATACGGCGACCAGTTAGTCCGGTCCCACGTCATTTGATGCACGGGCGGAGGGACCGGAGTCGTGATCACCTTTCACGCTCGATGCTGCTAGTCCCGGTCCCGCCTTCAAAACCCATCTTCATAGCATCCGCGTCAAGCTTAGTAGACTCCAGCGCGTCGAGCGCGCGACGGATCAGATCCTCCATGGTGTCTTCCTCGACGTCGCTCTTGATCTCTACCTCATGAGCAGCGATAGTCAGCCGGAACTCCCTCACGCTTCAGCCCCAGACTCGGATCCGGTCTCGTACTCCCCCTCGAACAGCTTCCGCAGCCCCTGTTGCCACTGAGGCATCGTAACGTCGATCTCGAATCCGCTCTTGATCCCCGCCCGGTCGAGCACGGAGTTCATGGCAGCGATGGCATCCTTGTGTGCAGTCTTCGGATTCAGAGCTATCTCCAACATCCGACCGACGACCATGTCCGAAGCAAGCGCTAGCCGCGCCCGGGCCGCTGCCTTGACCTGGGGGATGTACCCGCCGTGCACGACACAGACGTCCGCTCCAGGAGTTGCCGGGCGGAGGCAGGGGCGGGTAAGAGCCTCGTTATCAGCATCGATTACGTAGCGCCCCTGCTTATCGCGGAGGTACGCACGAGCGATGCACGGACTAGGACAGATGTTGGCATACTCGCCAAGTTCGTCAAGGTATTCCTGGAGGTACTTCCAGCGCCACCGAGAACCAAACGGAACAGCTTCCTCATCCTCGCCGATCCGGGAAAGCTCACCCATACCAAAGTGGGCCTCCAGCCACTCCTGGTCGGCCTGGGTGTTTCCTCGGCTGTTCTTGGGAACGTTGACATCCCGCGCACCGTCGGGGCGGACCTTGGCATGTCTGAGTCCTGGCTCTCTACCTGCTCGTCTTGGCACGCAGATGAGAATACGCTAGCGGCACCGGAAAGCCCTCGGGTACGGTCTCCGGGTCGAGATATCCCCTGGGATTTTTGCCCATCCCGGCTGAACCGGTTCTGGTGGCAGGGCAAGCTAACAACCAGATACCGCTTTCAGGACAACGCTCGGGATTCGGAACAGCAAAGCCCGCCAACTCCTAGGTAAGCTGGCGGGCTTTCGCTTGTCAGTCCCAGACCTGCGCTTCGTACCAGCGCACCCAGGGCTCGGCCGCTTGCACGATGCCCATAACGTGCAGCAGGGCCATAAACCGAATGACGCTGATGTGGTTGGCCTCGAACAGGATGTGTTCAGCTGGAGGCCCGTCGCTGAACTCATCCATAACATGCAGGGTTACCTTGCAACCGATGTGCGACCCCTGATCCGAGACCTCCAAGTGCGTCTCATCCTGCGCCCGGCTGAAGACATAGTGGCGACGGTCCTCCACGACCGCAGACAGTTCAAGCTCTTTCGCGTCTGCCCAGCCAGATTTCGTCATCTTGTCAAAGAGGAGCAGCATGTCATTCGTGCCCAGGATCGGTTCGTATGGAGTCGGGGGACGAACATCCTCGTACGCCGTCATGTCCTGTTCCAGGGTCGCGGGGCGGGTGTCAGGCCCGGCTCGAACACGATCTCACCCTGGACCGCCTTTGGCCTTACGGACAACTCCTCGACCGTACGGATCAGGAACGCCACCTGTTTCTGAAGTTCACCAACTGTATCCACGACCCATTGCTCCCAATCCGTGTAGGAGTTAGGGTCCGGGTCCGCCTCATGTTGCTCCGGGACGTAATCGGCGAGGGCGGTCTGGTCCTGCTGCTGTCCGACAAACTCCAGATATACCGTCACCTCTTCCTCGCCGAGCGCGTTAGTCCGAACGTTCCGATTGACGAACTGCCAGCCGAGCTTCTGACCATCCTTCACCCAGGCTATCGCCTGCTCATGCGCATCCTCGCCAGCAAACGTCTCGTGTTGCGTCCGTGTCCGTGTCCCCACTAGAAATCCTCTCTTGGCATGGCCCGATTGACGATGTCTACAACCCAAGTTGGTAGCGACTTCAGGTCCTCCACCGACCGATAGACCTCACTCATTCGACGGAGCTTAGACACTCGGCCGCCCGAGTTGATCGGGTCCCCGTTCGCCAGCATCCCACCGAACTCCCATGACCCGCCTTCGGTTCGTGTGAACCGAACCTCGATCGTGTCGGGCAGGAACGTCAGTCCAGGGTTCATCCGCCGCTGGATCGGTTCAGCTCCGTTGATATGGACTAGCCTGAGAACGGAGTACACCGCCCGCTCCCAGTCCTCCTTCAGTTCCGTACTCATGAAGCTATCCTTCCTGCTCCCGAGGACTGCCGCGAGTGCACAGCGAAAGACCCTCAATCCGTGTAACCGTCAGGTCAGATCGAGGGTCTCTCTGTGTGGCTTCTTACCCCTAGTTAGGTCGGGCGCATAGGCCGCCTCCTCGGGCCAGGAGCAGGGACAATAATCGAAGATTACCGCGCCTAGCGGGACTGCCGCGAGTGCGCTTAGCGGACTGAGAACGCGGCCCCGTCGTCGTGGTGAACGTTGGTGCTGACGGAAACTCCCGTCAGGATTGCGCCGAGCAGTGCCAGCGCCAGAACGATCTTCCTCATGGTTCCCCTCCTCTCATCCCTAGTCGAGCGTGAGCGCGTGCTCGGAGAGAACGCGCGCCTCCGCATCCCAGACATTCACTATTCTCTGCGTGGCATCCTCGACAGTCCCGCCCGCTGCCAGCACGTCCAGGATGCACTTGCGGACGAAATCCAGCCGCCGTTCACGAGCGGCCTCGATCCTCCGATTAAGATCCGTAAGTGGCATCAGTCCAACATCCCATCCTGGAGTACGCACTCCGCGTGTGCCCAACCGTCCTCATCGCTGTCATACAGGATGTCCTGCCCGGCCTCGATGTCCTCGCCGCATTCGACGCACTCCCCGTCGAAGCCTGCCGCGACCACGGCTCCACGATCGGGCATCTCGCCCCATTCAGCCAGCACGGCTCATCTCCATCCATGAGGATCGCCTGTCCACTGCCTCTCGCAGGTCTAGCGTGGCCGTAGTGCCCGTGCCGACCGAAACCGGTGTCCCGGGTAGGACAACCGTCGGCAGTTCCTCTGTGCCACGCTCCGTGCCCGCTTCCGTGCTCGACTCGGGGATGTCAAGCATGACCTCGCCCGGATCCCCTTCGTCGTCAATACTGTGCAGGAAATTAACCTCTGCCCTCACAGCATGCACGCCTTCCGGCACCGGAAAGGACGGGACATAGCGGAGCATCCCATCAACATACAGCCCCGCTTGAGCGAAGCTGTCCGCCTCAAGTTCTATCTGAACTGTCGTTCGAAACTTCACTTCGGATCCACCGTTCTGTAGTCGGGGGTTGGTGGCCGGACACGGAAAGCGCTGCAAGCTGCCCACCCCTCGGATGCGTGCAATCTGCGCGCACATCATGTCCGGCCACCAACGCTCCCCCGGGGCATCCGGGTTGGAGCCCTCTCACAAACTCCAACCGGCAGAGGAGCGTTCGGGCAAGTCTTGCGCCCTACATACGGCTGCCGCTAGTCGGCGTATTCGACGTATCCGAGCAGGAGCGCGCTCTCCAGAGACAGGCATCCACACTGCTCTTCAATCCACCAGGTGTCTTCCTGCCCACACACTCCCCTGAACTGGTGGAAGTCCACAGCTTCCGCTTCGGTCTGTTGCCAGGCCTCATTGTCGACAACGATCAACTGGGGCCGGAGTGCCCTACCGAAATGCAGGTCGCAAGCGGATACGAAGAAGTCGTTAGACAGACGGACGTGCCAATCGGCCGGACGCATGCACAGGTCCTCGGTCGGTAGCTCCGCCATGTTGAAGGCGCACGTGCCATTCATAGCCCAATCCGAGGTAGTCCGATCACCTGCGCCACTGCCACCTCGGCCTGCGATCCTTTGGATCCGTTCCAGCCCTCCAGAACCACATAGGCATCGCAGTCGACGAGTTCCCGGATGTCTGCGCGGAGGTAACACCCGTACCTGTGCTGGGCTTCGCCAATATCCTCCCCAACGCACTCCCGCCCAAAGTGATCGGGGTTGATGCGGTGCGGGTTGACCGGATCGCAACCTAGCTCACGAAGCCTCTTTGCTACCTCCTCAAAGGCTTCGCGGTTCCCATTCTTCCGGCCCGAGATCGGCCCCGAGATGTACACCCTCATATGTCGAACTCTCCACCCTTGCATCCCCCACCGTCTGATGTGCCAATGAAGGCCCTCCACTCAGCAGGGGTGAAGCGCAGGATCGGGCTCGCCTCTCCCCTAGAGTCGCGCACCAGTACGTCCCCCTCTTCATGCGCTACCTCAACGCAGTTATCCGTCCAAGGACCAGACTCGGTGCTCTTACGCCATTTCATTTGAACACCCCCATCGCTAGCAAGACTTCGCTGGCCTTGAATCTCCGGTGCCCGCCCGGCGTCTTGACCGAGGGGATGAGTGCTTCACGCCCCCATCGCGTAACCGTCTTCGGGTTGACGCGCATGATGTCTGATACCTCGCCTGGCGTGAGCAGAGAGTCCGGATCGTTAAGAGCTAATTCTTCAAGCGCTGCCATATTGTCCACCCAACCACGCTTCACCCTTCCAACTCCTTAGTGCCCGAGGGGAGCGCCACCCGAGGAGCGCTCGCGTCCGCATCCGGATCCTGTTGCCTGCTCCACTCGTCAAGCTTCGTCCACGCCTCTGCGAAGGTGGGAGCATCTATCACCACAAACTGGCGGATCTCCGTCTCTATCTTCATGACAGGACTGTTCATGATGAGTTCGGTGTAGGCCCGGTAAAGCTCCTCTTCCGTGTCCCAGTCGACAGTGAGGAGGATCTTCCTAACCTCCGTGCTAGCTATGAGCCGTACGCCGGTCCCGTCGTAGCGCTTGCCCCCGCACACTACCCACGACGCATCAAACCCGAGGTCTGGCCTGTCCCCGGGCACCCAGTATCCGCTCACGGTTGGCGCAACTCCTTCTGAATCTTCCGAATCGCATCCCGCGTTTGACACGGCCAGGGCTCACCACAGAACTCGCACTCCACCCGAGTGCGGGCAGAGGCAGACGATCCAGCCCTTGTTCGGATTTCTGTTGGTACGTGGTTATTGTCCGCCATCTCGTACACCAGACGGTCTGTTAGATCGAGCATGCGCACAGCGTGCCCCGTCCGACACGCTGCCGCTAGTTAGGCCTGAGGGTGAGTGCGAGGATGACGGACAGGATGATGCCTACGATGGCGATACCAATCGTGGCCAGAGCTCTGTTGTCCGTCTTGCCCTCCGACTTGACTTCGATGCGCGTGCTCGACGCGGTGAGCGCTTGCGCGGCTAGCGTCTCTGCCCGCCCCAAGCGATCCTTGAGATCCCCCACCTGTCCCTGCAGCGCCATGATCTCCGCCCGGGAGGTCGCGGCCTGCTGATCGAGGAGCTTCTGGAAACCGACCTCCTGTTTATTGCTCGCCAGACCAGTAGCTGCCTTGTCCTGAGCCGCGATAGCAGACTGTGCGGTGAGCGCTGCGTCTAGTCCGGTCTTGGCCTCCTGCGCTGCCTGCCTAACCCGCTCGTCCCGCTCCGCGAGCTTCGCCTCAAGACCAACGATCTTCTCGGTGGCGACATCGGCCACGTGCGATATCCGCTCCAGCGCGAACTCGCGAAGCGCGGCCAGCTGTCGTTCTACGTCGGCTGCTGCCTTGTCCCGCTCCTTCTCCGCTCGATCCGCGTTCTGCTCAACCTTGGTAGCGTTGAGAGCAGTCGCCCTCTCCATACCTGAGAGACGGGTATCTACATACTCCCGGAAGTGTTGAACCGCCCGGTCGACCGCCTGTTGGGTAAGAAGAGTTGGGTCCGGGACGGGTGTCCAGGCCTGTCTGAAGTCCCGGTCCCGCCCCGGCGTCGTATAGTCCGGCTCCCGCAGCCCTTCGGTCACATTGCCCCCTTAGTCCTACCCGCCCGGTAGGAGTCTCCCCAGGTCATAGTTGTGCGTCTTCACGACGTGCTCAGCTAGCGCGCGCGTCTCCATCATTCCCAGGAGGACGTCACAGTTACCCTCCGTCCCGTCTTCTCTCTCGCCTTCTCCCAGTACAGCATAGATCGTCCGGCCGAGCTTCTTTCCCACCCGCCATTCGCAGTCGATGTAATCTCCCATCACGCTCGATCCAGAATCGACTTCATCTTGTCGAATAGCGGTCGTGGATCGACCATTGGTGGCTCCTGCCTATCTGCTACCCGGTCCGTCTGAACATAGATCGGTTCGCCCCCGTGGTCCGTTCCGATCCGCTGCCCGTTCCGAAGAAACAGATTCCCGGTCGACACGCCATCCGGGCAACCCAGGCACCTGTCGATCGAATGCCTGCCATGCACGCACCGGTCTAGATCCGAAAGCGTGCTCACGAACTCGGCCTTTCGATCACGGCCGTGGCAGGGTCCGAAGTAGAGTCCGCAGGGTTAGTTGCGTATATCTCCCAAAGCTGTTCTTCAGGCAGGAGAACCCTTTCCGCCCGCCGAACGTCATTTATCATCGTGCCAGAAGGCTCTCCGCCGAACTCCGTATGGTCCCTAGGAACCTTGGTATATCCCATTTCTTCTCCTCCACTTCCGACTCTTCCTCTTCTTGAGTATCCTCCTCCACGCTCCAGTCCTCTTCAGGCTGAAAGCGCGCCATACAGGCCGGCCGCCCGTTAAGCAGGATCACCGGATATACAGACTCTCCTGCAGCCGCCCATCCGAGCACTCGGAATCTCTTATCACGAAAGGAAACGAAGACCTCTTCGCAGCACTTTTGCACAACGAAACTGTTTATCTGTACCATTTTCGGACCCTCCTATTAGGACTAGTTACCCGTTACCCATTTTTTCGACCAGCCCCTACATATAAAAAACACGCGCCCATACGTGTCCAACGTACGTATATATGTCCGTTATGTATACCCACATTAGTAATTCCTATACACATTACATTTGAATTAAAGAGTGTATGTGTAACTCTATGTATTGTTTTCCCTGGTCAATTGTCGTTACACGTCTTCACAAAAACCCGTAACTGATATGTAATCCCGTAACTCAGAGACAAGATCGAGTTACGGCTTCGGGTTACGCCTCCTCGGTCGTATCCCAGGTCCCCGATCCCTTGACGATCTTGGCATATCCCTTGCTGACGCGGATCCCTCCCCAGCCTCGGACAGTGACTCCGTTGGACTTGAAAGGCTCCAGTCGCTGCAAGCCCCGCTTGCCCAGGTTCCGGCCGAACATCGCGGAGGTCTCCGGCTTAGAACCGTTCTCCTCGCACCAATGCTTATACGCTGCATACAGGTTCCGGGAGGTCTCCCGAGCCTCCGCCTCCCGGACGCAGCACGTCTTCAGGAAGTCATCGAACTCCGACAACTGCTCCTGAGTGGCCATCGTGGCCTCTAGGACTGCCGTAGGCGGGTTTTGCAGCCCCTCCTCGGCGAACGCTGCCCATCCCAAAGCCAGCCACGTTAGGATGGCGCTAAGCGCTTCCGGCTCCCGGAGCTTCCGGATGAGGTCTTCGTCCTCCTCGTCCTCCGTGATGGTCTCGTTGAGGGGAATCGTGCGCATCCGCCGGTACAACGCGAGATCTGCGCCGTTGATGGTAAGAGAGTCCGGGTTCATAACGATCCAGGGGGTGAACGCGGGTACTGCCTCGACTAGGTCATTTGAGAAGTTCAGCCGGGCGGACAGGGCGTCCCCTCCTGTCAGCCTCTTAATCTGATCTGCGTGCAAATGCCAATCCGAGGAAGCCTCTGACGCACTGACTATCCGCTTGCTCATTGCCCGCACCAGGGCCACATTCGCGCCCTGTTCTCTTATGGATCGGAACAGGGACAGGTCAAACGGTCCGGCATAGTCCCCGAGCACGTGGCGCACGGCCTCCATAAGAGTCGTCTTGCCCGAGGAGGTCTTACCCTCGATGAAGAAGAGAAGCCGCCGAGGGTTGCCCCCGTACAGCGAGTACCCGAACGCCTTCTGCAGCCAGTGCCTGACATCCCCATCCGGTACCGAGCGCTCCAGGAACTTCTCCCACACGGCGGAGTGCGCCCCCTCGACGTACGGGGCGCGGGTGATGTGCGTCATTCGATCGTCCCGCGATACCGGCCGGAAGCCCAACCCCTCGTCCCGTAGCTCCAGGACCCCGTTCGGGCAGAGAAGTAGCGAGGGGTCCGCGTCGAACTCGTCCAGCCGGGCTGACATCCCAGGGAGAGACGCCGCCACCTCCATCATGGCGCGGATCTTCCCCGCCATGCCCGAGGACTTTATAAAGGCCGTGAATGCCATTTTCTGCTTCTCGTTCTCTATGAACTCTGCTTCCTTTTCCATGTCGTCAACCATCT
>Ga0307296_10000021_pt1 | contig 57410 bp, 55 predicted proteins | sample ER_DNA_153_FD_194467 | JGI IMG/M metagenome (GOLD analysis project Ga0307296, IMG submission 194467) | Bulk soil microbial communities from the East River watershed near Crested Butte, Colorado, United States - ER_DNA_153 | ecosystem: Environmental > Terrestrial > Soil > Floodplain | place... | reverse complement strand
TTCTGGGCACGCTGCGGCGCGTCGTCCACGCTTTGGAGTCTATTCAGAGGCGCGTAGCGCCTGTCCGCGAAGCGGACCAGGGGAAGGGGTCCGGGGAAACCGGGAGGTTTCCCCGGCTCATGCCCAGGACGCCACGCGTTTGCGAGTTAGGATTCGCCCGTGCCCGACGTGCTGATCTACGGCGACACGATGCGCTCGCCCGAGTTGCGCCACGAGGTGCCGGTGCCGATCCCGGATCCCTTCCTCTATGCGGAGAAGGGCGATCGGCGGATCGCGATCCTCCACTCACTCGAGATCCCGCGCGTGCGAGAGGACGCGCCCGAGCTGGAGATCGTCCCCCTCGAGGAGCTCGGCTCCGACGAGCTCTTCACGCAGGGCTTGCAGGGCTGGGAGGTCATGCTCGAGTTGGCCCTCCGAGCGTGCCGCCGGCTCGGGATTGAGCGCGCGACCGTTCCCGAGAGCTTTCCGGTCGGGCATGCCGACCATCTCCGTGCGAACGGGATCGAACTGGTCGTCGAGCGCGACCTCTTCGACAACCGACGCCGCTCCAAGAACGAGACCGAGTTGCGCGGGATTCGCAACGCGCAGAAAGCGTGCGAAGCGGCGCTCGACGCGTCGCGCGAGTTGCTGCGGCGCGCGCAACCGAACGGCGCCGGCCTCGAAGTCGACGGCGAGCCGCTCACCTGCGAACGCGTGAAGCGCGTGATCGAGGACGTCTTCGCCGATCACGAGGTCGAGGCCAGCGAGATGATCGTGTCGCACGGGCCGCAGACGGCCGTCGGCCACGAGATGGGCTCGGGCCAGATCGCGCCGAACGAGCCGATCGTGTTCGACCTGTTCCCCAAGGACAAGGCCACAGGTTGTTACGCCGACATGACGCGCACGTACGTCGTGGGCGAGCCGTCCGACGAGGTGAAGGAGTGGCACCGGCTCGTGAAAGAGGCGCTCGACACCTCGACTGCCGGCGTCAAGCCGGGCGTGAACGGCCGCAAGCTCTACGAGGAGGTCTGCGAGATCTTCCACGGCGCCGGCTACAAGACGCAGCTCAACAAGGAACCGGGCGAGGTGCTCGAAGACGGGTTCTTCCACGGCCTGGGTCACGGCGTGGGCCTCGAGGTGCACGAGCTGCCCTCGATGGGCCGGATCGGGCACGACCTCGTTCCGGGCGACGTCGTCACGATCGAGCCGGGGCTCTATCGCTCCGGGTACGGCGGCCTGCGTCTCGAGGATCTCGTCCTCGTCACGAAAGACGGCTACGAGGTCCTCACGGATTACCCGTACGGCCTCACGCCTTAGTGGTCGGATCGGCCCCATCCGGCGGCCCCCGGCCCACGATCACGCTGCGCGATCCTGCGTCCTCAGTCGCACCCGGGCAATCCAGCCCGGGCGCTCCCTGCGTCCTTGTCTCGCTTGGTGCTCGTGACCCGGGCATCCGCCAATGGAACCGACCCGACCACTGACCAACACCATCGACACGATGCTCCTCGAGGAGCGTCGCTACGCGCCGGACCCTGAGTTCGCGCGGGAGGCAAACGCCCAGCCTGAGATCTACGAGCGCGACTGGGAGGAATTCTGGGAGACCGAGGGCCGCAACCGCGTCACGTGGTTCGAGCCCTTCTCGAAGCTCTACGAGTGGGAGCCGCCGTACGCGAAGTGGTACCTCGGGGGCAAGCTCAACGTCTGCTTCAACTGCGTCGACCGGCACATGGAGGCAGGCAACGGCGACAAGGTCGCGTACTTCTGGGAGGGCGAGCCCGAGGAGGACCGCCGCACGATCACGTTTGCCGACCTCCAGCGGGAGGTCGTGCGCTTCGCGAACGCGCTGAAGAGCCTCGGCGTCGAGAAGGGGACGCCGGTCGGCATCTACATGGGGATGGTTCCTGAGCTGCCTGTCGCGATGCTCGCCTGCGCGCGACTCGGCGCGCCGCACACGGTGGTGTTCGGAGGCTTCTCGAGCGAGGCGCTCTCGGATCGCATGAACGACATGGAGTGCAAGCTCCTGATCACGCAGGACGAAGGGTGGCGCGCAGGCAAGAAGGTGCCGCTCAAGCTGAACGCAGACGAGGCTGTGGCACAGGCCCCGACGGTGCGGAAGGTCGTCGTGCTGCAACGAACAGGCGATGAGGTCCCGTTCGACGCAGCACGCGACGCCTGGTGGCACGAGCTCGTCGAAGGGCAGGACGACGATCCTGCCTCCGCGCCTCCCGAGCCGATGGACGCCGAAGATCTGCTCTATCTCCTGTACACGTCAGGTACCACTGCGAAGCCCAAGGGGATCGTGCACACGACTGCCGGTTACCTCGTCGGCGTCGCCGCGACGCACCACTACATCTTCGACGTCAAGCCGGACTCGGTCTACTGGTGCGCGGCCGACGTCGGCTGGGTGACGGGGCACAGCTACATCGTCTACGGCCCGCTCGCGAACGGGACGAGCGGCGTGATCTACGAGGGTGTCCCGAACTACCCGAATCCCGAGCGCTGGTGGGAGATCATCGAGCGCTACAAGGTCGACATCCTGTACACGGCGCCGACTGCGATCCGCTCGCACATGAAGTGGGGCCCTGAGCACGCCCAGAAGCACGATCTCTCTTCGCTGCGCCTGCTGGGCAGTGTCGGCGAGCCGATCAATCCCGAGGCCTGGGTTTGGTACCGCGAGCACATCGGCGGCGACCGCACGCCGATCGTAGACACCTGGTGGCAGACAGAGACCGGCATGATTCTGATCACGCCGCTGCCCGGAGTGACGACGACCAAGCCGGGATCGGCGACGAAGCCGTTCCCCGGGGTCGACGCCGGCGTCTACAGCGAGAGCGGCGAGGAAGTCGGGCCGGGCGGCGGGGGCTATCTCGTGCTGAAGCGACCGTGGCCCGCCATGCTGCGCGGCATCTACAAGGACGACCAGCGCTTCCGTGACACGTACTGGTCGAAGTACGACGGCGTCTACTTCGCCGGAGACGGTGCGAGGATCGACGAGGACGGAGACTTCTGGCTGCTCGGTCGTGTCGATGACGTCATGAACGTCTCCGGCCATCGCATCTCGACGATCGAGGTCGAGAGCGCGTTGGTCGACCACAAGAGCGTGGCCGAGGCGGCTGTCTGCGGCCGCAGGGACGAGCGGACCGGCCAGGCGATCGTGGCCTACGTGACGCTCAAGGGCGGCGAGCAAGGCAGCGTCGAGATGCTCGAGGAGCTGCGGAACCACGTCGCCAAGAAGATCGGTCCCATCGCGAAGCCGGCAAACATCGTGTTCACGCCAGAGCTTCCCAAGACGCGCAGCGGCAAGATCATGCGGCGTCTGCTTCGGGACGTGGCTGAGGAACGCACGCTCGGCGATACCACGACGCTGGCCGATCCGACGGTCGTCGAGGAGATCAAGGAACGCGCGGCGACCGGCGCCGCGGAGGAATAGATCAGCTTGTTCCGGCGCAGGCGGCCGTCGCCCGCCTGATCGCTCTCGCAACCCGCGGAACCGCCCGTCCCGTGCGCGCGATGCGGGCGAAGTCCTGAGTCGACACGCTGTTCGAGAGCTTGTCGATCACACAGGCGCAGTAGTCCCTTTTCGCGGCGTTCCCCTGCATGCAGCTTCGCATGAAACTGCCGATCACCCTCGGCGAGTAGCGGTACTTGCCGCCGACGGTGATCTGGGTCTTCGTGACCGTCGTGGTTGTGGTCGGCGTCGCCACCGACTTGCCGCCGCTGCCGCACCCGGCCGTCACGAGCGCGAGACAGGCTGCGCCGACGAGATACCGCACGGTCAGGCGAGCAGCTTCTCGAACCGGTCCGGATCGTCGAACGGGCCGATCACCGCGAGATTCAGTCCCTGCTTCTCGATCACGTCGCCGGCGACGCGGGCCACGTCGTCGGCTGTCACCTTGTCGAGCTCGGCGATGATCTCTTCGGGATCCGGCGTCCTGCTCTCCAGCACCTCACGACGAAGGCCGAACATGATCAGGCCCTGCGACGTCTCGAGCTGGAGGACGAACCGACCCTTCGCGAAGCTCTTGGCTTTCTCGAGCTCTGCGGCCGGCACGGGCTCTTCGGCAATCTTGCGCAGCTCCGCTGCGACCGTGCTGACCGCATCGTCGATCCGTTTGATGTCGACGCCCGCTTGTGCGTAGAGCGAGCCGGCGTCCGTATAGCTGTGGTTCAACCCGTAGACGTAGTAGGCAAGGCCGCGGCGCTCCCGGACCTCCGTGAAGAGACGTGACGACATCCCCCCGCCGAGCACCGTCGAGAGCACCTGCAGCACGTAGCGATCGGGATGCTCGAGCGGGTAGCTGTGCACGCCGAGGCAGATATGCGCCTGGTCGGAGGCCTTCGTGTGCACCTTGACGTGCGGGTGGTCGTTGGTATCCACCTTGACCGGCTCGGGGCGGCCCGTTTCCGCCTCTCCCAAGTCGCCGAGCAGCTCCTGGACGCGCTCGTGCAGGTCGTCGCCGATCTTCCCACCGACGCCGACCACCATCCTGGAAGGTCTGTACCAGTGATCGACGTAACCGTTGAACGTCTCGCGCTCTGCGCCGCGAATCGTCTCCTTGCGGCCGATGATGTCCCACCCGAGCGGCTGGTCGTCGTAGAGCAACTCCTCGTATACACCGCCGATGAAGTCGCGCGGCGTGTCGTAGTACATGTTCATCTCCTCGATGATCACGCCCTTCTCACGCTCGATCTCGTCCGGATCGAACTTCGAGTGGCGCAGCATGTCGACGAGCACGTCCAGGGCGATGTCGCGGGACTCCGCCGCGCACTTGACGTAGTAGCCGGTGTACTCCTTGCCGGTGAAGGCGTTGAACTCGCCGCCGATGCCGTCGATCTCCATGGAGATGTCGCGGGCAGTCGGCCTGCGCTCCGTTCCCTTGAAGAACATGTGCTCTGCGAAGTGCGCGATGCCGTTCGTGTCGGGCGTCTCGTAGCGCGAGCCTGCGGCGAGCATGATCGCGCAGGTCACCGACTGCGCCGAGTCCATCGGCGCGGTCAGGATCCGCAGCCCGTTGTCGAGCCGCTCGAGGTTGAAGGAGCTCACGGCCCTGGCGATGCTACCGAGGGCGGTCCTTCTTGCGGTAGACGAAGCGGACCGCCTGCCACTCGCCGTCGATTGCGGCGCTCTTGTTGTCGACCAGCCCTGCGGCGAGCCCGATCTCTTGCACCGCCGGGAAGTCGAGGTCGGTCTCGATCTTCGAGGCCTTCTTGGGCCAGGCGATCCAGAGGCTGTCCGCTGGGGCCAGCGTCTTCTTCAGCGCCGCGAACCGACGCTTCAGCTCCACCCGGCTCGTCGTGAAGATCAGTAGCACCTCCGCCCCCGGCTTCGCCCCGAGCTTTGTGCCGAGTGGCGTAGCCGAGTAATCCTTGTCGGCCATCAGAATCGCTGCAGGGCACGAGTCACGGCTTCGGTGCCGAACTCGAGCGCTGCGACGGGAATCCGCTCGTCTGCGGCGTGGACGATCTTCAGGACCGGAAAGTCGGCCGGCAGCCGCATCGGCATGAAGCCGTAGGTCTGGATTCCGAGCCGCGCGAAGAACCGGGCGTCTGTGACGCCGCCTTGAAGCAGCGGCATCGGGATGCCTTCGGGATCGAGCTCGCGCAGGACCCCTCCGAGCATCTCGAAGAGAGCCAGATCGGGCTCCGCGAGGCCGGGATCGTGTCGCACGAGCTCGACCTCGATGTCGCGACCGACGATTCCGTGCAGCTCGTCGATGAGGTCGTCGGGGGTGAAGCCAGGCAGCAGGCGCCCGTCGAGCTCGAGGTCGATCTGCGCCGGGATCACGTTGACCTTGTCTCCGCCGCGAACGATCGTTGCGTTGACGGTGTTGCGCAGCAGCGTTTCGAGCCAGCGCAGCTTCGGCCCGAGCCTCGGAAGCGCGCGATCGGCAACGGCCGGTTTGAGGAACGCGAGCATAAAGTCACGTTTCGGCCGGGGCAGATTGGCGGCGATCGTCTCGATCATGTCGCGGACGATCGGAGTGACGTGAACTGGCATCCGCTTGCGATTTAGGTCGTCCAGCAGCTGGGCGAGCCGGGCCATCGTCCCGTCGCGGTGGATCATGGCGCCGTGGCCCCCCGGCCCCCAGACGGTTGCCTTCAGCCAGCAGATCTGCTTCTCGCCGAGCTGAATCGGATAGAAGCGCTTCCCCGCGATGACCTGGGAGATCCCGCCGGCCTCCCCGAGGGCGTGGCGGACGCCCTGGAACAGCTCGGGGTGTTCCTCGACGAGGAATTTCGCCCCGAAATCACCGCCGTTCTCCTCGTCGCTGAGCACGACGAGGATCACGTCGCCCGGGAGCTCCAGCTCTCCACGCGCCGCGCGCAGGAAGGCGGAGAGGAACATCGCGACCGCGCCCTTCATGTCGATCGCGCCGCGACCCCAGATCTCGCCGTCGACGAGCTCGCCGCCGAAGGGCGGTCTTTGCCAGCTCTGGCCCGCGGTCGTCACGACGTCCACGTGGCCCTGCAGCAGCAGCGGTGGACTGTCGCCGGCACCCCGCAGCCGTGCGACGAGGTTCGGGCGGGCCGGGTCTTTGGCGTAGCTCTGTGTCTCGCAGCCCGCCTCCTCGAGCAGGTTCCGGACGAACCCGATGCAGTCCGCCTCGTACCCCGGCGGGTTCGTCGTGTCGAATCGGATCAGTTGCTGGAGGAGCTCGACCGGAGTCATTGAGGTAAACGCGCGGTAAAGATTCGGATGGCGGCTTGTGACACCGAGATCCCTGTCGATACCTTGACTGGAAGGAAAGGTTGTAACAGATGCTCAGCACCCTCACCATCCTCCTCCTCTTCGCGGCCGCCTGGGCCGTGTCCCGCCTGAGCGCCATCGTCGCTCGGAGGGTGATGGCCTGGTCCGATCGTAGGCACCGGACGCCGAGTGGAGACCTGAGCGCCAAGATCGTCGAGCTCAAGCGGCGAGAGACCAGCGTCGCCGTGATCCGGACCGGGATCGCCTACATCGCGTTCGCGACAGCCCTCGTCCTGACGGCCGCCCAGCTGACCGGGGGGTTCGGCCGCCTGACCGCGGTGGCCGGGGCCTCTTTCATCCTCATCCTCGTCGGCTTCTCCGCGCAGCGGATGCTCATGGACATCATCGCCGGCTTCAACATGTTCGTCGAGCACTGGTACTCCGTCGGCGACACGATCGCGATCCCGATGATGGAGGTCCAGGGAATCGTCGAGGACCTGTCGCTGCGACGGACGAAGCTTCGCTCGCTCGACGGCGAAGTGATCAACATCCACAACTCGCAGATCGCCGCCGTTCGGGTTCTGCCGGGCGGGGTCAAGGAGTTCGACGTCGAGCTCGTCGCCAGCAGCCGGGAGGCCGCGGAGGTGCTCGTCGCGCAGGTCGCGGGGATCCTGCCGGAAGGGCCGACGACGTTCATCCGGCGCCCGGCCATCCACCAGATCGACGACCTCGCGCCCGGGCTCGTCCGCCTCCGCATGCGTGCTGCCGTAGCGCCCGGACGGGAGTGGCTCGTACACGGCTTCTACACCGATCTGCTCAAAGAGCGGGCCGACAAGCACCTGATCGTCCACGGTCCCGTCGTCCTGACGGTGGACGACAAGGTCGAGCGCAGCTTCGCCCGCGCCAGCGCCGCAACGCGCTGGGCCGGCGCCCGCTAGAGGCGCTTGATCTCAGCCAGCAGGCCGTCGACTTCGTCGGCAGTGTTGTAGTGGACGATGCCGGCGCGGACTGCGCCGCCGTCCTCGAGGCCGAGCCGCTTCATCACCTCGACCGCGTAGTAGTCGCCCTCCCAGACCGCATAGCCCGCCTCGCCCAGGCGTGCGGCCACGTCGCGGGTGGGGACGCCCTCGACGTTGAACGCGAAGGTCGCGACTCGTCCTTCCATCGTCGGGAGCCCGTAGAGCGTGACCTTGTCCGGCAGCCCCGAGAGGAAGCGCTCGCCGAGGGAGCGCTCGTGTGCCTTGATCGCGTCCCAGCCGATCGACTCGATGTATTCGACTGCCGCGACGAAGCCCGCGAGGAGCTCGTGCGGGAGCGTGCCGGTCTCGAAGCGGCGCCCGAGCGGCGTGTCGAAGGCAGGCCGCACCTTGTAGGGACGCCACGTCTCGAGCAGCTCCGCCCGGCCGAAGGCGAGGCCGAGGTGTGGGCCGAAGAACTTGTATGGCGAGCAGATCAGCACGTCTACGCCCCAGTCGGTCACGTCGATCGGCCCGTGCGGGCCGTAGTGGACAGCGTCGGCCCACGCGACCGCGCCGGCGTCACGCGCGAGCTCGACTATGCGGCCCACGTCCGTGAGCGTGCCGACTGCGTTGGAGGCGACCGGGAACGCTACGACGCGCGTGCGGTCCGAGAGTTGCCGCTCGAGATCGTCGAGATCGAGAGTCGTGTCCTCGTTGATCTCGGCGAAGCGGACCTCGAGGTTCTTGTCGTGCGCGAGCTCGAGCCACGGCGAGACGTTGGCGTCGTGGTCGAGCTTCGTGACGAGGATCTCGTCACCCTCGCGCCATTCGCGGCCGGCCGTGCGCGTCAGCGCGAATGCGAGCGTCGTCATGTTGGCCCCGAAGATCGCCTCCTCGGCTGAGCAGCCGAGGAACTCGCCCGCCGTTACCCGTGCCTGCGCTACGAGCGCCTCCGTCCGGCGGCTCGTCTCGTACGGGCCACTGACGTTCGCGTTCGACTCGCGGTAGTAACGGGAGACCGCGTCGATGACCTCGTCGGGAACCTGAGTGCCGCCTGGCCCGTCGAAGAAGGCCAGCGGCTGTCGTAGTGCCGAATACCGAGCGCGGGCGGCCTCGACGTCGTAGGTGACGGTGGACACGGGCCGAGACGTTACTACGATTGGTGCGTGGCTCCGGCGACCAAAGAGCGGATCGACCGCGGCACCGGGACAGGTCTCGGCGCGCCGTGGAACGTCATCGTGCTGAACGACAACCACAACACCTTTCAGGGTGTCGCGTCCGCGCTGTCGTCGACGATTCCCGACGTCTCATACGACCAGGGTCTCCGGATAGCCGACCGGATCCACTCGAGCGGACGCGCGATCGTCTGGTCGGGACACCGCGAGGTCGCGGAGCACTACCGCGGCCAGCTGGAGGGCCACGGCCTGACGATGGCGCCGCTCGAGCGCAGCTAGACCGGCAAGCCGTTCACGCTCCAGCGGTACCGCGGCGACGGCTTGAGTGACGCGCCGACGAAGCAGTCCCGCTCCGCTTTCGCGAGCAGCGCTGTGAGCTGCTCGCCGGGCGGCGCCGGCTCGAGCGCCAGCTCGAGCTCCACGTCGATCTCGACGAAGGCGTAACGGCCGTCCTCTGGGCGGCGGGTCACGGTTGCCGACGCAGAGGCATTCGCGAGAAAGGCGATCTCCAGCACTCCGGCGTGGAAGCCCAGGCTCTGCAACGTGCAGCGAACGAGGCCGGCGAGGACGAGATGTTCCGGAGTCCACGCGGCGTCGAAGTCGAGTGGGGAGTTGCCGTCGGCGGTCACTCGACCTGTGCGGTCGAGCTGGATCGTGTAGTGGAATTCCTTCGCCACGACGGTCATGCTCGTATCCTGCCAGCGTGGCAGGAACCGTCCGGGGTGCGGCGTAATGTGGGGCCATGCGACGGTTGCGCCCGCTCAGCGAGGCTGAGTGTTACGCCAGGTGTTACGGCGGCTTGGACGACACGGTTCGGATCGTGAGGCTCGAGCCACGCCGCGCCCACCGGGAGCTCGCGCTCGAAGGCGAAGCGCTGCGCATGCGTTTCGAGGAGTTCCTCGACGCCCGTGACCCGCACGAGCTCGCGGAGCCCGAAGCAGCCTGAATCGACCATTCCCGACGTCCTCGCGCCCGGACTTCGGATGGTCTTCTGCGGCATCAATCCCGGTCGAGTATCCGCCGCGGCGCAGGCCCACTTCGCAAATCCGCGCAACGACTTCTGGCGCTTGCTGCATGCGGCCGGATTCACCCCACGACAGCTCGAGCCGTCCGAGCAGTTCGAGCTCCTGACCTACGGGATCGGCGTGACGAATGCTGCCGCACGTACGACGCCCGGCTCCGGAGATCTGCGCAAGGCGGACTTTGCCGGCGCCTCCGATCGGCTCGGGCGTATCGCCGCAGAGCTGAAGCCGGCCTGGATCGGCTTCGTCGGCAAGGAGGCCTACCGAGGCGCGTTCGAGGAGCGCCCGCAACTCGGCAAACAGGAGCGGCGACTGGGCGAGACGCGCCTGTTCGTCCTTCCTTCGACCTCACCTGCGAACGCCGCCGTGCCGTGGCAGGAACGGCTGCGCTGGTTCAGCGAGCTTGCGCGGCTCAGTGAGCCGAAGGGCGCTCGGTCTGGGTGTTTGACCTGATCTAGCGAAGCACCTGCGGCTCATAAAAGACGCCGTGCGGCCAGGGGCCGCCGGGATACGTCCACATGTCGACCATGTTGCCCGAGTCGTTGTCGATGACACCGATCGCTCCTGGCTTGGCGGTGTCGAGGTTCTCCATCCCGATGTAGGTGAGCTTGCCGTTTGCGGACAGCCACTCGTGGCCGCTGATCCCGTAGCCCTCAGGGAACGTCACGAATCGGACCTTGAGCGTGTCGGTATCCATCAGCGACATCTGCGGGATCGAGCGCAAGCCAACCACGAGCGTCTTCCCGTCGTTCGTCATCTGCATCGTGTCCGGCTGGACTCCGATGAAGACGTCGCCGATCAACACGGGTATCTCACCGGAGACGTCGAGGACCTTAGCCCGGTTGTCGTTGCGGACGGTGACATATGCCGTGCGCCCGTTCGGGGTCACGAGAACCTCACTCGGTCGATTTCCGATCGGAAACTCCCAAATCAACCTGCCCGATCTGGCATCGAGCTTCGAGACCGAGTTCGCAACCTCATTCGTCGCGTAAAGGTCCTTGCCGTCCCTTGTGATCCAGACGGCATGCGTCTTGGCCCCCTTAGTGTTGCTGGCGGGCCAGTCGTGAATCCGCACGTCGAGCGTCGTGTCGACGACGCCGACGGTGTTGGTGTTGTACTGGCCGACGTAGATGAGCTTTCCGTTGGGACTCGCCATCATGTGGTGCGGAAACGCTCCCATTGGGATCCGCTTGACGATCGAGAAGCTGTCCTTCGACAGGACGCTCAATTGGTTGCTCCGCTCGTCAGCGGTATAGACCTTGGCCGTGCCGTGTGGAGCGGTCACGCCGATCGGCCGTCTGCCGATCGGAACCACGCCGAGCACTTCGCCGCTGCGAGCGTCGAAGCCGGCGAGTGTGTTTGTGCCGAGATCGAAGCGTTCGACTGCCCAGACCGTCCCGCCCGCGCTTGGAGTCCGATCCGGTCCCGCAGCCGCGGCACCACTCGTGCAGACGACTGCTGCCGTCAACAGGGCAATGACCATGAGCTTCTGCATTGCTGCCCTCCCCCTGGTCTTATTAGTCGCAAACGACACTAGTACTGCACGCCAGCGATGTCGAGCCGTGTCGGGAAGGGCTAGCCGCGCCTGCGGTTGGTGACTGCGGCGTCGCTTGCGATGCCGCTTTGGAGGTCATGGCGGCTTTGCCGGCGTGACCGTCCATCGGCCCCATCATCAACCGCGCCAGCGGTTGGTGATGGGTGTCCTGCGATCTCGGCCGAACGCTTTCGGCCGCAGCTTCACGCCCGGCGGGGCCTGCCTTCGCTTGTACTCCGCGCGATCGACCATTGCGACTGCGCGCTCGACGACGTCGCGGTCGAAGCCGTCTCCGGACAGCTCCTCCAGGGTGCGGTCGTGCTCGACGTATTGCTCGAGCACCTCGTCGAGCTTCGGATACGGCGGCAGGGAGTCCTCGTCGAGCTGGTCGTCGCGCAGCTCGGCGCTGGGTGCGCGGTCGATGATCGACTGTGGAATGAGCTCGCGCCCCGCCCGCTCGTTGAGATAGATCGCGAGCCGGAACACGTCGGTCTTGTAGACGTCCTTCAGGAGGGCGAAGCCGCCGGCCATGTCCCCGTAGAGCGTCGCGTACCCGACCGAGAGCTCCGACTTGTTGCCGGTCGCGACGAGCATCCAGCCGAACTTGTTCGACAGCGCCATCAGCAAGACGCCGCGTGCTCGCGCCTGGATATTCTCCTCGGCCAGACCAGGCTCTGTGCCCACGAACGTCTGCTCCAGCGCCTCGTCGAAAGCGTCGACGGTCTTGCCGATCGGGATCTCCGTGAACGGACAGCTGAGGCTCTCGGCAAGCCGGCGTGCGTCGCCGCGCGTTCCTTCCGACGAGTAGCGCGACGGCATCGAGACGCAGTGCACGTGCTCGGGCCCGAGCGCCTCGGCGGCGAGCGCCGCGGTCACAGCGGAGTCGATTCCTCCCGAAACGCCCACCACCACTTCCTCGAACCCGTTCTTGTCCACGTAGTCGCGCAGCCCGAGCTCGAGCGCCCGACGCATCTGTTCGATTTCGTGGACGAACGGGACGACCTCGCCGACGGCCCTCTTCCCGTTGCCGGAGGGCCCTGGCGAGCCGACGTGGATGATCTCGACGGGTGGAAGCTGCCCGCGCTCGCGCGCGAGTGCACGCCGTCGCACGTCGCTCAGGCGGCGGCCGATCACCTCCTGCGGCTCGATGTCGACGACGAGAAGCGCTTCCGCGAATCCGGGTGCGCGTGCCAGCACGGTCCCCTCGTCGTCGAGCACGCACGAATGGCCGTCGAAGATCAGCTCGTCCTGGCCGCCCACCGTGTTGCAGAACGCGACGAAACAGGAGTTGTCTCGCGCGCGCGTGACGAACATCTCCTCGCGCTCGTCGGGGCGGCCGACGTAGAAGGGCGATGCAGAGATGTTGACGAGCAGCTCCGCGCCGGCGAGCGCGAGGTCCGTCGCGGGTGGGCCCGGCTGCCACATGTCTTCGCAGACAGTGGGCCCGACGAGCGTCTTGCCGTGCTCGAGCAGAACCAGGTCGCGACCCGGTGCGAAGTAGCGGTCCTCGTCGAAGACGCCGTAGTTCGGCAGGAAGCGCTTGCGGTACACAGCCTTGATCTCACCGGCCGAGCAGACGTAGCAGGCGTTGTAGAGATCGCGATCGAAGTGAGGTGCCCCGACCAGAACGGTCGCGCCTCGCGCCTCGCGGGCGATCTTCTCCACCGACTCCTCCGCTGCACGGATGAAGCCGGGGCGGAGCAGTAGGTCCTCGGGCGGATAGCCGGTCACCGCCAGTTCCGGGAAGACGACGAGATCGGCCGAGTTGCCCTTCGCCTCTGCAAGCCGCTCGAGGATCAGCGTGCGGTTTCCCTCGAGGTCGCCGACGACCGGGTTGATCTGGGCCAATGCGAGGCGCACGAGCTCAGTCTAGCTGTTTGCGCCTCTCAGTCGAAAACTAACAGGCGTCAGTTTCGCTGACCGAACTGCATCACCCACAGCGCGACGCCGTCGCGGCCGAACATGCGACCCCGTTCGAATGCGATCCCGAGATCTCGCCAGCGCCGTGCCATCAGGTTCTGTCGATGTGGCGGCGAGTTCAGCCAGAGCTGGAGCGTGTGCAGAGGCGAGCCGAGCTCTCCCTGTCCCCACGCGAGGTTCTCGCCGAAGGCGCGGGCCGGCAGGTAGCCGGCCTTCTTGAAGGTGCGAGAGAACGCCATGCCGCAGGGTGTGTGCGAGAAGCCACACCGTCGCACTGCGTCGGCCTTCATCAGCGATGAGCGGTTGAGCGGGACGTTGCCCCTGACGAAGCCGAGGCCGTAGTCGCGACGTACGACGTTGATGCCGCAATACATCGCTTCGAGGCGCGAGTGCTCGTCGCCGGCCGCGGTCGTTGCGCCGCCGCACGACGAGGCGACGGCCGCCAGGGCTGCGGCATCGGAGGCATGTGGCATAGCTCCCGACGGCGCGGCCAAGCCGAATGCGAACGCGGTGAGGGTGACGGCAACCACCATGCGCGGACGTCGAACTGATACCCGTTCGGGGGTGATCCTGCGCCTTCCTCCCCAAAAATTTACATCTAGGTTCGTTTTTCGTATGCGTATGCGTCGAGAAGCGGAAAATCAGGCTCGGGCCACTGCCTCGGCGATCTCGTCCAGGGCTTCCGGGTTCTCCAGGGACGACAGATCGCCCGGTTCCTTGCCCAGGACACGGGCTCGGACCGCCCGCCGGACGATCTTCGCGCTGCGGGTCTTCGGGAGCGCCGAGACGAAGACGATGCGCTCCGGCTTGAACGCCTTCCCGAGCTCGTCGGTGACCGCGGTCGAGATCTCGAGCGCGCGCGCCGGCGTGGCCTCGTTCCCCGGTTTGAGCACGCAGAAGATCCACGCGACCTCGCCTTTCACCTCATGCGGAACACCGATCGCGGCAGCCTCTGTGACCGCGCTGTGCGCGACGGCTGCAGACTCGAGCTCCGCAGGTCCGATTCGCTTGCCGGCGATGTTGAGCGTGTCGTCCGAACGGCCGTGCAGGAACCAGTAGCCGTCGTCGTCGATCGACGCCCAGTCGCCGTGCGTCCACACCCCCGGAAAGCGTCGCCAGTACGCCTCGAGGTAGCGCTCCTCGTCGCCCCACACGCCACGCGTCATCCCGGGCCAGGGCCGTTTGCAGACGAGCTCGCCGACCTGGCCGCGCAACGGGGTCCCGTCCGGGCCGAACACATCCATGTCCTGACCAAGCGCAGGGAAGCCGAGCGCGACCGGCTTGACGGGCTCTGTCAAGCACGTCGCGAGGAAGCACGCCCCGACCTCGGTGCCGCCGGAGCAGTTGACGATCGGCGTCTTGCCGCCGCCGACGTGCTCGAAGAGCCAGTGATACGGATCGCGGTTCCATGGTTCGCCCGTCGTGCAGATCGCCTTCAGGCTCGACATGTCCGTCTGCGGGTCGCCTTTGGGGATCAGCGCCCGAATCAGTGTCGGGGAGACGCCGAGCATCGTCACGCGCTCTGACTCGATCAGCTTCCAGATCCGTTCAGCCGGAAAGTCGGGCGCGCCTTCCGCGTACACGATCGTCGCTCCGGCGGCGCCGCCGCCGACCACCGTCCACGGACCCATGATCCAGCCCATGTCCGTGGCGAAGTGGATGCGGTCGCCGGGCTTGACGTTCGTCTGGTACGCGACCTCGCGCGCGATCGAGACGAGGAAACCTCCGTGGACGTGCAGCGCACCTTTCGGCTTCCCGGTCGTGCCGGAGGTGTACGCGAGCAGGTAAGGATGTTCCGAATCGACCTGTCTCGGCGCCAGATCCCCGGACGTGTTCTCGACGAGCTCGTCCCAGAAGCGGTCACGTCCGAGGGTCATCGGCACGTCGTCGAGCGCGAGGCGCTGCCAGACGACCGTATGCGTGACCGTCGGCGCCGAGCGGAGCGCCTCGTCGGCGATCGCCTTCATCGGCACCATCTGCCCGCGACGAAGCGAGCCGTCGGCGGTGATCACCGCCTTGGCTTTCGCATCCGCGAGCCGAGCGGCGATTGCCGGCGGCGCAAAGCCGGAGAAGATCGGGACCTGAACGGCGCCAAGATGCGCGCAGGCGTGTGACGCTATCGCCACCTGGGGCGACATCGGCAGGAAGATCCCAACTGCGTCGCCCTCGCCGATGCCGATCGACGCAAGGCCTTCCGCAAGCCGGAAGACCTCCTCCGAAAGCTCGCGCCAGGTCCGCGCAAGCCGACTTCCGTCCTCGCCCTGCCAGACCGCGGCCTCCTGCTCGGCGAGCTCGCCGGCCGCCCACCTGTGGACGCAGTTCCACGCGAGATTCAGCTTGCCGCCCGTGAACCAGGTCGCCCATTCGTTGCCGCGAGAGGTGTCCACGACCTGTTCCCACGGCTCGGAGAACTCGAGCCCGAGATCGCCGATCACCGCGGGCCAGAAGCGCTCCGGTTCCTCGATCGAGATGCGGTGTAGGTCCCTGTAGTGCTCCACGCCGAGTCGGCGCGCGAGCCTGGTCATGTTCGCGCTCTCGACGTCCTCGGGGCTTGGGCTCCAGATGAATTCGGACACGCGCGAAGCGTACGGGTAGTCGTGCGACGTAGGGCGGGTGGCCTGCTCTAACCTCTCGGGATGCGCGCTCGACTGTTCACGCCCGAGAACCGCAAGTGGTGGACGCTCGTTGCGGTCGCGATCGGCCTGTTCATGATCATGCTCGACAACACGGTCGTGAACGTCGCTCTGCCGTCCATCCAGCGGGACCTCGGCATCGGCATCTCCGAGCTCGAGTGGGTCGTGAACGCCTATGCCCTCACGTTCGGGGTTCTGCTTCTGACGGGAGGGAAGCTCGCCGACCTGATCGGCCGCCGGGCGATCTTCATCGCAGGCCTCGTCATCTTCACGGGGGCGTCACTGTGGTGCGGCCTCGCCGGCGGGGCCGGTTCGCTCATTGCCGCACGCACGGTGCAGGGTATTGGCGCTGCGTTGATGAATCCCGCGACGCTGTCGATCATCACCGCGACCTTCCCGCCGCGCCAGCGCGGGACCGCGATCGGCATCTGGGCCGGCGTCTCCGCGCTCGCGCTCGCGATCGGCCCGATCGTGGGTGGCCTGCTGACGGAGAAGGTCAACTGGAGCTGGATCTTCTTCATCAACATTCCCGTCGGCGTGCTCGGCGTGCTCGCCGCGCGGGTCTTCATCGACGAGACGAAGGACACGTCGAAGGAGCAGAGACTCGACTTACCCGGCCTGATCACCTCGGGGGCCGGTCTCTTCGCCCTCACCTACGGGCTGATCGAGACGAACGATCACGCGTGGACGTCGACGCGTGTCATGACGCTGTTCGGAATCGCAGTGCTGGCGCTGGCCGCCTTCGTGCTGCTCGAGCTGCGTCAGCGCCTGCCGATGCTCGACCTCTCGTTGTTCCGGAACCCGACGTTCGCAGGCGCCAACGCCGCGATGCTGCTCGTCGGCCTCGCGATGTTCGGGATCTTCTTCTACAACTCGCTCCTACTGCAGGGCGTGCTCCGCTACAGCGCGATTGAGACCGGCGCGACGTTCCTGCCCATGACCGTCCTAATCATCCTCGTCGCTCCGATCGCAGGGCGCTTCTCCGACCGCATCGGCGCGCGTTGGTTGATGGGCGCGGGCATGACCCTGCTCGCGGTCTCGCTGCTTCTCTTCGGAACGCTCGACGCCACCTCGTCCTTCTGGAACATCCTTCCCGGCCTCCTTGTGGGCGGGGTCGGCATGGCGGTCACGATGGCGCCGACGACTGCTGCGGCGATGGGCTCCGTTCCCGTGGCGAAGGCGGGTGTCGGCTCCGCGGTCATCAATAGCATGCGTCAGGTCGGCGGCTCGCTCGGTATCGCGATCATGGGCGCCCTCGTGGCCACGCGTGTCACCGTCCCGCCGACGAATCCACTGTGGCCAAGCGAGTTCGTGGACGGCTACCACCGGGCAGTTCACCTCGGCGCCGCACTCGTCCTCGTCGGCGCGATCATCTCCGTGCTGACCGTTCGCCAGCTGCCCCGCCGCGAGGGCGCCGCGGAATCCGTCGTCGGCGCCCTGGCCAACGAGCCCTGAAAAAAGGAAGACCCCCGGCTGCGGCTCCGGGGGTCTATTCCTGTTAGGCGACTCCGCCCTGTGTGGCGGTCTCCCCCAGGACTTGGCTCTGCGGCCCAGCCACGCCCCTTTCGGATCCCACCTGGTGAAGCGCCTCCTGCAGCCGACCCTGGCGTCTGGCTCGGATGCAAGATGGGCTCACTCTAGGAGCCTTCCCAGGGCATGTCAAGTAGCTCGGTCAAGTGATTTGCATTAGGCTTACTTGACCGGTTTACCGCCCAAGCATGACCTTTCTGGGGGATGCTGAAAAGGACAGGTTGAAGTTGTGTGAAGTATGTCGTCTACTACTAGCTGCAGGTGACTGACTCGACCGCCATCCGTCAGCAACAGCGGGCCTCCGCCGCTCAAGCCGGCCTGAGACTCGGCGAGCGCCTGCGCCAGCTCCGCGCTGCCGCCGGGATGACCCAGACGGATCTGGCGGGCGACCGCTTCTCCAAGGAGTACGTGAGCCAGATCGAGCGCGGCAAGACCCGCCCCACGCGCGAGACGATCGACTGGCTCGCGCAGCGGCTCGGCGTGGACCCGGGCTTTCTGGCCAACGGTGTCTCGGCCGATGAGCGCGGACGTGCCGACGCAGCTCTCGCGCGGGCGGAGGCACTGCTCGAGGCGCGTCGGAACCAAGAGGCCCTCGAGGAGTTCGAGAGCGTCCGCTCCGCCGTTCTCGCCACGGGCATGCCGGAGCTCGAGTCGCGCGCGCTCTCCGGTGAAGCGACGGCGCGAATGCGTGCTGGCGAGGTACGCGAGGCGATTGCACTGCTCGAGCGTGCACGGGCTCTCAGCGAGGGCCCGTCCTTCTCCGACGTCGAGCGCGCGAACGTGCTCTTCCTTCTCGGCGTCGCGCGCTACAAGCTCAACAGCATCCAGACGTCGATCGGGCTATTCGACGAGGCGCTCAAGGTGGCCGAGCGCTCGGAGATTCCCTCCGATCAGTTGCGCTCCAACATTCTCTCGTGGCGCTCGCGCTGTTATCGCCGGCGCCGCGACCTCGAGGCCGCGCGCGAGGACGTCGAACGCGCGCTCGAGTTGGCCGAGGGCCTGAACGACAAGCGCACGGCCGCTGACATTTACTTCCAAGCGTCGATCATCGCCGACCGCGAGGGCCACTGGGTCCTTGCGCGTTCCTACGCCGAGCGCGCGAAGGCCGCGTACGAGGAGTTGTCGGACCGTGGGAATCTCGGCCGGCTGCTGAACAACCTCGGCGGCATCAACTTCCTCCTCGGCCATCCCGAGGAGGCCGTCGACTTCCTCAAGGACGCAGTAGGCATCGCGCTCGAAGTCGGAAACGACGCCGAGGCCGCACACGCGATCAATGGCATTGCCCAGGTCCACCTGCGCACCGGCGACGTGAAACGGGCCGAGGAGCAGGCGCGGTACGCGCTCGAGTTGCTCGGCGACCGCGTCGACGAGACCGCTGAGATCGGCAACGCCCACATCGTCCTGGGCCGGGCGTTGCTCGAGCAGGGCCGGCTCGACGAGGCCGATGAGGCGCTCCGGGCCGGCGAGCGTGCGTACGACCAGCTCTCGTCCGGAAGTCATCGCGCATCGGCTTGGGTCGCCCAGGGTGATCTTGCCGCGCGGCGCGGCGACGATCGGGCGGCTGCCCGGCTCTATCGCCAGGCCGCCGACGCCCTGCAAGACGTCCGCTTCTAAGCCAGTTCTCGAGAGGAGGTGACCACCGTGTCCAAAGCTCGCCTGATCTATTTTGCGGTCTTCGCGATCATCATCGTGACCGCTCTGCTTCCGGCGCTGAGTCTGTGGCCTGCCGGGCCGCACGACGGTGCGGAGTAGAGTGAACGTGTGCGCGCTTTGCTCGTCGCCTTTGCGCTGATGGCGTTGGCGGCAGGCTGTGGCTCTACGACGAGCCGTTCGGAGCGAGGCGCGCCCAGCGCCGGGTCGCTGGAGGCCCTCTGGAAGGAGTCGAAGCAGAGTGTCGCCTTGATCCCGGGCACCAACGACTACTCGCCCGGCGACCTGCGGATCTCCTTTCTCGTGGTCGACAACCGCGGCCGTGTGATCGCACCCCCACGCGCGCGGTTCTGGATCGCGCGCTCGCTCGGCTCCAAGCCGTTCCAGGAGACCGTTGCCCGGCTCGAGCACGTCGGCGTTGCCGGCGTCTCGAACGCCGCCGACGCCCCGGCTCTCTACGTGGCGCACGTGCACGTCAGTGCTCCGGAGACTTACTACGTGCTCGCCCGGCCCGTCGGGCACGTTTCGATCGGCGCGGTCCGCGAAGTGCTCGTGAAGAAGCGCGCCGCTTCACCGGCCGTTGGGTCGCATGCCCATCCGTCCGCGACCCCGACGCTCGCAAGCGTGCACGGCCGGGCCGCCAAGCTCACGACCCGCGTTCCGCCGGACCGAGGTCTCCTGCGTTATTCCGTCGCCGAGTCGTTGCGGGCCCACGTTCCCTTCGTCGTCACCTTCGCGACGCCGCGTTACTGCTCGAGCCGAACGTGCGGCCCGGTCGTCGACGTGGTCGACCACGTCCGCCGTCGCCTAAAGCGCACGCCGGTTCGCTTCATCCACGTCGAGATCTACAAGGACAACGATCCGCGGAAAGGTGAGAACCGCTGGGTGCGAGAGTGGGAGCTTCCCTCGGAGCCCTGGACCTTCCTGATCGGCGCCGACGGGAGGATCAAGGCGAAGTACGAGGGACCGATCTCGTCTCGCGAGCTCGAATCGGCCGTCCGGCGCCTTTTGCAGTAGGGCCCGCGGACCTCGACGCTAGTTCGAACGGCCGATGCGCGTGACCGAAGAACGTGCAAGGCTTGGCAGACGACTGTGGCTCCTGGAGACCGAGATCCCGGGCTCGTCAGCGTTCGCGAGGTTGCGGATCAGTTCGGCGTGCACCCTGAGACGATCCGGCGGTTGATCCACGACGGGAGACTGGATGCGGTGCGCGTCGGCCGTGTGCTCCGCGTTCACCGAGAAGCGGTCGACCGCTTCCTCGCGCGGCAACGCGTGAAACCGTCGCGTTTCCAAGCCTAGACGGCGGGAGCGCTAGACGCCCGCGCCGAACACGGAGCCTGCGACGTCGACGCGCTCGATCACGACATGCGGGAGCCGTGCGAACGGACTGAGGTGCAGCAGCGCACGGACGACCTCGGCGCAGTCCTCCGGGCGGATCATCTGGTCCGGCGGGACCGGGGCCCACGAAGTCATCGGCGTGTCCACGAAGCCGGGGCTCAGCGCGGTCGCGCGCACACCGTGCTGCTCCTCGCCTCTGTTGAGGGCGCTCGTGAAGTTGATCACGGCCGCCTTGGCCGCGCCGTAGACAGGCAGTTGCGGGGAAGGGGCCGTCCCTGCGATCGAGGCGAGGTTCACGATCAGTCCGTGGCTTTCGCGCAACATCGGTAGCGCCGCGGCAGTCACCAGGAGCGTTCCGCGCAGGTTGACGTTCAACTGCAAGTCGATGTGCTTCGTCTCGAGCTCGTCGATTGGCCCGCCGATCCCGACACCGGCGGAGTTCACGAGCACGTCGAGCCTGCCGTGCTGCGCGCGATGCTCCTCGACCATGCGGTGGCAGTCGTCCGCGTTCGCAACGTCGGCGGTGACGGCATGCGCGCCGAGTATCTCGGCTGCAGCCTCGACCTTCGTCCGGGTCCTGGAGGCGAGCGTCAGGGCGAAGCCGTTCTCGCGCAGCATGCTCGCGATGGCGAAGCCGATACCTGAAGAGCCTCCTGTGACGAGCGCCGCCCTGTCCACCAACCCATCTTTTCAAGCCGGAAGGTCCGACGACGAGTGTGCAGAACTGGGCGCGGGGGAACCGAAAGGCTCCTCCTCTCCCCTGAAGCCGCGGGGGAACCGCATGGTTCCTCCGCGGCCTTTCCCTCTCTACAGGCGGGAATAGAACCGGTCACCAGGTCGTAACAAGGTGAACCGGCTGCAGTCTGTAGACGAAAGGCTCACAGATCCCTACATTTTGCGGTTCAACCCTCGGGAGGGCTTCTTTGGACATCGAAACAGGCCGCGTCAAGCTGACAGACCTCGCTTCGTGCGGAGGGTGCGCCGCGAAGTATTCGGCGGCCCGTCTCGAGCAGCTGCTTGCAGGCTTCGTGCCTGCGGAAGCGGAGGATCTGCTGGTTGGGCTGGCACCCGCCGACGACGCTGCGGTGTACAGGTTGGACGACGAACGTGCACTCATCTTCACCCTCGACTTCTTCCCGCCGGTTGTGGACGACCCCGGTGACTACGGCGCGATTGCGGCGACGAATGCGCTCAACGACGTCTTCGCAATGGGCGGCACTCCGTTGCTTGCGCTCTCCATCGCTGCGTTCCCCGAGGAGCTGCCGATGGAGATGCTCGCGGAGATCTTCGCCGCCGCGGACGCGCAGGTGCGTGCCGCAGGCGGACTGCTGGCAGGCGGTCACACGATTCGCGACGCAGAGCCCAAGTACGGGCTCGCCGTCATCGGCACGGTTCGTCCCGACGGGATCTGGCCGAAGAACGGCGCGAAACCGGGCGACGCGCTCTTCCTGACGAAGCCGCTCGGGACCGGTTTGATCATGACCGGCTACAAGAAGGGCCAGGCCGGCGACATGCAGCTCGAGCGGGCCATCCGCTGGATGCGGACGTTGAACAAGGACGCTGCCGAGGTCCTGCGCCCTCTCGAGCCCAACGCCGTCACCGACGTCACGGGTTTCGGTCTGTTTGGGCATGCCCACGAGGTCGCGGACCGCAGCGGCGTCTGCATCCGGCTCGAGTCGGAGCGGTTCCCGGCCATCGACGGAGCTCTCGACGTCGCCCGCAAAGGCGTCCGAACGAGCGGCGATCCTCGCAACCGTGACTTTGCCGCGGCGCACGTGAGGACGAACGGTCTCTCGGACACGCTTGCCGCGCTCGGCTACGACCCGCAGACTGCGGGCGGCCTGCTCGTCTCCCTCCCGGCGGAGCAAGGCGCAGCGCTCGAGGCGGAGTTCGCGGGACGTCGGCTCTTCGTTCGCAGGATCGGCCGCGTGGAGGAGGGCGCCGGCGTTTTCGTCGAGTGAGCGCCGGAATGATCCACGGGCGGTTCCAGCCCTTTCACAACGGACATCTCGAATACCTGCGCGGAGCGGCCGCCCAGTCCGGCGAACTGTTCATCGGGATCACGAATCCCGATCCAAAGCGCATCAAGGAGGAGCCGAGCGATCCGCTCCGCCACCTGCCTGAATCGAATCCGTTCACCTACGTCGAGCGGCTGCTGATGATCGAGGCTGTCGCCGAGGACGAAGGCATTCGCGCGCACGTGATTCCCTTCCCGGTGAACGAGCCCGAGCTGTGGTCCGCATATGTGCCGGCAGACGTGACGCAATACGTGCGGCTGTTCTCGGAGTGGGGCGGCACGAAGCTCGAGCGGATGCGTGACGCCGGCTACCGGGTCGTCGTGCTCGACGAAGGGGTCGACAAACAGATCTCCGGGAGCGACGTGCGGGCGGCGCTGCGCTCCGGCGCGGAATGGGAGCGGCTCGTCCCGCCTGGCGTCGCCCGCGTGATCCGGTCGCTGGAGCGCGTCCCGGCCTGAATGCATCCGATCGTCGTCTTCCTGCTGGACGGGCTTGCCGACCGCGCTCACGAGTCGCTCGGCGGGCGCAGCGGGCTCGAGGCGGCGACGACCCCGAATCTCGACCATCTCTGCTCCGCAGGTTCCTGTGGCGTCCTGTACGCGATCGGCCCAGGGCGCGCGCCTTCCAGCGAGGTCGCACACTGGTCGATGTTCGGTTACCGGCCCGAGGAGTTTCCCGGCCGCGCCGTCTTCGAGGCGCTCGGCCGCGGACAGAAGGTGAACCCGGACCACGTCTTCGCATACGCGGCGCTCCGGCCGGCCGAGCACCGCGAAGATGGCTGGTGGCTCACCGGGCGACCCGATCCCGACCGGGACGCGGAGGAAGCGGAGCGACTGGTCGAGACGTGCGATGGCATCACGATCGACGGTCTCACTTTCTCGCTCGGCCACGTGTGGCGTGGCGAAGCTGTTCTGCGCGTTGGGGGTGGGGCGGACGAGCGCGTGACCGACAGCGACGCGTTCTTCCGTGACCGCCATCCCGTGTTGCGTCCGCAGGCGCTCGTTCCCGAAGCGGAGCGAACTGCCCGGGCGGCGGAGGAGTGGAGCCGTGAGGTGATGCGACGGCTCGAAAGGGAGCGCTTCAACGTGATCACGCTGAAGTGGTGGGGCAGGCCGCGTGACGTCCCGACGTTCGAGCAGCGGCACGGACTGCGCGGGACGTTCATCGCGAGCTCCGCGTTCCTGCGTGGGCTCGCGGTCGCCGTCGGCCTCGATGCGCGCGAGGAGGTCGAGACAGGGGATGCGGCAGCCGATCTGCTGGGGAGGGTCGCGCTCGCGCGGGAGCGGCTCGATGCAGGCGACACGTTCGTGTTCTGTCACGTCAAGAGCGCGGATGCCGCGGGGCACACGAAGGATCCGCGACGGAAGCAGGCGATGATCGAGACGCTCGACACGGCGCTCGGCGATCTGCCGACTGACCGCGCCATCGTGTGCCTGACCGGCGATCACGCCACGCCGGCGTCCCCGGACGTGATCCACTCCGGCGATCCCGTTCCCTTCGTCGTCAACGGGCCGGGAGTGCGTGCGGACCGGGTCGGCGAGTTCGGCGAGTCGACGTGCGCCGAGGGAATCCTCGGCCACCTGCGCGGGCCGGACATGATGCCCGTGTTGCTGAACGCCGCCGACCGCCCGCTGTTCCTCGGCTCGCATCCAACTCCGTTCGACGGTGCGGACGGCTACCCGGCGATTCTCGATCCCCTCTGAATAGACTCGAAGCCGTGCACGCCCAGCCCACGGCGCTCGCTCGGCTTCGGGCGCTCGCTCTGAGTCCCGCGCAGATCTATCCCCTGATGCTCGCGCAGCTCGGGGCGCTGTGGCTCATCGTCGGCACCGGGGCGGCGGTGCGACTCACCGACTCCGGGCTCGGTTGCCGGCACTGGCCGGGCTGCGAAGCGGGGCATCCGCTGCCGGCCAAGAACGCGCACGCGTTCGTCGAGTTCGGCAACCGGCTGGTCGGCGGCGTCACGATTGCAGTGACCCTGCTCGCGTGGCTCGCCGTACGGCGGGTGCCGGGACTACCGCGCTTCGTTCGGCGTGTCGCGCTTGCGGTCTTCCTCGGGACGCTGGCACAGGCGCCGATCGGCCTACTCGCGATCGCGACCGACCTTCGCTGGCCGATCGTCATGGTGCACCTGCTCCTGTCGATCGCCCTGCTTGCAGGTGCGACCGTCCTCGTGCTCGAAATCCGCGGGGCGGCCGTCGGCCGAACCGACCCGCTCGTTCCACTGGAGTTGCGACGGCTCGGGCTCGCATTCGTCTGCGCCGGCTTCGTGCTCATCGTGAGCGGATCGCTTGCGACCGCCTCCGGGCCGCATTCCGGCGGCGGGGCCGCGGACAAGATCGACCGGCTGGGACGGCTGGCACCCTTCGTCTACGCCCACGCGACCATCGTCGGGATCTTCCTGCTGACCTTCATCTTCAGCCTCGGCTACCTCGCTGCGCGCCGCGATCGCTCGCCTCGCCTCTTCAAGCTCGGTGCTGCCGTTTTCGTTTTGCTGCTCGTGCAGATGGGGCTGGGAGAGCTGCAGTGGCGGACGCATCTCCCCTGGGGGCTCGTACTGGCACACGTCTTCCTGGCGGCGACCGTCTGGGTCGGCGCGGTTGCCCTGGCGACGCTGTTCTTCCGGCCGAACGTAGACTTCGCCGATCGCTGAAGAACTCCGCATCGTCGACCGGCCCAGCCTCCGGCAGCCGGTCTTGATCGCTGCTTTTCGCGGCTGGAACGACGGCGGCCAGGGCGCCTCCCTCGCGGGCGGCTACCTCGCCAAGATCTGGGAGGCGGACCGGTTCGCCGACATCGAGCCGGAGAACTTCTTCGACTTCCAGGCGACCCGCCCGCACGTCTCGCTCGTCGATGGTCAGACGCGGCACATCGACTGGCCCGAGAACGCCTTCTACCACGCGCCGATCCCGGATCTCGATCGTGACGCCGTTCTGCTACTCGGGATCGAGCCGAACCTGCGCTGGCAGACCTTCACCGGGATGATCGTCGACCTTGCACGGGAACTCGGCGTCGAGCTGCTGATCACGCTCGGGTCGTTGCTCGCGGACGTGCCGCACACGCGACCGTCACCGGTGACCGGAGGAGCGACCGATCCGGAGCTCGTCGAGCGTCTAGGTCTGCAGCGCTCACGCTACGAAGGACCGACAGGCATCGTGGGTGTGCTCCACGACGCGTGCAACCACGCAAGCATCCCCTCGGTCAGCCTTTGGGCCGCCGTCCCCCACTACGTCTCGCTCGCGCCGAGCCCCCGTGCTGCACTGGCGCTCTGTCAGCGTCTCGGCGACATTCTCGGAACGCAGATCGACACGGCCGAGCTTCAGGAGGCCTCGGAGCGCTACAGCGAGCAGGTGACCGAGGCAGTCGCGTCCGACGAAGAGACTCAGGCCTACGTCGAAGAGCTCGAGCAGCGCGCGGAACTCCTGGAGGACGAGGAGGACTTGCCCTCGGGCGAGTCACTCGCGGCCGAGCTCACCCGTTTCCTCCGCGAACGCGAGCGCGGCAACGGCGGGCCCGAGCGCGGCCCTTCGGAACAGCCTTAACCGAAAGTAAAGGCGTAGGCCGAGAGGCCCGGAGTAAAGCTGAGGTCGAGCACGCCGTCTGCGGCGGACTTCTGCGTGACGAGCGTGTAGAGCCGGGCACCGTCGACCCGAACCGTCGGCCGCGTCTCCCGGTTGACCTTGACCGCGACGAAGCCGCGGCCGGTGAGCACGAGGTGCACCGATCGTGCCTGGAAATGGAGGCGGAGACCCGCACTGTCGCCCGCGACGATCCGCTCGCCCTCGACCTTCCACTTGCCCGCGTATGCGAACGAGTCTTGCGTCAGCGACGCCGGGAAGCGGTACGTGGCCAGGCGATCGGTTTGCAACGGCGAGCCCGCGTAGTTGCCGATGCGCAGGTAGCCGAGATACGACTCGGGAGTCCGAAGCTCGAGCGGTGTCCTGTCCGTGTCCCGCCCGGCCTGCGGCAGCCGGCCGGTCTTGCCGGCCGCGAGCAGGAGACGGATGTTCCGCTCGGTCTGCGCGTAGTCCCCCTCGCCGAAGTGCACGTCACGCACGCGTCCTGCCTGGTCGACCAGATAGTCCGCCGGCCAGTAGTTGTTCGAGTACGCCTTCCAGGTCCCGTAGCTGTTGTCGAGAGCGACCGGGTAGCGGACGCCGAGGCGTTTGACGGCTGCACGGACATTGCCGAGATCGTGTTCGAATGCAAACTCCGGCGTGTGCACGCCGAGGATGACAAGGCCCTTGGAGCGGTAGCGCGCGTCCCACGCTTTCAGGTACGGGAGCGTGCGCAGGCAGTTGATGCACGAGTACGTCCAGAAGTCGACGAGTACCACCTTGCCGCGGAGTTTGGGGAGGCTGAGGGGGCGTGAGTTGATCCACGCCGAGATGTCGTGGACGTCGGGCGCCGCGCCGTAGTCCTTCAGCGGCACCTTGCCGAGCTGCGAAGCGGGCTGTTGGCCGTGCCCGACAGAGGCCGGACTGGCCTTTCCGGCGAGACGGTCCAGTCGGTTCTTCGCGGCCGACGTGCCCTCGATCGCGTCCTGCACCCGCTGCGCATAACCTGGGACTTTCGTCTGGAGGCTCTCCGCCCAGCCCTGGTAGATCACGACCGCGGCCGCAGCCATGAGCACGCCACCGGCGATGCGAACACCCTGGGCGTGCTGCCGGAAGCGCAGGGCAAGGCCGCGGCTGCCGCGCGCGATCGCGAGCAACGGCAGCGCAGCGCCGGCAGCGTACGCAATCGCGATCGCGACGATCCAGCCGCCGACGCGATCGGTCGCGACGTTGGCGGTCAGCGATGCCAGCACGGGCCCGCCGCACGGGACGAACACGAGGCCGAGGCTCGCGCCGAGGAAGAACCCTCCGCCGAGGTCGCCGACGCGCCGCCGTGTGAACACGACGAACGGCCGCTCCACCAGCTCGCCCACCTTCGGGACGACGAGCGTCACCGCAAGCACGAGCAGGAGCGCCGCCCCGATCTGGATCTGGTGCTTCGCGCTGATCCCGAGGAGTCCCCACAGCCACGCGCCCGCGAGCAGAAACGCCGTGAAGGTCGTGACGAGACCGGCGGCGATCGCGTACGGCCGCCGCCTCGTCCCTCCTCCTGCGCCGCCGGCGAGCACGATCGGCAGCACGGGGAGGATGCAGGGCGTGAAGGCCGTGATGACGCCCGCCGCGAACGCGATCGGGACGAGGATGAGCATGCTGGTTAGTCCTGCTTACGCGGCGGGCGTTTCAGCGGATGTCGGCTCGGGCTTGGAGGTCGGCTTCTTCCTGGGTCGAGGCTTCGGCTTCTTCGCCTCCGCGGGCTCGACCTGCTGCTCCTGCCCCGCTGGTGCCTGTGCCTGCTGCTGCGCCTGCGGCTGATGCGCGCCGCTCTTCTTGCGCTTGCGCCGCTTACGTCTTCGAGAGCGTCCGGACGTCAGCTTCGGCTGCGGAAGATTCTCCGCCAGCGCGCCCGCGACCTCGTGGACCGTCCCTAGCCGCTCGCGCGCCGCGTCGATCAGTTGGGTTGCGCGCGGGGTGTATCCCTCGGCGGATGCGAGCAGCGCGGCACCGACCGGAACGGGCAACTCGAGCGCCGCGTTGACCAGTTTTGCCGCGTTCTCCTCGTGCCGGTGACCGCGGGAGTTCGCCAGTGCACCGAGCAGCCGCTTCGCCTCCGGGAACTCCGCACTCGCGCGTCGGTCCTGTAGCTTGCGCGAGGCGCGCGCGAGACGCCAGGTCCAGCGCGCCAGGATCTGCTCCGGCGCGTCCGCCTTTCCTTCTGCGATCGCGCGCAAGAGCACGCGGACACCGCCCATGCGGTCCTTCTCCCAGGTCGGCGCCTGAGTCACGAGCGTGACGAGATCGTCGAAGTCGGCGCGCTCGACCATCATCGACACACGGTCGGAGAGGGCGATGATGCGAAGGCGGCGGTTCGGGTTCTCGGCAGCGCACGTCGCGAGGAACTGCTCGAGGCACGCCTTCGACGCACCGCGTGCCGTTAGCTTCTCCACGAAAGCCGCGCGCTCGTCGAAGCGAATCTGGCGCCCGGCGATCGTCGCCCAGTAGCGTTGCTCGTCCTCGTCGAGATACTTCGGATCGACGCGCTGCCACTCTCGGGTGATCACGGCGAGACGGCGGCGCACGTCGGGCGTGACGGGGACGAGCCACGGCGCGGGAGTGAGCTTGCGGCGCGCGCGCCGCTGGACTCTGCGGCGCGGGGCGGGCGTGACGCGGGCGCCCTCACGATAGAAGTCGGCGTCGAGCAAAGAGTGAAGCGAGATCACACGCTCGTTGTGGGTCGCCGCCTTCGGGACGAAGTCGACCACGATCCCGGCCTCCTTGCGTGGATGCGTGCGCATGATCCGGCCGATCCGCTGCTGATAGACACGTCGCGACGCCGTCGGCGCGAGATGCATGCAGATCGTCGCGCGCGGAGAGTTCCAGCCTTCGGCGAGGAGCATCGCGTTGATGAGCACGTTGATCTCGCCGCGTTCGTAGGCGGCCAGGGTCTCGGCGAGCCGCACGGGCGGCGTGCGCCCGGAGACGGCCTCCGCCTTCAGGCCAACGGCGCGAAATTCCTTGGCGAGGTTGTATGCGTGATCGACGCCGGCGGCGTAGACGATGCCCGGCGTGTTGTCGAAGCGCTCACGGTACAGCGACGCGGCAGCCTGGTTCAGCGCCTGGTGGTCGAGTGTCTTCGCCAGGATCTCCTGGTCGAAGTCACCGCCGATGATCGGCACCTGGTTGATCGCGGCGACAGGCGGGACGCGCAGGTCGCGCAAAGGTGCGATCAGGCCGCGGCGGGCCGCATCTTGCAACGGCAGATCGTCGACCGACGCAGGGAATACGTCGGACACCTGCTTGGCGATCAGCTGTTCCGTCGCCGTCATGCCGATGTAGATCGGCTCCGGGAACGCGCGGATCGCTGCGCTCGTCTTCTCGCCGAGCGCGGTGTGCGCCTCGTCGCAGATGACGAGCTGGTAGGCCTCGCGGGAGATCGTCTCCTGGTGGCGCGCGAACCATGCGTAGGTCTGGATAGTCAGCGGGTTGCCGTTTCGGAGTGACTCCTTGCCCCGTTCGACGGCAGGCGTAAAGCGGTCGCCGTAACCCTCGTCGGTGAGATCGCGCTGGAACTGCGAGACGAGCAGGCGGCGGTGCGTGAGGATCAGAACGCCGAGGGTGCGGGCGGCTTCCACGAAGCCCGCCGCCGCGATCGTCTTGCCTGACGCCGTCGGGTGACGGAACCGGTAGCGGCGCACCGCGCCCGGGTCCGGGCCCGTGTACTGCTCGTCCTCCTCCACCTCTTCGTCGAGGACGTCCTCCACCGACTCCTCCGCCGGTTCGTCCTCGTCTTCCGCCTCGGCCTCGGCTTCGACCACCTCGGCGACGTCGTTACCGTTTCCGTTCGGCCCCGCCTCCCGCTCATGCGACGCGATCAGCTCGGTCAGCATGCCTGCGAGCGCGTCAATCTGATGGCGGCGCAGCTCGGTGCCCGACGCGAGGTGCGGCCTTTCTTCCGCGAGCACTCGCTCGAGACCGAGCATGAGGCCGTACTCGACCTTCCACCCCGAGGAGGGCGTGCGCTGCCCTCCCTCGATCTCGGCGAGGGCGTCGTCGAGTGCGCGCCGACGGGAAGTGCCCGGCGCCAGGACCTTGGCGGGATCTTCGCCCTCACGAATGAAGGGCTCGCCCGCCCAGGCTTCTGCTCGGAGGGCGTCGGCCATCAGGCCGTTCGGCGCCTCCGACGCTGTGGTCGGCTGCTCTGTGATCTCCTGCATGGACGCAGCGTCTAAAAGCGCTGCACTGTGTAAGAAAAGGCGACCCCGCGAATCCCCAAGGCGGGCGTCGTACCCCCAGTATATCGACCGGAGGGCGACTGGAGGGTTCCCTGATTAGGGTGACCCTGCAGGCGGGTGAAGACGGCCCATCGGGCGAAGCCCGACGAGCCTCTACGCCGCCGCCGCCAAGGCGGTCCTTGGACTACCAGCTAGGTGCCGAGACCCCCGAAGACGGCAAACGGGTTCTGGGGCTGCACCTCGTGGACCAGCTCGCCTCCGGGCTCGACCTCGCCGTGGACCCTCTGCGCGAGCTCGACGGCCTCCTCGCGGCTCCCGGCGCCCGCGATCACGTACGTGAACGTCCGGGAGACGTCGTAGCCCTCGGATCGCAGCTGCTCGGCCAGGTCATGGGCCTCCCGGAGGCTGTCTGCCTCGACCCGCACCTCCCAGGGCGCGTAGCCGCGCTGGAGGAGATCCTCCTCCACATCCGGACCCGCGGGCTCGTCGTTCCACCGTTCCTCGTCGTGGAGCCAGCGCTCGGTCAAGAACCGGGACGGCGTCAGTCCCTGGTCGTCCAACTCGCTCTCGACGATGCGCGCCGCCTGCTCGGCCTGCATGCCTGTGGCGGCGTAGACGAACACGGTGTCGCCGTCCTGGGAGACCGCAAGCCGATGCGCCCGCAGCTCGTCGGCGAGCTCGTCCGCGCTGCTCTCCCTCAGCCCGAGCCGTTCGAGGAGGTCCTGCGCCCCCTCCTCGTCAGGCAGCTCGATCCGGACGCGCCAGTCGTCGTGGGCCATTAGACCCGGGCTCCTGTCTGCATCTCGGCAAATGTATGCCCGAAGAGGCGGTCCGACACGCCGGTCTGATCGAGGTGCTTCGTGATCCCGCCGAGGAAGAACGGCCAACCGGCCCCGAGGAGGAGGCCGGTGTCGACGTCGGCAGCTTCGGTCACGACGCCTTCCTCGAGAAGAAGGTGAATCTCGTCGGCCACGGCTTCGAGGACGTCCTCGACGATCTGCTCCCTGGAGCGCGGCGCTTCTGCCAGCACGACCGGCTCGCCGCCGTCGGCCATCGCGGCCAGCGCGGGCGACAGCGGGAAGCGTTCCGGAAACGCGTCGTGCATCCGTTCGAGGACGTGGTTCGCGACGCGGGGGCCGACCATCTGCAGCAGGACGGACGGCGCCATCGGCATCCCCAGTGACATCACCGCCTCGTCCACCTCTTCGACCGGAGTCCCGTGCTCGACGGCGTCCATGATCACGCGCGTCATCCGCGTCAGCACGCGGTTGACGACGAACCCCGGCGCGTCGTTGACGAGGATCGGTCGCTTGCGCAGCTTTTCGCCGACGTCCCAGACAGTCGCGAGCGCCATGTCATCCGTCTCCACCGCGCGGACGACCTCGAGCAGCGGCATCAAGGCCACCGGGTTGAAGAAGTGCATGCCGGCAACGCGTTCGGGCCGGCGAAGGTCCGCAGCCATGTCGGTGACGGAGAGGGCCGAGGTGTTCGTCGCGAGCACGCAGTCGTCGTGCACGACCCGTTCCAGCTCGGCGAACACTTGCTTCTTCGTCTCGAGCTCCTCGAACACCGCCTCGAGCACGAGGTCGCACTCGGCGAAGCCCTCGTAGCCCGTGCTGCCCGAGACGAGCGACCAGAGGAAACGTCCCTTGCCTTCGTCGTAACGCCCCTTGGCGACCTGGCCGCCGATCTCCGCGCGGATGTCGCCGAGTGCCTCGTCGGCGATCTCCTGTTTCACGTCGCGGATGACGATCGGCACCTCCAGGCGGCGCAGGAAGAGTGTCGCAATCTGCCGCGCCATCAGGCCGGCGCCGACGATGCCGACTTTCTCCACCGTCTGAGGGGACACGGAGGGACGAGCCGGGTGCCTCTTCGAGCGCAGCTCGACGAGCTGGAAGGCATAAAGGGACGCTTGCGCCTGAGGGCCGGGCAGGAGCTCGCCGATCGCTTCCCGCTCGCGGCGGTAGCCCTCTTCGACTGTCCACTCCTGCGCGCCCGCAATCAGCTCGAGTGCCGCGTACGGCGCGGGCGCAGCTCCGTGCACGGTGTCGTCCACTGATGTGCGTGCCCGGCGAAAGACCGTCTCTGCGTCGGACCAATCCGGCTCGGACCGGTCGAGCGGCCGGCCGACGAGCTCGCGCGCGAATGCGAGCGACTCGTCGACGAACTCCGCCGGCTCGAGCAGCCGGTCGGCGATGCCGAGCTCAGAGGCCTGCCGGCCCGTCAGCATCCGGTTCTGCCGCAGGGGATTCGACACGATCACCTTGATCGCGGTCTCCGGCCCGACGAGTCGCGGCAGGAGCTGCGTCCCGCCCCACGCGGGGAACAGGCCGAGGAACACCTCCGGAAAGGCAAAGTGGCGCACCGCAGTGGAGATCGTCCGTGCGGTGCAGTGCAAGGCCAGCTCGACACCGCCGCCGAGGCAGGCGCCGTTGATCGCGGCCACCGTCGGGAAGGGCAGCGCACGTAGTCGACCGAACAGCTCGTGTCCCGCACGCGAGCCTTCGATCGCGCGCTCGCGCGTGATGTCCGGGAACTCCGTGATGTCCGCCCCGGCGGCGAAGACGAAGGGCTTGCCGGTGATGACAGCGGCGCGAAAGGTTCCCCCCTCGAGCCGGTCGAGCAAGCGATCCAACGACTCGAGCGCCTCTCGGCCGAAGAACGTGGGCTTCGTCCAGTCCTCGCCGTTGTCGATCGTCACGAGCGCGATGTCGCCCGCCCGCGCGAGCTTGAACTCAGTGACCGGCGCCAAGGTTCTCCCAGAGAAGAGCTGCGCCCATTCCCATTCCCACGCAAAGCGCCGTCAGGCCGTAACGCACGTCCGGCCGCTCCTTGAAGCCGTACGCGAGCTGCGCCATCAAGCGCACGCCCGTTGCGGCGAGCGGGTGTCCGCAGGCGATCGCGCCGCCGTACGGATTGAGGCGCGGATCCTTCGGATCGACGCCCATTCCGTCGCACCAGGTCAGCACCTGCACGGCGAACGGCTCGTTCAGCTCGAGGAGGCCGACGTCGTCGAGTGTCAGCCCTGCCTGGTCGAGTACGCGCTCCGTCGCGGGGATCGGGCCGATTCCCATCAGCTCCGGCTCGACGCCCGCGAACGCAAACGCGACGAGCCGCATTCTGGGCTCGAGCCCGAGCTCGGCCGCCGTCTCCTCCGCCGCGAGGAAACAGGCGGTCGCGCCGTCGGTGAGCCCTGCCGAGTTCCCGGCAGTAACGCGCCCACCTGTGCGAAACGGCGTACGCAGCGTCGCGAGCCCTTCGAGCGTCGTGTCAGGGCGGAGAAACTCGTCGCTGTCCGCGAGCTTCCAGCCGTCGTCCGTGAACACGCTCATCGGCACGACCGTCTCGCGCATGACACCGTTGGACCAGGCCGCCGCGGCACGCTGCTGGGATTGGAGAGCGAACGCGTCGGCGTCGGCCTTCGTGATCTGCGGGAAGCGGTCGTGCAGGTTCTCCGCGGTCGCTCCCATGGTCACAGCGGACGTGTCGACGAGACGCTCCGAGACGAAGCGCGGATTGAAGTCGACGTCCTCGCCCATCGGATGGTGTCCCATGTGCTCGACGCCGCCGGCGAGCACGATGTTGCACGCGCCGTAGGCGATCTCACCCGCGCCGGCGGTCACTGCCGTCAGCGCGCCTGCACACATGCGGTCGACCGCAAAGCCCGGAACCGACTGCGGGATACCTGCGAGCAGCGCGACGTCGCGCCCAAGGGTCAGCCCCTGATCGCCGACCTGCGCGGTGGCCGCGTAGATGACGTCGCCGATCTTCTCCGGCGGGATCTCCGGGTTCCGCCGCATCAGCTCGAGCACGACCTTGACCGCCATGTCGTCGGCGCGCGTCTTCCAGAAGATGCCTTGTGGACCGGCGCGGCCGAAAGCCGTCCGCACGCCGTCGACGAACACGACCTCCCCACGCTCCATCAGGCGAGTCTATGCAGAGGATTCGAGTCGCTCGCGGAGATCCTCGAGCTCCCAGCAATTGGCCGCCAGCGCGTTGCGGTGGAACTGGATCAGCAGTGTGCCGCCCGTCTCGAGCTTGCCGTCGCGGCAGGCATTCAGCAGGCGCCTGTACGGATCCAGTCCGTCACCCGGCGCGTAGACGGCCTCCGGCGGCTCGTTGTCGTAACGCGGGTCCCTGTCCTCTTCGGAGAGGTATGGCAGGTTCGCGACGACAAGGTCGACCGGTTCGGTGAGCGGCTCGAGCAGGTCTCCCTGAAGCACGTGCACGCGATTCTCGACACCGTGGAGCTTCGCGTTCTCGCGCGCGAGCTCGACCGCGGCCGCGCTCGTGTCGGTCGCCCAGATCTCGACGTCCGGGCGGTTGACCGCGAGCGCGATCGCCACGGCGCCGCTGCCGGTGCCGACGTCCGCGACGCGCATCGGGACGCCGTCGATCCGCTCGAGGGCCTGGTCGACGAGCCGTTCCGTCGCCGGCCGGGGGGTGAACACCTGTCCGGGTGCAGTCAGCAGCGGGAGGTCGTAGAAGGACGTTTTCATAGGCTCTGACCGTGGTGGACTGGGCGGGGCACGCACGGCGTGAAGACGAACGCTACCGGGACGGCGAGGCTCGACTGCCGGATGCGGAGGATCAGGACGCCCGCCAGCGCCAGTTGACTCGGATGGGTAATGCCGCTGCCGGTGCAGGCCTGGCCAGTCTCATGGCCGGGCATACGGAGGAGGCGCGGGCGTGGTTTGCCCGAGCCGTCGAGCGGTACCGGGAAAGCTACGAGCTCGCCCCTGCGGGAAGCTGGGGTCGACCGATCGCCATTCTCAAGGCGCGCATCCTCGCCCGCGACTGGAGCGGTGCGCATGCAGACGCGCGCTGGACACTCGACCAGGGGGCGGACGATGCGACGTCGCCGATCGGGCGTTACGCCGCCACCCTCGCTCTTCTCGTGCTCGGACGAGACGACGATGCGCGCGTGCTCGCAGACGGGCTGCGCACGCGCGACGACTTCCCCGCGCCGGTCGGAGGTGCGCTCGCGTTCATCGCCGTCCAGGACCCGGTGGGATACGTCAAGGCGATCGAGGCCGTGCTCGAATCCTTCGAGACGCGCAGGGAGTACCTCGAGGGTCTTCCCGTGGCGGATACGGTCGTCGTCTTGCAGGCGCTCGCGGCGCGCCGCGACATGGCGGCCGAGCTGAGCTCGCCACTGCTGCCCTAGTCGTCAGTCCCGTTGTGCGGGTGGATGCGCGAACATCGTCAGCACGATCTTGTCGGCGCGCTCGTCTTCGAGGTCGCGTGCAGCCTCCAGGAAGGTCCCCATCAGCTCGAGCGCGCGCGCCATGGTGAGCTTCACCTCGAGTTGCGCGCTCCGAAACGTGCCGTCAGACGAATAGACCTCGTGCGCACGCTGGACCTGGTCGATCATCGCCGCCTGGATGTCGCTGGCGCCCCCGGCGGCGAGCAACTCGGGAGCAACGCGGAAGACCTTCGCGACGGCGCGATACGGCTTTTCGCGTCCGCGTCCATTTTCATCGGCGAGCTCGATCAATCCCGCTTTCAGCAGCATGCGCACGTGGAAGTGGAGGTGACCGGGGTCGACGCCGAGCCGCTGGGCGAGCTCACGGTTCGTGAGCTGCCAGTCGCCTTCCTGGCCGAGCATCTCCAGGACGCGCACCCTTAGCGGGTGGCCGAGCGCCTTCAGCTGCTCAGGCTTGTCGAGTACCAGCGTCTCTTGTTGCAAAAGAACTGCCCGCCCCTTTGGTCTCCGGGCACTTCTACATATAGGGACGGCCCTGTCAAGCGTGAAGTTCCGCTGCAGCAGCGCGATCGAGGATTGCAGTGGTTGTGCCGTTGCCGGACCGGACGAGGCTCCCGGGTGTGTCGAGGCTTGGTTCCGAGGCAAACGCCCGCCGTGCGGCAGCCGCCTTCTCGGCGCCGGAGACGGCGAAGACGATCTCGCGCGCGCTGTTGAGGGCCGCGATGCTCAGAGTGACCCGGTCGACGAAGGGCTCGAGCCCGGGCTCCGCCGGAAGGACCCGCCTGCGTTCGTGCAGGGTCGGTGCATTCGGGAACAGCGATGCCACGTGACCGTCCTTGCCGAGGCCGAGCAGCTCGAGATCGAACACGGTGTCGCCGAGCTCTCGCTCGTAGTCGGCGACTGCCTTCTCCTTTCCGAGCTCGCCCTTGATGCGGTGCACGGCGCGCGGGTTGCGCTCGAGCCGGTCGAGCAGCGTGCGTTTCGCGAGCGCGTAGTTCGAGCGGTCGTCGTCGGGGGGAACGCAGCGCTCGTCGCTCCACCAGATCTCCGTGTTGCTCCAGTCGGGCTCGCGTTTCGCGGCCTCCGCATACGCCTGTTCCGGGGTGGTGCCGCCCGTCAGCGCGATGTGCCCGCCTGCGCGTGCGGCAAGGGCGAGCCGCTCGGCGACCGCCGCAGCGACCTCGCCCGCATCCTCGACGATGACGAGCTCGATGTCGCTCGTCACGATTCGCCGGCTGCGAGCTCTTTCGACCTATCCATAGCGGCCTGAATCGCGTTGAGAAATGCAGCCCGCACCCCGGCCTGCTCAAGCTCGCGGATGGCATGGATCGTCGTTCCGCCCGGCGACGTCACCGCTTCGCGCAGCTCGACCGGGTGCATCTCTTCGTCGCGCAGGAGCTTCGCCGTCCCGAGCATCGTCTGGACGACGAGCTGCGTCGACGTCTCGCGTCCAAGCCCGAGCAGGATTCCGGCGTCGATCATCGCTTCCGCGAGCAGCGCGAAATACGCTGGCCCGGAGCCCGACACGGCCGTGACGGCGTCCATGTAACGCTCCGGCACGCGCACGACCCTGCCCAGGTGGGTGAGCACCTCCTCCGAGAGATCGAGGTGCTCGTCATTCGCGTGCGCGCCGGCGCAGATGCCCGCAATGCCCTCGTGCACGAGCGCAGGCGCGTTCGGCATCGCGCGCACGACGGGCACGCCGGGCGCCAGCCGTGCCTCGATCTGTGCTGTTGGGATCGCCGCAGCGACCGAGAGAACGGTCTGCTCCGGAGTGATCAGCCCACCGATCTCGCCGAGCAGGACGTCGAAGTCCTGGGGCTTCACTGCGATCACGATCAGGCCGGCGTCGGCAACCGCTTCGGGGTTGGACAGGGTTGCCTCGACCCCGTGACGCTCCGCGACCTCCTTCAGCAGCTCCTCACGCCTTCCGGTGACGACGATGTCGCCAGGCTTGCGCCAGCCGGAGCTGAGGAGGCCCGCCAGCAATGATTGGCCGATTCTTCCGGCACCCAGGATTGCGATTCTCCGGTTGGCAGCCACGGTCGCAATCTAAGCAGGCGCCCTAAAAAGCTGGGGTCAGACCCTTGCCTTTCGGTACGTGGCAAGTGTTGCCTCGTCTCGAAAGACGAAGCGAGCGGTCTGGATCGACGGATGGTCTTCGAGCGCTGCCTGCGTCGCCGCGATCGCGACCGGAGCTGCGAGCTCCACCGGATAGCCATAGGCACCGGTCGAGATCGCCGGGAACGCGACCGACCTGCAGCCGAGCTCGTCTGCGAGCTCGACGGCACGCCGATGGCACGAGGCGAGCAGATCGGCCTCGCCCTCGCCGCCGCCTTGCCAGATCGGCCCGACGGCGTGGAGCACGTGCCGGGCGGGCAGCGCTCCGCCCGAGGTCGCCTTCACGTCTCCCGGATCGCAGCCCCCGAGCAGGCGGCACTCCTCGAGGATCGTCGGTCCACCTGCTGCGTGGATCGCACCGTCAACGCCGCCGCCGCCGAGCAGCCCCGGATTCGCCGCATTGACGATCGCGTCGACATCCTGCTCTGTGAGGTCGCCGAGGACGAGCTCGATCACGCGTACGCCGGTCGCGGGAAGCGGACGGGCCGTTCCTCGGGCAGCGGAATCAATCCGTGCGCGAAGCCCGTCACGAGGTAGAGGCCGGCCAGGCCGCCCCACTCGCCATAGGGCGCGAGCAGCTCGGCCGTCTCGTGCGCTTCGACCCAGCGGCCGCGCAGTCGCGACATCAGCTTCACGAGCGTGAGGTCTCCGACCAGGCCGCGCTCGTGGCGTCCGAGCCCTTCGAGGCAGATCACTCCTGCCGACCACGGCCCGAGTCCCCGCTGGCGTTCGATGAAGGCCGCCGCATTCTCCGTGGACAGCCTGTGCAACTTCTCGAGATCGGTGGAACGGCAGATCCGGACGAGGGCAGCTGCGCGGCTCGCGTGCAACCCGAGCTGCCGCAGTCGCACCGGTGCGAACCGCGCGAGCGACTTCGCCGTCGGAGGTCCGTGGAGATCGGTCCCATCGACGCGAGGCTCGACGGCGCGCACGATGATGCGCTCGAGCTGCCGCGCCCGGCGCGAGTCGATCAGCTGTCCGCAGAACGCACGCAACAGCGTCTGTGCCACGGTCGGCATCCGCAGCTGACGCATGCCCTGGAACCGTGAAGCTGTCTCCCCGATGAGCGGATCGCGCGCGAAGCGGCGCAAGAACTCCGTATGGTCGGCGTCGACCGCGAGCACGAACCGCAACCGCTCCAGACCCTCTTCGCTCTCGGCGCCTAACACCAGACGCCCATCCAGCGTCTGCCTCGCCGTTCCGACCTCGACGCGCTCGCCGACACGGAGCGTCGCTGTCAGCGTCCCGTCACGGACATGCCGCGTCGCGTCGCTCGCATGCTTCGCGCAAAGAGCGAGCGTGTACGGGCCGGCGGGACGAACGACCCGCTCGAGGATCAACTCTTGCGGGTTGTGATCTCGGCGTCCACGCCCAGATCGTACGCGCGGCGGAGGATCGGCTCTGCCTCTGCCTCGCGTCCACGCTCGCGCAGGAAAGTCGCCCATTCCAGGGCCGCCTCGCCCGCATCCGCTCTGCGGCCGTGCACGGTGAGCAGGTCGACCGCGCGGCGGAAGGCATCTTGGGCGCCTTGATCGTCACCTTCGAGCGCGAGTCCGGTGGCGAGTGCGTGGACTGCAGCACCCTGTTCCCCACCGTGGAAGTCTCCGAGAAGGGCGAGAGCATCTCGCGCGCGCTCGACTGCGACGCTTGCGTCACCCTGTAGTGCTGCGAGGCGGGACTGGCCGATCCGCAGCATGCCCAGGTCTTCGGGTTGCGAGGTAGCCCCGAGGAGGCGTTCGGCGAGCCGGAGGTTCTCGGCCGCGTCTTCGGCATCGCCTCGGCGCAGCTCGGCTCCCGCGGCCAGGAGGTACGCACGAGCGAGGGTCAACGTGTCGTCGGTTGCATTGAGAAGCGCGATTGCGCTGCGGATGTAGTCGAGTGCCTCCGAGGACCGCCCGTTGAGCACGTTGAGGCGGGCAAGCGACCAGTAGAGGCGAACGCGCGTATACGGATCTGTTTGGTCACTCGCGGCGGAGAGAGCCTCGCGGACGACTGCGGAGGCTCGCTCGAAGTCACCGGCGTCCGTCAGCGCGTAGCTCAGGAACGTCGCGTAGCGGATGTGCACCGCCACATCGTCCGGAACCTCCTCACGGACGCGCGTCGAGCAGTCGTCGAAGATCCGGACGGCGCGGTCTGGCGCACCGAGCGCCGCGTACGACTGTCCGAGCGTCGTGTACAGGTCGGGTCGGAGATGCGGTGGCGGCGCGCCTTCTCCGGCGACGGCGGCCTCGAGCCGCTCGACGGCCTCGAGGTGATTCCCCCGCTGCGCCGATGCCAGCCCGAGTGCCACCCGGGCGCGAACCGTCGAAACCGAGTCGCCCGCGGCGAGAGCCTCCGCGAGAACCCTCTCGATCTTCCCCTCGGCGGCGGAGAAATCGTCGGCCAGACGAAGTTCGAGCTCGGCGTCGGCGAGGCGGAGCTCACGATCGTCGATGTCGCGGATGTCGCGGCCGGTCTCGAGGTACTCGACCGAGACTCCGAGCTTCTGCGCCAGTTTGCGGAGTGCCTTGACCGACGGGGTGCGTGCGCCGGCCTCGATCCGCGAGATGTACGCATACGAGACGCCCGGCGAGGAAAGGTCGCGTTGGGAGAAGCCTCGCGCCACCCGCAGGCGTTTGAGGCGCTGGCCAACGCCCTCTCTCGTGCTGTCCCCGGACACGCTGTTTGGGATCATTAGGAGTTCTCGGACATAAGTCAAATACTTTTCTGGACTCGCACCCTGTCAATCGGCGCTTCCTCGTGACAACATAAGCCCCCATCTGCGGATCTTCTTGGGGGAAGGAGGGAACTCATGGCGCCCTGGGGCTGCTGATTGAGACGCTTTAGGCGGGGACGGGTCGCGTCCCCGCCTCTGTTTACTGTCGCCTGATGTCTTCAGGGCTCGCGATCGCGGTCTACGCGCTCCTGCTCGTACCCGCCGCGATCCTTGTATGGCGACGGCCGGTTCTCGCGCTGTACGCGTGGATCGTCGGCCTGGCCGCGCACAACGCGGTGATGGCGGCGCTCTACGGGGCCGGCGTTCGGGGGGGCGCTCTGACCGCCCTCCAGGCCTGGAAGGAACTTCTCCTGGGCGTTGCACTCGCACGGGTGGCGCTCGAGGTGCTTCGCACCGGGCGGCTTGCCTTTCGGCCTCACCTCGCCGACGCGCTCGCCGTCGCGTTCGCCGTGCTCGTCTGCGTGTATGCGGTGCTCCCGCAGGATTGGCTCGGCGGAACTGCCGACCGGTCCGCGATCGGGCTCGCGCTGAAGCACGACCTCGTTCCGGTCGGCGCGTACTTCCTCGGCCGCTCCGTGATCCTGAGGCGCGAGGAGCTCGTGCGGCTTGTCTGGACCGTCGTGGGCGCGGCGGGGGCGGTCGCGGTGCTCGGGCTCGTCGACGACTTCTTCATTCCCATCTCGTGGTGGCGCAATTCCGCAGTCGTCGACTACTTCCACAAGCACCTCGGCTACGACTACCACGGCACGGGCGGTCTGCCGGAGAACTTTGTGTTCAACAACGGGGGCGACGCCCAGGGGTTCTACCGCCGGCTCGTGTCGACGTTCCTCGGCCCGCTGGCGAGCGCGTACATGTTCGTCGTCGCGTTGCTGCTGGGTGCGGCGTTCTTACGCCGGCCCCGCATCCTCGTCCCGTTGAGCGCTGTCATTTTCGTGGGCCTGCTGTTCACGTTCTCGCGTTCGTCACTGCTCGCGCTTGCGGCCGGCCTGGTCGTGCTCGCTTTCGTCGCACGGCGCTGGTGGCCGGTCGCTGCGGCGGTCGCGACGGTCGCCGTCAGCGTCGCGTGGGTGCACGTCTTCCCGCACGTTGCACCGACCGGCAAGTGGACGCGCCAGGATTTGGTGCAGCAGCGCAACCACGCGAGGGCGCAACCGGGGGCGAGCGGTAGCGCCGGCAGCATCGACGAGCCGTCGATTCACAGCCACTGGATCAGTCTCCGCGAGGGTGTGCGCACGGTCGTTCATCATCCGCAGGGATACGGTCTCGGCAACGCCGGCCAAACGGCGTCGCGCACGGGTACGCCGATCAAGGCAGGCGAGTCGAACTACACGGAGATCGGGGCCGAGACAGGCTTGGTCGGGGCGCTCGTCTGGATCGCCTGGGGGGTCGCGGTCTTCGCCGGGCTCGTCGTCGCTGCGCTCCGCACGCGTTGGTGGGCGGCCGCAGGCATCGCGGCCGCATTCGGGGCGGCGCTCGTGCTCGCAGTGCAGACCGACGTGATCGGCGATCCTTGGATGGCGTATTGCCTCTGGGCTTTCGCCGGCATCGCGCTCGCACGGCTGCCTATCCTCAGAGAGTGAGCTCGGCCGCACAAGTTCCCGAAGCGCAGCAACAGCGAGTGCGTGTGATCTTCGGCGCGCTGATCCTCGTCTTCCTGCTCGCGTCGCTCGACCAGACGATCGTGTCGACTGCGCTGCCGACGATCGTCGGCGAGCTCGGCGGCCTCCAGCACCTCTCCTGGGTGGTTACCGCATACCTGCTTGCGTCGACCGTGTCCGGACCGCTCTACGGGAAGTTCGGCGACCTCTATGGACGGAAGGTCGTCCTCCAGACGGCGATCGTGATCTTCCTCGTCGGTTCCGCCCTGTGCGGTCTGAGCCAGAACATGGCGGAGCTGATCTCTTTCCGTGCGCTGCAGGGTCTCGGCGCCGGCGGCCTCATCGTGACGGCGATCGCCGTGATCGGCGACGTGATCCCGCCACGCGACCGCGGCCGCTACCAGGGGATCTTCGGCGGCGTCTTCGGCGTGTCGACGATCATCGGGCCGCTGCTCGGCGGGTTCTTCGTCGACAATCTCTCCTGGCGCTGGATCTTCTACGTCAACCTGCCGATCGGCGCGGTGGCGTTCGCAGTCATCGGCGCCGTCTTCCGCGTCCGCCCCGTGGCGAAGCAGCACAAGGTCGACTATCTCGGCGCGGCGCTGCTGGCGGGTGGACTCTCGGCGATCGTCCTCTTTACGAGCCTGGGCGGCACGACGTGGGCGTGGGACTCGCCCGAGATCATCGCGCTGATCGTGATCGGCGTCGTCGCGATTGCGGCGTTCGTGTTCGTCGAGTCTCGCGTCGCTGAGCCCATCCTGCCGTTGTCGCTCTTCCAAAACCGCACTTTCGCAGTGACGAGCGCGGTGGGCTTCATCGTCGGGCTCGCCCTGTTCGGCGCGGTGACCTACCTGCCGCTCTATCTGCAGATCGCCAAAGGCGTGAGCCCGACCAGGTCTGGCCTCCAGTTGACCCCGTTGATGCTGGGCTTGCTCGTGACGTCGATACTCAGCGGAAACCTGATCACGCGCTGGGGGAAGTACCGGATCTTTCCGATCATCGGGACGGCGGTCGTCACGCTCGGCATGATCCTCCTCTCGCGACTCGGGGTCGGCACGAGCCTCTGGACGGCCGCGCTCGACATGGTCGTGCTTGGGCTTGGGCTGGGGATGGTGATGCAGGTCCTCGTGCTCGCGGTGCAGAACGCGGTCGATTACAAGTACCTCGGGGTCGCCACGTCCGGCTCGACGATGTTCCGCTCGATCGGCGGCTCGATCGGCGTCTCCCTGTTCGGCGCGATTTTTGCCAACCGTCTGCACACCGAGTTGTCCGCGCGGCTTGCGCCGGGCGTGCATCTTCCTGCGACGACGGCACCCGCGGTGATCCGCGCGCTACCGCCGGCCGTGCGCGATTCCTATGCGCACGCGCTGACGGCCGCGCTCTCACCCGTCTTCTTCGTCGCGGCCGTCATCAGCTCCGTCGCATTCGTTCTGTCCCTGTTGCTGCCGAACGTTCCTCTGCGACAGACGAGTGCGGCGGAAGGGATTGGCGAGACATTCGCCACGCCGAGTCACGCCGACTCGGAGCAGGAGCTGGAGCGAGTCCTGAGCGTGGTCGCCCGTCGCGACGAGCGCTGGCGAGCCTATGAGGAGTGGGTGAACCGCGCCGGTGTCGACCTCGATCCGACTGAAGCGTGGCTGCTTGCCCGCACGGGCGAGCAGGCGCCCGCTTCCGCAGAGCAGATCGCCGAGACCACGGGCGTCGATGCGGACGCCGTGCGCGGGACGATGAAGCGCTTGGAGCAACGAGCCTGCGTAGCAAGGAGGCATGGGGACTATGAGCTCACCGCAGAGGGGCGTCGCATCTTCGAGGCGCTCGTCGCCGTGCGGCGGGCGACGCTGGAGGAGCTGGTCCGCGACTGGTCTCCCGAAGACCACGCGCAGCTCGCGCCCGTGCTCGACCGGCTCGCCCGCTCGCTCGCCAGCGAGATGCCGACTCCTGCCTGACGGCCCGCTGTACCCTCAAGCGCATGGCAATAGATCCTCGCGTCGACATCGGCCACGTCCACCTGAAGGTGAGCGACATCGACCGCGCCCTCGCGTTCTACCGTGACGTCCTCGGCTTCGAAGAGATGCAGCGCTACGGCGACCAGGCGGCGTTCATCTCGGCGGGCGGGTACCACCACCACATCGGGCTCAACACGTGGGAATCGAAGGGCGGTTCGCCGCCGCCGCCCGGCACGACAGGGCTCTACCACGTCGCGATTCGCTACCCGGACCGCAAGGCGCTCGCGCAAGCACTGAAGCAGCTCGTCGAGGCGGGAATCCCGCTCAGCGGCGCAACCGACCACGGTGTCAGCGAAGCGATCTACCTGCGTGACCCGGACGAGAACGGCATCGAGCTCTATCGGGACCGTCCGCAGGAGGAATGGCCGCGCGCCGAGGACGGCAGCATGGCGATGATCTCCGAGCCGCTCGACCTGCGTGCGCTGCTCGCCGAAGCCGAGTGACGATGCGCGCCAGTCGCCGACGACTCGCGACGATCCTGGGCCTGTTCGCTGCGTCTCTCTTTTGCGTCGCGCTCGTCGTCGTGCGCGACGTGTACGCGGGCAACCTCGACTTCCGCTACCTGATCTGGAATCTCTTTCTCGCCTGGATTCCATTTGCGCTCGCGGTCTTCGTCTACGACCGCTGGCGGCGACGTCGCGGAGGCCTGTTGCTGCTCGTGCTCGGCGTCCTCTGGCTCCTCTTCTTTCCGAACGCCCCGTACATCGCAACCGACTTCGTCCACCTGCAGCACGACCCGCTCGCGCCCTACTGGTACGACGCGGTCACGATCGCGGCGTTCGCCTGGATGGGCGTGCTGTTGGGATTTGCATCTCTTTACCTGATGCAGACCGTCGTCCGGCAGTGGCGCGGCGCCGTCGCCGGCTGGATCTTTGCGTTCGCCGCGATCGGCCTCGGCTCGCTGGGGATCTACCTCGGCCGCGTCCTGCGACTCAACAGCTGGGACGCGGTCGAGCATCCGAGCGTCCTGCCGCGGATCCTGCATGCCGTCGCCCGGGACCCGTTCGCATACCAGGAGGCGATCGCCGTGACTGTCCTGTTCACGGTGGCGCTGAGCTTTGCGTACTTCCTGCTCTACAACTTCGCGGCAGTCGGCCTGGAGCTTGACGCGGAACGCTGATCCGGACAGGTCCGAGGGACAGTCCCTAGGACCTGTCTTCGCCGGACGGTTGCGCTACAACTAACAGGTGGCCTCCAAGCCCGTCGAGCAGCTCGATTCCGTCGTGATCCGGTTCGCCGGGGACTCCGGAGACGGGATGCAGCTGACCGGAGGCCGCTTCACCTCCGAAACGGCGCTGATCGGCAACGACCTCGCCACGTATCCGGACTTTCCGGCCGAGATTCGGGCGCCGGCGGGCTCGCTTCCGGGCGTCTCCGGCTTCCAGCTCCATTTCGCCGACCACGACATCCTTACCCCCGGCGACCAGCCGAACGTCCTCGTCGCCATGAACCCCGCTGCGCTGAAGACGAACCTCAACGACCTCCCCCCGAGCGGGATCCTCGTCGTCGACAAGGATGCGTTCACCGACCGCAACCTGACCAAAGCAGGGTACGACGGCAATCCGATCGACGACGGCTCACTCGACTCGTACGAGGTCCATGCCATCCCGCTCACCTCGATGACCATCGAGGCGCTGAAGGACATCGAGGGCATCACGAAGCGCGAGGCGGAACGCGCCAAGAACATGTTCGCGCTCGGTCTCATGTCGTGGCTCTACGGTCGTCCCACCGAGGGGACGATCGCTTTTCTCGAATCGAAGTTCGCCAAGCGGCCCGAGATCGCCGCGGCGAACGTGAAGGCGTTCCAGACGGGCTACGCGTTCGGCGAGACGACCGAGGCGTTCGCAGTGCAATACGAGGTCAAGCCGGCGGCGCTGAAGCCGGGCCTGTACCGCAACATCACCGGCAACCAGGCGCTCGCCTACGGCCTCATTGCCGCGTCGGTGAAGTCGGGCCTGCCGCTCTTCCTCGGCGCGTACCCGATCACGCCCGCGTCGTCCGTGCTCGAAGAGCTCGCGCGCCACAAGAACTTCGGCGTACGCACCTTCCAGGCGGAGGACGAGATCGCCGCCGTCGGCGCGGCGCTCGGCGCGAGCTTCGGCGGTGCGCTCGGCGTCTCCACCTCGAGCGGTCCCGGCATCGTGTTGAAGCAGGAGACGATCGGCCTCGGCATCACGCTCGAACTGCCTCTCGTGATCGTCGACGTGCAGCGCGCGGGCCCGTCGACGGGGATGCCGACGAAGCCCGAGCAGGCGGATCTGCTCGGCGTCATGTTCGGTCGTAATTCCGAGTCGCCGGTGCCCGTGATCGCGGCCGCGACTCCGTCGGATTGCTTCGACGCCGCGCTCGAGGCTGCGAGGATCGCGGTCAAGTACCGCACACCTGTGTTCCTGCTCTCGGATGCGTATCTCGCGAATGGCTCGGAGCCGTGGCTCCTCCCGGACGTCGAGGCGATCCCGCCGATCGAGCCGAACTTCGCCGAGGCGAACGGCGAGGACTTCCAGCCGTACCGGCGCGACGAACAGACGCTCGCACGCCCCTGGGCGATCCCCGGCACGCCCGGCCTCGAGCATCGCATCGGAGGGCTCGAAAAACAGGACGTCACGGGCAACGTCAGCTACGACCCCGACAACCACGACCTGATGGTGCGGCTGCGTGCGCAGAAGGTCGCCGGGATCGCGCAGGACATCCCCGAGCTCGAGGTCGACGACCCGGACGGAGCGGCCACGCTCGTCCTCAGCTGGGGCGGCACGTACGGTTCGGTCGCCGCGGCCGTGCGCCGTGTCCGCGCGACCGGCAAGAAGGTCGCGCACGCGCATCTGCGTTACCTCAACCCGTTCCCGCGGAACACGGGCGAGATTCTGCGAGCCTACGACAAGGTGCTCGTCCCGGAGATCAACCTCGGCCAGCTGCAGAAGCTGGTCCGCGCAGAGTTTCTCGTCGATGCGACCGGCTTCAACCTGGTGCGGGGGATTCCATTCCGCGCCGGCGAAGTGGCCGATGCGATCGGCGCAATGGTGGACTCATAAAGACACTGCATGTCGAGGGCAGGTGGCTCTGGGCTGCGATCGTCGTGGCTGCGGGCGCCGGAGCGGTTGCATTCGGGCTCGACCGGAATTGGACGGGATTCACCCTGTGCGCGGCGGCCACCCTCGTGGCGCTCACCCAGCTGGTTCGAATCCTGCTCAGGCGGCCGGCGAAGAAAGACGGCGGCGGCCGCCGCCGCTGGTAGTGAGCCCGTCTACTTCCGGGTGGTCGGGCTGTCTACGGCCGTGGACTGCGCGCGAAGAAATGTGAGTACTGCATGGACGCGACGATTTTCCATTGCGTCCGATGGAAGATCGAGCTTGCGGAAGATGCTGCGTACGTGCGCCTCGACCGTCTTCGGACTGACGTAAAGCGCCTGACCGATTCCACGGTCTGTCCGGCCTTCCGCGAGGAGGGCGAGGACCTCGATCTCGCGCGTCGTCAACTCTGCGAGCGCGTCGTGCTCGGTTGGCGCCGTGATGAAATCGGCACGCAGCTGACCGCCCTCGGCATTGCGCCGCTGCTCGAGTTGTGAACGGAGCTCAGCCTGCAGGCGGCCGTTCTCGAGTGCGAGGCGGGCAGCCGCACCCGCAGACCTAACGAGCCCGGGGTCCTCGAGCAGCGAGCAGTCGTAAACCAGGGCCGCGACGCCCTCGAGCTCCGTGACGGCGCGACCGTCTTCGTTGGGAAGATCCATTGGCTTTCCGGCCAGGTCCACGTAGCGTCTTTTGCCGGGCAGCCAGAACGCGAGCTCGAGCGAAGGGTCACCGAGCGTGCGCGCCAGCGCGTCTCGCACGCCGGCGGTTGACGCCACGTCGCTCAGCTCGATGACAAGGTCGCCGACCGCTGCACGCTGCAGGCGCGTGCGCAGGACGCCAATGAGGAACGCGATCGGGATCGCGATGTACGCCAATTTGAGCCAGTCCACTGCTGAGGATTGGCCGACATCGAGGTAGTCATGGGCGATCGACGCTGCAGCGACGATCAGCGCGAGCGGTCCCGCCCAGAGGATCGGCTCGAGCGAACGGCGTTCCGGAGGAGTAGCCATGAGCCAGCGCTGTACGACGACGAAGATGATCAGGACGATCAGCGGGATCGCCAGTGCTGCCAGGGGACCGTTCGTCGCCGGGATGATCTCGCTTAGGACGTACCCCCCTATAGCGAGTGAGTAAGTCGCGGCGACGAGGAGTCGCTCGAGGCGCGTTCGTGCGACTCCGTACGGGAAGACGATCACCTGGTGCGCAATCAGCGCCAGGAAGACGTTCAGGGAGAGCTCGCCCAACCGTATTGGAATGTCTGCGTCCCACCGGGCGAAGTCGCGGCAGAACCACGCGAGGCCTGACAGGACCATCAGTAGGCCGGTGCGGTTCTCGGGCCGCCTTCTCCACGCGACGCTCCCGGTCGCGAGGAACGTTGCGCCGACCACCACGTCCACCGGAATTGGGAGCAGAAGCGACGCCGTCGCCATGTGCGAATCGTCGCATGACGCCGGCGGCGCGCCTAGGGGAAAACCCCTAAATCGGCACAGATTCGTGGATTTCATCGATGTGCGAACGCCAGGGCGGGCCTACGGTCGAGTGCATCATCCACCGCTCGAAAGGAGCCTCGAAATGCAGAAGAACCCGTTCATCATCACCGCCGCGGTCGCAGCGCTCATTGTCGTGGCCGCACTCGCAACACTCGGCGTCCTGAGCGCCCTCAACGGTGAAAAGTCTGGTCTCGAGAAATCAGGTAGCCACGCCTGCCCGACGCTCAGCGCCAAGGCCGCCCGGGACGTCACCGATCCTGGGTACGGCAATCGGCTCGCGAAGCTCGCTCATTGCTCGCGCTGAACGGCCGACGTCCTCCAGTGGGCCGCATGGCCGACCGCCTGCGGCCCCTGTAGGACTTTCACGACCTCACGCGACCGAGGATCGGTTCAGCGCGCAGCTTGGCGGAGACACTTGCGGGCGGGGCGACTTCTCGACGACGCCGAGCCGCTCGCACGCACCGATGCCACCCGCTCATATGTGCGCGCTCGCGGTCTCGGCTGATCGCTCGGCGATGGAGCAGTGGACGCGCCGCGGGCTCGATCTCGGCGAGCGCGAGCCCGACGCTCCCTACTGGCGCGACGCGCTCGGCTAGTCGGAGGTCGTCTCGAAGCGGTCCAGCCCGTCGTCCGGGAGCGTCTCCCACGCCGCGACGGAACGAACGTAGATGTGCAAGCTCGGACGGGCATCGAACGCATCGTCCAGCGCGGTCGCTCGGACGCTCGCGGTTTCCGACTCGGGCCAGCCACCCCCGAAGAGGTTCGAGCCGCACGTACGGCAGAACGTCTTCGCGCTCCCTTCTTTCGGCTGGAACGTCTGGAGCAGTTCCTGGCCTTCGAGGATCCGGATCGCGCTCGACGGCACGCGGCCGTTCACGGTCCCGATGCTGCCCGACAGCTTCTTGCAGCTCTCGCAGTGGCAGTACCTGAGCGTCGCCGGAGTCTCGGCCACCTCGAACTTGACGCTTCCGCACAGACAGCTTCCACGAAGCGCAGCCACGGCTTGAGCTTAACGCCGGTGGCCGGCGAGGCTGATTGCCCTGTACCGGAGCCGATGTTGAGCCAAAAAGGCCCGTGTAGAGCCAGGTCGAGCCGCCCCGCCGTCATCGTGTCTTCCCGCAGTCGTACCCTAGGTACTCGGGGCAGGCCCTCGTCCCGTGACGGGCACTTGCCGCAGTGCGCCCGCGCGGTTCCCCGCGAGGGCCTCCCCCTTTAGGACAAGACGTGCAACCGGCGCGAAATCTTGCATTGGGACCCGCGGACTATCATCGGGACATGGCGACGAACGGCAGACTGACCGCCAAGGACTACAAGACCGACCAGGAGGTCAGGTGGTGCCCTGGCTGCGGGGACTACGCGATCCTGGCGGCGCTCCAGTCGTTCATGCCCGAGCTCGAGGTGCCGAAGGAGAACATCGTCTTCGTCTCCGGGATCGGGTGCGCGGCACGGTTCCCGTACTACATGGAGACGTACGGGATGCACTCGATCCACGGCCGCGCACCGGCGATCGCGACGGGATTGGCGACGTCGAGGCCGGATCTTTCCGTGTGGGTCGTCACCGGCGACGGCGACTCGCTGTCGATCGGCGGCAATCATCTCATCCACGCGCTGCGCCGGAACGTGAACATCAAGATTCTGATGTTCAACAACGAGATCTACGGGCTGACGAAGGGCCAGTACTCTCCGACGAGCCCGCTCGGAACGCGGACGAAGTCGACGCCGATGGGCTCGCTGGACTGGCCGTTTAATCCGCTGTCACTGGCGATCGGCGCGGAAGCCTCGTTCGTCGCGCGAGCGATCGACACCGATCGTGCGCATCTGACGGAGACGCTGCGAGCCGCAGCCGCGCATCGCGGCAGCACTTTCGTCGAGATCTTCCAGAACTGCAACATCTACAACGACGGCGCGTTCGACTTCGTGCGCGAGGACAAGGCGAACCGGATCTACCTGGAGCACGGGAAGCCGATCCGCTTCGGCGACGAGGGTGAGAAGGGCGTGCGGCAACGAACCGACGGCAGTGTCGAGCTCGTAGACGTGACCGATGAGTCTGAGCTGCTCGTCCATGACGCACACCATGTCGAGCCGAGCGCGGCGTTCGCCCTCAGTCGACTGACCCAGTCGACGGCAAATGCAACTCCGATCGGCATCTTCCGGGACGTCGAGCGGCCGGTCTACGACGACCTGATGGCCGAGCAGCTCGCGACCGCGCGCGCCGACCGGGAGGGCGACATAGCGACGCTCCTCCGGGCCGGCGATACCTGGACGATCTAGCTACGCAGCCGCGGCTGGGTCGGTCTGCCAGAGGCCAATCGGATTTCCCTCCGTGTCGGTCCCGGTGGCGAACCAGCCCATTCCGGGCACCGGTTGCGGGTCATCGGCCTTCCCGCCCAGCTCTTTCACACGTGCGACGCCGGCGTTGACGTCGTCGACGTCGAAGTAGACGCGGATCGCACCCGGGTCTCCTGGAAACACGGCTCCACCCGTGTCTTCGCTGAGCCGGGTCATGTGGTACTCCACCGGGCCTTCCATCGACTCGAACTGCCAGCCGAACAGGTTGCTGTAGAACTCGCGCGCGCGGCTCGTGTCCTTCGCCGGCACCTCGAAGTGAACGGGCTTTCCCGCCATAGGCTCTCCTTCCGGAACGCAGGGTCGCGACCGACGATATCCGTTTCTCTGCGGCGTTTGGGTTACGTAGTGGTGGCCGCACGCCGCCGCGGGCGCGTCGCCAGGTACTTCGTCTTCGCCCGAGAAAAGAAGTCCGGGTCCCGTTCGTGCTCGGCAACAAGCCAATCCACGAACGCGTCGCTGTACTGCGGGGAGCCGAATTTCGGGACGTGCACGAACTCAGGTCTCGTGTCCTCGCTGATCGCATGCACACGCCGGACGCTCAGGACGTCGAACGCATTCACGCCGTCGCCGTCCAGTCGCGCGTTGACCTCCCGGATCACTTCCTTTTGCCGGTACGGATGCGAGCGGTCTGGATCGACTTGCCCATAGAGGGGCGCATGCGGATCCGTTGTGAGCCGGATCAGCGTCGGCCGGCCTTCGTCGTCTCGCTCCGCTGTCTCGACCACGGCGACCTCGGCGCCGTCGGGGGCATGCATCACCTGGCGGATGTTCGCGAGCCACTGTGAGCGCGTCGCATCGAGCTGACGCTTGATGAAGTCCCGTACGTCCGCGCCGGTTGCGGGCTCGCTCTTCGCGCCGTGCCGGAAGTACAGGCCGCCGCGTGCGAAGGCGACGTGCTCGTCCCCGTCGACGGTGCGGTACCGGCCGGTCCGTGTGAACACGAGCGGCGTGTTGGCGACGCCTTCGACGACGATTGCGGTCGCCCGTCGCCCGGCCCGAGTGATGTCGTGGAGCTCGAAAGCTTCGAACTCCGGCTCGGCGTAGCGCGCGAGCTCCTCGTGGAGTTGCTCTTCCTCCACGTCGGCGCCCAGGACCACGACGCCGCCGCCGGAGTTCGCCAGCGCTGCGACGTCTCGGACGAGCTCGAGCCAGGCTCCAGCCGCCTGCGGGTCGAATCGCGCGACCAATTCGACCCGCTTGGAGCTCCGTTTGGCCTCGGCGGCGCGGTTCAGGAATCTGGTCGGATGCGCCGCCACACTCCAAATCTAAAGAGTGCAGACCTCTCGAGGTCAAAGACCCTGGCGATCAGACCTTGACGCGCGCCTCCATCATCTCGTGCAACTCGTGGGCCGCGCGCTCGATGTCCGGGTACTTGTACTGACCTGCGCGCGACTCCGCGGCCAGCAGGCCGCAGCGGTGCACCTTACGGAAATCGCCGTACGGGAACGCGTACCGCTCTTTCGTCTCTTCGGCGTGCTCCTCGTCGATGCCGAGGTGCCACTTCGCGTACTCGCGCCACCCGTGCTCCCCGATGAAATCGTTCTCCTCCGCCGCCGTCGGCTGATGCTCGCTCCAGTCGTCCCGCTCGTCGATCACGGCCTTCCCGGCCCTGATCAGCTTCCGCGCCTGTTCGTATGCCGTCTCGTTGAGCTTCATCGGCATGCACCTCCCGCTGGGGTGATACCCGACCGGTTGGCGCCCCAGCCACCACCGAGTCACGCCGGTGTAACCGGCATTCGGAGCAATGACCATCGGCGGGTGACGCATTTCTTTACGTCCCCGTAACACAGCACCGCTTCGTTCCGCCGATCTTGCGATCGATTTGACACATCCGGCGGCTACCGCGACCCTGACGCCGGGTCATGGGGTCCTTTCGGAGAGTCTTGGTTGGCGCGTGTGCCGTCGCGGTCGCGGGCGGCCTGCTCGGCATTCCCACCATGAACGCCTCGGCCGGTGTCGCGCAGTTCTGTGACGCGGCTGGCTACAAGCTCTCGCTGCAGTCGCTAACGGGGCCGCCACGCGCTGATCTCATCATCCGCGTCAACGCAAAGAAGACGGGCTGCGAGCTGCCCACGACACTGACCGGAGTCCAGATCGCGGTGCTTCCCTTCAAGAAGCTGAAGTCACGGAAGGTCGTCGTCGGAAGCATCGCTGCTCCCGGTGGAACGGCGACGATCAACATCGGCCGCGTCCAACGGCTCCGGCTCGTGCGCGCCACCGTGTCGTTCGGGCCGCAGGTCGTGCTCGCTGCGAAGGCGAAGACGTTACAGAAGCCGGATCTGGCTCTCACGCGGGCCTACGCCGGCCGCTCGGCCGTGGTCGGCCATCCCTTCTTCGTAGTCGCGACCGTGCAGAACCGAACGAAGGACGTCGGTCTTGGCGCTATCGCCACGGTCTCCGCCGCAGGCACGGCGCTCGCGACGAAGACGGTGAAAGTCGGCCCGCGCCGCCGCGTCGTGCTGCAGATCCCGGTCACACTGGCGCAGCTCGGTGCGACGCAGCTGACGGTGACCGTGACACCGGCGAGCCCGATCGAGACGACGCTCAAGAACAACACGCGTGGGATCGCGGTCGAGACGACCGAGTTCAAGGTGCAGGAGTCTGCGACCCTGGTACAGAGCTTCGCCGGCTACGGAGGCCAGTTCAATCATCACGTCTACGCGGCCATCAGCCGCGCGGCCGGCGTCACCGACGACAACGCGAAGGACATGGAGCGGAAGATGCGCGAGCTGCAGCCGCAGTTCTCTCGGGTCTTCTTCAACAACACGGCATTCACCGATCCGGACCGCATGCAGTCGTTCGTCCGTACGGTCCAGCTCGCGCAGAGCACCGGCACGACGATCAACATCACCTGGCAGGGCGGGACGCTGAGCGTCGCCAACGGGACGATTCCGAAGTTCGCGGACGTCCTGATCGATCTCGTCCGCACTCGGGGGATCACGAACCTCCGCTGGCTGACGCTCCAGAACGAGCCGAACAGGACGAAGATCACCATGGCGCAATACGAAGCGCAGTACCGCGCGCTCGATCCGTACATCCAGAGCATCCGCGGACAGGTGCGCTACATGGGCGGCGACCTTGTTCGTGCGCCGGATGTCGGGCCTCCGAATCAGCAGGCCTGGCTCCAATACATGGCGACCAACATGGCCGACATCCTCGACGCCTATTCGATCCACGTCTTCTGGGACTACTTCGACACCCAGAAACTCGTCGACCGGCTCACCGAAGTGCGCGCAATCGTCGACGCGCTGCCGCAGGCAGGCCGTAAGCCGCTCTACGTCTCGGAGTACGGCGTGCGCGGGTTGCGGACGTTCAACGGTGCGGCGGCGGGCGATCCGGGGGTCTGGGAGGACGGCACGCCGATGACGCAAACGAACGTCAACGCCTTCCAGCAGGCCTGGTTCGACGTCCTGGCTGCGCGGCTCGGTTACGTCGGAACGAGCAAGTGGGACTCCTACTTCGGCAAGTACGACAACGGCACGCAGGCCTACTACATGATCGGCAGCCCGGCCGACGGCTGGCCGCTCTATCCGATCTACAACTCCGTGCGTCTGCTCACTTCCACGGTGGGAGGGGGTTGGAGGACGGTAAACGTTGCATCAGTGTCGAACGATTCGCGGCTCCTCGCGGCCTACGTCGGCAAGGCGGGCGAGCACACGGTCGTCGGGCTCGACACTGCCGGGGCGCAGCTGAACACGGTCTCACCCACTGTGGTGGCCTACACGATCGGGGGCCTGCCGCCGTCGAAGAGCTTCCAGCTCACGATCTGGAACGCCGCCGGTGACGGGCTCTTGGGTCAGCCGACGCCTGCCGTGACCGACCCCGCGGGCGTGGTCACGATCTCGGTGCCGCAGCACGCCGTGTTCGCGTTGAGGAGTTAATGGAGGTCTGATGTGAAATTCCGCCGGGCGGGATGACGCACTAGACGCGGCGCCGGATCAGCACTCCTGGGGTAGTTTGGAGGAAGCGAGACGAAAGGGGGCAACACCATGCCGCAGAACCCACCTGAGGGGTATCCGAGCGTGATGCCGTATCTGCTCTATGAGGACTCCGATGCCGCTCTCGAGTTCCTCGTGAACGCATTCGGCTTCACAGAGAAACTCCGCATGAAGGACAACGGCGGTCGTGTCAATCACGCCGAGGTGCAGATGAACGACGGCGTGATCATGCTGGGAACACCTCCCGGCGACTACAAGAATCCGGCGAAGCTCGGCGGCAAGACGCAGAGCGTCTATGTCTACGTCGACGATGTCGACGCGCACTACGACCGCGCGAAGCAGGCCGGCGCGAAGATCGTGCGCGAGCCCGAGGATCAGTTTTACGGCGACCGCAACTACGGCGTCGAGGATCCGGAAGGCCACGAGTGGTACTTCGGAACCCACGTCCGCGATGTCTCCCTCGAGGAAATGCAGACGGCGGGGGCGACGAACTAAAGGAGGATGGTCATGTACGCACGCGTAGCAAGCTTCAATCTCGGCGACGGAGCCGATCAGATGGTCGATCAGGTTCGCGGCGACGTCGAGAGCGGCAACCGGCCGCCGGGCCTCGAAGATGCCAAGGGCATGATGATGCTCGTCGACCGCTCGAGTGGGAATGCAATGGGCATCACCCTCTTCGACAGCGAAGATGCGATGAAGCGCGGTGACGAGGCGCTGAACGCGATGTCGCCGTCGAGCGGATCGCGGACGGGTGTCGAGTTCTACGAAGTCGCCGTCCAGACGATGGCCTAGCACACCAGGTGTCGACCGCCGGCGTCGGCGAGACGCCGGCGGTCGACTGGGTTATGTGCCTGACGAGCCCCCGTTGTCGTGATCGCAGTGCGACGAGCTCGAAGGGGTCGTGCTCGTCGTCGTCGTCTTGGTCGTCGCTGTCGTAGCCGCGCCCGACGAGTTGGAGCTCGAGTTGCCGCCGCTTGCGGCGATCGCGACTCCGGCTCCGCCGAGCGCCAGCGTCGTGACGGCGCCGGCGAGAAGGGCGGTGTGCCTGGGTCGGAACACGTGAACCTCCTTTCGATTCGTGGTGCGTTCCATCCATGGAAGCCCCGCCGTCTAAGAACAGCCCAAGACGCGCCTAAGAACTCGGTGAGACTTCTCTATTCAGCGGCTTCCGAGGCGGCGACGACGAGCCGCGCCCGGCGACGCGCGCGCGGCGGCGTGATGAAGACGGCCACGCTCGCACCGATGAGAGCGACGACCGCCGCTACGCCGAAGGCGATCGTGAAGCCGTCCACCGATGGCACGTTGTTCGTGCCGGGAATCGTGTGCGCAGCCAGAAGGGCGGCGCCGACCTGACCGCCGATGACGCCGCCGACGGTGCGCATGACTGTGTTCATTCCGGTGGCGACGCCGGTCTCGGTCGGGCGCACGGCCTCGGTGATGAGCGTCGCCATGGCGGCGAAGGCGAAGCCGACGCCGACGCCGAGCACAAGCATCGCGGCGAGGATCTCCCACGGTTTGTCGTGCAAGGCGGCCAGCGAGCCCGCTGAGATCGCAACCAGGAGCATGCCCACGGCGAGCGGCCACTTGAAGCCGGTGCGCCTGCCGATGAGCCCCGCGAGCGGGCCGGCGAACAGTAGTGCGAACGAGCTCGGCAGCAGGTAGAGCCCTGCCTTCGTCGCGCTCGCGTCGAACCCGTAGTCCACGGCGTGCTGCACCGAGGCAGACAGCCCGTGCGGCATCTCGACGAAGTTCGGCACGAGCACGAACGTTCCGAACATCGCGAAGCCGGAGATCAGCGCGCTGATGTTCGTGAAGAGGATCTCGCGCCTGGCCAGCATGCGCATGTCGACCATCGGCTCGCCGACGCGCAGCTCGGCGACCCCCCACGCGAGGAGCAGAACCACCGCTGTAGCGGCGAGCCCGAGCGTTCGTGCGGACGTCCAGCCCCAGCTCTCGCCTTCCGTCAGCGCGACGAGCATCGCGATCAGACCGCCGGACATGAGCGTCGCTCCGATGTAATCGACGCGCGACGGCGTCTTGATCGGAGATTCCGGGATGAAGCGCTGGACGAGCAACAGTGCCACGCCGATTCCGACGGCTCCGACGATGAACAGCCAGCGCCAGGAGACGTTGTCCACGATCACTCCGGAAAGCACGATCCCGAAGCCCCCGCCGATCCCGAAAACGGCCGAGACGAGCCCGATCGCCACGCCGACCTTCTCACGAGGGAACTCGTCGCGGATGATCCCGTAGCTCAGCGGGAACACCGCTGCGCCTGCGCCTTGGAGCGCGCGCCAGCCGATCAGCGACCAGATGTTCCAGGCGGCAGCCGCGCCGATCGAGCCGACGAAGAAGAGCGCGAGCGAGATCACGAGCAGCCGCTCTTTGCCGTACTGGTCGCCGAGCTTGCCGAGAATCGGTGTCGCGACGGAGGCAACGAGCAGGAAGACCGTCAGGACCCACGTGACCCAGGTCGTGGTCGTGTGCAGGTCCCGCTGCAAGGTCGAGAGAGCAGGGATCACCATCGTCTGTTGGAGTGCGAACGCGATCCCGGCCAGCGTGAGGATCGCGAGCGTCACGTTGTAGTGCTGGCGCTCGACTGCCACTGGACCCTTTGAGCCTACCGACGGGCTTAGGATCATCGGAATGACGAGGCTGTACGAGGACGACGCAGAGCTCTACGACATCG
>Ga0307296_10000020_pt1 | contig 57417 bp, 47 predicted proteins | sample ER_DNA_153_FD_194467 | JGI IMG/M metagenome (GOLD analysis project Ga0307296, IMG submission 194467) | Bulk soil microbial communities from the East River watershed near Crested Butte, Colorado, United States - ER_DNA_153 | ecosystem: Environmental > Terrestrial > Soil > Floodplain | place... | reverse complement strand
GGCATCCCCGAGCGTCGCATCAACGAGATGTGGCGCAGCCGGCACCGCTACTGGCAGAAGCACCACAGCCGAATGGGTGCGCGTGTTGCCGCCCTCGCCACCGGAAGCCAGTACGCCGCCCGTGCGCTGCTGTCGCCTGCAGCCAGGCGCGACCCAGGCATCGAAGCGCGGATGCGCCTGCACGCGCGTGACGCGTGGCGGGTGGAGGGGCCGGGCTTGCGGGAGCTCGCGGACGAATGGAACGGCCGTGTGGGCACTACGCCGCCGCGCTAGCGGCGCGCCGATCCTGCTGCTGGCCCTGCCGCTGCTCGGCATCGCGCGGCTGCTTCCCGCATACGGCCTCGGGCTCTGGCTGCGCCTCGTGGCCGCTTCCCTCGTGGTGCTCCTGCCCGGTGCGCTCGTCGCCCGCGCCCTGCGCCTGCGCGGCGCCTCGGCCACGGTGGCGTGGGGGCTCGCTGCGCTCGGCCCCGCACTCCTCCTCGTCCTGGTCGTGCACAGCTCGATCCTGTTGGCGCTCGTCGTGCTCGCCGCAGTTGCGATTGCCGCGCTCCCTTTCGCACTGCGCGTTGTGTCGGGACCTCCGGCCCGGGACACGCTCGTCGTGGCGTTCATCGGGCTCGCGTTCGGGATCGCGCTCTGGCACGTGGCCGGTGCGATCACCGGAGACGCACTCTTCCACCTCGGCCGCGTGCAGAAGCTCTACTCATTCGGCGATCTTCACGTCCGGTCGGTCGACGAGTTCGCGGACGGCGGGCTGCACCCTGGGTACGCGTTCCCAATCTGGCACGCCTTCCTCGCGCTCGTCTCGAAGGTGGGCGGCGTCAGTCCGACACAGGTGATGCTGCACGAGCCGAGCGCGATCGCCCCGGTTGCCTTCGCCGTCGTCTACGAGGCCGGGCTCGCGCTCTTTCGCTCGATGTGGCTCGGCGCTGCAGTCCTCACCGCGACCGTTGCCGCAATTGCGCTTGCACCCGGACACGGAGGCTCGTTCGCGCTGCTCAGCCAGCCCGGGACGGTCGACCGTCACGTGCTCGTGGCCGTCGCGCTCACGCTCTTCTTCCTCTTTCTCCGTCATCCCGGCTGGGCGCTCGGGCTTTCGCTCGCAGCCGTCGGCGTGGAGGTGCTGCTCGTGCACACGAGCACCGCCGTCTTCCTCGGCATTCCTCTCCTCGGCTTCGTCGTCGCGCGCTTCCTGCTGACCCGCAGCGACCTGCGCAGCTCGGCGGTTGCGTTGGCCGCGCTCTTTCTGCCGGCGGGCGCAGCACTTGCCTGGCTCCTGCCGCTCGTTCGCGAGACTGCATCGCATTCGCCGTCGACGATGGAGCTCCGGCGTGCGCTGACCAAGTACGGCGCGGAGCTGAACGTCGACTCGCTGCACCATTACGCGTTGCGTCCGGAGGTCGTCTCGCGCAGCGGCGCGGTTGCCGTCGCCGGCCTTGCCCTCGTGCCGCTCGCAGCATTCGCAGCCCGGCAGCGCTGGGCTGCGTACGTGCTCGGCGGCACGCTTGCCGTGCTCACGATCGAACTGTTCCCGTGGGTCTTCCCCCATTTCGCGGACGCCGTGTCCGTGTCCCAGGCGCGGCGCCTTGCCGGGTTCGCGCCCATCTCGTTCGCACTCGCAGGTGGTACGGCTGTGCTGACCGGCATGATCGGCGGGTTCGTGCTTCCCGTCGCGCTCGCCGCCGGCATCGTGCTGCAGCTCGAGTATCCGGGCGACTTCGGGCTGCTGGAGCAGGGCGGACCGGCCTGGGCCACGTGGCTTGCGCTGATCGGCGGTGCGATCGCGGTCGTCGTCGGACTGCGTCGGGAGCGCCGGGTCGAAGCGCGGAGCGCGATCGTCACCTGCGCCGTTCTCCTCTTCTGCCTGCCCGTCGCCGTGCACGGCTTTCGGGACTGGACACCCGCTGCGTCTCGGGACTCCCACGCCCTGACGCCGGGACTGCTCCGTGCTCTGCAGACGAAGGTGCCGGAGCGCGCGATCGTGTTCTCGGACCTCGAGACGAGCTACCGCATCGCGGCGTTCGTCCCTGTCTATGTCGCCGCGGCACCTCCTGCGCACGTCGCCGACACTCCGGCGAATCGGCCATACGGTCGCCGTTACTCGGTGAATCGCTACTTCAGAACCGGCGACGTCGGCATCCTCGACCGGTACCACGCGGGCTGGCTCGTGGTGGACAAGCAGCGCTTCGACGTGCGCCCGCCCTGGCCCCTCGTCTACGAGGACGAGCGCTACGCGCTCTACCATCGCCCCGGATGAAAGTCCTGCTCGTGACCATGTACTTCCCGCCCGCAGGGGGCGGCGGGGTGCAACGTCCCTTGAAGTTCGCGACGCATCTACCTGCGCACGGCATCGAGACGCACGTCCTGGCCCCGGACGATCCGAAGTGGATCCACTCCGACCCGGATCTCGTGCCGCCGACGCAGGCGTGGATCCACCGCGCCCGCTACCTCGGGCCGCGCGCCCGGAAGCTTGCGGACGAGCTCCACGGCCGGCACGGTCTCGACCGGCTGTCGCGGCAGGCGCGCTCGCTCTCGCGACGCGTGCTCGTTCCCGACGAGAACATCGGTTGGAATCTGACCGCGATTCCGGCAGCCGTTCGCATCGTGAAGAACGAGGGCATCGACGTCGTGATCACAACGTCGCCACCGAACTCGGTGCACCTCGTCGGCGCGGCGGTGAAGCGGCTGACGGGTGCACGCTGGGTCGCCGACCTCCGTGACTCGGTCGGCGCGCACCCGCATCGCCGTGTCGAGAGTGCTTCCGTTCGCGCGAAGGAGAAGGTCAGCGAATCCGTTGCGCGGCTCGTTGCGCGCCAGGCGGACGTGATCGTAGCCGCCTCCGAGGCGATCGCCGACGAGGCGCGGAAGCTCGAGCCCGCCGGTGTCGTCACCACGATCCTGAACGGTGCGGACTTCGACGACTTCGCCGGGCTCGAGTACCACCGCGGCGATCGCTTCCGGATCACGCATACGGGCAGCTTCTTCGGGAAGCGCGATCCGCGCCCGTTTCTCACCGCGCTCGCCGAGTCCGGCCTCGACGACGTCGTCGCCCGCTTCGTCGGCGACTTTCGCGTCGCCGATCGCGAGTGGGCGGAGACGCTCGGCCTCGGGCCAAAACTGGAGCTCCATCCGTACGTGCCGCGCCGCGAATCGCTCGCACTCCAGCGCGACTCCGATGCCTTGCTGTTGCTGATCCCGGACGCTGACGGCCGCGGCCAGGGTGTCCTCTCCGGGAAGGTCTTCGAGTACCTCGCGGCGGAGCGGCCCATTCTGGCCGCCGTGCCTCCGGATGGTGCGGCGGCGGACCTGATCCGTGAGACCGGTGCCGGCGTGGTCGCTGCGGCCGACGATGTTCCGGCCTTGACGGCTGCGCTGACCGAGCTCTATCGGAAATGGCAGGCCGGCGCGCTGAACGGGACGGCTCTGTCTCCTGACGATCGCGAGCGCCTGGGCCGTGGCGCGCGGGTCGAGGAGCTCGCCGATGTGCTGAGGGGCCTCGAGTGAAGATCACGGGGACGCTCTTCCTCGCGACGCTCTTCTGCGTGACCTGGGAGAAGGTGCAGTGGAACGTCGCCGGCGCGGTGGGAATCGCCGATGTGCTCACGGTGATGTTCCTCGTCGCTTTCGCGCTCGAGTGGGGCCGGCCCCGGTTTCCGCGCACGACCGTGACCGTGCTCGTGATCTTTGCGGCGCTCCTCGTGATCTACCTGATCGGGTTCTTCAACATCGAGACGAAGCAGTCGCTCGACCAGTGGGGCAAGGGAATGGTGAAGTTCGTCCTCCACTTCCTGTTCCTCGGCGCCGGCGTCGCCTATCTGTCGCGGCGCTCGACGCTCTTCTACTGGAAGGCCGTCGGTGCATTGACCGTCGGCCTCGTCGTCAACGGCGTCTACGGCGTACTGCAGCTGCTCGCCGCACGCGCGGGGACGAACCTCGACCATGTCCTGCTCTCGCCGCTGACCGGCGGAGCGAGCTCGATCAACGTGTACGGCGCCATCGGCGGCACCGCGGTCTACAGGCCGAATGCGCTCACAGCTGACCCCAACCACCTCGCTGTGATGATCTGCATCCCGCTGCTGACCTTGCTGCCGGTGTACCTGAGGCTCGAGCGCGGACACAGGTTGCGCGTGCCGCTCGCGGCCGTGCTCGGCTTCCTCTTCCTCGTCATGCTCTCGACGCTTTCGCGCAGCGGGCTGCTCGGGCTGCTCGTCGGGCTGCTCGTGCTCGCGATTCCGTACCGCCGGCTGCTCGTGTCACGTGCGCTCGTCGTGCCGCTGACCGCAGTCGCGGCGCTCCTCGTCGCAGTGGTGTGGAGCCGTCGCCACTACTTCGAGGTGTTGCTGAAGTCACGAGTGCAGACGGGCGGCCGCTCCGAGAACGCACACTTTGCTGTCTACGACTTCGTGCCGCAGGTCATCCACTCGCACCCGTTGTTCGGGCTCGGGCTGAACACGTTCTCGGTGTACTACGAGTTCGTGACCGGCAAGTCGAACTGGGGCCCGCACTCGTTCTACGTTGCGCTCATCGTCGAGACAGGGCTCGTCGGCGCGGTCGTCTTTCTCCTCTTCCTCCGCTACCTGTTCCTGCGGCTGCGTGCCTCCCGTGAGCTCGGGCGACGCTTTGCTGCCGAGGGACTGGCGCTCGCGCGGCGCGTGCGGCCGCTTGCGTGGGGGATGACAGCCGCCCTGGCCGGGACGATGGCGGCGAACTTCTTCTACCTGACGATGCAGTTCTATTACTTCTACGCGTTCGCGGTGCTGGTGCTCGCGCTGCCGATCGTTTTCGCCAGGACCGACGCCCGATGATCACGGAAGAGACTGCGACGCGCTTCGCGGCCGTGATCACGTGGACACTGGCCCTCCTGTTCTTCATCACGGCGCTCGTGATCGCTTACGTGATTCCGTTGCACGCCCAGGATGCGCTGACATTCGGCGAATGGTCGCGGTTGATCGCGCAGAACTGGCACTTCCACTATCCGACCGTGACCGGACAGGAGTACGGCCGGCCGCTTTTCTATGTGCTCCAGGGCTGGCTCTGGGGAGCGATCGGCGCCGACGATTCCTCCGGCCGCATCCTCGCTCTCTTCTTCTCGATGCTGTTGCTCGGCGCTTTCGTCTGGCTCATGCGCGAGGAGCGGGATTGGGGAATCCTCGCCGGCTTGCTGGCCGTGTTCGCGCTGCTGGCGACGCCTGTGTTTGCCTTCCAGATGGTCGCCGGGTTGACGGACGTGCCGGTCACCGCGTTCATCGCGCTCGCGGGCGCGCTTGTCTGGGGCCGGCGTCCCTCGGGGCGACGTGCCGTCGCCGTGGGGGTCGCAGCGGCGCTCGCGATGCTGACGAAACCGAGCGCGCTCCTTGCACTCGCCGGCCTCGTTCTCGCGCAGCTCCTCGTCAGCGAGACCTGGCGCAACAGGCTTCTTTACCGCGTCGCACCGCTCTGTGCTGGGATCGCGGCGGGCCTCGTCTACGACCTCACCCAGGCCAACTACGTCCACGAGGGGCTGCGCACGTTCTTGCAGTCCGGCGTCAACACCGACTATTACCGGACCCTCGCCGACGAGGCGCGACGGTATGCGGTCTTCGACGGGAACTGGTTCGGCGACGGTCTGCGCGTCGCCGCGTTCTTCGCGCTGTTCTACGCCGTCCTGAGGCTGGCAGGCGTGCGCCACCGGCTGGCGGTTTCGGTTGGCGTACCGGGTGCCTTGCTGGCGAGCTGGCTCGGGCCGTGGTTCGCGGCGCACCAGGATCGCGTCGCGGTCGGGGCTCTTCACTCCCCCGGTGCGGCGGCGGCGGCCTTCGGGATGGCGGCCTTCCTCGCGTTCGGCCTTTTGCCTGACCGTGCAGCGATTCCGGCTCGTGGAGAACTGGCCCGTTTCGTCGTCTGGGCGCTCCCGTGTGCAGTGGCGTGGGCGGTTTACGGCGCCTACGACGCCCGCCTGCTCGCGCCGGCGTGGCCGCCGCTGCTGGCTCTCGTGGTGCTTGCGGCGCTGCCCGCCGCGAGCGCCTTCGCTCGTCGCGGTCCGCTCGTCCTTGCCCTGCCCTTCGCGCTCTTCGCGGTCGTCGTGGCGTCCAACTTCTACAACCTCGACGGCCTGCACAAGTCTGGCTGGGACCAGCTCCGCCGGACGGACGACTTGCTCAATCGCGACCAGACGCGGGCGATCGTGCTGCCGGCGCTCAGCCGAGCGCTCATCGTCGTCAGGCACGAGATGCGTCCAGGCGACTCGATGATGTCGCCCGAGGGCGCATTCCGCTTCTTCTATCCGGGGCATGTGTCGCAGTCCTTCCCGAACAACTGCGAAAACCTGCGGCCCTTCCGGGTGTTCGTGCTCACGACCGACGAGGGAAGCAAGCGCTACATGGAGGACTTCCTGCACGTGTCGGGAGAACCGTCCTTCTGGGCTGCTTGCGCGTCTCCTCATCTGACGCAGCTTTCGGACGGCTCGGAGGGCTACGCCGTCTTCCGCGTCGACACCTGATGCGCATCGCGGTGCTGACAACCTCGTACCCGAGGTATCCGGGTGATGTGGTCGGCCGCTTCGTCGCCGATGCCGTCGAACACATTCGCGCGCGTGGTGTCGTCGTCGAAGTGGTCGGGCCAGAGCAGTTCCGGCATTACGGAATCGCGTACGGGCACGGTGTGCTCGGCAACCTGCGCCGCCGGCCTTGGCTCGGCCTGTTCGTCCCGGCGCTGCTTGCTAGCTTCGTGCGCGCTGCCCGGGCGGTCGACGCGGACCTGCTGCACGCCCACTGGCTTCCCTCCGGCTGGGTCGCTGCCCGCAGCGGTAAGCCGTACGTCGTCCAGGTGTGGGGGACGGACGTGGCCTTTGCCGCGCGTGCCCCCGCGCTGGCGCGCGGTGTGCTTCGCGGCGCGCAGCTCGTGATTGCTGCGTCCCGCGACCTCGCCGACCGGGCTCGGTCGCTCGGCGCGCGCGAGGTACGAGTCATCCCGAGCGGCGTCACGTTGCCACCCACGGTGGGGCAGGAGGCCGAGCCGCCCGAGGTGCTCTATGCGGGACGTCTGTCGCCGGAGAAGGGCGTGCTCGAGCTCGTCGAGGCGGCGGGCGACCTGAACCTCGTCGTCGCCGGGGACGGACCTTTGCGGGGACAGATCCCCGGCGCGCAGGGCTTTGTCCCGCATGACGAGCTGCAACAGCTGTATGCGCGCGCCGCGGTCGTCGCCTGCCCGTCGAGACGTGAAGGCTTCGGCGTCGCCTGCCTCGAGGCGATGGCACATGGGCGACCGGTCGTCGCGACGGCCGTCGGCGGACTGCTCGACCTCGTCGTCGACGGGGAGACCGGCATCGTCGTCCCGGCGCGCGATCCGGTCGCGTTGCGTTCGGCACTCCAGCGCCTGCTGGCCGATCCCGAGCTACGGCAGAGCCTCGGCGCTGCGGGGCGGGAACGCGCCCGCGAGCGCTTCTCCTGGGACACGGTCACCGATGCGACCCTCGCCGCATACACCGAGGCTGCAGGGACAATGGCCCCGTGAAGCGAGCTCTCGTCACCGGCATCGGCGGGCAGGACGGCTCCTACCTGGCGGAACTGCTGCTGGACCGTGGCTATGCGGTTGCGGGAGTGGTGAAGCCCGGCGCCGCCGCCTACGGGAACCTCGAAGCGGTCAAGGACCGGGTCGAGCTGATCGAGGCGGACCTGCTCGACCAGGCGTCGCTCGCACGCGCGCTCGAACGGGCGAGACCGCAGGAGGTCTACAACCTTGCCTCACCTTCCTTCGTGCCCGCCTCGTGGGATCAGCCTGTTACGACCGCCGAGTTCGCCGCCGTCGGCGCGACGTCCCTGCTCGAGGCGATCCGCGCCGTCGACCCCTCGATTCGGTTCTATCAGGCGTCGTCGAGCGAGATCTTCGGCGAGCCGCGCGACAGCCCGCAAACCGAGGACACACCGCTCGACCCGGTGACGCCGTACGGCGTCGCGAAGGCGTACGCGCATTTCATCGTCAACTCGTATCGCCGTCAGTACGGCCTCTTCGCCTGCTCCGGAATCCTCTACAACCACGAGTCGCCGCGGCGTCCATTGCAGTTCCTGCCGCGCAAGGTCGCGCACGGAGCGGCGGCGATCTCCCTCGGCCGGCAGGACGAGCTCGTACTCGGCGATCTCGATGCGCGGCGCGACTGGGGCTACGCCGGTGACTACGTCCGCGCGATGTGGCTGATGCTGCAGCAGGACGACCCGGGCGACTACATCGTCGCCTCGGGCGAGAGTCACTCCGTTCGCGAGTTCGTGGAGTGCGCGTTCGCCCATGTGGGCCTCGACTGGCAGGAGTACGTTCGAGTCGATCCCGCTCTGCAGCGCGGCGCCGCCGAGCTGCACCGCCTCGTCGGTGATTCTGCCCGTGCGCGTGAGCGGCTCGGCTGGGCCCCGGAGCTCGACTTCGAACAGCTGGCCCACCTGCTCGTCGACGCAGATGTCGAACGCCTGCAGGCGCCCGCCACTAGCATGGAGCGGCGATGAGCGAGCGCCGCCTCACGATCGACGGTGTCGAGATCCAGGACGGCGGTGCGTGCTACGTCATCGCCGAAGTGGGTCACAACCATCAAGGCGACCTGCAGCAGGCGAAGGACCTGATCGACGCTGCGAAGGACTGCGGAGCCGACGCGGTGAAGCTGCAGAAGCGCGCCAACCGCTCGCTCTACACCCGCGAGTTCTACGAGCAGCCCTACGACAACGAGTTCAGCTTCGGACACACGTACGGAGAACATCGCGAGGCGCTCGAGCTCTCGCCCGACGAGTACCGCGAGCTGCAGGCGCACGCGCGCGGCGTCGGGATCACGTTCTTCGCGACGGCGTTCGACGTCGAGAGTGCGGACTTCCTCGCCGAGCTCGACATGCCCGCGTTCAAGTTCGCCTCGGGAGACATCCGCAACACTCCGTTGCTGACGCACGTGGCCGGGTTCGGCAAACCGATGGTGCTCTCGACGGGCGGTGCGGATCTGGCAGATGTGGAGCGTGCGGTGGAGACGATCCTGCCGCTCAACGAGCAGCTCTGCGTCCTGCAGTGCACGGCCGCGTACCCGGCCGACACGGACGACCTCAACCTCAATGTGATCACGACGTTGCGCGAGCGGTTCCCCGGGCTCGTGATCGGGTTGTCCGATCATCAGAACGGCATTGCCATGGCGGTTGTCGCCTACATGTTGGGCGCGCGGGTGATCGAGAAGCACTTCACGCTCAATCACGCCGCGAAGGGCACCGACCACGCGTTCTCGCTGATGCCGGAGGGAATGCGGAAGCTCGTGCGCGACCTGCAACGCGTGCCCGGCGCACTCGGCGACGGCGTGAAGCGACCGCTCCCGATCGAGGAGGCGCCGATCCGCAAGATGGGGAAGAAGCTCGTCGCGGCGCGTGAGCTCGACGAAGGACACGTTCTGACCGTGGATGACGTTGCGATCAAGTCGCCGGCAGACGGCGGATTGCCTCCGTACGAACTCGAACGCCTCGTCGGACAGCGATTGACCCGCCGGCTCGCCCCTGACGAGAACCTCGTGCTCGGCGACCTCGAGCCGGTCCAGCAGCCGGTCGCGGCGCACGCTACCCCGCGCCAGTGAACGAGCTGGGGCCGCTGCTCGAGCGGCTGCGACTCGCCGTTTTCGACTTCGACGGCGTGTTCACCGACAACCGTGTCTGGGTCAACGAACATGGCGACGAGACGCTCGCGTTCTCGCGGAGCGACGGCCTCGGGCTGCGCCGTCTCGAGGAGGTAGGCGTCCGTCCGCTGATCGTTTCGATGGAGGAGAGCCCGATCGTGACCGCGCGGGCGGGGAAGCTGAAGGTCGATTGCGTTCAGGGAGTCGAGGACAAGCTTGCCGTCCTCCGCGAGCGGACGGGAGAGCTCGGCGTCGCGCTCGAGGACACCGCCTTCGTCGGCAACGACATCAACGACGCCGAGTGTCTGCGCGCGGTCGGGGTTCCGGTGGTGCCCGCCGATGCCTGGCCCGAGGTCATGCCGCTTGCACGCTGGGTGCTCACACGCGCCGGCGGCACGGGTTGCGTGAGAGAGTTCTGCGACGGGGTGTGGGAGGCGAAGCGTTGACTCAGCTCTTCTCGCTCGACGGCCGGGTCGCCGTCGTGACCGGCGGCGCCGGCCAGCTCGGCGGCGAGATTGCGCGTGGTCTCGAAGCCCATGGGGCGCGCGTCGCAATCTTCGATCTGGAAGCCGACGGGTTTCGCGTCGACGTGACCGACCGGTCGGCAGTCGAGCGGGCCGCGAAGGAGGTCGTGCGGGAATGGGGCGTGCCGCACGTGCTGGTCAATGCAGCCGCGCTCGACTCGCCGCCCGATGCGCCTCCCGAGGAGGTAGGCCCCGTGGAGTCGTACCCGGAAGCGTCGTTCGACCAGATCATGGATGTGAACGTGAAGGGCACCCTTTTCTCGTGCCAGGTGATCGGAGCACAAATGGCCGAGGCGAGACGTGGATCGATCGTAAACATCTCCTCGATCTACGGGATGCTCTCACCCGTACAGGAGCTGTACGATTTCCGCCGCGCGAAGGGGGAGACGTTCTTCAAGCCCGTCGCTTACTCCGTCTCGAAGTCCGCTCTTTACAACCTCACGCGCTACCTCGCGACGTACTGGGCGAAGAGCGGCGTGCGTGTGAACACGCTCACGCTCGCGGGTGTGTGGAACGATCAGCCGCAGCAGTTTCTCGACGCCTACACCGAGCGTATGCCGCTCGGACGGATGGCAAACGCCGAGGAGGTCGTCGGGCCGGTGGTATTTCTCGCGTCGGACGCGTCGTCTTACGTCACGGGCGCGAACCTCGTTGTCGACGGGGGTTGGAGTGCCTGGTGACCTAGCGTCTGGCGGCGTCTGCCGCCAGGCCCGCAGCCAGGCGGGCGGCGCCGCGGATCGAATCCGGAAGGGCGCGCTCGACCTGCTGCACCGCGAGGAGCGCTGCCGCGGGATCATCCCCGGCGGAACCCGGTTCCGCCCCTCGTCGAACCAGCGGCAGCGGCACGGAGATGAGCGCCGCCCCGGCTGTGGCCAGGCGGGCGAGCAGCGGCCAATCCGGGTCGCGTGCGCCGGGCGCAGGCTCCTCCACGTCCCCGAGCAGGGAGCGCCGGAAGAGTGCGACATTCCCGTACGCATTCTCGACCGCTCCGAGTCCCCCCGGATCACCCGAAAAGAAGTGCAGTTTGCCGTCGAGCCGAAGGCCGCACGTGACAACGTCGGCCTCGGTCGCTCTTCGGGCGGTCACGAGCGTCTCCAGCATCGCCGGCTCGGGGAGGTCATCCTCATCGAGAAAGACGACGTAAGGGGCGGATCCCTGATCGAGGCCACCCTGCCTTGTCTCGGCGACGATCACCTCGATACTGCGGTAGCTCTGATCTTCGAGCGTCGCAACGCAGCGTAAGAGCGCCTCCTGCGAGTGACGGCGCACGACTACGACATCGACCTGCTCATCGACGCCGCCCCCGTCATCGGGCCGTCGCTGCGGCCGCAGCTCGATCACCTCGGCCCAGCGGTCGAGGGAGGCGCCGTGTTCGAGCGCAGGTCGCACATAGGCGGGCACGTGCCCGTCGGCAAGCACTCGCCGGAGCGCCGCTTCGACTCCCTCGGCTGTGGGCTCGAAGAGGACTCGGCCACGATCGTCGGGCGTGATCAGCTCTGGTACGCCGCCGACGTTGCTGGCGATGAACGGGATGCGCTCCTCGAGGCACTCGTAGATCGTGTTCGGCGAGTTCTCTTGCAGCGAAGGCATCACGGCCAACGTGCCGGGACGCCTGAGGCGCTCGAGCGCCTGGTGTTGATCGAGATTCGTCTCGAAGGCGACTCCCTGAAGCGCACGCCGCGTTTGCTCGGAAAGCAGTGCCGTGACGCTATCGCGAGTCCACGTCGCCGTCGTCTTGCCGACGAACTCCAGCTCGACGCCGTTCAATCGCTCCGGTTCGAGGGCATTCAGCGCTGCGGCGAGGATCCTCAGTCCTTTCTTCTCGTCGATGCGGCCGAAGAACGCGAGCCGGCGGATTCGATCGGGATCCGGGCGAATGGCCACCGGCATCGCCTCCCCGGTAGCTTCGGAACGCGTGACGTATGGGACCACGAGCGTTCGTTCGGGGAGATGCCAGCCTTTCTGGCGCATCCAGTCCACCAGGAACGAGCTCGGACTGACGACGACGTCCGCAAGCTCCACCGACAGCTGCTCGAGCACGCCGACGCCGAGCACCGTGGGCAGATCGCCGAGCGCGACGTTCGGAGACAGGTCGGCGACATAGCGCCTCGTCCCGTGGCAGAAGACGACAAACAATGTGTCGTCGAACCCTCTACCGGCCTGGCGCAATCGCAGCGCGGAGTAGGCCGGAGCACCGAAGTCGTGGGCGATCACGACATCGGGTGGGTCGCTTTTCAGCCCGAGCGCGACGCTGTGCGCGTGCGCGAAGTGCCAGGGCTCGACGGGCTCGTCGCTGCGCGGAGCCGCCCGGATACGTATTCCGGCGTCCGCATAGACGCCTGCCCAGTGGGGGTCGATCGCGTCCGGATCGTGGTTCCCGAGCAGAATCTCCACCGAGTGACCCGTGCGCGCGAGCCCAAGCGCGAGAAACGTGGTCGCAGTTCCCATGCCCCCGGCGGGGTTGAAGCCACGCAGCTCGTGCGCGATCACGGTCACGCGGCGAGCGGACGGCATCGGTGTAAGCGTAACGTCCACTAGCTCGATGAGTTCGGAAGCCAGACAACCATCTTCACAGCGGGTCGCGTTCGTCGCCGAGGAGCTGCTGGGCTATGTGCGCGACGGCCTCGGGACGACTACGACGTTTGTTGCCGTTGCGCTGGCCCGACTGGGACACGCTGTCGAGGTCCTGTATCTCGGGCCGACTCCGTCCGGGCAGATCGACCCCGAGTGGCAGCGACTTTACGAGGAGGCCGGGATACGTGTCCGCGAGGTGCCACGCAGCTCGGAGCCCGTTGAGCCTGCGCATTTCTCGCGGATGCGAGACGTCGAGATGGCCTTGCGCGCCGATCCACCGGACGTCGTGCTCGTACAGGATCTCGGCGCTCCTGCGTACATTGCGCTTCGCCTTCGGCGGCTCGGACTCGCCTTCGAACGGACCGCCTTCGTCGTCCTCTGTCATGGCACGCGTCAGTGGATCACCGACGTCAGCCGTAAGGTGCGTGTCCTGCCGGGCGCGCATGCGATCACCGTGCTCGAACGTGCCTCGCTCGAGCTCGCCGACGTCGTCGTCAGTCCGAGCGTCTATCTCGTCGAGTGGATGCGCGAGCAGGGCTGGAAGCTGCCGGCCCAGACCCTTGTCATCCCGCACCTGTCCCGTTCCGGCGCCATGTCGGAACCGCCCCCGGCACGTGCGTCCGCAGGGTCTGACCGAGTCGAGCGCATCGCCTTCTTCGGCCGGCTCGAGGACCGAAAAGGAATCCAGCCGTTTCTCGGGGCGTTGAACTTGCTCGAACCGGAGCTGCTCCAGCGATTCGACGTGGAGTTCATCGGGCGGCCGACACCACTCTGGCCGCTCGAGCGGGTTCAAGAGGTCCTCTCCGACAGGACGCGCAGCACCCTCCGAGGGCTCTCCTTCGAGACGAGGCTCGACCAGCACGAGGCGATTGCGCGCCTGAGCCGGCCGGGGACGCTGGCCGTCATGCCCTCGTTCGCAGAAGCGTTCGGCAACACGGTTCGCGAATGCATCGAGCATGGAATCCCGTTCATCGCGAGCAACGCCGCTGCAATCCGTGAGCTCGTCGCACGGGAAGACCGCGATCGAGTCCTCTGTGACCCCACCGCCGACGGAATCGCCCAGGCACTGCGCCGCGCGCTTGGCGACGGAGAGGCGCTGCGCCCTGCACGCCCCGCGTTCGACGATGCCGAGTCTTTGCGGCGCTGGCAGGACGCGCTTGCTCCGACCGTTCATCCGCCTCCGCCGGCGGGCACGATCGTCGACGCCGTCCCACCGGGCTGGACGCTGCTTCAGGGGAACGACGACGTGCCGGAGCCCGAGTTCCTCGAGACGCTCGTGCGCGCGCAGCAGTCGTCGGGAGCCGACGTGGTGACCTGCGGGGTCATGGTGGACGGGGTCGCTCACCTCTTCCCGGGTGAGCCGGCCGCGTTGGGTCTGCTCCGGAACGGCTACGGCACGGTCGCGCTCGTTCGGAGCTCGCTACTCGATTCGGACAGGACCGATGAGCGCTGGCCGCTCCTGGCGAAGCTGAGCCTCGCGGGCGCGAAGATCGTCTCGGTACCGCTGCCGCTGGTCACGAGCACGACCTCTCCGGCTGCCGTCGACAGCCATCCGACCGAGGCACTGCGGGTCATGGGCAACTTCGAGGGAGCGCTCCCTCCGAATCTCCGCTTCCTCGCTGAGTTCGTCACCCGCGCGGCGGCCGACAAGCCGCGGTCGTCGCAGCCCCGCGTGCGTGGCCGCGTGCGGGGAGTTGTCCGGCGTCTCGTGCGCGGGCGGGCGCGATGAAGCGGCGCGTGACGGTCGTCGCGAGCGAGATCCTCGGGGTTCCCGGCACCGGAGGTCCCGGAACGGCGGACTCGCTCCTCGCCGTTGCGCTCGCCCGGCACGGTCATCAGGTCGAGCTTCTCGTCGCGCCGGGTCGTGACGTCAGCGGCCTGAGTCCACGTTGGGCGCAGGCGTACGCGGAGTCGAACGTCCGCGTGCGTCCCCTTACCGGGCACAGCACGGTGCGGCCGTCGTTCCTCGCGCCTGCTTGGCACGTGCACGAGGCTTTGCGGGGCGAACCGCCTGACGTGGTCGTTGCGGACGACTGGCGGGCACTTGCTTACGCCGCACTGCGATCGCGGCAGCTCGGCAGATCCTTCGAGCAGACCGCGTTCGTCGTCTATTGCCACGGGCCGGCGAGAGTCTTCGCCGCAGCCGCGCGCAAAGTCCCGGACACGGTCGACCGGTTCGGGGAGGAGATTGCGCAGCGCGCCTGCGTCGAGCTGGCGGACGCCGTCGTCAGCCCGAGCGAGTGGCTCGTGCAGTGGCTGCACGAGCGCGGATGGCCGCAGCGGGACTCGGTTCGGGTGATCCAGAACCTCTGGCGCTCGGCCGCGCTGGCCGAGCCGGCGCAGCGCGCAGCAAGCGCAGCGCGAATCCGCCGGCTCGCGTTCTTCGGCCAGGTCCGAGAGGGCAAGGGCATCCGGGTCTTCCTGGACGGCCTCCGGCGGCTCGACCCAGAGCTCCTGCAGGGGGTGGAGGTACTGTTCCTCGGGCACAGCCGCAGCTGGACGGAAGCGCAGTTGCGCGAAGAGCTCGCCGGCGCGGCATCGTCGGTCCGCCTCGAGACTCAGCTCGACCAGACCGCGGCTCTCGAAGAGCTGCGGGTGCCGGGCACCCTCGCTGTGATGCCGTCACTGCTCGAGAACTCCCCCTACGCGGTCGCCGAGTGCATCGAGCATGGGATCCCCTTCCTCGCCGCCGACGTCGGGGGGACAGCCGAGCTGATCGCACCGGAAGACCGCCCGCGTGTCCTATGCGCGCCGACCGTTGACGCGTTCTCCGCGGGACTCGCGCGCGCGCTTGCCGGCGAGACCCCGGCGGAGCCCGCGCGTCCGGCGCGTCCGCCCGAGGAGTCGCTCGCCGCATGGCTGGAGCTCGTGGAGACGGCTCAGCCGTCGCGGTCGGAGGCCGGCCCCGGTCCCGACCGCGTCGCAGTCGCGGCTACGGGAACGCACGGTGGAACACGTGCGCGGCGTCTTGCCGAATCGACCCGGTCGGTGGTTGTCGAGGTTGTCGAGGCGCCGTCGCGAGAGGTGGCCCTCGACCAAGCCGGCGCGGACTGGGTCGTATTCATCGACGACGACGACGTTCCCGACGATTCGCTGGTCGACGCGCTCGTCGCCGCGCAGGCGGCGTCGGGCGCCGACGCTGTCACGTCCGCAGTTCGGCCGGCCGACGACGCCGTGGGGTTGCAACTCTTCCTCGGTGACCCAGGCCCGCTCGGGCTGGTCGAGAACCAGTACGGCGTGATCGGCCTCGTGCGCCGCTCGCTCGCCACGCCGGACCTGGACTGGCCGCTGTTCGCGCGGCTCGCGCTCGGCGGCAAACGGGTCGTGTCGGTGCCCGAGCCGCTGGCGCTGCATCTCGGTCGTCCGCAGACGATCGCGGACGCCGGAGGCGACGGACTGCTCGTGCTCGAAGCATTCGAAGCGGCCTCGCCGGAGGCGCTGCGGCTTCTGCCTCAACTGGCGGCAACACTAGGCGCCTCCGTCGTTCGTCAAAGTACCGTTCGTGATCTTCATGTTGTGCGACGAAGCATTCCGCGCGGAATCGCGCGCCGGTTGCGAGGCGTCTCGCAGCGTTTCGCACGACGCCGCACGACGAGCGTGGCCGACGCTGCCGACCGGCGTCCGCCGCTCAACGTGCTTCACATCGGGAAGACGGGTGGTACGGCGTTGAAGCACGTCCTCGCCGCGCACGAGGCGGGATCTCGCTATCAGCTGCTCTTCCGCGGTCACGACGTGACCCTTCCCGACGTGCCCAAGGGAGAGCGATTCATGTTCCTCATCCGCGACCCGCTGAGTCGCTTCGTCAGCGCATTCAACGGCAGGCTGCGCGAGGACCGCCCGCGCTACCACTATCCCTGGCGCGAGGAGGAGCGGATCGCGTTTGCGATCTTCAAGACGCCCGACCAGCTCGCCGTCGCGTTGTCGTCAGCGGATGATGAGGAGCGCGCCCAGGCCGAGCGCGCAATGCATGGAATCGGTCACGTCAACACGCCCTACACATTCTGGTTTCCGGACGAGGCTGCGTTTCGCGCCCGCCTGGACGACGTCTTCTTCATCGGACTGCAGGACCGCCTCGACGAGGACTTCGAGATTCTCAAGGAGAAGCTCGGGCTCCCGGAGGAAGCGAGCCTGCCGCGCGACGAGACCGTCGCGCACAAGACACCCGTGGGATTCCAAAGCCAGCTCAGCGACGTGGGGCGCGCAAATCTCGAGCGCTGGTACGCACGCGACGTCGCGTTCGTACAGATGTGCCGCGAGCTCGCGCCGCGCGTCAATCGGGCTTGAGCGCGAGTCGGCCGGTGTTGTCGATGCGGTTCAGCAGGAGCGGCACGTTGCGCTCCGACAGATACTCGTCCACGGCACGGCGCGCACCCTGCCAGTACCCGTAGTCGTCCAGGATCAAGACGCCGCCGCGCGCAAGGCGCGGATAGAGGTGGACGAGCTCGTGCTTCGTCGACGCGTACCAGTCCGTGTCGAGGCGCAACAAGGCGATCTCGTCCGGCGCCCTTGCCGGGAGCGTCTCCTCCACCGGGCCTTTGACGAAGTGGATCCGCTCAACTGGATAGCCGACGCCGAGGACGGCGTCGCGCACGTCCTCGAGCGACGCGATCGCCCAGATGTCCGACTCCGGTCCCTCGGCTGCGAGCAGGTCGGCGGCGCGCTCGCCCGAACCTCTCACGTCCTCGTCCGAGGGCGGCGTCATGCCCGTAAACGTGTCGAAGAGGTAGAGGTCTCTGTCGATGACGCCGAGACGAAGCAGCGTCAGCGCCGCCGCCATCATGCTGCCGCCTCGCCAGACCCCGCATTCGACGATCGCTCCGGGGATCTCGCGTGCCGCGACGTACTCGACTGCTCGAGCGAGTGCATAGATGCGCGGTGGCGTCGTCATCGTGTAGTCGTCGACGCGGCGGTAGAGTTCGATGTCCGTCTGCTCGAAGTCCAGCGGGAAGGCCGGCCCGGAACGTTGATCGTCTACGGCCGGGTTGGCGTCGCCGCGGCCGTGTCCGCTCAGCCGACGCCGCGCCACTCGCGGGTGCAGCCGCCACCAGCGGCTCGACTCGATCGCGGCGAGACGTGCTTTGAGGTCGCGCACCTCCCTCGTCAGGCTGTCGACGTCGCTCTTCATTGCGCCGCTGAGGATGCCACGGCCCGTGCGAGCCGGAGCGCGGTCTTGCCGGCCGTGAGGGCGATGGGGAGGCGCGGCAGCAGGAGCGGGTCCGCGTCGGGGGTCACGCTGCTGCGTGCCGTCGTGAAGCCGTGCGTGTAACCGGCCGCGCGGGCCGCCTGCGCAACGCGGTCGTCTGCCTTACCGTGCGGATACGAGATGACGGCTAGGGCGGCACCGGTGACGGCAACGAGCTCGTCGCGGCCGTCGCGCAGGGCTGCGGCGAGCTCGCCGTCCGCGAGCGTGGGCAGCGCTTCGTGCCGGAGCGTGTGGAACCCGATCTCGTTCCCGGCGCGCGCGAGGGTCGCGACGTCGATCGAGCGCAGATTGTCGTTTGCGGAGCGCGTCCCCGCCGCCGCGCGCAGCGCGGCGGCGGTCTCTTCGCGCTGTTCGCGTGTGAGCCCCTCGATTGTCGCCGCAACCCGGAAGATTGCCTTCGGCTCCCGCGCCAGCGCATGGCGCATGTCCTCGTGCGGGACGTGCGGGAGCGAATCGACGAGCCGTGTGTCGACAGCCTCTTGGAGGTCTTGCCACCAGAACGGGTGGGAGGTCCCGCCGAGGAAGAACGTCGCCGGAAGTCCTGCCGACTGAAGTGCCGGGAGCGCCTCACGAACGTGGCTCGCCAAGTCGTCATCGAAGGTGATCGCAAGCGGAAACCGATCGCCGCGCTCGCGTGCGCGCACAGCCTCGAGCAGCTGGCTCGCCTTGACCACGCGATAGTACCGGCCGAAATGGCGCAGCTGGTGTGCGAACACGCTTCTGGGCAAGCCCGGGAGGATCTCGCGCGTGGAGTCGCTGCCCTCCCCGCCTACACGGTGGTAGACGAGGGCGGCGCCGACACGGGCGGAAGATCGGCGTGCACGCGTGGAGAGGACGCCGGCCTGCAGCAGGCACACGGCGTCGCGCACGCTCGTCAGGTGTGTGGACAAGTCATGCAAGCTATCGCTTCCGCTAGAACTCGACCAACATGAAGATCGTCATGACGTTGATGGCGTGGAACGAGGAGGACATCCTCGACGCGCACCTTGCGTTCCACCTCAACGCCGGTGTGGATCTCGTTCTGGCGATCGACAACGGCTCGACCGATGCAACGGGCGAAATCCTCGAGTCGTACGCGCGCGACGGGCACGTCGAGCTGACTCGCGACGACGGCGTCCTCGACCAGGCGGAGTGGGTCACGCGCCTGGCCCGCCGGGCGTCGACCGAATTCGGCGCCGACTGGGTGATCAACAGCGACGCCGACGAGTTCTATTGGCCCCGTGGCGGGACGCTCAAGGAGGTCCTCTCGGCGGTTCCGGCGCAGTACGGAGGCGTGCGCGGCATGTTGCGCAACTTCGCGCCGCGACCGCACGGGCACGACTTCTTCGCCGAGCGGATGAATGTTCGCGTCTGCAATCCAGGCGCGGAGGACAACAGCCCGTACAGCCCACGCTTCAAAGCCATGCACCGTGGCGACCCGGACGTGGAGGTCTTCTGGGGCAGTAATCGAGCGCTCAGCCGCGGGCTCGACCCACTCGCCGGCTGGTATCCCATCGACGTGCTCCACTTCCCGATTCGCTCGTTGGAGCAATGCCGAGACAAGTTTCTCCGCTGGTATGAGATCGCACCGTCCCGTTTCCGAACGGCGGCGTACGACGCCGACCAGCGCGGGGCGATGCGCGAGTTTTACGCGTCATACGTCGTCGACGATGAAGCGCTCGGAAGGGGTCTCGCGGACGGCACGTTCGCAATTGATATGCGACTGTGCGACGCACTGCGCTCGTTACGCGCGGAACCGTCGCGGCCGCTCACGTTCTCCGACGATGCTGTCGATGCGGCATATCTGACTGAGCTTGCGATTCTCGAGGACGGCGATCCACACGCCCACGTGCAACGCAAGACCGAAGATCTGGAGGCTCGTCTCTCCAGGATGGAGCGGAGTCACATCAAGACTCTCTTGCGACGAATCTCATGACCACGCGGTACGCGCAAGCTCTGGGACGCGAGGTGCAGCTGAGGTCGGGCACGACCGACGAGCAGGTCTTCCACGAGACGTTTGTCAAGCAGTTCCACGTTCCGCCGGAAGAGATCCGTCCGGCGACCGTGCTCGATCTCGGCTGCAACATCGGCCTTACGGTCGCTCACTTCGAGGCGCTCTGGCCGGACGCGGAGATCATCGGCGTCGACTTAGACGCCGAGAACTGCGTCGTTGCCCGCACTAATTGCCGGCGGGCTCGGATTCTCAATGTCGCCGTTGCCGCGACCTCGGGCACGCAGAAGTACTCCGGCGAGGAGGCATGGAGTTTTCGCTTGGACCCTTCGGGCGACCGGGGCGTCGAGGCTCGTACGCTCGACGAACTAACCGACCTCTTTGACGGCAACGCCGACTTCGTCAAGATGGACATCGAAGGGGCCGAGTGGGACGTTGTGCAGGCGCCGGGGGAGTGGCCCGGGCGCGTCGGCAGTTTGCTGATCGAGATCCACGGCACCGAAGGGCGGCGTCAGGCGGGAATCGACGAAATGATGGGGTACCTTCGAGATAAGGGCTTCAAGTGTGGGAAGCATGAGGCGCACTGGTCGGCGGTCTGGGCGAAGAGGGAGAGCCGTACAGGTTCGCTAGACGCGAGAACCTAGCCGCGGGGCTGACAATCCCCTTCGGAGCCGAGCAGCGACGAGAACCTTCGTTCGAGCGGCCTGCCGAGCCCGCAGCTCCTGAGTCGCGGCCTCGACGTCCCACCCTGTCAGTCAGACTTGCATATCCCTTCGATCACGAATCTCATCGACGGCCGAGCGGTGCCCGCCGCGTCGGGCCAGACGTTCGAGAAGCGGCGCCCGGTCGACGGCTCTCCGTTGTGCACGGTCGCCCGGTCCGACGCCGCCGACGTCTCGGCCGCCGTTGCGGCTGCACGCGCGGCCCAGCCGGAGTGGGCGACGCGCACGCCCGTCGAGCGCGGCCTGCTCCTGCGCAAACTCGCACTCGCGTTGCAGGCTCGACGCGAGGAGCTCGCGGATGCTGTGGTCGAGGAGACGGGCAAGTCGCGCGACCTAGCACTCGGCGAAGCCGACGCCGCGATCGAGATGGGCTTCTTCGTCGCCGGTGAAGGCCGCCGCCTCTACGGTCGTACGACCACCTCCGCGATGCCGAACCGGACCGTGATGGCAACGCGCCGCCCCGTCGGGGTCGCCGCGCTGATCGTTTCCTTCAACACCCCCTTTCCGAACTACGCGTGGAAGACGTTTCCTGCAGTCTTGTGCGGCAACACCGCCGTCCTGAAGCCGTCGGAACACACTCCTGCGTCGGCCTCGCTCTTTGCGCAGCTCTGCCAGGAATTCCTGCCGCCGGGAGTCTTGAACCTCGTCCATGGTCTGGGGCCGGAGACCGGTCCTCTCCTCGTCGAGCACGAGGATGTCGACCTCGTCAGCTTCACAGGCTCTGCGTCGACGGGTCGCTGGATCAACGAGCACGCCGGCCGCCGGTTGGCGAAGGTCTGCCTCGAGCTCGGCGGCAAGAACGCGCTCGTTGTCTGCGACGACGCCGATCTGGATCGCGCGGTCGAGTGGTCCCTGGCGTCTGCGTTCTCGAACGCCGGCCAGCGGTGTGCTGCCGCGAGCCGACTCGTCGTCTTCGACGCCGTGTACGACGAGTTCCGCGAACAGCTCGTCCAGGGAGCGCACGTGTACGAGACCGGACCGCTGATCAGCGAGGAGAGCCTTGTGCGGATTCTGGACTCGCTGGACGGCGCGCAAGTGGCCACGGGCGGTGAGCGGCTCGACCGGCCCGGATGGTGGCTTGCACCAACCGTCCTCGAAAATGTGCCCGGCGACGCGGACCTCTCGTGCCGTGAACTCTTCGGACCGGTAACGATTCTCTACCGCGTCCGCGACCTTGAGGGGGCCATCAAGCTCGTGAACGACTCGCCATACGGCCTCACCTCTGCGATTCACACCGGGAACCTGCATCGCGCGATGCGCTTTGCCGACGCGGTCCAAGCCGGCGTCGTCGTGGTCAACGGCGGCACACATGGCAGCGAGCCGCACATGGGGTTCGGCGGCGTGAAGCAGTCCGGCACAGGCTGGCGCGAGGCGGGCGTCGAGGCGCTCGACGTCTACACGGAATGGAAGTACGTCAACCTGATCGCGGATCCAGCTCAGACATGACCGTCGCTGTCCTCGGCCCAGGCGCCGTCGGCGGCGTCCTCGCCGTCGGGCTCGTGCGGGCGGGGCTCCGGGTCGTCTGCATCGCCCGGCCGGACACGGCCGAACGGATCGCGTCCCAGGGACTGTCCCTGAGACATGGCCACGAGGTGGAGACGGTGTGGCCCGAGGCGACGGCCGAGCTGCGCGAGCCGGTCGAGCTCTTGCTCGTCACCGTGAAGGCGCCCGCGCTCGGCGATGCCCTCGGGCGCGTACAGGCGCAGGCCGAGACGGTGATCCCGCTGTTGAACGGCATCGAGCACATGCAGGAGCTCCGCGGCCGCCTGCCTGGGAGCCGAGTCGTCGGAGGCAGCATCGGCTGGATCGAGGCGTGGCTCGAACGGCCGGGCGTGATCGTGCAGAACACTCCGCGCACCGTCATGACGGTCGCCTCGGATGCCGGAGCGGAGACGATCGAGCTTCTCCGACGGTCTGGCACCGACGTCCGCATGAACGGAACCGAGTCTGCAGTGCTCTGGGAGAAGCTCGCGCGTCAGGCGCCGGTTGCCGCTGCTACGGCGGCCGAGCAGCGTCCGATCGGCGAGCTGCGCAGTGACGCCGAATGGCGCGTCCGGCTGCAGCAGGCAATCGCTGAGACCTGCACTGTTGCGGCGGCGGCTGGCGTCACTCTCCGGCCGGAGGCCCAGTGGGAGATCATCGAGTCGATGCCCCCGACACTGACCAGCTCGACCGCGCGCGACATCGCCGCCGGCCGCCCCTCGGAGCTCGATGCGATCACGGGAGCTGCGGTCCGGGCCGGCCGTCGACTGGATGTCCCCACGCCTGCGCTCGACCTGCTGCTGGCCGAAGCCGAGGAACGGGAACGGTGCCGAACGCAATCGCACTGATCCCGGCGCGTTCGGGATCCGAGCGAGTCCCGGACAAGAACGTCCGGCCGCTCGCCGGGCATCCCCTCCTCGCGTATGCGATTGCGAGTGCGCGCCAGGCCGGCATCTTCGACCGCATCGTCTGCTCGACCGACAGCGGCAAGATCGCGGAGGTCGCCCAGCGATACGGCGCCGACATCCCGTTCTTGCGGCCGGCGAAGCTTGCCACGTCGACCTCTCCGGATATCGAGTGGATCGAGCATGCGCTGGCGGAGCTCCACGAGCACTACGACCTCTTCGCGATCGTGCGGGCGACGAACCCCTTCCGAGGCCCGGATGTCCTGCAACGGGGACTGGAGCAGCTCGTCGCCACGCCAGAAGCGGATTCCATCCGCGCCGTCGAGCTCGTCAAACAGCATCCGGGGAAGATGTGGGTGCTCGAGGGGAAGACCATGCGTCCGCTCCTCGACCAGTCGCAGCTGGACGTCGCGTGGCATGCGGGTCAGTACCAGGCCTTGCCCGAGATCTACGTGCAGAACAGCGCGCTCGAGATCGCCTGGACGCGCGTCGTCTCGCAGACGGGGACCCGCGAGGGTCGTGTCGTCGCGCCCTATCTGACGCGCGGCTACGAGGGTTTCAACATCGACGACGAGGACGACTGGGACCGTGCGCGGCGGCTGCTCGACGCCGGTGAGGTCGCCCTCCCGGATGTCGAGCGTCCGTATCCTGCGGCGACATGAAGGTCACCCGACTCGAGACGCTGTACTGCGACGCCGGCTGGCGTCCCTGGATCTTCCTCAAGGCGACGACCGACGACGGCGCCGTCGGTTGGTCTGAGATCACCGATTCGCATGGGTCGCCACACGGCCTCGCAGGCATCGTCGAGGACCTGGCGCCGAACGTGGTCGGGCGCGATCCCCGCGCCGTGGAGCGAATCGTGTGGGACCTCTTCCGCGCCACGCGCCAGAGCCCAGGTTCTGTCATCCAGAAGGCGATCGGCGGGATCGAGAACGCGCTGCTCGACCTGAAGGCTAAGGCGCTCGGCGTGCCCGTCTACGAGCTGTTCGGCGGCCCGACACGAGACGACGTCCATGTCTACTGGTCGCATTGCGGCACGACCCGGGCGAGGGCCTGGGAGGTCACCGGGACGGCAAAGCTGGAGTCCTACGAGGACGTGGCGAAGCTCGGCGCCGAGGTCGTCGAACGCGGCTTCCCCGCATTCAAGACGAACATCGTCGTCCCCGGCGACGAGCCCCACGTGTTGATGCCCGGTTTTCAGGGCGACGGGCTGGACCGCAATCCCTCACCGGAGCTCGAAGAGGCGCTCGTGCTCTTACTCGACGCCTTCGCCGAGGGAACGCAGGGACGGGCCGAGCCGATCGTCGATCTCAACTTCAACCTCACGGCCGAAGGGGTCCTGCGCATCGCACGCAGCCTGGAGGAACACGACCTGATGTGGCTCGAGGTGGATGCATTCGACCCGGTGTCTCTCACCGCCGTTCGCAACGGCTCTGCGATTCCGATCTGCTCGGGAGAAAACCTCTACACGAACCGCGGCTTCCGACCGTTTTTCGAGGCCGGCGCCATGGACGTCGCGTCGGTCGATGTGATCTGGAACGGCTTCCACCAGGCGAAGAAGATCGCCGACCTCGCCGAGACGTTCGAGGTCAACTGCGCGCCGCACAACTACTACAGCCATCTCGCCACGTTTATCTCTGCGCAATGGTGCGCGGCGATTCCGAACGTCCGCATCCTCGAGGTGGACGTCGACGACGTGCCGTGGCGCGAGACCCTGACGACTGCCGTGCCGGAAATCCAGGACGGCGTCCTCACCATTCCGTCCGGCCCGGGTTGGGGTGCAGACGTGGACGAAGACGTGCTGCGGGAGCACCCGTGGAGCTGACGCTGATTCCTCGCACCGAGTTCGAACGCGCGCGAGGCGATCTCGCACTGCTCGCGGACATGTGCCGCGCGAATGCGCTCGTGGCGGTGAAGCGTGCCGGATCGGGACACCTCGGCTCAAGCTTCAGCGCGATGGACGTCGTCGTCAACCTGCTCTACAAGGAGCTCAACACGGCCCAGGTCGGCTTCGACGACCCCGAGCGCGACATCTACTTCTCCTCAAAGGGTCATGACGTGCCGGGTCTCTATGCAGTCCTGCACTCGCTCGGAGTGCTTTCGCCGGAAAGGCTGCTGAAGCTGCGCCGGCTCGGCGGCCTGGACGGTCATCCCGACGTTGCCGTTCCGGGCATCGAAGCGAACTCGGGATCACTCGGCATGGGCATCTCGAAGGGGCGCGGGATGGCCTGGGCGAAGCGCTTCCTCGGCCGCGGTGGCCGCGTCGTCGTGATGACCGGCGACGGAGAGTTGCAGGAAGGCCAGAACTTCGAGGGCTTGCAGGCTGCGGCCGCGCACGCGCAAGGCAACCTCTGGGTGATCGTCGACCGCAACGAGCTGCAGTCCGACAAGCCGACAGACGAGATCCTGCCGCTCGGCGATCTCGAGTCGAAACTGCGCGCCTTCGGTTGGGACGTCGCGTCGGGTGACGGGCACGATCACGATGAGCTCACCCGTGTGTTTGCGGGGTTCCGATCGGCGCCCGATGTGCCACACCTGCTGATCGCGAGGACGCTCAAGGGAAAAGGTGTCTCGTTCATGGAGCATCCCCGGGCGCTTCAAGAGGGAGGAGGGACCTACCGCTGGCACGCCGGCGCACCGGACGACGAGTCGTTCGAGCGCGCGCACACGGAGCTCGTCGACCGCATCCGGAAACGCTTGCCCGACCTGAAGCTCGAGCCCGTGGTCGACGTTGCGGAGGAGGCCGCCTACAGCCTCGAAGGAGAGCCCGAGTCCGGTGCCGCAGTGCGAGCCAAGGTCAGCGACGAGTACGTGGCCGAGGCGTACGGCGAGGCGCTGCTCGAGCTGGCCGCCGATCATCCCGAGCTCGTCGTCCTCGACGCCGACCTCGCCTCCGACTGTCGCATCCGACCATTCGAGCTGGTGCACCCCGAGCGCTTCCACGAGTCGGGCATCGCGGAGCAGGACATGGTCTCCGCGGCCGCGGGGATGGCTCGGCAAGGGCTGCTCCCGGTCGTGAATTCGTTTGCCGCGTTCCTCGCGGCGCGGGCGAACGAGCAGATCTACAACCAGGCGAGCGAGCGAACCAGAGTCGTGTATGCCCTGCACTACGCGGGTCTGATCCCGGCAGGTCCGGGCAAGTCGCACCAGAGTGTGCGCGACATCTCGCTGCTCGGCGCGCTGCCGAACGTTGTTGTCGCGCAGCCCGCGAACGCCGAGGAGACCAAAGGTCTGCTCCGCTGGGCGGTCGAAGAGGCCACGGAGAACGTCGCTCTGAGGCTGGCGATCGGCCCGTCGCCTCGCCGGATCGAGCTGCCGGACGACGAGCTCGTGCCGGGACGCGGCACCGTCCTGCGCGAGGGAACGGAGGCGTTGCTCTTCGCATACGGGCCGGTGATGCTGCACGAAGCGCTGATGGCGGCCGAGCTGCTCGAAGATCGGCTCCAGGTCGTGAGCATGCCGTGGCTGAACCGCGTCGATTCGCTCTGGCTGTCGGAGCTCGTCGACCCGTTTGGCGAGCTGTTCGTCCTCGAAGACCACGCGCCGGTGGGAGCACTGGGCGACGCCCTGCGGCGCGCGCTCGACGGCCGTAGGTTGACCGTGTTCGGCGTGGAGGGGTGGCCTGCGTGCGGAACGCCGCTCGAGGCTCTGCGCTACCACGGGCTGGACGGCTCGTCGCTGGCCGACCGGATCGCGCTCGTCCTGCGCGCCCGCACGGCCTCGTGACCCCGGTCTGGCTCGTCCTTCCGGATCCCTTCTCGGCGCGGCTCTTCTTCGACACAGGCATCGTCGACGAGCTGCGCTCGCGACTCGGAGACCGGTTGGAGCTCGTGCTCGACGCGGGCGAGCAAACAGAGTTCTGGAGCAAGCGGGCGGCCGCAACGCGCATCATCTCGCCCGGCGAGCTTGTGAACGCGCGCGCGCCGCTACCCGAGAGGCTCTATCGGCGTCTTGACGGCTGGCTGGACGCGCGGATCGGCTTTTACCCGCTCTCACTCAGGCAGAGCCTACGTTACGGGTTCAACCGTGGCCGTCTGGAGCCGGGGCATCAGAACTGGTTCCTCGACCCGACGAATGCCGGGCCGCTGCCCGCGTGGCACGCGCTCGACCCGGCGATGATGAGGTGGCACTACGGCCGCTTGCGCTACCTACCACGCCGGCTCCTGGAGCGTCTGGAAGCCGAGCGGCCTGCGATCGTTCTCGGCAACACGCAGATGCACTCCGTCGTGCCTTTCATCGTCGGTGCGCGCCGACTGTCACTCCCGCTCGTCGGGCACATCGCGAGCTGGGATCACACGATCGGCAAAGGGATCGTCGCACCGCATCTCCGCCGTTACATCGTTCAGAACGACATCATGAGGGAAGACCTCGTGCGCTATCACGGGATCGACCGTGAACGGATCGTCGTCACGGGTTGGCCGCAAACCGACGTCTTCCACCGACACCGTCCGCGCGGCGACTTCGAGCACGTGGTGCGCGAGCTCGGTCTTGACTCGTCCCGGCCCGTCGTCCTCGTGATGGGCAACACCCCGACGAACACTCCCTTCGAGGCGTTCTTTGTCGAGCGGCTCGTCGGCTGGTGGCAGCAGAGCGATGCAGCGACGCGTTTCTCGCTGCTCTTTCGTCCCCATCCGCGAGATCGAGAGTGGCGGGAACGTTTCGCAGCCGCCCTCGGCGTCGACGGAATCGCGGTTCAAGAACCGAGCTTCACGGACCTGGAGACGCTTGCGGCTCTGCTGCAGCACGGGGACGCAGTCATTGCCAACGCTGGGACGATTCTCCTCGACGCTCTGGTCAACGACCGGCCCGCAGTGTGCGTGCTGTATGACGAAGGCGCGCCCGAAGGGGAAAGCTGGGCTTGGAAGAACGTCAGCGGCGAGCACTACAAATCGCTGATCGAGTCGAAAGCTTTCTACCACGCCGAGCGCTTCGAGGACGTCATCGCGTGCATCGAGCGTGCGCTTACACATCCGGGTGAGCTTGCGGTCGAGCGCGCACACGTTGCACGCGAGGTGGTCGGTGAGGTCGACGGTCGTGCGGCCGAACGCGTCGCCGAGGCAGTGGTGACGGCAATCCGGTGAAGCGAGCGTCGATCATCGCCGTCGTTGGCGCTTTCGCCTTTCTCGTCGCCGTCTGGATCGCACTGCCGTGGACATCCGGCGACACGCCGTTCGTACTCGATGGCAGCAACGCGTTTCTCACCTGCCTCTCCAACCATGATTACTCCGCGTGCGGTTACACAGGCGAGCTGAACTACTGGGGCTTGATGACTTCCGTCGGCGATTGGCCTCTGCTCCAACACGTTCCCGACCTGATCTCGATCGGGCTGGGCGCGGACGGGCACGCGGCGCGTGCGAGGATCCTCGAGCTTCTCAGTGTGGCGGGCGTTGTCGCCTCGGCTGTGCTTGGTTGGGTCCTGCTGTCGCGAACAGGGCACCGGGCTTGGTTCTGGGCCTTCATGCTGGTCATTCTCAGCAGTCCGTATCTGTGGTACGGCCGTACGACGGCCGCCGAAGCGCTCGCTACAGCACTGCTCGTCTGCTTCGTGGCGGCGACCCTTCTGCCCGCGCACCCAGTTGTGGTGGGTCTCGCCGCCGTCGGAGCAGCGTGGACGAAGGAGACGTCATACCCGTTCATTGCCGCACTCGGCGTGCTTGGGCTCGTGCTAGCGGCACGGCGGACAGGCATTCGCATGCGATCTCGCCTGATTGGGGGCGCCGCCGGCCTCGCCGCCGGCATCCTGGCGGCGTCCCTCTTCAACGTGGTGCGCTACGGCAAGGTGATCAGCCCGAACTTCTTCGAGGCGAAGCTCCACACGCCCGGCATTGGGCGCAAGCTCGAGTACGCGGCCGGGGTGCTCGTCTCCCCGAGCGGCGGGATGTTCGTCTTCTGGCCGGCGGCGAGCGTCCTCGTCCTAGCCGCCTGCGCCATCGCGTTGCGTAAGCGTCGCGAGGTCGACGTTCGGCCGGCGCTCGTGCTGCTGCTCGTAATCGTCGGGCTGACTCTTGGCTTCGCGTCGTGGTGGACGCCGTTCGGCTGGGGCGCGTACGGCCCGCGGCTGGCTCTCCCCTGGGGACTCCCGCTGGTGCTGCTTGCGCTCGTCGCTTACGGCGACGTCCTTCGACCGCTCGTCGTGCGTCTGCTCGCATCCCCGTGGCGGCTGCTTGCCGTGTTCGCCTTCGTGCTTGCCTTCACGCTGCCGAACATCGGCACGACGTGGCGACCGAATGCGTCCGGTGCGTTCTTCCAGCAACAGCATCCTCCATGCGATGCGCCGTGGCGTGGCGGCGTAGAGAAGTGGAACCGCTGTCAGCACGAGCAGATGTGGTTCGACCGCCCGATGCCGCTCTACGCTCTACACGGAGTGAAGTCGACGGGTGGCGCAGTCACGACCGCGCTCGTTGCGCTTGGGTTGCTCGGGTGCCTGGTCTTGCTGCGCGGGGAGCTTGTCCCCGCGCAGCAACAGCGACCTACTTGACGACGAGCGTGAAAGTCTTCTGGGCCCTGGCACCGAGTGCATCGACCGCCTGCACCGTCACTCGGTACTTGCCGGCCTTCTTCGGAATCCCGATGAACAGATGCAGCCTCTTGCCGAACGTCACGCCGGCAGGAAGCTTCCCGCGTACGCTCCACGTTGCCGGGGCAACGCCTCCCACCGTCGTAATCGTCGAACGGTAGGCGGCGCCGGCCTTCGCGGGCTTGAGTTTAAGGCTCGTGATCACGAACTTCGGCGCGACGACGAGAGTTGCGTTCACCGTCGCAACACGCCCTTCCCCGTCGGTGACACGCATGACGAACGCGAACCGTCCAGGGGAGGCGGGTGTGCCGGAAATCGTGCCGTCCGGCGCGAGTTCGAGCCCAGCGGGTGCCGAGCCACTCTCGAGCGACCACGTGAACGTTCCGTTGCCTCCCGTCGCAGTCTGCGTCGCGCTGAAGGGTATGCCGACCTCGGACTTCTGCGCCAGCCCTCGGAACGGCGAGGAGACGACGAGAGGCTGACGGACGACCAGCGTTTCGGTCTCGGTGTCGGAAACGCCGCCGCCGCCCGCAGCGCGGACCACAAAGGTGTACGAGCCCTCGGTTGTCGGCGTCCCGCTCAGGACGCCGGCGCTCGAGAGCGTTACGCCGTCGGGAAGGTTCCCGGACTGGATCGTCCAGGTCGCGGAAGCGGGTGAGCCCTGCACGGGATTGGTGCTCGTGATCGCGAGTGCCGTGAACGTCTGAGAGTACGGCTGGCCGATCGTGGCGCCGGGGACAGACTGGTTCTGGATGCTGAGGCCGGCGGAGACGTTGAACACGAATTGGCGCTCGGACTTGTTGTCGCCACCGCACCACGAGTTCCCGCCCTCGGGCGCCGTCAAGTCGTGGACGGTCATCCAGGGCTGCGTCGACCCGGACGCTGTCGGCGTCCCGGTCACGAGGCCGCTCGAAGACATCGAGAGACCGGAGGGCAATCCTCCGTTTGTGACTTCCCACCTGTAGATGTCGCAACCGGCCAGAGCGCGGAGCTGGAGAGAGACCGGCTGGCCTACTTGCATCGTGGGGCAGACAAGCAGCGGACCATCGGCCGGACACGGATTGGTGTCGTCGAAGCTGGCGGCGGATCCGGGCGTCGCGACGACGCCTACGAGTAGGGCAGCAAAAGCGGCGATCAATGCAAAGCGTTTCATGTGTCTTGGTTTCCTCCCCGGAGGTCTCAGAAGCGGCAAAGTAGCAGAGGGTTACGACGTTGCAGGCAGGCGAATGTACCGGGCAATGTCGTAGTCGAAGAGATAGAGGGTCAGCGGCCCGAAGTGATGCGTCGACGCCGCTCGGGCGGCAAACGGCGGCGCATGGACGACGTTGTTCGTTGGGTCGACGAGCAGGAATGTCGGCCCGGCTTGTTCCACGTACCAGGAGTGGATTGTGAAGAATCTGTAAGGGCAGAGCTGCTCCCCGCAGTTCTGCACGGGAGCGAGCAGCAGGTGCATGTCGGTCTGCCAGCTGACGTTCTGTGCATCCCAATAGCCCGCGTAGCCGCGTGTCACTCCGGTGCGCTCGAGCAGTTGTCGGATCGGTTGTCCGTAGGTCTCGATCGCGGGCAGGCCGGTCACCTCCGACCGTCCGTCGGCGATTCCCGCGATGTTGACTGCGCCGACGGTCGCGACAGCGAGCGCCACCGCGAGCTGCCCGCGATGCGACCGCATTGCCAGCAGCGCTACACCTACTCCGGCTGCCGGAGCCAGGGTGAGCAGGTAGTTCACGCTCTTCGGTCCCAGCGCGGCGGCGTTCGGCGTGACGACGAAGACAAGGCACAGGAGGCTGACTGCTGCGGCCCAGTAGAGCGCGTACGCTCGCAACACCGGGTCGGCGGCGCGCAGCTTGAACGTCGCGATGATCGGGGCCGCGACGCCGGCGAGCGCGAGCACCGCGACGATCAATCGGAGCGGCTCCTGTGGGTATGGCCCCGGCAGCGCGTAGTTCGCGCCGCCGAGGAGTGCGATCATGCGGCCGAGGTGCGCCACGTTGTGAGGTAGGTCATGCAGGTGCGCCGAGCCGAGATCGAGGCCGGTGACGTGGAAATCGAGCGCGCGCATGACCAGCGTCGTCGCAACTGCCGCTGCGATGGCCACGCCAACCGTCGCGCCGGCCCGCAGCGCCACGTCTTTGCGCCGTGTCGTCCGCGCCAGCAGAGCAGACGCGAGCGCGAACGGAACGACTCCCGCGATCCAGAGCAACGGATCCGAAGCGGCGTTGGTCCCGGCGATGAGACCGACAGCGATGACCGGTAGCCACGACCTTGTCCGCGTCAGCAGCACGAGCGCAGCGGCGAGTGCGACCGCTCCCACCGGATTGGTGACGTGTGCAGAGAGCGACAGCAGTGCGCGTAGCACGAATGGGCCGACGACGAGCGCGGCGGCACCCGCAGTGATCCCGGCCCACCTGCCTGCCACTCGCCCGGTTGCCCAGGCGAGCAGTCCCGCGGAGGCCACCGCCAGGGCGTAACCGGAGGCCTCCCAGAGCGTCTCGTGCCAGGGTAGTGCTCGTGTCGCGAGCAGCCACCAAAAGGTCGTCCATTCTCCGTAGTGCGGGATGTGCACGGGGCCGCTGCCGCGCAACCGCTCGGCGAGCGCGAGCGGACCGGACACGTCGGTGTCCCAGTCGTTGTCCTGCACGAGCCGCGAGCCGAGCGCCACCACGGTCGCGACGTACGCGGCCCCGGCGAGGGCCGGGAGCCAGCGCAGGCTCATCGTTTGCCGAGCAGAGCGCACGAGCCAAACAGGATGAACGCGGGAGCCACGGGGAGTGCGAAGTGGGGGTCGGCGAACAGACCGAGGGCATTGAGCACGATCACGAGGAAGGCTGTCAATCCAATCGCGGTCAATGTGAGTGCTCCGCGCGGACGGCGTAACGCAAGCGCGATCAGCCCGAGCGCGATCCAGAGGATCAGCCGCGGATACCAGCGCGACGCCTGGTTCATACGCAGAGCCAGCCAGGAGTTGCCCGTGCGATCAGGCAGTCTGCCGAAGAGCTTGTCGAGGTCGCGTGCAATCGCATCGAAGCGGCGCTTGTATCGGGATTTGCAAAACGTGAAATGGTGCGCCGTTGCGGACGTCCACTCGTCTCGAATGCAGTTGTCCGGACGCGAGATCCACACGCTCTGTCCGGCCGGGATCGGTTGGCCCTCGGTCGGCGCGGGCAGCTTGTGCCCTTTCACGTTGACTAACGGTTGTGGCGGCGCTGCTGTCTGTTTGCCGGGCGGTGTGCGGAAGTACGACTTGCTCAGCTGCTGCCAGATCGTGTCGAGCACGCCCGACGCGTATTTCCCGGGATGCTTCCGCACCGCCTCGATCCCGGCTTTACGCAGAACGGAATAGTTGCTGTCCCAGCCGAAGAATTCGTCGGACAGGAGATAGAGATCCTCGTGGATGCGAAAGCTGCCGCTGTGGAACACGTCGTCGACCGTGACGCCGTACGACTTGTAGGGATCGCGCGTGATGAGATGCAGCCGCACCGCCTCTGCGAGTTTGCGTGACGCAGGACCGTTTTCGGGCGAGACGATCTTGTCCGTGATGAACGCTCGGTAGAACGGGATGATCGCGTTGCCGCCGCGCGCGAGTGCGTAGTCGCCGAACCGCACACCGTTCAGAATCCCCCACGCGACAAGCGGGAGCAGTGCCGCCGCGAGAAACGCGCCCGCACGCACGAGGCGGTCCCTGCGCCGGCCGGCCAGGACGAGCGGGAAGACGACGAACGCGACCAGCACGGCATTCCCGGGCCGGACCAGCGCGAGGAGCGCGACGCCCAGCCCGGCTAGGGCGAAGCGTGTCGGTGACGGGGTGCGTGCCGCGCGGACGACGAGAAGGGCCCAGAGCGCGAACGCGGCCGCGAACAGTGGCTCGCTCGAAACTTCATGGAACATCAGCCCGTACGCCGGGTACACCAGCAGCGCCGCCGCGACCAGCAGCGCCGCACGGGTTCCGAAGGCGCGCGCCGCAGCAGCCCACGCCACGACGGAGCTCGCGTACAGCACTGCCATCAGCGGTTCCGCAAAGAAACCGCCGGCTGCGTCGAGCGCGGCACCGTCGACAATCCCCGGTACCGGCGTGCGAAACAGCATCGACCACGGCAGGAGTGGATGCCAGTCCAGGAGCTGGACGTAGTCATAGAGGTACTCGTCGAGATCGCGGCCACCCGCGAGCGGCCATCCGACTGCGCGTACTGCGTAGACGGTGAGCCCCAGTAGGAAGAGGATGACGGCTCCGAGACGGCGCTCGGCGAGTTCTTCAAGTCGACGAATCATGGCCGCGTTTGATTACCCTGGTTCTCATGCGCAACGGAGGGGGGCTCTCGCGGCTGATGGACCGACGCTGGGGCGAGGCGGAGGCTTCGTACCACGCGAAGATTCTCGATTCTCTAGATCCGGATCCGTCGGCGATCGTGCTGGACGTCGGGTGCGACGATGGGGCGTGGACCGACGAGCTGCGTCGGAGAATCTGCGTTCCGCCTAACCACGTTCATGGTCTCGAGCTGGTCGACGAGCGTGCCCAACTCGCACGCCGGCGTGGTTTCGACGTCCAGACGGCCGACCTCGAGGAGCCGTGGCCGTTTTCCGACGAAGCGTTCGACGTCGTGCACGCGAACCAGGTGATCGAACACGTGAAACGGCTCGATCACTTCGTAAGTGAGATCGGGCGCGTCCTCGCGCCGGATGGAGTCGCGCTCGTCTGCACCGAGAACCTCGCGAGCTGGCACAACGTCGTCGCACTCGCGCTCGGCTATCAGCCATTCTCGCTCACGAATGTCTCGAGCATTCGCCCCATCGGCAACCGCTTTGCACTTCATGCGGGGGAAAAACCCGAGCGCGAGTCGTGGCAGCACGTACACGTCTTGACGCTCACCGGGCTCCGCGACATCTTCGCCGCTCACGGCCTGAACGTCACCGATTCGTGGGGAACGGGCTACTACCCATTCCCGAGCCCGCTTGCATCGCCGCTCGCGGAGCTCGATCCGGGCCACGCGCATTTCATCGGCGTCGTCGCCTGCGCTCCGCAGCGGTCCCGGGCTAGGAGTCACCGGGAGGGCGTTACTGGGTTCGGCTTGCGAAGTACGTGAATGTCGTGCCTGCCGTCGTCGGCCGCTGCGCGAAAGGCGACGTAGTCGAACCCTGAGGCGAGCTCGCGGCGAACATATTCGGGCGGGTGGTAGGCGCTGCACAAGCTCGTGCCGGCAGATCGCTCGTACAGTACGACGAGGTTCCCGTCCTCGAAAGAGCGGCGCTCGTCATCGGTCAGCCGGTTGCGCGTGGCGTAGTACTCGCCCAATGTCGAGAACAACAGGCTCCCGCCCGGCTTGAGCACGCGACGGCACTCCTGCACCCAAGAGTCCTGTAGCTCCTTCGACAGGTGGGTGATGACGGAGAACGCGTAGATGAGGTCGAAGGTCGACTCGTCGTATGGGAGCGGAGGTGAGAGCTCGTTCACCGCGACCTCCGCGAACGGCAGATGCTCGTTGCACCAGTCGACCATTCTCTGATCGATGTCACATCCGTAGACGCGCGTCCCCTGCAGGCCGGACCAGTGACGCAAGACGCGTCCGCAGCCACAGCCCCAGTCGAGCAGAGCGCTGAGCTCCTCGAATGGGGACCCACTTTCGCCGAGGAGATCCCGAATCAGGTCGGCGTTGTGCCTTCCGCTCTCGAGGAAGAACTCGGCATCTGCATGCAGCGGTCCCACCTGCGCTCTCAGGCGGGCAGGGGGCAGAGGCAGGCCGTCGGCTTCTCGCATGGCGGTTCCGGACAGCGCCGATCTGGTTGCGAGTGCCAGCTCGTAGGCGCGCACGGCGGGGCGTGCCAGCCTCATCCTGTCGAAGGCGTCGAGAACGGTTCGTCGCCTTCCCCAGCGCGCAGGCTCGGTCACAGGCGGACCGTATCGACTGCGCCTGACACTGGCCCTTAGAATCGTCCCGGTGAGAGCCGCGGGCGCCTTACGAGCCGCCGGCGCTCCGGAAACGTCTCGTTCCCGGCCGCTCCTCACCGTGGTCGTGCCCGTCTACAACGGCGGCGAAGAGATCGTCGAGAACGTCAGGGCGATCCGCCGGACGATCGCCGAGGGACTCTCACGCGACGAAATCGAGGTGATCGTCGTCTCGGACGGCTCTCTGGACGACACCGGCGAACGCCTCCTCGCGGTACGTGGCGATGCCGGCATCCGGGTGATTCATTACGACCGGAATCTTGGCAAGGGCTATGCAGTCAAGACCGGAGCGCTCTCGGCGAACGGTGAATGGATCGCCCTGGTCGATGCAGATCTCGACCTCGACCCCGCATCCATACCCGCGTACCTCGACGTCGCGCAGCGTGAAGGCCTCGACTTCGCAATCGGGTCGAAGCGTCATGAGGACTCGGTGGTTCACTACCCGCGCTCGCGCAGAATCGCCAGCTGGTGTTACCAGCAGCTCAACCGCCTTCTGTTTCGGCTGGACGTCCGCGATACGCAAGTCGGCCTGAAGATCTTCAGCAGGCGCGTTGTCGACGAGGTCCTGCCGGTCTTGCTCGTGAAGCAGTTCGCGTTCGACCTCGAGCTGCTCGCCGTCGCGACGTCCCTCGGCCTCGGCCGCATCAAGGAAATGCCCATCCGGCTCGAATATCGGTTCACCGGGTCGGCTCTCCGGTCGGGGACTGTGCTTCGAGCTCTGTGGGACACCGCGGCTGTCTTCTATCGCCTCCGCGTCCTCCACACGTACCAGCGCAAGCGCGTGCTGCTCGGCCCGCCAGGACAGCGACTTGAGCAGTTGCCGCTCGTCAGCGTCGTCGGGGACCAGTCTGGCGCGGATTTGCTCGACTATGAGCGACTCGAGCTTGCGCCTTCGGCGCGTGAAGCCCGCGGGGAGCTCCTCGCCGTGCTACCGGCGGCAGCGCGGCCCGCAGGCAACTGGGTCAGCGCGGCCGTCCCGTTCTTCGCCGACCCTGACGTAGCGGCGGTTGTCACGCCCACGCTCGCGCCGCTGCAGGCGCCGCTGCGCGAGCGCGTCGCCGCGGCGGTGCTCGAGTCGCGCCTCGGCGGGGGGTCGCGGCGATCAAGCTTCCTGCCAGGCAACGTTAGGTCGGTGGTGGACCATTCGGCCGAGAGCATCGTCGTGCGGCGAAGCGATTACCTCGAAGCGGCCGGCGCGGGTGTCGACGAGGAGGAGCTCGTCGCGTGGCTCGCGGCGCACGGCAAGCGCACCATCTACACGCCGGACACCTCACTCTCGGCTGCGCCGGCGCCGCTCGTTCGGCCACATCTCGCGGGAGTCGTGCGTCACGCACGTGCACGAGGACGAGCCGCGCGCCGCACACACGGGCGCAGCCTTAGCCGCGCAACGGCCCTGTCGCTGGCACCGGCCCTCGCGGCGATCGCCGGCGCCGTCCTGGTGGCCGCAGACGGGGCGCTGCAGCCTGTCGGCCTCGCGCTGGTACTTGCCTATGCGGCTGCGCTCCTTCTGAGCGGGATTCACGCCGCTCTGCGTTTTCGCTCACCCCTTGTCGGTGTGCTCGAGCCGGCCGCGGTCCTCGGGAGTCAGGCTGCCTATCTGACAGGTTTCGCGCTCGGGCTGAGGTCGAGCTCGTCGAGCAAGTTTCCGAGCAGCGCGGCCCAATCGAAGCGCCGGGCATAGGTGAGAGCGGACTCGCGTCGGGCTAGCCACTGCTCGGGTGAGGCAAGCGCGCGCGTGATGCCATCCGCAAGCGCGGCTGGATTGTCCGCAACGACTTCCGCACCCGCCTCTGACGCAAGCTCACGCGCGTTCGGCGGAACGTCCGTCAGGACGACCGGAAGACCCGCGGCGAGATACGCCTTCAACTTGCCCGGATCCGCATAGCGGGTGAACGTTTCGTCCGTCCGCGCGTAGGGGGCAACCGCGACCGATGACCGGCTGAGCAGCTCCTCGACTTTCCTGTGGTCGGCGACGTAGCCGTGGAAGGTGACGTGGAGGCCGGCGCGCTTCGCATGCTCTCGCAGCTCGGTCTCGAGTGGCCCGGTGCCGATCACCTCGGCTGCGACGTCGCCCAGCGTCGAGAGGGCGTCGAGCAGCGTACCGACGCCCTGGCGTGCGACGAGATGCCCGAGGAACACGACGCTCCGCCGCCGAAACGCGTCCGGTGGTGTTGTCGGGACGCGCTCGATCCAGGCGCCCATCGGCACGACGTGCGCGTGGGCCGACTCGGGTGGAAGGTTGTGCCGCCGGTTACGCGCGTCGCGCGCTGCCTCTGAGAGCTCGATTCGTGCGTCGGCTCGCCGGCAGCACATCCTGTCGACGCGGTCGTAGACGCGTGTCGGCAACGTGCCGCGCCCGAAGCGGTCGGGAACGAAGTCGACCGACCAGAGGATGACCCGGCGAGCCCGGCGCTGACCGCGCGCGGCGAGTCCGCGTGCGCACGCGAGCGGGTTGAACCCGAACCAGGCATCGACCCGAGTCGGCAGCAGCGGCACGAACGGATCGAGCGCGAAGGATGCGGGAGGCCTCAGCGGCAGGCGCACGCTTCGTTCGTCCACCAACGCGCCGTCGGCGTACGTGACGACGCGGTGGCGTTTACCCTGCTCGGGCGTGAGCGGATGGAAGATCGTCACCACGCGAACGTCCCGGGCGATGAGGTAGTCGCGGAGTGCCTGGGCAGGGCCGTCCGCGAACCCGTTGGAGACGATGGCGACTGTCACGCCACGGCGAAGTTGTACGACAGGAGCGGCCGGATGGGTGGGAGGCGCTCGAGCGCCTCCTCTACGAAATGCTGGAGGGGAAGCGTGCGCTCCAGTCGCGGCACGTAGTGGGCCTCGAACGCGCCGAAGCGTGCGTCCGGAAAGACGGCGGAAACGAGCGAGCGAAAGCGGCGTCGGCTGAAATGCTCGTGTCCGAGCGCGAGCGTCATGTGCGGGTAGAAGACCGGGTTGTAGCGGTTGGCCTCGACGATGAGCGCCGATCCGTCGGACCTGAGCACGCGGCGGTACTCGGCGAGCGCGCGCTCCGGTGACTCCATGTGGTGCAGCGAGTCCTTGGAGTGCACGACGTCGAAGGTCGAGCCCTCGAAGGGAAGCTCTTCTGCGTCCGCGACGCGGAAGCTGAGGCCGGGCTCATCCCTCCAGGCGTCGAATCGCTCGACGTCGATCGCCACGACCTCGCGTACACGCTTCCTGATCAGCCGCGCGACTCCGCCGTTCCCGCAGCCGCAGTCGAGTACCGACTCGTCCCCGCTGAACCTGTACCCGAGCTTGTCGAGGCAGCGCAGGCGGTAACGAAGCTCTCCGGTCGTCAAGCTGATCGCGTGTTGACTGCGTAGAGGTAATCCCGCGTCCAGGGATCGATGGCGTCGTCGCGCGTGCTCACGTGGAACCCGCGCTCGCGGAGAAACTCGCGCACAAAGCCCTTGGTGCGTAGCTCATCTGGACCGCCGTCATCGGCGAGGAAGTCGTGACAGCTGACGCAGATGTGTCGCGTGTTGTCCAGCAGCGTTCCGATCCCCTGGATTGCAAGCTGCTCCGCTCCTTCGATGTTCATCTTGAGTAGGTCGATGCGCTGAATGCCTAGTTCGGCCGCAATAGTGTCGATTCGACGGGCGGGAACTTCGATGACGTCGCCCCTCGGCTCGAGCATTGTGTTGCGTAGGTGGTGATCTGAATCGGAGATCACCACCGCACCGTCTCGGTCCGAGGCCGCGACTTGGAGCGGCTTCACGTTCGCAAGGCCGTTCACGTCGCAGAGGTCGACCAGGCGCTTGTAGGTGCGCGGATGCGCTTCAAGGGAGACGACGCGGCCGGAACCCCCGACGAGACGGGAGAAGAGCAGCATTTCCGCTCCGATTCCTGCGCCGATGTCGAAGACGATGTCGCCTGCCAATGGCACGTACTCGTAGAGAAACAGCTCGCGGGCCTGCGCGGTGAAGACCCGGGGCGGCGCGGCGCGCCCCACACCGGCGTGCGGGATCCTGGCGCCGCGGTAGTGGTGGATCCACGCTCCCCGACGCCAGTAGACGATGCACGGCGTTCGATACTTGAAGCTGACCCAGACCGACGCCGGCAGCGTGAGCAGGCCACGGCGGCCCGGACGGTCGAGGCGTCGAACGACCCCCCACCAAGCACGATGCGCCATGCGCGGTAATCGTGTCAGCATGCGAGTCGCGTGATCCTAGGTGACTCGCTCAGTGTCGTCATGCCGGTCTACAACGAGGGAAACCACCTCGAGGGCACGATCGACGCCCTTGTGACGGCGATCGACGGCAGCGGCTTCGAGCCCGAGCTCGTGCTCGTCGACGACGGCTCGACGGACGGAAGCGCGAACATCGCTCGTGCGAGTGCCGACGGACGTGTGCCGCTCCGCATCGTTGCCCAGCCCAACCGCGGACGCTTCGAGGCGCGCCGAGCGGGCCTTTCGGCCGCGAGCGGGGACTACGTCCTCTTCCTCGACGCGCGTGTGCAACTGCTTCCGAATGCCCTGCGCTTCGTCCACGGCCGCCTGCATGCCGAGCCGGTGTGGAACGGCCACGTGTACGTCGAGACAGAGAGCCTTCTGGGTGACTTTTGGCGGCTGCTGGCGGAGCTCGCATGGCGCGACTACTTCGACAATCCCCGGACGACGAGCTTCGGGTTTGCCGAGTTCGACCGCTTTCCGAAAGGAACAACGTGCTTCATCGCGCCACGGGACCTCCTTCAGGCGGCGTTCGTGCATTTCCGCTCCGGGTATGCAGACATCCGGCTCGCGAACGACGACACGCCGATCCTGCGCGCGCTCGCCGCGGAAGAGCGAATCCACATCTCCCCGGAATTCGCGTGCCTCTATGCGCCGCGCACCACCGTCGCCGGATTCCTGCGCCATTCGGTTCATCGCGGCGTCGTGTTCGTCGATGGACACGGGACCCCGGCATCGCGCTTCTTCCCGTACGTCGTCGCGTTCTTTCCGGTGAGCGCTGCACTCACCGTTCTCGCGCTTCGGCGCCCGCTCGTTGCCCCTGCCGCGGTTGCCGCCTGCGGCATTGCGGCTGCCTCCTACGGAGTGCGGGCCGGACGATCCCGTCGCGAGCTCGGGACGCTCGCGCTGGCGACGCCGCTGTACGCGGTCGCCCACGGAGTCGGGATGTGGCGGGGGCTCGCCGAGCTCGTCCGGAACCGCGTCCGAACGTGATCCTGGTCGTTTTCGGCACGACGGGGGAGCTGATCAAGCTGGCGCCCGTGCTGCTCCGCCTCGATGCACGGGGTCACCGCTATCTCCTCGCGACGACCGGGCAGCAGGTGCAGCAGATCCCGGGGTTCCTAGACCAGTTCGGCCTCCGCCAGCCTGATCTCTGGCTCGCGCGCGGGGCGCAGGGACGTGATCTGCGCGTGAACTCCGACATCCCGGGCTGGGTCGCGAGAGTGACGCGCTCGTGGGCGCGCGAACGCGGACGAGTACGGCGCGAGCTGCGCGCTGGTCCCGGGCGCCCGCTCGTGCTCGTTCACGGGGACACGATGACCACGGTGCTCGGCAGCATGATCGGACGGTCGGTGCGCGCCACGGTCGCACATATCGAAGGCGGCCTCCGGAGCTACGACCTGCGGCACCCCTTCCCGGAGGAGCTCAATCGCAAGCTCGCGACGGCGCTCAGCAGAATCCACTACGCGCCGGGTGCCTGGGCCGCCTCGAACCTGCGCGGCGGGAAGGTTGTCGACACCGGTTCGAACACGATCCGCGACAGCCTCGAGCTCGTCTCGGACGAGCAGCCGCCCGTCGACTTGCCGCAGCGTCCATTCGGCATCGTTTCTCTCCATCGCTTCGAGCTGCTGAACAATCGCAGGCTTCTCACAGAGACGATCGAGGTGCTCGCACACGCGGCGCGTACTACGCCGCTGCTCTTCATCGACCATCCGGTCACCATTGCCGCGCTCGAACGTTTCGGGTTGAGCGGGCTCTTCGATGAAGCCACGTTCAGGCGCATTCCACGGCTGCGCTTCTTCGACTTCGTGCGAGTCGAGCGGCAGAGCGCGTTCGTCGTTACCGACAGTGGCGGCAGCCAGGAGGAGTGCTACTACCTCGACATCCCCTGCCTCGTGCACCGCGTGAAAACGGAGCGGCGCGAAGGTCTCGGCGAGAATGCAGTCCTCTCAGAGATGAGTGCGGATGTCCTGCGCGACTTTCTCGAGGAACCAGGGCGCTTTCGTCGCGGTACAACGCTGTTACCCGCGTCGCCCTCCGATGTGATCGTCGACGATCTCGAGCGGCGCGGCTTCGCGTCAGAAGCCCGGATCCGCTGAGGACGGAGTGGCGTGTAGAACGGCTGCACCCGATGCGGGCTCGGCACGTGGTTGCGACAACACGATCGCGTCTGCCTCGGAGGTCGGTGCCGGATCGACCTTCAGCAGCAGCTGCGACACGCCGCGTGGAACCTCGACGTTGACATCGATCCGCACCGAACCGCTCACCGTGAATGAGTGCTCCCCTTGCGTGTCCTGGATCCGAAGCTGGCGGCTGCCGCTCGGTGCGGTCGCATCGAAGACGAGTCGGATGACGCCCGGCTGTTTCGCCCGCAGCTCGAGCAGCGCCACCCCTGACGGCGCGACCAGCGGGTAACTGACGGTGCCGGCCACGAGCCGCGGAGTTGCGAAGCCCCCAGGAAGTGTCACGAGTGCGGGTGCAGGAGGGGCGACCACGGCCCACACCGAGGAACGGTCGGAGAAACGGCCGACGAGCCGATAGCCGGACGCGTGCGTCGGCTCACGCGGCTGCAGAGGCGTGTCGGCAGGCCCGCCCGGGTGTATGGCAACAGCAGTGACGCCGAGCAGGGACAACGTCTGCGCCGTTCCCGGCTGTGCCGGGTCGAGCACCATGAAGCGCACCTGGTCTGCGACCGAGCCTTCGGGCGCGCCGTTCACGAGAGGGCGCCCGTGAACGCGCTGCCAGAGGCGATAGATGTCGGAGTAGCCGAGCGGGTACTCCGCGAGGATGCCGTTCGGCGTGCTGCTCTTGACCGCCGAGTACTCCGCGGGAACGGGAACGGTGCGGAAGTGCGCCGGGCGATGCGTCGAGAGCTCGACGAACGAGACAACCACGGCCGCAGCGACGACAACGACGCCGGCGAAGCGACGCCGCTGCTCCAGCGTGCTCGCGACCATCTGCAAGCCCAGCGCGGCGAGCGGAAGCAGCGCCGTCATCAGCAGCAGGTCCCAGCGCGACGGGACGCGGAACGCAGAGAGCACGTTCCAGAGGAGCTTGGACGGCATGGAGATCCCTCCCACCGGGCTCGGCAGCGCGAAGAGGAAGCCGACGACGAACGCCGCGGCCAGTCCCGCCGTCGCCGTTGCCATCCCGTTGCGGCGCCGAATCGAGACGACGAGCCAGCCGAGTGCGAGTGCGATCGTGAGCAGGCCCAGGTAGTTGCTGATCTCGGTTGTGTTCGAGCCGTGCGCATGCCGCAGCCAGAAGGAGTCGAGGCTGAACACGAGATGGTTTGCGGGCGGCACGACGAGCTCGAGCGGGCGCAGACCGTACGCCGTGAGCGCCGATGCCTCTCGGTGGATTCCGGCGCCTGCGTTCACCCCCGACGCGTACGAGCCGATCGCGACGAGCCCGCTCGCCAGCACCGCAGCGCCGATCGCGCCGCCGCCGAAGACGAGTGCTCGGCGCCTCGGTGCAGCGAGCACCACGCCGAACGAGAACGCGATCACGGTGATGACAGCCATTCCGCCGAAGTAGCCGGACGTGAGCCAGCAGGCGAGCGTCGCGGCTCCGACGAGGCCGAATCGGAGCCAGTTCGGGTTTCGCGCTGCGGCGACCAGGGCGAGCACGAGGAGCGCGAGCACTTCGAGATGCGTCAACGAGGCGTGCTCAGCGCGCGCGAAATGCCACGGGAAGATGATGAAGACCATGCCCGCCCAGGCAGCAACGAGGCGGTTGCACCGGAGGTAGCGCGCCAGGAGGTACATCGCTGCTCCAGAGAGGACGTACCCGGCGAGCGTGATCAGGTTGTATGCAGCAACCGGGCCGAACAGCTTCGTCGCGAGGTAGGCGGGATAGTAGGGGAGGGACCACTGGATGTTCAGCCCGTTTCCTTCGTCCCAGCCGATGGGAGCGCCGCTGAACGTGTGATGAGTCGTTCCGAGCAGGTGGAAGCCGCTCTCGTGTTGCAGCGTCCAGAGGAACGAGACGGATCCCGTCGCGTCCGAGCCGGGCGAGCCGACGATCGTCGAGCTCAGGTGGGCGACCAGCGGCCACATGAGGGCGCAGACGAACGCCGTAGCACCCAGGAGCACGAGCATCGTCTCGACCGCGACGCGTCGCACGCGGGCCCGAGTCGCCGCGGAGATGCGCCCGACCCCCGCTCGCAGTGCCGGGACGCTCGAGCCGACGAACAGCTCGTGCGCGGCGAGCAACAGGGCGGCGACGACGACGTTCGTCCACACGACACCGCGCAGGCTCGACGGCACCACGACGAGTGCGACGACCTGGACGACGACGGCCGCTGCGACGATCCAGGCATAGCGGGTTTCGCTGCGCGAGAGGTGGTACCCGACGAGCACGTTCGCGAGCGAGTAGAGACCGATGGCGAGCGCGAAGGGAGCGAGTATGTGCCCGCCCTCCGAGAAGTCGGTGCCGAACGTCATGGAGACGAGCCCGACGCCCGCGGCGGCGTACACGAGCGTCAGGAGGGCGCAGAACGCCGCGGTTGCGAGGAGCGAGCGGCCGAGGATGTCATCCGTCTCTTCACCACGCGCCTGCCGGGCGGCGGTGCGCGGGAAGAGCACGGTCAAAATCGTGGCGGGCAGGAAGAACGCGACGCGGGCGAACGCGGAGGCAGCCGCGTACGCCCCTGCGTTGTCGCCGGAGAAGCGGGCCTTGACGATGAGGATGTCGACGTTCGTGAGCATGGCGATGCCGACGAGGCCGACCACGACAGGCCAGAGATACCGGAGGAATGTCACGAGCTCGGAGCGCGGCAGCGGCTTCGCGCCACGTAGTGGCTCACGAATGAGCATCAACGCGAGCGCGGTCGCCGCAACCGCCCCGGCCAGGGTTGCGAACGCTGCACCCCCGAGGCGATAGCCGGCGGCGGCCGCGATGCCGAGGATCACGAGGCGGACGAGCCACGGGAGCACGTACAGGGTCGCCAGGTCGGAAAAACGCTGCTGGCCCTGCAAGACCCCCATCGCGACCGGGAAGACGAGCGCGGTCGACAGGGACAGCACCGCGAGGACGACGATCGTCACCGAGTGGATGTGGAGGACGTGCGCGAGGGGCTTTGCGAGCGCAAGTGCCACCAGGAGCAATGGGACGGTCGCGATCAGCGCAACCCGCAGCGTCCCCCGGGCCAGGCGTGCGGCCCCCGCCGGATCGCCGGTCGCGACGCTCCGCGAGACCTCGCGCGACACCGCCATCTGCAGCGCACCGGCCGGAATCAGCACGATCGCCAGCAAGCCCAGTAGGGCTGCGAGCGAGCCGTAGTCCTCGCTGCCGAGGATGCGTCCGGCAGCAAGCAGGAAGACGTAGGCCGCGACGATGGACGCTCCACTGGCGACGGCCAGCAGGGCGCCGCTGCGCGCGCCGCTTTGGCGTCGGCCCGCGTCGCGCAGCGCGGACTCGGAGGGAGACTTCGTTACTGCCACCGAGCCATTCTGGGCCAACGACCGGCCGCGAGCCGCCGAGATCGCTTGCCCACGTGGTTAGCCTGTCGTCCGCATGACCGAGATCCTGTTACGCCTTTTTCGCAGGGAGAGGGCCGTCGTCGGATGATTCTGCCCGTTTGAACCATCGCTCCAGCTTGATCCTGCGCGCGCCGGCACGCGGGTTACACCGGCTCCTGTCCGGCGGCGTTCGATCCTTCGTGTCCCGCCGTAAGCACGTTGCTGCGTTTGTAGAGCGGGTGATGTATCGGTTCCCGTTGGTGGAGGACGCCATCCGGGCGTTGATTCGAGGCGCCCCACAGGAACGGTACGAAAGGTGGATCGCGGCCCACGACACTCTTGACGATGCGGACCTCTCGCTGATCCGGGACGAGATCCAGGAGCTTGCGACCAAACCTCTGTTCTCGCTCATCGTGGCGGTCGGAAGTGAAGGCGAGGCGATGCCAGCTGAACTCGAGCAGTCATTGCGCGCGCAGGTCTACGAGCATTGGGAAGCCAAAGTCGTTCGCGCATCTGCCGTGGAGGAATGGAACGCCGCGCTTCACTCGGCTGCAGGCGACTACGTGTTGGTCGTCGCTCCGCGCGTCGTGCTGCGGCCGCATGCGTTCTTTCTGTTTGCTCTTACGATCGCGCGCAATCCAGAAGCATTGCTCATCTACGGGGACGAAGACCAGATCGACGCATCAGGACGCCGTTCCTCGCACTACTTCAAACCCGACTGGAACGCAGTGCTGTTACGCTCGCGAAACTACCTCGGCGGCGTCGTGTGTTTCCGCCGTGACGACGCGCTCGCACTGGGAGGCTTCCAAGAGGAGCCCGGCGGGGACTGCGGATGGGGCCTTTTCGCGCGCCTGACGGCCGGCGCGCCTCCACACCGGGTTCACCACTTCCCATTCATCGTGTCGCACTGCTTGGGTCATTGCCGCGGCGACGACGTGGCCGCCAAGACGACCTTTCGACCGAGCTATTCCCTGCCGACAAGCCCGCCCAAGGTGAGCGTCATCGTGCCAACCACAGCCAGACTCGACATGCTGAGGCCATGTCTCGCTGGGCTTTTGAATAGGACCTCGTACCCGGATTTAGAGGTTCTTCTCGTCGTCAACGGAACTGGCCCGCTCGCACTCGAGCAGCGACGGTACCTCGAGGGGATGGCGACACGCTCGCAGGTTCGCGTCCTGTTCAACGAGGAATGTCCCTACAACTTCGCCGCAATTAACAACTGGGCTTTGGAAAGGGCGCGGGGTGAACTGGTGTGCTTCCTCAACGACGACACCGAGGTAATCGGCAGCGATTGGCTTTCGGCGATGGTGAGCGAGGTCCTCCAGGAACGCGTAGGCGCAGCCGGTGCGCTGCTGCTCTATCCCAACAAAAGGATCCAGCATGCCGGCGTCATCCTCGGCGTCGGTGGGGTCGCTGCGCACACGTACAGAGGTAGCCCCCGGGATACACGTGGTTACCACGATCGTGCCCTCGTTCCGCAGGACGTCTCGTGTGTGACGGCCGCATGTATGGTCGTCCGAAGAGAGGCGTTCTCGAACGTCGGAGGCTTCGATCCGGCTTTCGCGATTGCCTTCAACGACGTAGACCTCTGTCTTCGTTTGCGGGAAGCTGGTTGGCGGATCGTTTGGACGCCGGCCGCGGAGCTCTATCACAAGGAGTCGGCGTCGATTGGTCGGCACGATGCGGGGAAGATGGAGGAGCAGTGGACGCTCGAATACGAGCTGATCCGCAGTCGCTGGACCAAAGAGCTTCTCGCGGATCCGCACTACAGCCCGAACCTCTCACTCGACAGGCTTCAGGTTTGGGAGCCTGCGTTCCCCCCGCGCGTTACCTACCCGTGGAGAGGCCCGTTGCGCGAGGCCGAGCCAGATGCCCGGCCCTCTATCCCTGCCCGGTCTGAACGTAAACCCTGCTAGCGTCCGATCGTGTTCCTCGGCATGTTGCGACAGCGGTTGCGCATCATAAAATCGGGTGTCGTCGGGATCGCGACGCTGCCGCAGAGTCTTTACGAATTTCGCACGCAGACGCAGCGGATCATGGACATCCTTCAACTGATCTACGACGACGAGCCCGGTAGCCGGCGTCGCATCGCCGACCTTCGAGATACAGAAGAGTACGAGCTCGCGTTCATCGAGTCGGAGCCGCTCGTGTCGGTAGTTATCCCGACCTACACCGGCCACGAGACACTGCGGGAGCGTGCAATCCCTTCCGTCCTCGCTCAGACTTACGAGAACTTCGAGATCGTTGTCGTTGGCGATGCCGCCCCTCCCGAAGCTGCCGAGGTGGTTGCCAGTTTCGGCGACGAGAGGATCGTATTTGAGAACCTCCCCGTTCGTGGCCCGTATCCGGACGACCCGTTCGATCGCTGGAACGTCACTGCGGTTCCCCCATACAACGCGGCCGTGCGGCGCGCGAGCGGCCGTTGGATTTCGCCGTTCGCCGATGACGACGCGTTGCGTCCGCACGCACTCGAGCTCATGGTCGAGACCGTTCAACGCGAGCGGTACGATGTTTGTTACGGCAAGCTCAACTGCATTCTCGACGACGGCAGTGAGGTCGTCTTCGGCACGTTTCCTCCTGAGCACGCTGGATTTGGTCTCCAGGGCGGGATTTACCACGCCGGGTTGTCGTTCATTGAGCAAGACCTCGGGTACTACCTCTTCGGCCTTCCTAACGACTGGGCGATGGCGCGCCGGATGCTCCGTGCCGGCGCGCGGTTTGGGTTCGTCGACGACGTCGTTGCCGACTACTATCCGACGTCGAACCCGCGGGGTGGCTTCGACCCTGAATCATGGATGCGGAGGCGCCAAGCGAACCTCGCGGACAACGCTCGGCGGTAATGGCGCGAAAGTTAATCGTCGTAGGCAACAGCGCGTTTGCAGAGATCGCAAGCGAGTACTTTCGAGCCGACAGCGACTACGAAGTTGTCGGCTTCAGCGTCGAGCGCGACTACCTGAAGGAAACGATGCTCGCGGGACTCCCAGTCGTACCATTCGAGGAGCTCGAAGAGTCGTTCCCGCCGGGTGAGCACGACGTTTACGTGGCGGCAACGTACACACAGCTGAACCGGCTGCGGACGCGCCTCGCGGACGACGCCAGGGTCCGCGGGTACGGACTTGCCAGTTACGTCTCGAGCCGCGCCTTCGTCTGGCCCAACGTCGAGCTCGGCGAACACTGCTTTGTCTTCGAAGACAACACAGTTCAACCGTTTGTCAAACTCGGTCGAAACGTCGTGCTCTGGAGCGGCAACCACATCGGCCACCACTCGACGATCCAGGACAACACGTTCGTCTCTTCGCACGTCGTCATCTCGGGCTTCTGTTCGATCGGCGAAAACAGCTTCCTCGGGGTCAACGCGACGATCGCCAACAACGTCAGTATCGGTCGAGACGTCTGGCTCGGCCCGGGCACGAACGTCGTCAAGGACGTTCCGGATGAAACGTTCGTGAAGCCGGTTGCGAGCGAGTTCGGATCGCGAAGCACGCTCGAGTTCTTCGACGTCCGTCGCTGATGCACTGGACGAAGCTGGGGCGGGTTTACGTGCCGGACCGCTCGCGCAGCTGGATGACCTCGCAGGCCCACTTGCCTACGCCGCACGCGCTCGACGAAGACACGGTCCGCATCTACGCCGCATTTCGCGACCAAGAGGGCGTCGGTCGCATCGGTTTCGTCGATGTCGCCGCGTCCGATCCACTACACATCTTGCGCGTTTCGGAACGCCCCGCTCTGGACGTCGGCGGGATCGGCGCCTTCGACGAGCACGGGGTGACGCCGGGCTGTGTCGTTAGGCACGGCAAGACGCTGCGCCTCTACTACTTCGGGTGGCAGCGGGCGATCAAGGTGCCTTATCTCTCTTTCGCGGGTCTGGCGGTCAGCGAGGACGGCGGCGCCACATTCGAGCGCGCTACACGGGCGCCCGTCCTGTCGCGGCTCGACGGTGAACGCATCTGCCGCTCGGCGCCTTTCGTCGGTCACCACGGCGGGCTCTGGCGCGCGTGGTACGTCGCTGCGGATACCTGGACGGAGCTCGAGGGGCGACTGGTTCCGGCCTGCGAGATTCGGTGTGTTTCGTCGCAGGACGGTGTGCGTTGGAAAGGTGGAGGCGAAACCGCGGTCGCACCTACGAGCGAGGAGGCTGGGGTAGGGCGGCCGTTTGTTCAGGCGAGTGGCGACGGCTACCGGATGTGGTACTCGATCTGTAGTCGTTCGCGCCGCCACCGCATTGGTTATGCGACCTCAGAAGATGGGGCTTCGTGGACGCGGCGGGACGAAGAGGTCGGCATTGATGTCTCGTCGAGCGGGTGGGACTCCGAGGTGGTCTGCTTCGGCGCGGTCCTGGCGACGCGGGCCGCCACCTACTTGTTTTACAACGGGAGCCGCTACGGGGAGACGGGCTTCGGGGCCGCTCTCCTCGATGAGGGCTGAGGCACGCGCGGTCATGCGCCGGTTCGGGCGCGCACTGCTGGAGCTTCTCTAACCGACGATCGCGTAACTCCGGTCTGGCAGGTATCGCGATCGCCGTAGGGTGTAGGCCGAATCGTGCAGTACCTCCCGGAAGGCGACGGTCTCGCCGGGATATTCGACAGCATTTAGTTCATCCATGGCGATGACCGAGCCTGGGACCAGGAACGGCTGGATTGCAGTGAGGCAGTCTCTTGTGGGCTCGTAAAGCTGAAGATCGAAGTAGGCGAGCGCTATGACCGTCTCTTGCCGTCCCTCCAAGAACTGCGGCAGCGTCGCGCTGACGTCGCCCGCGACGAGTTCGTACTTCCGGATGTGCCCCATCGGGTTTTCGGCCTCGTGATAGTCCAGTAGTGCCTGCAGGTGATCGAGGTAGGACATCCCCACGGCGAACCTACCCTCGCTGACGAACTCGGTTTCCCCATCCTGCGCGGTCGGCTTGGTGTAGCCCTCGAAGGTGTCGAATCCGACTATCCGCCGTGTGTAGTTGTAGGGCTCGTAAACGGCGCGAAGGGACTCGAGCAGTGCGAGGTTCGCACCCCACCACGTTCCGAACTCGACGACGATCCCCGGTGTGTCAATGATCAGCCTGTAGACCTCGTCAATCCATAAGAGCTTGGCAACGGTTGAGCTCCGCATGTAGAGCGGCAGGTTCACAAGCAGATCGTCGACAGGTAGCGGGCTCGCCTGGAACAAGCTGTTGAGCTCCTGCCGACCCTCGATTTGACTGGCCGATCCCCGTGCGTGAAGGTCGCTCACTTGGCTCGCACCGTACCACGGAGGTGCTTTGGCATTTCCTCCGAACACAAGGGCGCGTGCGTAGGGCGGGTGTTTAGCCTTCGGACCACCTTGCGACACCGAAGCCGCTCCGGCCGTACTCATTGCCGTTGTAGAAGAGGTACCGGCCGGACCGCGTTTCGATGACGTACGGGAAGCACAGCATCTGCGAGTCCCACCCTGCGGGTGACGGTTCGATTCCCGGATCTTCACGCCGGAAATTCACCCCATCCTCCGATCGTGCAACGCCGATGCGATAACCCCGCGAAATCGAGCGCGCCGAGTACCAGAGCTCTTGACGCCCGTCCCTCTGTACAAGGCACGGTCGCCCGACGCCGAACTCGTCAGGCCCCGGTGCCAGCGCCTCCCGGCCCTCATCCGGCCACTCGAGGCCGTCAACGGAGTCGGCGGAACGGATCGAGTAAGTGGGTGTGCGATTGCCATTCAGGACGACCGTGTTCGATCCAGCTGCATACCAGACTCGCCACATTCCGCCGGCGCGGATCACGTATGCCGCCGTCCGCGCAATCAGCTCTTTGGATGTGCGGTCGAGAACTGGAGTCGTGTGAAGGCGTTCAAACGTGTCGCCGCCATCGCGACTGAGGGCGGCTCCCGTCAGCAGCAGGTAGCGCACGCTCTGGAAGAGCTGCCAGCCTGTGTAGTACAGGCGTAAGGTGCCTTCGTCGTCGCGAACCACGCACATCGGCGTGACGCCGTTGTCATCGAATGAGCCGAGATCGCCGAGACCAAGCGCGGGCACATTCGAGATTCCCGTGACCGTCGTGGGGTCGTCCGCGAGCACGTCGACCCACCCGACCCGGCCAATGAGATCGGCGTCCAGGAATGCGACGTAGACCCGAAGAACGTCCGAGTTGAGCGAGAACGGCGTCGGAACAAACGCGTGAGACTGCATCCAATCGGCCTCGCCCGCCGCGCAGAACACCCTCCCGAGTTTCTCCCACACGCCGCCATCTTCGCGGACGGAAGCGCCCACGGGCAAGCAAGGTAAGCTAGCCCGCTGATGTCCGCGGCTCCGTACAGCACCTCGCAGTGGCAGACGTTTCGCGACACGCTCGGGTACCACAGGCGCGTCTTTGGCGTCACGGTTAGCACGGAGTTCAAGCTCAAGTACGCCGATTCGGTGCTCGGCTACGTCTGGTCGATCGCTAGGCCGTTCGCGTACTTCACGGTCATCTGGGTGCTGCTCGGCGGGGTCTTCGGCAGAGGCGCGGCGATGCACAACTATCCGCTGTACCTGCTGCTTGGCATCGTGATCGTCACGTACTTCATCGATGCGGTCGGCCTCCAAATGCGCTCGATTGTCGACCGCGGGGGGCTCTTAAGAAAGATCTACTTTCCGCGGTTGATCATTCCTCTATCGGCGACTGGAACGGCGACGGTCACATTCGCAGTGAACGCCCTTGCCGTCATCGTCTTCATCGCCGCTAGCGGGATTACGCCGCACGCTTCCTGGCTGCTGATTTTTCCGCTGCTCGGCGAGCTCTACCTCTTTGTGCTCGGACTCGGTTTGATCCTTGCGATGGCGTACACGCGTTTCCGGGACATCGGTCAGTTGTGGGAACTCGCGGCGCAGCTCCTCTTCTTCGCGTTGCCCGTGATGTATTCCATTGCGTTGCTCGGGCCTCGCTATCAGAAGATCGTCGTGCTGAACCCGGTCGCCCAGGTGATGCAGGACATACGCAGAATCATCCTGGGTCCCGAGCTGGATCCACAGACGATCGCGGCGGTCTACGGTTTTCGCGAGGCTCGCGCGATCCCGGCCGCTATTGCACTCGGGACGTTTGTCGTCGGCTTATTGCTGTTCCAGAAGGACTCGAAGAATTTCGCGGAGCGCGTCTAATGGCGAATACCGCGCTTGAGGTCGCCAACGTCTCGAAGACGTTCAAGATTCCGCACGAGCAGCGCACGACATTCAGGGAGCACGCCCTTCACCCGTTCCAGAGGACAAGCTTCGAACAGAACGAGGCGCTCAAGGATGTCAGCCTGACGATCGAGGAAGGCGAGTTTTTTGGTGTCATTGGCGCAAACGGCAGCGGGAAGAGCACGCTCCTTAAGATCATGGCCGGTATTTACTCACCGAGCTCCGGCCGAGTTCACGTTCACGGAAAGCTCTCGCCATTCATCGAGCTCGGCGTCGGCTTCAACCCTGACCTCACCGGCCGCGACAACATCCGCGTCAACGCAACGCTCCTCGGGCTGACCAAGAAGGAGCTCAACGCGAGATTCGACGAGATCGTTGCTTTCGCCGAGCTCGAGCGATTCATGGATCTCAAGCTGAAGGACTATTCGACGGGAATGTCGCTTAGGCTCGGGTATTCGATTGCGATTCACGTTCCGTTCGAGATTCTCTTGCTTGACGAGGTGCTCGCCGTTGGCGATCGGGAGTTCGCGCGCAAGTGCTTCGCGACGTTCGACCGGTTCAAGGAAGAGCGACAGACGATGGTATTCGTCAGCCACGACCTGGGTGCCGTCGAGAAGTGGTGCGATCGCGTGGTGTATCTCGAAGGGGGACGGGTCGAGGCCGTCGGGCGAGCTCAAGAAGTGTGCGAGCTTTACCGGGATCGAACCGGCGGCGCCGTGCAGCCGGACGCGCAACAAGAGTCGCTCGCCGCAGCCGGTTGATCACGTCGCGACTGCGCGCACCCGGCCGGGTAGTGCTGCAGGAGCATGAGCAGGAGATCGCTTTCCGAGGTGCGGGTTCGCGCGGCCGGCGACACGGGCATCGGGTCGACTGGGCGGTCCTCTACTATCGCGGTGTGGCGTGTGGGAGTGGGCGTTGACGGCGCCACATGCCGTGCGAGGGCGGCGCCGGGGTCTCGGATCGGCCGTACGATCGAGGCTCGCCGCTGCGCGCCACGCGTTCTCGCAGACGCGGCTCGGCTGGTGGCTGTGGCGGTGCCGGTGCCGTATACGGGTGTTGCCGCGTCTGCGCGCGGCGATGCTTCCGCCGCTCGGACATTTGGTGGCTTGCGTTGTGTGTCCGCGAACAGGAGCCGTGCGATTCCGTTTGACCTGGCGGATGTGCAGCTCGATGTGGACCGGCGGGGAACTGGCCACCTTCACCTCCGGAAACCTGCCGACCTCGATTTCCGACCCAAAGGTGATCCGCTGGCACACGTCGTCGTTCAGCTACTTGGGCGACCTGATCGACCTCGACTTCTTCGGTCTGCGACGTCGGAGATTCCGCGACATCGTGCCGATTCTTCTTCTCCTCTACGTGTCGTCCTTGAAGCTCCTTGGCTACGTCCCGGAGGCGACCTCGATCTACCGCTCGATGGCTCGCCGTCGCGACAGGATCGGGGCGTACGGCTGGATCGGGCTCGCCGACATCACGCACACGGTCGCACTCTGGCGTCGGCTCGTAGACGAGTACGACGCCCGAGGGTTCACGTTGTTCCCCCTCGTGGACGGGTTGACGGCCTTCCTCAGCGAATCAATGGGGTGGACGTTCGCTGTTGAGGCCACATTCGACGAGGCGCGTAGGTGCTACACCGCGGCGATCGAGGCGGCGCCGGACCTCGCGTTTGCGTGGCACGAACTCGCACGGCTCGAGGCAGACGCCGGGAACCATGCGGCGGCTGCCGAAGCCATGACGGAGTTCGCCCGGCGAATCGGTGGGGGAGCCGGGGCTGGGTCCCGGACGGCGGGGAAGCTCGAGGCCGCACGGCTACGGGCATTGGCGGCGGTGCCGGACGTCGACGCCGACGACGCCGCCACGCTCCGGCAATGGCACAAGGGCCCCGTTCGCGTTGTCTCGACCCAGTCTCACCGTGAGACGGTGCGCCCGCAGAGTAGTGCCGCCTCCGCTTCCGGCGAGCTTCCGGTCTCCTTCCGCGCGTACTGGCGCGGCCGCGAACACGTGATCGAGAAGAAGCTCACCTTCGGGCCAATCGGGTCGCACTTGGTTCGTGAGGGGTTCGTCTCGGCCTACCTGGGCGCGCCGTTCGTGACGAGCCTCGGCGAGAGCTTCGAGAGCTCGACCGCCTACCCCTTCTATCCTGGGCGCGAGATCTTTTCACCGCTCTTCCTCGGCAGGGCTAACGGATATGAGTTGTACGTGGCCCGGACGACCGGGACCATCCGCAATGCCGTCGTACTGCCGGGATTCGCCGACAACTACTTCCATTTCCTCTTTGACACCGTCGGTGCACTAGCGCTTATCGAGCCGGCCTTACTCGACGGCCGAGACTTCGTGCTTTTCAGCCACGGCCTGAAGCCGTTTCACCGAGATGTCTTCGAGTTGCTCGGCATTGCCGAGGAACGGCTGCGCACTCAAACGCCCGGGCGGTACGCCGTGTCGGCGGAGAACATCGTCGTCGTCGACTACCCGACGCCTCTCACCGTGGTGCATCCACGAACTGTGCCGTTCCTGCGCGACGCGCTGCTTGGCGCACAACAAGAACCGACACCCGGGAAACGCATCTACCTCGAGCGGACGGGCACGCGCAGCTTCGCGCAGAGGAGTCGGCGGGGGCTCCACCAGCTCTTCTCGCGGTACGGGTTCGTCGTCGTCCAGCCGGAGACGCTCACGGTGCGTCGGCAAGTCGAGCTCGTCCGCGACGCGGAGGCAGTTGCCGTAGATGCAGGCGCCGGCGCGGCGAACCTCCTATTCGCGGCGCGCCGAGCCAAAATCATCATCCTCGCGCCGCTCGTCGCTTACACGGAAGCGTTCACGCCGCTTTGCGCGCTGGGAGACCTGGATCTCCACGTCGCACTGTCGGACGCGCGCGTCCATCCGAAGTACCTCCTGACGTGGAGCGATTTTCAACCCGAGCCTGACCTCGAGACGCTCGGGCTATGCCTCGAGCGTGCGTTCGCGGGATCCGGCGCTGAGGCGTCTCGGCCTGCTCGGGGCGCGGCTTCGAGGAATTTGTCATAGGAGCGAAAGTAATCGGCCTCGTCGAAATGGTCCGATGCGAGGACGAGGCACACTGCGCCCGAGGAGAAGTTGACGACCTCGCGCCAGATGTAGTTCGGGACGTAGAGGCCGAAGTAAGAGCGGTTGAGCGTGACAGTGTCTCGACTCGTGCCGTCGTCCACGATCACGTCGAAGCTGCCGGAGGCCGCGACCATCACCTGCTCGAGTTCCCTGTGCGCGTGGCCGGCACGGGTTGCGCCGCCGGGAACGTCGTAGAGGTAGTACACGCGTTTGATCTCGAAGGGAACGTGCTCGCCGCCCTCGATGAATGTGAGGTTGCCGCGTTGGTCGTGGACGACCGGGAACTCGATCAACCGGCAGGTACCCACGCTGAGTTCTTCCCCCATGTACGGCCAGATTACCCCTGTGGTGAGTCGGCATCGGCGGCATTCCGGTGTGAGTCCGAGTCGAGCTCGTAGAACATGTGCACCACGCCACCGCCGCCGAACTCTGACTTGAACCTGTGGAGGCCGGCGTTGAGCATGCGCCCTTCGTCTTCCGTTGAGATCCCGAAATCGAAGAACCGGGCGCCGGACGTCATTGCTCGCCGAACGCATTCCCCGAAGACGGCATCGAGTGCAGACGCCGCCCTCCCCTCCTCGGTCGAACCGATGTATTGGGCGTGTACCACGCGGTTGGTCTTGAAGAGCACAACGCCGGCAACAACGGAGCCTTGGACCCTCGCCGTAACGACCTCGATCGATTCCGGGAAGAGCTGGAGCAAGAGTTGCATCTCGTCAACGGAGTGTGTGGGTCGAGCGCCGTGCCGCGTCGCGAGGTTCTCCTCCAGCACGACCCAAAATTCCTCTAGATGCGCCGGATCGAGGACGACGTCCACGCCCTGCTCCAGGGCTTTTCGTTCGCCTTTCCGCCGTCGCTCGCTGGGCCGCGATCGATCTGCCAGATCGATCGCGCATGAAAGGTCGCAGCGATAGAGGCGCGCGCCGAGGTTCCCGAGGGCGTAGACGTCATCCGCCGAAGGGCGTCGGTGGTAGATCTCGGGAACGGCCTTGTAGCGGAGCGTCCGAAACCCCTGCCGCGCGTAGTGGTCGCGAATCTCTGCGATCGCGTGGAGCATCGCCGCGCCGCCGAGCAGCCCGCGGTGTACGACTCCGCCGTAGGTGATACCAGGGTGACTGACGACGCGGTGTTCGACCGCCGGGTCCGCCGCTGCTGGAAACACCCCAACGAGACGCGAACGAGAGTCGCGCAGCATGAGGGATTGGTCGGCGAAGCGGTCGCCGTGATAGCTCAGGAAGCGCCGGCTGTGGAGGAACGTCGCCATCGGTGCGTCGGCGATGAACTCGTCCCATTCCGCTTGATCGTCGGATGCGTAGGGGGAGATCTGGAACTCCGCACGCATCTCGCGGCCACCCATCAAGGCCTCACGATCAAGATGTCCTCACGTCTGTTCGCCATGGGTAGACCATCCGATTGAGGAACGACATACGCGTCGAACCCTTTGTCTCGGGCGCGCCGGAGGATCTCGAGCACCACGGCGTCGTCGATCTTTGCCGGTTCGTCGGCGGACCCCAGGTCGGGGAGGCTGTCGTCGCCCATGAAGTTGCGGTGAAATGCGATTCCGGCCTCACTCGTGAAGAACCGCTTTCGCTTCGAAGCATTCGGAATATCGCCGAGGAGCATTGCCCCTCCGTTCGCAAGCAGCGACAGCGTTCGATCGAGAAACGGCCACAATGCATCCTCGGCGAAAACATAGTGCAGCACGCTGTAAACGAGAATCACGTCGACGGCCGCGACGTACTCTTCGAGCGAGATCTCATCCGGGAAGTGTCCGGGTAGCTTTCGAATGAAAGGTTCGTCCGGAAGCTGTCCGAGCATCTCCGGTGAGTCGACGAGGATCAGGACCGACTTCATGTGCCGGCAAAGATCGACGAGCAAGTGAGGCAGGCGGCTGCAGCCTGGTCCGATGTCTAAGACCGTGCGCTGCGGCGTTTGGAGCGTAGGGAGCTTCGCGGTTATGTCCGCGAAGATTGCTGCTTCCTTGCCTTCTCGGTACGAGTCCGGGAAGCCGATCTTCTCGTGCATGGTGAGTGACTCGTCTTCCGCCATGCGACGGAAGTCGTCGTAGGTGAGTTTCTCGAAGCGTTTAAGGTTCTCCCGTGACATCGTGCTTTCCGGTTGGCTTCTCCGAGGAAGAGCCCCTTAGGCTAGCTTCAGTGATCGGTGGTCGCGTTC
>Ga0307296_10000018_pt1 | contig 62738 bp, 68 predicted proteins | sample ER_DNA_153_FD_194467 | JGI IMG/M metagenome (GOLD analysis project Ga0307296, IMG submission 194467) | Bulk soil microbial communities from the East River watershed near Crested Butte, Colorado, United States - ER_DNA_153 | ecosystem: Environmental > Terrestrial > Soil > Floodplain | place... | reverse complement strand
CTCGTCGTGCTCGTCGCCGGCTGCGGCGGAGGCGGCAGCAGCGGCTCGAGCTCGACAAGCGACTGGGCCAACGGCTTCTGCTCGGCGATCACGAGCTGGACGACCTCCGTCCAGACGGCAGGCAAGTCCCTCCAGGGCGGCAACGTCTCCGAGAAGAGCCTCAAGAGCGCTGCCAACGACATCAAGAGCGCGACGAGCACCTTCGCAGACGACCTCAAGGGCCTCGGCAAGCCGGACACCGACTCGGGCCAGCAGGCAAAGGAGTCGGTCGATCAGCTCTCGAGCCAGATCAAGTCGGACGCGAGCGAGATCGAGCAAGCGGTCGAGGGCGCCTCGGGCCTGAGCGGCGCTCAGAAGGCGCTCACCACTGTCGGCTCCACGCTCTCGAAGATGAGCAGCCAGATCTCCTCGACGCTCTCGGAGCTGAACGGTCTCGACCCGAAGGGCGACCTCCAGAAGGCGTTCAACAACGCGGATTCGTGCAAGTCCCTGGCCAAATCCGGCGGGTGAGTGCGGTCTTGCACGCCGAGGAGGCGCACATACTCCGCTCATGGCCACGCGCTGGTCACCCGGCCTACGCATCTGCGAGACGAGCGGGCGCTGCCGGTTGTGGCTCGGAACCTACGCCTGCGGCGAGGGAGACACGCTGCAGGAGGCCGCGGACGACCTCGTGACCCGGCTGCTCGGCATCGCAATGAGCTTTCGCTCCGGAGGCGCCAGGTTCCCGGCAGAGCTCGGCCCGGTCGACCTGCGCTGGTTCGAGCTGATCTACGAGCTCGGCGAGATCGCGGCCGCCGGCGGAGACATCCGGGCGCGTGTCTTCGGCCCGGAGCTCCTGGCCGCCTAGGCTGCTCGGCCTGCCATGTCCTCATCAGACGACGAGCGGCCTTCCGGAATCGCCCACTCGGCCGGGCGCGCCGCGTTCTTCCCGGCACGCGTCGCAGCCAAGGCCTGGCGAGGGCGGCTCGAGTCCGCAGCCGACGATGTCCTTTCAGCGCCGGAGATCGCGCGGATCCTCGACCGCGCGCTCGCCGGATCCCTGCCCGAGGAGCTCGCCCGCTCGCTCGCCCGCCACCGGGTGCTCGAGCGGGTCGTGCAAGAGCTCGCCGCGAGCGGTGAGCTCGAGCGACTCGTGAAGACGGCGCTCGAGAGCCCTCGGGCGCTCGAGCTCACCGACCGGGTGCTCGCCAGCGAGGAGATGCAACGAGCCCTCGGCAGCGTGGCCTCCAGCCCCGAGCTGCGGACGGCAATCGCCCGCCAGTCGGCCGGGCTGGCGGAGCAGGTCGTGAGCGGCGTCCGGACCAGCGCGGTCGGACTCGACGACCGGGCCGAGCGAACTGTCCGCCGCAGGCCTCAGGCCACGCGCCCGGTCTATGCAGGCGTAGGAAGCCGCGGGATCGCGCTGGCGATCGACAGCCTGATCGCCCTCGGGATCTTCGCCATCGGGAGCGCCGTCGTGGCGGTGATCGCCTCGCTCGTCGGCGGCATCCGGCCTGAATGGCTGGCAGGATCGCTGCTCGGAGCTGCGTGGGTGCTCATCGCCGGCGGCTACTTCGTGCTCTTCTGGAGCTCGGCCGGCCAGACCCCCGGAATGCGCCTGATGCACCTTCGCGTGCGGCTGGCCAGCGGCGGCGGTCTCTCGGTTGCCCGGGCGTTCGTTCGCACGATCGGCCTGGCGCTCGCGATCATCCCCCTGTTCGCCGGCTTCCTTCCCGCACTGTTCGACTCACGGCGGCGAGCGCTGCCGGACTACCTCGCGGGCACGGTCGTCGTCTACGACGAGACCTCCGCGCCTGACTAGTCAAAAGCGCCGCTGCGGCCCGGCGAGACGCCGGGCCGCGCGAGCGAATTGGCTCAGGCACCCATCTCCACTTCACCCCAACGCGCGGTCAAGGCGTAGAGCACGGTGAACTCGAGCCCGATCACGACCAGCGTCCAGAGCGGGTACTGGGTGTTCCCGAGGAAGCCGAGCTGGGCGATGAGGTTGAGGGCCACGAGGATGATCGTCAGCCAGCGCGCCCAACCCTTCTTCATCGCGAGTGCGAGCCCCGCGCAGAAGAGGAGAATCCCCCAGAACAACATGATCCAGCCCCACGTGGTGAGGTCGAAGACGAGCACCTGCTTGCCTGCAACTACGAAGTACTCGTCGCGAACGATCGCCACGAGCCCCTCGAAGAAGGTGATCACGCCGATCATCGTCAGCATGATCGCCGCGAAGCCGATCCACCCGGTCCACGCAGTGGACACGTCACGCCGCGTTTCCATCACGCATGTCTCCTTTCGATTACACCCCGCTGGGCGATCGTCGCATTCCGGTCGGACAATTCCAAGCGCCCGAGCCGCCTAGGTACGGAAATCGTCCGGCCCAGGCGGGTGAGCGGTCATCACCCGGAGCGGACGTTCACCCGGATGAAGGGTTCCGCGAGTGCTGCTCGTCGGGCGCCGGCGCGACGAGCCCCTCCCGGGCCGCCCATAGCGCGGCCTGCGTGCGCGAGTTGAGATGGAGCTTGGCGAGGATGTTCGAGACGTGAGTCCGGGCCGTTCGCTCGCTGATGCCGAGGTCTGCGGCGATCTGCTTGTTCGGCTCGCCGGCGCCGAGCAGGCGGAGCACCTGGCGCTCGCGTGAGGTGAGGTCGGTGCCTGCGCCATCTAGCTCGGCGCCTGAACGGAGCGACGCCGTCAGACGGCCGGCGATCGCGGCGTCCAACTGCACCTCGCCGCGGTGAGCGGAGCGCACGGCCACCGCGACCTCGTCGGCGTCGGCGTCCTTCAGCAGAAAGCCCGAAGCGCCTGCGCGCAGGGCCGCGTGGACGCGCTCCTCCTCGCCGAAGGAGGTAAGCACGACCACCTCGACGTCCTCGTAGGCATCCCGGATCCGGCGCGTCGCCTCGATCCCGTCGACGGGCTCCATCTGGAGGTCCATCACGACCACGTGCGGCCTCCGGCCCGCCGAGTCGAGCTCTCGCATCGTCTCGAGCGCCTGCTCCCCGCCCTCGGCGTCGCCGACGACGTCCAGGTCGGGCTCGCTGTCGAGAAAGCCGAGCAGGCCACGCCGCACGACGGCGTGGTCGTCGACGACCAGCACGCGAATCGAATCGTTCGACTCAGGCGACATCTGTGTGCTTACCGCTCTCCACGGCGACGTCGACGCGGACGACCGTGCCCCTGGTGGGCACGCTCGTGATCATCAGCGTGCCGTCGATCTCCTCGGCCCGGCTGCGCATCGACTCGAGGCCATTGTGACCGGGATGCTCTTCGGCCGGGTCGAAGCCGCGGCCGTTGTCGGTCACCTCGAGGATCACCCGGCCGTCGAGCAGGTCCACGCGCACGCGCACGATGGTGGAACCGCCGTGCTTGAGCGAGTTGGCAAGCGCCTCGCGCCCGATCCAGAAGAGCTGCGTCTGCGTCGTGCGCGTGAGCGGGAGACGAGTTTCCGGCCCCTCCACATCGATTTTGAGCCCGAGCTCCTCGCCGAGCGAGGCGACGTGGCTCTCGAAGGCCCGAACCAGGCCTTCGCCGATGCTCTCGGGTCCCCATTCGAAGATGAACATGCGCATCTCGCGCTGGGCCCGCCTGGTGAGCTCGCCGATCGCGGCAAGCGTCTCGCCCAGGCGACCGGAGACCTGCGCGCCCTCTTCGAGGAGCGCCTTCTGGGCCGCTCGCGTGTGCAGCACGCTCGAGAAGAGCGCCTGGGAGACCGAGTCGTGCAGCTCGCGGGCGATCCTCAGCCGCTCCTCGAGCGCACCCTCGCTCTCGCGCCGCCTGGACTCGGCCAGCTCTTCCGCAGAGCGCTCGCGCTCGCTCACCAGGGCGGCCAGGAACAGCGCCGTCAAGGCGCCCACGAGCACGTAGAGCTGCGTGCTCAGCGTGCGATTGTCGATCGGCTGGCTGAAGAACGCTCCCATCCGGTGGGCCGTGATCCCGATCGTCAGCACCGCGTTGATCGCGACCGAGAGGGCGACGCCGGCAGGCCCGAAACGGAAGGCTGCCCAGATCAGGGCCGGGAAGACCATGTAGGTGAGCGGCGCGGCGCTGGTCACTCCGAGGGTGGCGAGCGCGACCACCGACGCGATCAGGAGGACGCCCTCGAGCGTCCACATGCGCCGCAAGGCGGCGCGCGGCGATGGGAGCCACGTCAACGCCAGTGGGATCACGATCAGCGCGCCGGAGGTGTCGCCGAGCCACCAGGTGCGCCAGAACGTCGGCACGTCGGCGGCCTCGATCACGCCGCCGGCCAGCATGGACACCGTCCCGATGGTCGCGCTGATCGCCGTTGCCGCGCCCGTAGCGATGATCATGCCTCCCACCTGCGCGGTCTCGTCGAGTGCGGCGCCGCGCCCGATCAGGCGGCGCAGCAGCCAGGCGCCGATGACGATCTCCGCCATGTTCCCGAGCTGCTGGCCGGCCAGGCTGCCGACGGGCAGGGGGACGTGGTCGACGAGCAGCTGGCCGTTGACGATCAGCTCACCGAGGAAGATGCCGGGCCACCAGCGGAGGCCCCAGATATAGAGCACGGCGATGCCGAGGCCGGCGGGGGGCCAGATCGCCGAGACCGAGGCGGTGTAGCGCAGGGTCTGGCCCAGCTTGGCCGCGCCGAAATAGGCAAGGCCGAGCAGGACGATGCCGCCGACATACCTAGCGGACGGCCAGCGGAGGCCGACGACGGCCGAGCGGCCGACCGGAAGTGATGCCGAAGTGAGCTGTCCTTCGCCCAGCGGTGCCTCCGCCCGTAGGTGCGATCCCCTGCCACAGGACGTTAGCGCGCTCGGGCCCTCTAGGCCAAGCGACGTAGAGCGGAGTCGTCCGAATGACCGATATCGGGCGGCTTGCGCCGTCGCAATACTGCTCGCAGTTCGTACGACCTCATCCCGATGGCAACGGTTGCAGCGACCGCCGTAGAAGGATCGCGATCCCGCCGCCTCTCGCGCGCGACAGGGCTCGCCGCGCTCGGCCTGCTCTCATCCGCTGCGACCCTCTGGGTGGTTGCGGACAGTCCGACACTCGTCCAGCCCACGAGCACGGCGCTCCTGAGGGCGATCTACGTCGCGACCGCGATCTGCGTGGGGCTGTACATGTGGTGGAGCCGCCCGCACGGATCGCTCGGCCTGTCGGTGGCGGGAATCGGCTTCCTCTACGCCGTCTCGTCGCTCAACGCCTCGGACCAGCCCGTCGTCTACGCCCTTGGCATGACCGCCTGGGCGGCGTACTTCCTCTACGTGGCGCACGTCTACCTGGCGTTTCCGCGCGAGCGGCTGGGTTCTGCGCGCGAGCAGGCGTTCTTCTCTGTCTACGTCGGGGCCACGGCCCTGATCTGGACGCTGGTTCTGGTCTTCGCGGACAAGCTCCCTTCGGGAGGCCCGTTCACGTACTGCGGGGACAGCTGCCCGCGCAACGGGCTGCAGCTCGTGAACACCTCGCACGGGGTCGGGCGCGCGCTCATGGCCGCCTTCCTCGTCGCCGTGGCTCTAGGCCTTGCCGGGGTGGCCGCGCTGATCATCGGCAAGGCCAGGTCGTCGACACGCCTGCGCCGTCGCGCCGCCGAGCCGCTGGCCTACGTGTTCGTCGGGACGATCGTCGTCTTCGTGCTCTCGGTGCTCCTCCTGCCGAGCTACCCCGGGACGAGGGACGCCTTCCGGGTCTGGTCGTTCCTGCTGGCGGTTGCAGGCCCCCTGGCGATCCTCGCCGGCCAGCTCCGCGGCAGCGCCTTCGCCACGCGGATGCTCGGGCAGCTGGTGGCGAAAACCGGCGGAGAGGCTGTCTCGCCCGCCTGGGTCCAGAGCACGATGCGCGAGGCGCTCGGTGACCGGACCCTGGAGGTCGCGCTTTGGTCCCCGCGAAACGGCGGCTATGTGGACGTGGGCGGCCACTCGTTCGAGCTTCCGAGCGACCCCGCCGCCCGGGCCGTCACGCCCGTGGCTCGCGGCGAGCGGCCGGTGGCGGCGCTCGTCCACGATCCAACGCTCGACGAGAGCCCTGAGCTGCTCGAGGGGCTCACCGCAACCTCGCTGATGCTGCTCGAGAACACGAAGCTCGTGGAGGAGCTGCGGGCCTCCCGGGCGCGCATCGTCGCGACCGCCGAGGATGAGCGCGTGCGCCTCGAGCGCGACCTCCACGACGGGGCGCAGCAGATGCTGATGATGATCCAGATCAAGCTGGCCCTGGCCCGGGAGGCTGCCGGCTCGGACGACGCCTCGGTCAAGCTCGGGGAAATCGAGGTCGACGCGGCGGCCGCGGTCGAGGAGCTGCGGGTGCTCGCACATGGGATCTACCCGACCGTCCTGCGCGAGCGCGGCCTCAGCGACGCGCTGCGGTCATCCACGACGGGCAGCCCGGTGCACGTGGCGATCGTCGATCACGGGGTCGGCCGCTGCTCGTCGGAGATCGAGGCGGCCGTCTACTTCTGCTCGCTCGAGGCGATCCAGAACGCGGTCAAGCACGCCGGCCCGGACGCCCGCGTGACGGTGACCCTGGGACGGCGCGCGACCGGGATCTCGTTCGAGATCGCCGACGACGGAACCGGGTTCGAGCCGGGCGAGCACGACGAGGGGATGGGGCTGGTCAGCATGCGGGACCGGATCGGCGCGGTGGGCGGCGAGCTCGAGGTGCAGTCGCGGCCCGGCGGAGGCACCGCCGTGTACGGGTTCGTTCCCGCTCCATGATCCGCGTTCTCCTGGGCGAGGACAGCTACCTCGCCAGCGAGGGCATCGCGCGAGTGCTCGAGAGCGAGGACGAGATCGAGCTGATCGGCAGCCGCCCCGACCTGGACACGCTCACCGCCGCGATCGAGGAGGAGCGTCCCGATGTGGTTCTCACCGACATCCGCATGCCTCCCACGCACACCGACGAGGGGATCCGGCTGGCGACCTCGCTGCGATCGACGCACCCGGAGATCGGCGTTGTGATCCTCAGCCAGCACGCCGAGCCGACGTACGCGACGGTGCTGCTCGGCGAGGGGTCAGAACGCCGCGCGTACCTGCTCAAGGAGCGGGTCAAGGACCGCGGCGAGCTGAGCCGTGCGGTGCGGTCGGTCGCCGAGGGCGGCTCGGTGATCGACCCGATCGTGGTCGAGGGCCTGCTCGCCTCCCGCCGCCGGCACGAGGGTTCACAGCTCGACGCGCTCACGCCGAGGGAGCTCGAGATTCTGGGCCTGATTGCCGAGGGCCGCAGCAATGCGGCCATCGCCGAGCGGCTCGTCGTCACGAAGCGGGCCGTCGAGCGCCACATCAACGGGATCTTCATGAAGCTCGAGCTCGGCGATCCCGAGGACGTGAACCGGCGCGTCAAGGCGACGCTCCTGTACCTCGCCGACGGTGTCGGCTAGCACCGGCGCAAACACACGGGCGGGCACCAGTGCGCCGCGCGGGCTCCCGCGAGATCATGGTCAGGCTCGTGGAAATCGGCTCCGTGCTTACGGTTGACGACCAGGCGTCGTTCCGCACGATGGTGCGGCGGCTCGTCGACGCCACCTCCTCGCTCGAGCTGGTGGGCGAGGCCGCGTCGGGCGAAGCGGCCGTTGAGCTCGTGCGCCAGCTTCGGCCTGGGCTCGTGCTGATGGACGTGCGCATGCCTGGCCTCGGCGGGATCGCGGCGACGCGGGAGATCAAGGCCGCCCAGCCCTCGACGGTTGTCCTCCTACTCTCCACGATTCACCCCGATCAGCTCCCCTGCCGTGAGGAGTGCCCGGCCGACGCGATCGTCTGGAAGTCGCACCTCCGGCCCAAGCTGCTGGACGACCTCTGGCGAGAGCACAGCAGGTCGAGGCCGGGAGCAGCCGCGTCATGAACCCCTTCAGGCTCAGGCGCGACCTGTTCGTCGATCCGGTCGACGCCCACGACGAGGCGGAGCCGACCGGCCAGCTCCTGCTCCGCGCGAAGATGCGGGCGCCGCGGGTGCCTGCTCGCCACGTGTCGCGCCCGCGGCTGGTCGAGCTGCTCGACTCCGGCCGCGAGCGCTCGCTCACGCTCGTCTGCGCGCCCCCGGGCTACGGCAAGACGGCGCTTCTGGCCGAGTGGCGAGCGGAGCGGCAGGCGGACCGCTCGTTCGCCTGGCTCTCGCTCGACCGCGACGACTCCGACCCGGCCCGGCTGTGGTCGCACCTGATCTGGGCGCTCGGCGAGACGTCGCCCGAGCTGGACGGGCCGCTGCCGATGCGCGTGGACTTCCAGCGCGGCAACCTGATCGACGGCGTCCTGCCGCTCCTGCTGGAGGCGTTGTCGAACCTGCCCGGGGAGCGCGTGATCGTGCTCGACGACTACCAGGCGGTCGACAGCGAAGCCTGCGACGCCTCGCTCGCCTTCTTCCTCGAGCACCTGCCATCGAACGTCCAGCTCGTCATTGCGTCGCGGTCCACCCCAAACCTGCCGCTCGGGCGGCTGCGCGGCCACGGCGAGTTGCTCGAGCTCGGCGCCGACGAGCTGCGACTGGATGAGGAGGAAGGCGCCCGCGTAGCTGAGGCGGTGCTCGGCGCGCCGCTGGCGAAGAAGGACATCGCCGTCCTCGTCGAGCGCTGCGAGGGCTGGCCGGCCGGTGTCCATCTCGGCTCGCTGCGCCACCCGCGGATGGGCTCGCTCGCCGGCGACAACCGCCACGTCTTCGACTACCTCGAGCACGACCTGATCGCCGGCCTGTCCGAGGAGCTGCGGTCCTTCCTACGGCACACGTCGATCCTCACCCGGTTCTCCGCCCCGCTCTGTGACGCGGTCACCGGCACGACCCGCTCGCGGTTGCTCCTCGAGGAGGCGGAACGGCAGAACCTCTTCCTCGTCCCGCTCGACGAGCGGCGGGAATGGTTCCGTTACCACCACCTCTTCGGCGACGTCCTGCGGCGCGAGCTCGAGGACTCCGAGCCGGAGCTCGTCGAGACTCTGCACGCCCGGGCCTCCCGGTGGTTCGAGGAGCAGGGCATGTTGGAGGAGGCGGTCGCGCATGCGATCCAGGCCCGCGACGTGTTGCGGGCAAGCGACCTGATCACGAAGCACTCCCGGGCGCTGATTCGCAGCGGCCGGGCCCGGCTCCTCGAGCAGTGGCTCGAGCAGCTCGGCTGGCCCGAGGCTCTCGAGGATCCGCAGCTCGCGGTCATGCGCGCGTTCACGCTCGGTGTCCTCAACGGCTCGACGGAGCAGATCGAGCGCAACCTCGCCGTGGCCGAGCGCGGGTCGCACGAGGGGCCGCTGGCGAACTCGATGCCCTCGCTCGAATTCGGCGTGGCGACGATTCGCGCGATCTTCCTGCTCGGCGACGTTGCCCGGGCCGCCGCAGCGGGCCGCTGGGCCTTCGAGCGTGCGGCGAAGGGAACCGAGTGGCGCCTCGAGGCTCTGCTCGGCCACGGCCAGGCGCTCTACCTCAGCGGCCAGGCGACAGCCGCCCGGGCGGTGTTCGAGCAGGCGCTGATGGAGGCTCGGGCGGACGCTCCGCAGACGACCTCCAATGTTCTCGCCTACCTGGCGCTGATCGAGCTCGACCACGGCCAGGCCTCCAGCGGCGAGATGCTAGCCCGCAGCTCGCTCGCCATCCTCGAGGAGCGGGGCCTGGCCGAGGCGAGCGCCGCGGGCATCGGGCACCTGGCCCTCGGCGTCGCGCTGGGAGCCGGCGGGGCCTTCGCCGAGGCCGAAGCCGAGCTCGACCGAGGCGCGCGCCTCCGCGAGGCTAAAGGGCCGAGCGTTAGCCACGCTCACGCGCTCGTCCTCCTCGCCAGAGCCCGGCTCGCGCGCGGAGACCTCGACGGCGCTCGACGCACGCGCGGCGCCGCACGCCTCGAAGTCGAGAGCCTGCAGGACGTCGGCATCGTCGCCTCGCTGCTCGACGACACCGAGCGCCGGCTGCAGTCCGGTGTGCGGCGGCCGGCCACCCCCGGAGAGCAGCTGAGCGAGCGCGAGCGGGTGATCCTCCGCCTGCTCGCGGCAGGTCTGACAAAGCCGGAGATCGCGCGAGAGCTCTACATCGCCTACAACACCGTCAAGACCCACACGCGGACGATCTACCGCAAGCTGGATGCCTCGACGCGTGAGGAGGCGCTTTCGCGTGCGCGAGAGCTCACCCTGATCTAGGCGGACTCACCCGGATGAAAGGCGGTGAGGGGTGATGACGCCTCACCCGCACGGGGCCGACGATCACGGGTGGCATGAGTCCGCGACGCATGGTCCAAGGGAACGATGAGGCCCGATGATCATCGCGGTGCTGGTGCTGCTCGGAGTCGACCTGTGGCTCGTGGCGGCGATCGGTATCGCGGCGTTCCTCAGGCGTCGCTCCGTGAAGGGACGGCGCGGGGCCTTCAAGGCCCGGATCAGGGTCGCGGAAGGCGAGCTCGAGGGTTTCTCCGGGAAGTGGCAGCGCGGGTACGGCCACTGGATCCGGGACGTGCTCGTCTGGAACGACGCGCCCTTCCTCTTCCGGACGAAGCTGATCCCGGTCGACGGCACGGACGCCTCGGGCATCCACGGAGCCCCGGGCACGGTCAAGGGCCTCGGGAAGCACCCGGTCGTCGCGCCGCTCGTGGCCGGTCAACGCAGCCGGCTCGAGCTGGCGACCTCGGACGAGGACCGCGAGCTCGGCCTCGGGCCGTTCGCACGGACCTCCGCTGTAGGGTCGCTCGTTCTGGCCCGCGACGCCGGCGGCGAGCTGAAGGAAGCCCATGACAACTGACGAGAAGGAGGCAACAACGCAATGGCCCTCGCAATGACCCCGTTCTGGCAGGCGTTCTTCCTGCTGCTGATCTGGGTGCCGCTGGTGATGCTGTGGATGGGCGCGCTCTTCGACGTCTTTCGCCGGGACGACCTCGGCGGCGGCTCGAAGGCGCTGTGGGTGATCTGCATCATCGTCGTGCCCTGGCTCGGCGTCCTGTTCTACTTCATCTCGCGCCCGTCGGGCGCGACCCCGGAGGAGCGTGCCGCGATGGCCCAGACGGGCACCGCGACGCCTCCCGCAACCGCCAACTAACAAGGGAGAAACCGTCACGATGGTCTTGGCAATGAGCAACTTCTGGGATGCGTTCTTCATCCTCCTGATCTGGGTTCCGCTGATCTGCCTGTGGATCGCGGCGCTCTTCGACGTGATGCGGCGGCCCGACTTGGGCGGAGGCTCCAAGGTTCTGTGGGTGATCGTGATCCTGTGCGTGCCCTGGCTGGGCGTGCTGATCTACCTGATCGCCCGTCCCTCGGTTGTCGTGGATCCAGCCTGAGTAGAGACGATGGGCTGCCTCTTCGCGCTCATCGCACTGCTGTCGCCGCGCTTCGCGGTGCTGCTCCTCTGGCTGTTCACCGACTGGGTCGACCGCGCGTTCGCGGGCTTCGTGCTTCCGCTCCTGGGCCTCTTCTTCGCGCCCTGGACGACGTTGATGTACGTGCTCGCGGACGCGCCGGCCGGCGGGATTCCCGTCGCCGGCTGGATCCTGGTCGGCCTCGGGGTCGCGCTCGATCTCAGCTCGTACAGCCAGTCGGCCGCGAACCGGCGGGCCGCCGTTGCGTGAGCGTGGCTACCCGAGGGCGCTCAGGGCGCGATGAGCGAAGCGGCTTTGCCGGCACAGGCCGCGCCTCCCTCTCGGGGGCGGCGGCTGCTGAAGGTCGGGCTCTACCTGCTCGGCGTCGTCGTGGCAATCTGGATCCTCGACCTGCTGGGGGTCGACGTCACGGGCTGGCTGTCCAACCTCTGGGACGAGATCAGGGACGTCCCGGCCCAGTACACGATCTCGGCCCTCGTCCTCCAGACGGGGCAGACGGCGTTCGCGGGCCTCTCCTACTACGGGATCCTCTCCGTGGCCTACCCGGGCGAGGTCGTGCTCAGCCAGGTCATCACGGCCTACGCGGTGGGCGTGGCGATGAACGGGTTCCTGCCCGCGAACATGGGCACGTTCGTGACGCTGATCATGTTCGTGGCGATCATCCCCTCGTGCACGATCGGAGGCGCGACGGCCGCCTACCTGGTGCAGAAGATCTTCTTCACGGTCGCCGGGACGTTCGTCTACCTGTACCTGTTCCTCTCGGTCCCGGGCACCTTCGACGTCAGCTTCGGCAACCTCACCTCGCACCCCGCGGCCGCGATCGTGATCGTGCTCGGGGGGGCGTTCCTCCTCTTCCTGCTCGGCCGCATCTTCTGGCGCCAGGTGAAAAAGCTGTGGGCGCAGGCCAAGCAGGGCGGCGTGATCCTGGCGACGCCGAAGCGTTACTTCACGCGCGTCTTCCTGACCTCGTTCGCGTCGTGGTGCTGCAAGCTCGGGGTGATCGCCATCTTCCTGGCGGCGTTCGCGATCCCGGTCACGTTCGAGTCGATTATGTGGGTGGTCGGCTCCGGCTCCCTCGCCAACGTCGCGTCGTTCACCCCGGGGGCGGTCGGCGTCACGCAGGCGACGAACGCGCTCGCGCTCGACACGTGCTGCGGGGTCGCGCAGAACACGGCGATCGCGTACTCGACCGCGCAGCAGCTGATCACAACCGCATGGAACGTCATCCTCGCGACGGCGCTCGTGCTGCTCGTGTTCGGCTGGACGGGCGGAAAGGTGCTCGTGGGCGGCGCCTACGTCGACGCGAAGGGGAAGGCGAGCGACCTGAAGACGCAGCGCAAGGAGAAGAAGGTCGAGAAGAAGGCTCGCAGGCGCGAGCGCAAGCACCAGAGCACTGAGTAGCGATGACCTGGATCTACTCAGAGCTGGCGCTGGTCGCGCTCGCGGCAATGCTGTCGCCGACGACGCTCTCCTTCTCGGTGCTCGCGCTCGTGCTGGGCGACCGGCCGCTGCGAACGGGGTTTTTCTTCTACCTCGGCGCGCTGACGGCGACGCTCGGGATCGGCGTCCTGGCCGCGTTTGTGCTCGGAGACGCGGCGGCCTCCTCGGATCCCTCGTCGCCGAAGACCTGGGTAGCCGTCTTCGACATAGTCGCGGGGGCGCTCGTGCTCCTTTACGCGCTCCGGCTGTGGCGGCGGCCGAGCGACCCGGCCAAGACCCAGGCGATGATCGATCGGATGGGGAAGCTCGCCACCTCGCCGGCGGTCGCGATCGTCGGCGCCGGAGCGGCGCTCGCCAACCCCGGCGGCTTCATCCCGCTCGCGCTGAAGGCGCTCTCCGAGACCGATCCGAGCACGACCGAGTACATCGTCGGGTGGATCGCCTTCACGCTCGTCTCACTGCTGCCGCTCGCAATCGCGCTGCTGCTGCTCGCCGTGGCCCGGTCCTGGACGATGCCGAAGCTCCAGGCGGTCCAGCAGTGGTTCCAGCGGAACCTGAAGACGGTGGCGGTCGGGCTCCTTGTCGTGCTGGCCGCCGTGCTGCTGCGCAACGGCATCGCCGGGCTGACCTAGAGCTGCAGGCTCTCGCCCGGCTGCAGGATTCGGACGTCCACCTCGGGCGCGATCTCCGCGGCAAGCTGCCGGAAGCGGTTCGCCGGTTCCCGCAGGTAGGCAGGGGCTCTGCGCAGGCCCAGATGCAGTGGATGGTAGGTGCCCCAGTGGATCGGCACCGCGATCCGCGGCCGCAGCAGGGCGAGCGCTTGCGCCGCGCTCGATGGGTCGAGATGCCGGCTACCCAGCTTCGGACCCCACCCCCAGATCGGCAGCAGGGCGACGTCGAGGCCATCCGCGAGCGAGCTCATCCCGTCGTAGAGGTCGGTGTCGCCGGCGAAGTACACCTTGTGCGAGCCCGTGAGCAGGTAGCCGAGCGCGGGCCCGCTCGCCCCGAAGGGCCGCCGCGAGCCGTCGTGATCGGCGAACGTCGCCTCCACCGTCACGCCGCCGACGGTGACGCGTTCACCGACGTCGACCTCGACCACGTCGTCGAAGCGGCCCGGGAGCAGCCCGCGCAGGCCGCGGGGGACGACCACTCGCGTCGAGCCGTCGAGCAGCTCGAGCGAGGGGCGGTCGAGGTGGTCGTAGTGCGCGTGCGAGACGAGCACGGCGTCGAGCTCGCCTGATGGTTCAGGCCGATCGCGGCGGCGGAGATGCGCAACCCTCGTGCGCAGCAGCGGATCGGTGAGCAGGCGCGCCCCGTCCAGCTCGACCAGCACGGTCGCGTGCCCCACGAATGTGATCCGCGTCACGCAGCGACTCTAGAACCTCGGTCGCTCAGGCGGCCTCTTCCAGAACGACTGCGTCAGCATCCAGCTCGGGAGTGCTCGCCACCGGGGCGGGAGCGGACCTGACCAGCGTGGTCGCGATCACGACGCCGAGCAGGAGCAGCCCGGTGAGCGCGTACAGCGCCGTCTGGAAGCCGTGGTCGAGAGCCACTGCGCTCGTCGCGGTCACGCCCGCGTGGGCGTCGGCGAAGCTGCTCGTCGAGGTCGCCGCGATCGCGCTGACCGCCGCGAGCCCGACCGCGCCGCCGATCTGACGGCTCGTGTTGACGAGCCCGGAGGCGACGCCGGCGTCCGAGCGCTCGACGCCGGTGAGGCTCGCGATCGTGACGGGCACGAACGAGAGGCCCATGCCGGCGCCGCCGAGCACGAAGGCCGGGAAGAGATCCCAGAAGTAGCTCCCGTCGACCGGCAGGCGCGTGAGCCACGCGACGGACGCGGCGCTCGCGAGCAGGCCGGCCGTCAGCGTCGCGCGGACGCCGATCCGCCCGACGACGACCTGCGCGACGTTCGAGATCACGACCACTGTGAGCGCAAAGCCGCTGAACGCGAGACCGCTCTCCATGGCCGAGTAGTGGAGGACGTCCTGCAGGTACAGGGTGAGCAGGAAGAACTCCGAGAACGCGACCGCTCCCACGATCGCCATCGCGGCGTTCGCGGCGGAGAGCGTGCGCCCACGGAAGATCCGCAGCGGCAGCAGCGGCCAGCGTGAACGCAGCTCGATCACCACGAAGGCCGCGACGAGTGCGGCCGAGGCCGCGAGGAGCGCGATCGTCGAGGTCGCACCCCAACCGTCGGTCGTCGCACGGGTGGTCGCGTAGACGAGCAGCATCAGCCCGCTGGTGACGGTGACCGCGCCGGGGATGTCGAAGTGGCGGTCCGCAACCACTGCCGGGTCCTTCGGCAGCAGCAGCGGGGTGAGCGCGATCGCCGCGAGGCCGACGGGCACGTTGATGAAGAAGACCCACGACCAGCTGAGGTACGACGTCAGCACGCCGCCCAAGAGCACACCCACCGCCGCGCCGCTGCCCGAGGCTGCGCCGTAGATCCCGAGCGCGAGATTGCGCTCGCGGCCCTCGGCGAAGGAGGTCATCAGGAGCGACAGCGCGGCAGGCGCGAGCAGCGCTCCACCGAGGCCCTGGATCGCGCGAAAGCCGATCAAGGAGGTCTCCGACCAGGCGAGTCCGCAGAGGAGAGAGCTCGCGACGAACAGGCCGAGCCCGACGACGAACAGCCGCCGCCGGCCGAGCAGGTCCGCGAGCCGGCCGCCGAGCAGCAGGACACCACCGAACATGATCGCGTAGGCAGAGATCACCCATTGCAGGTTCGCCTGCGAGAAGTCGAGATCGGTCTTGATCGACGGCAGCGCGACGTTCACGATCGCGACGTCGAGAATGACCATGAACTGTGCGGTGACGATCAGCGCCAGGGCGCTCCACCGGCGGTCGAGAGACGCTGTGCTCACGTAGTTGTCCTCCGAAATCGTTGACTGATACAACTATATAGCACAACAACCCTTGAACGCGCTACTCTATCTGCGATGAACGTCACAGCCACCACGCAAACCGCTCCGGCGACCCCGGCGCCCAAGCTCCCCGCAGAGCTCGTCGCCTCGACCACGTTCCTCCTCAAGCGACTCGGCTTCGCGGCCAAGGAGCGGGCGATGAGCGCGTACGAGGAGACCGGCCTCCACCCCTACCATCACGCGGTCCTGATCGTGCTCGGCGAGGGCGAGCCCGAGACCCAGGGCTCGATCGCCGACGCGCTCGCCTACGACCGTGGCCAGCTGGTGGGCCTGCTCGACGAACTCGAGGAGCGTGAGCTGGTCGAGCGCCGGCGCGACCCGAACGATCGTCGCAGGCATCTGGTTCGCCTCACCCCCGAGGGCAAGAAGATGCTCAAGCGCCTGCGCTCGCTGGCAGGGCAGATCGAAGACACGTTCCTCGCCCCGCTCGACGAGGCGGAGCGGGCCGCGCTCCACTCTCTGCTGCTACGGCTCGCCGAAGAGCACGAGCCGCGCTGTGCGCCGCTGCCCAGCTAAGGCCGTCGTCTGGATGCACGACAGGCGGTTCTAAGCGTTACTGCGCCCTGGCGGGCGCCGGCACCACAGGTGCCCCGTCTGCGGGATAGACGCGATCCGACCCACCGACTACGTTCGGTCGATGGGGTCCAGAGCCTGCGCGACGCTCGTCGCGGCCGCCATCGCGCTCGGAGTCGTCTTCTCCGTCGCGCGAAGCCATGCGGCCGACCAGCGCCAATCGGCGGGCTATGGCCGCGCCGCCGCCGCGAGCCCCGACGCCCTCGAGGCCGCGAGAGAGGAGAGCGGCGCGTTGCCGGCACCCCATGCGAGCCTCTCGACGCCGGCCGGGACGCTGCGGATCGTGCAGCCGGAACTCGTCGCCGCCACGTTCGGCCAGCCGATCCGCTTCGAGCTGACGGTTGACGACACCGCCGCCGACGGCACGCTCAGCGTCGCCATCCCGGCGCGCTGGAGCACGCGCACTGTGAGCGGGCTCACGCCCTCGAAGACGCCCCGCACGATGCGCTCGACGGACGGCGTGACCCTGCAGACGAAGGCCGGAGCCGCGAGCCTGCGCGTCGTGGGCGCCGAGGCCGGCGCTCGGATGGACTTCCAGGTCGTCGACACGGGCATCCCTGCCAGCACCTACAAGCTCCCGGTCACGTGGAGCGATGCGTCAGGCAGCCGATCGCTCGGGACGCTCGAGGTGCGCTTCTACGCGCCCGCGCGCGAGAGCCCGGAGACCAGGCGACAGGCCGCGGCCCGCGAGCCGGCCCAGCGCCTGAACGTCACCAACGACACCGCTTTCGAGTCCGAGACCTTCGCCACCGCCGTCCCCAACGACACGCAGCGAGTGCTGGTCGGGGCCAACGGCGGGCCCGGCGCCTACAACGCCTGGCTCTCCACCAACGGCGGGACGAGCTTCACCGAGCTGGCCGTGCCCGCCTCGATGGACGTCCGCGGAACGACGACGAACCAGGCCGGTGAGCTGTGCTGCGATCCGTTCTCGATGGCGGACGACAACGGCAACATCTGGTACGGCGGGCTGGCGCTGGATGGCAATCCGCCGTCGCGAATCACGATCTCGCGCATTGCGGCCGGTACGAGCACGTTCGTGAGCACGGTCGGCCTGCCGGAGCGCACAGGCTCGGGAATCCAGGACAAGCCGATGGGTGCGATCGACCTGGCCACGGGCTCGCCCCACTACGGGAGGCTCTACGTGGTCTGGGACGAGCCGGGAGTCGCGGGCGTCAACGTCGTCATCACCATGTGCGATACGCGAGTGCCGGTTACCGGGCTGGACGCGGCCCGCTGCGACAACGCAGACAACTGGACCCTTCCGGTGACGATCGCAGCGGCGGGCAGCTACATCTACCCGGAAGTCGCTGCCGGGCCTGACGGCAAGGCCTACGTGATCTGGTGGGACTACTCGGCCACGAACGCGATCCGTGGCTCGACCTGCCTGGCGTCGGCAAACTGCGCGACCGTTGCGGGCTGGAGCGCGGCCAGCACGATCGCCACGCTGGACGCAACCGGCGGCGCGCCCGTTCCCTTCGCGTGCCCGACCCTGGCGCAGCCCGGCGGCCGCGTCGGGCCGGCGACCGCGATGGACATCGACCACTCCGGCGGCGCCACGGACGGCACGGTCTACGTGACCTGGTCGGATCTGCGCACGGGAAGCGGCACCACCCGCTGCGACGACAGCACTCCGCCCGCGACCACGCAGCTGACGTGGGACTCCTTCGTCGCCACGGCAACGAATGCGCTCCCGGGGGGCGCCGGACCCTCCGCAAGCGTAGGCACGAGGCTGATCACGGGCGCCGAAGGCGGCGCTGCCGCCGACGACTGGTTCCCGTCGGTGGCCGTCGACCAGAGCAACGGGGCGGCCTGGGCCGACGTCTACTCGACGCTCCTGGATTCGACCCGCCGGACGATGCAGGTCTTTGCACGCCCCGTCGGTCCCGGCGCCTCGATCGGCGCGCTCTCGCAGGTCTCCACGGTCGCCTCGAACTACAGCACGACGCCGTGCTGCGGCTTCGACAACGACTACGGCGACTACAACGGGATCGAGGCTGCGGGCGGCAAGGTGTTCGTCCCCTGGTCGGACAAGTCCGGGACGGATGGAGAGGCGTTCATCAACGTCTTCGACGAGAGCAACCCGCCTGGGCCACCGGGGCCACCGGGCCCCCCGCCGCCTCCCCCGCCACCGCCGCCTCCCCCACCCGCGAACCAGCGCCCGTTTGCAGCGATCACCGGCCCCAGCCTGGTCACGGCGGGCCCCGTCACCTTCAGCGCGCTCGGCTCGCTCGACACCGACGGGGCGATCGTCAGGTTCCGGTGGGACGTCGACGGAAACCCGGCCAACGGTTTCGAGGTCGAGACTGGAGCGATCGGGAAGCTGACGCGGATGCTGGCAGCCGGCAAGCGCACCGTCACCGTGAAGGTGACCGACAACCGCGGCGGCAGCGACCAGGCGTCGAAGACGCTCACCGTCCGCCCCATCGCACGCGTGCACATGTTGCGCAACGGCGCCGTGATCAAGCTCCGGAGCGCCTTCCGGATCAGTCTCGCCGGCTGCAGCCTCTGCACCGGCCGGATCACGGCCACCACGAAGGGCGTCAAGGTCGGGAGCGCCGCCTTCAAGCTGAACGCGGCGGGCAAAGTCGTGGTCAGGGTCAAGGTCTCGCAGGCGGCACAGAAGTTGCTGCGGAAGGCACGACGCCTCCGCGTGACGCTGAAGCTGACGGTCGCGAACGGGGCCGGCGGCACCGGCAAGGCAGCCGGCCGCGTCACCCTCCGGCGCTGAGCGCCTGAGGGCTCAGCCGGCTTCGGTCACCGGCTCGGGCTCGCGCACGAACAGCGCCCTCGCGGCAATGCGGGGCATCCACCAGTTCCAGCGGCCGAACAGCCGCATCAGCGACGGGACGAGCAGCGCGCGGATCACGGTGGCGTCGAAGATGATCCCCGCCGCGAGCCCGATCCCGAACTGCTTGATGTCGACGCCGGGCCCGGACGAGAGCACGAAGAACGCGAACATCAGGACGAGCGCCGCGCTGGTCACGAGCTTGCCCGTGCGGGCGAGGCCGAGGCTGATCGCTTGATTCGTGTCGCCGGTCTCGTCGTAGATCTCGCGCATGCGGCTGAGCATGAAGACCTCGTAGTCCATCGAGAGGCCGTAGAGGAACGCGAAGATCATCAGCGGGATCCACGGGATGATCGAGTGCGTTGCGTTCACCCCCCAGATCGCATGTGCGCCGTGGCCGTCCTGGAAGATGAAGACGATGATCCCGTAGGCCGCGAGCAGCGAGATCAGGTTCAGGATGACCGCCTTCAGCGGCAGCAGGATCGAACGGAACGCGCGCGCGAGCAGGATGAACGTCAGCAGCACGACGAAGCCGAGCACGTACGGGAAGTTCGAGTAGACGGCGGCGACGAAGTCGCGGTCCTCGCCGGCGACACCTCCCAGCGTGCCGCCCGTGCCTTTCAGCTCCTGGCGGACGCGCTTGATCGTGCCGCGCGTCGACTTGGCGGCCCCGTCGGCCGACGGGAACGCTTCGACGAGGCTCGACGAGCCCTTCTGCCAGCCCGGCGGCGCCACGGCGCCGATCACGCCCGGCGTCTGGCGGAGCCGCTGGACGATCAGCTGCCGGTCGGCGTTGTTCTCGCTCAGGACGACGAACGGCTTGTACACACCCGCAGAGATGCCCGCGCCAGCGACGACGGCGCGCCCGTTGATCGCATCACCTTTCCCCGGAAAGTCCTTCGCCTGTGCCTCGCTCGGGTTCAGCTGCACGCCGTAGGAGATGAGCACGCCGACGATCGCGAGCCCCACCGCGGCGACGGCGATCGGACGCCGCATGACGAAGTTCGCCCAGCGACCCCAGGGGCCGTCCTCTGGATGGCCGCGGTCGACGAACCGCTTCGGCAGCACCCGCACGCTGTTGATCCGCGTGCCGAGCGTGACGAGCAGCGCCGGCAGCAGCGTGATCGCGGTGATCACCGAGACCGCCGGGATCAACATCCCGCCGATCCCGATCGAACGGATGAACGGCAGCGGCAGCACGAGCATCGAGAGCAGGCCGACCGCGACGGTCGAGCCCGAGACGATCACCGAGCGCCCCGCGTGCGTCATCGTCTCGACGAGCGCGGTCTCGACGTCCTCCCCCTCCCGCAGCTCGTCGCGGAACCGGAAGATCATCAGCAGCGCGTAGTCGATCGCCACGCCCAGGCCGACGAGCGCGATCAGGAACTGGACGATGATCGAGACGTTCGTGATGTAGGTCAGCAGCCAGACGAGCGTGAAGGTGTTCAGGATCGACGCGATCGCGACCACGAGCGGCATCAGCACGGCCGGGAGCGTCCCGAAGACGAAGAACAGGATCACGAGGCAGCCCAGGGCTCCGATCATGGCCTCGGTCAGAACGCTCGGCCCGCCGCTGTCGCCGCCGGAGGAGTCCTCGTAGAGCGGGTCGCGGCCGGTCAAGTAGGTCTGAACGCCCGCCGGAGCGTTCTGCTTCAGCTGGGCGCGCACCTGGTCGATGTGCACCGACGAGCTGAAGGTCGGCGTGCCAGGCGGGTAGATCTCGGCAAAGGTCGTGTGGCCGTCCTTCGAGACGTAAACGCGGCTGTGGGTCGACCAGTACGAGGAGACGCGCGAGCCGGGGTTGACCTTCGCGCCCGCTGCGATCGCCTTCGCAATCCCGTCCTGCTTCGTGACGTCGCCCGGGGCCTTGAACACCGCCACCAGTGGCGCCTGCTCACCCGTGCCGAACGTCTTCAGCGTCCGCTGGTTCGCCTCGTAGGAGGAGTACCCCGGAATCGAGAAGCTCTCGAACCAGCGCTTCGAGACCTGGCCGGCGGAGAAGGCTCCGAACAGCGTCAGCACGACCCAGGCCGCGATCACGATGCGGCGGCGGCGCGCGATCACGTGCGCCAGGCGGGCGAGAATCGGCTCGGTCTCGGGGTTTCGACTCATGGGGCTCCTCTCGTTCGACTTCGCCTGCACCGTACAGGCTCGATTCGCTCTCATCTCGTAGGACGGCGAGCGCGGGCGAGGACTCATCGGCGGGAGCGGAAAGCTCAGCCGGAAGGGGACTTGACAGCCGCCTCGAGTGCGGCCAGCCGGTCCATGATCTCGTCCAGCTTCGCGTGTGTGGAGTCGTGCGCCTCCGCCTCCCGGCGGCGACGGGCGCTCTCGACGAGCGCGGCCACGATCGCGGCCGTCAGCACCGAGATGAAGGCGATTCCCGTCAGCATCACGATCGTCGCGATGGAGCGGCCGGCGACGGTAGTGGGGACGATGTCGCCGTAGCCGACCGTGGTCACCGTTTGCACTGCCCACCAGAGGCCCTTGCCGTAGTTCGGGAACGACTCGGGATCGGCAAGGCGCATCAGGAGCCCACCCGCCACCGCGACGAGCGCCGTGCATGTCGAGATCGTCACTCCGGCGCGCAGGACGGTCGGCTCGCGTCCCAGGAGCCTGCGGGACATGCCTGCGAGCAGCGCACGATGGCCCATCCCGGCTCGTTCGGTGCGGGCTCGCGATCGCCTGCAACCCCGGAGGGCTAACGGGGCTGTGGCACTACCCGGATGTACGGCTTCGGCGAGTCCCATTCGCCGAAGATCTCCTTGGCCTCGTCGTCCGAGACCGAGCCCGCGATGATCACGTCGTCGCCCTGCTGCCAGTTGACCGGCGTGGCCACCTTGTGGCTCGCGGTCAGCTGCAGCGAGTCGATCACGCGCAGCACCTCGTCGAAGTTGCGGCCGGTCGTCATCGGATAGACGAGGATCAGCTTCACCTTCTTGTCCGGGCCGACCACGAAGACGTTGCGGACGGTCTGGTTGTCCGCCGGCGTGCGGTCAGCCGCGTCGCCCGAAGTCTCGGCGGCAAGCATCCCGTAGAGCTTTGCGACCGTGAGGTAAGGGTCGGCGATGAGCGGGTAGTTGGGCGCCGCGCCCTGCGTCTCCTCGATGTCCCGCGCCCACGCCGCGTGGTCGCTCTCCGAATCGACCGAGAGCCCGATGATCTTGACGTTGCGCTTGTCGAACTCCGGCTTGATCTTCGCCATGTAGCCGAGCTCGGTCGTGCACACGGGCGTGAAGTCCTTCGGGTGCGAGAAGAGCACCACCCAGGAGTCACCGATCCAGTCGTGGAAGCTGATCGGGCCTTCCGTGGTCTGTGCCTCGAAGTCCGGTGCCGTGTCGCCGATCTGCAGTGCCATCGTGCCCTCCTAGAACGCGGTCTCGCGGAGCGTATTCCCTTCGCGTGCGACGAGAGTAGGCTTCGTCCCATGGCGACCGAGCAGCTCCGTGGGACCGCCGACGTGCGCGAGGCGCGGGAACGGTTCGTGCCACGCGGGATCGCCACCACCGACTTCGTCGTCGCGCGCGCCGAGGGCGCGTCGCTCTGGGACGCCGACGGCAACGAGGTGCTCGACTTCGCGGGCGGAATCGCCTGCCAGAACCTCGGCCACAACCCGGAGGCGGTCGTGCGCGCCGTCCACGAGCAGGTCGACCACTACCTGCACCAGTGCTTCATGGTCGGGATGTACGAGCCGTACGTGGAGGTCGCGCGACGGCTCAACGCGCTCTGGCCAGGCGAGACCGAGACGAAGACCGTGCTCGTCAACTCGGGTGCCGAGGCCGTCGAGAACGCCGTCAAGATCGCGCGCACGGCGACCGGCCGGCCGGGAGTGCTCGTGTTCGACCGGGCCTTCCACGGCCGCACCAATCTGACGATGGCGATGACGTCAAAGCTCGTCTACAAGCAGGGCTTCGGGCCGTTCGCGCCCGAGGTCTACCGCGCGCCCGCGCCGTACCCGTACCGCGGAGTCTCGGTCGAGGACGCCCTCGCCGGCCTCGAGCTGCTGTTCAAGCAGGACGTCTCGCCCGCTGCGGTTGCGTGCCTCGTGCTCGAGACCGTGCAGGGCGAGGGCGGCTTCATCCCGATGCCCGCGGAGTTCATCCGCGCGCTGAAGGAGCTCTGCGCGGAGCATGGCATCGTCTACGTCGCGGACGAGGTGCAGTCCGGCTGCGGGCGCACAGGCTCGATGTGGGCGATCGAGCACGCGGGCGTGGAGCCGGACCTGATCGTCTCGGGCAAGACGCTCGGCGGCGGCCTGCCGCTCGCGGCCGTGACCGGGCGCTCGCAGCTGATGGACGCCCCGCACCCGGGCGGCCTGGGCGGCACCTTCGGCGGCAACCCCGTCTCGTGCGCGGCCGCGTGCGCGGTGCTCGACCAGCTTGCCGAGCCCGCCTTCCGCGAACGCGCCGAGGAGGTCGGCAGCCTCCTGCGCACCCGGCTCGACGAGCTCGCCTCCCACCACGAGGACATCGGCGAGGTGCGCGGGCTCGGCGCGATGCTTGCGATCGAGCTGGCCGAGCGCTCGCCGGACCGCGCGCGCGAGATCACCGTCGCTGCCCGCGAGCAGGGCCTGCTGCTGCTCTCCTGCGGCCTGTACGGCAACGTGATCAGGCTCCTGCCGCCGGTGACGGCGACCGACGAGGAGCTCGACCGAGGCCTGTCGATTCTCGAGCGCTCTCTAGGCAGCAACGGCTAAGTACGCTCTGACGGTGTCCGACGAGCGCTTCGACCGCGCGGTTGCCGTCATGGCCGCCGAGATGTCCATTCGTGGGCTTCTCGGCTCGGCCTGTCGCGAGCTCGTCCACCTGCTCGACGCGCGGGCTTGCGCGATCTCGCGTGTGATCGGCGACCTGCTGGTCAGCCTCGACGAGCACACGATCACCGGCCGGCCGATCGGGCACGGGCACGAGTACCTGATCTCCGACTTCCCGCTCACGCGCGAGGTGGTGGACTCCGGCGAGCCGCGCTGGGTCTCCAGCCGCGACGAGCAACCGGAGGCGAACGAAGTCGCCCTGCTGCAGCAGCTCGGCTTCGAGTCGCTGCTGATGGTCTGCCTGCCCACGAGCAAGAGCTGTTGGGGCCTCGTCGAGGTCTACGGCGAGGCCGACGGCTTCGACGAGGAAAGCGCGGACGTCGCGGTTCGCTTCGCCCGTCGCACCGGCGAGCTGCTGGAGGGCCTCGAAGTGCCGGACACGCGTTGAGCCTCTGCTAGCTTGGCGCCATGACCGAGGCGCACCACGAAGTCGTCTGCCCGCACTGCCGGAAGCAATTCGAGGCAGAGCTGCTCGTGGGATCGTCGGCCCCCGGCCCGCGCGGCTTCAAGTGCCCGCACTGCCGGCTGTTCGTGCCGATCGACCGTGCCGGCGAGCCCGATCGCGCCGAGCCGGCCGCCTAGCCGGATAGCGACGTCTGCAGAGCTTCGAGCCTCGGGTGGGACGCCGCGCCCCTGACGACGAACACGCGCACCGAGTTCCTGCCCGTGCGGAAGGCCGACTCCCCGGCCAGCGCGGAGAAGCGCACCGGGCCGCCGCCCGGGTTGCGGTAGGCGACCGTCACCGCGGCGATCCGCCCGTTGAGGGCAACGGCAAGGGCCGTGCCCGGGCGCACGCCCGCCAGCGTCCCCGCCAGCGGCGAAGGCACGAGCCGCGAGCGGCGCGGCAACCGGCGCAGGAGCTTGCTCCCGACCTGGTCGACGGTTGCGGCCGCGCCGCCGGACGCTTGCAGTCCGAGCGCCGCAGGGTGCGAGCCCACGAGCCCGCGATAGACGCCTATGCCGGCAAACCGCCGGTCCCATGAGCCACTGCCGAAGAGCGAGAGCTGGCGAGCGAGCGAGGCGCGCCGCTGCGCGAGCGTCGCCGCGTACGAGGCCCGCACGCCCGCGACGTCGACCGGCGTCGGCGGCCGCCCGCCCGCGATCACCGAGCGCCCGTCTGCTTTCCACGGGACCTTGATCCCGAGGGCCCCCGCGATCGTCGGCAGGATGTCCACCGTCTGGACGTGCTCGTCGACGACGCGCCCGTGATCCTGGCCCGGCAGCTTGATGAAGAGCGGCGTGAAGGCGAGCTCGGCGAGGTTCGTCCTGGTCGGATGACGGCGCAGGTCGCCGCCCCGGAAGCTGACCCCGTGATCGGCGGTGACGACGATCACGGCCTTGTCCCAGAGCCCGGTCGTGTGCAGCCGGTGCAGGAAGCGGGCGAGCAGCCGGTCGGTGTAGCCGAGCTGCAGGAGATGGCGCTGCCAGGCCTGCACTGCGAGCTGGCGGTTGAACCAAAGCTCGCCGTTGCGGCCGGGCGCGTTCGTGGCGGCTACCGCGCGCACTCTGCCGTCGGGGAGGTAGAGCCACGGGGTGTGCGGCAGCAGCACGTGCAGGAAGTAGAGGGTCGGGGGCCCGTTCCCGGGCTTCCTGAAGGAGCCCACGAACCGGTTGAAGTCGGGAACGCGGCTGAGATAGAAGGTGTTCAGGTCGACCTTCGGCAGCCGCTGGCCGGCCGGCCCGAGCGAGGCGGTCGACTTCCCGCCGAAGTTCCCCCACGACTCGTCGATGATCGGCAGCCGATCCTCGAGCCCCGGCGGCGAGAGCAGGTGCAGGTAGACGATCCGCACGTCGGAGTAGAGCGACGAGAGCCGTGACTCCGTGTTGCCGTTCTTGCGCTTGCAGAGCCGCGGTGGGCAGAGTCGCGTCTGGGACTCCTTGACCACCATGCGGTAGCGCGAGCCGAGCAGCGTGAACAGGTTGTCCGGGTGGTCGTGGTAGGTCGGCAACGCACCCGGCACGGGCTTCTTCCCGGAGAGGATCGCCGGCACGGCCACCGTCGTCGAAGCCGAGAGCGTCGTCGTGTCGCGGTACCAGGTCGAGCCCGCGGCCAGCTTGGCAAAGTTCGGGAAGCGCTTCGCGTCGATCGCGCCGCTTCCGTCCTGGAGATCGATCACGGGGAACTCGTCGAAGAGCAGGAAGACGACGGGGGTGGTCGCACGGATGCGGATCGCCGCGGCCTGGGCGTTGCCGCTCTCGAGCACGAGCTTCTCGACCGGGGTGTTGAGCAGGAAGAGCGCGAGGAAGACGATCGGCGCGGCCGAGAGGATCGTCAGGAACGAGCGCGCCGGCGGGAACCGCCACGCCGCGAGAGCGATCGCGACGCCGATCAGGACGGCTCCCGCGATCAGCGCGGTCGTATCCGTGAGATCCGTTCGCTTGACAACCTGGATCCCGAAGACCGCCCCCAGGAACGCGAGGAAGACGTAGTGCAGCACCAACGCCGAAGTGGCGCTCACCAACGAGACGGCGAGCTCCACGGCCAGCAGCACGAGGGCCGGCCCGAAGGTCACGACGAGCGCGAAGAGCACGATGTCCCAGGGCGTCGAGCCGCGAACCGCGAAGAACTCCGCGTTCTTGCCGAGCAGGTCGAAGAGCGGCTGCGCGAGCGCGAAGCCCGAGAGCGCGAGCAGCTGCGCCCCGCGCGTCAGCGGCACGCGGAGGCGAGCCCTCCACGCGACGTCTGACACCTGCACCCCCGCCACGGCCATCGACGGAAGTATCCCTCGTTCAAGGGATAGCCGCCGCCTGCCGATACGGGATCCGTGGCGGTCGACGTCTCTCTATCGCGCCCTGCTGGCTTCACGCGCGCGGCCACGATCCCGGCACGCCTGCTGCTCTCCGGGATCGTGGCCGCGAGCTTCGCCCTCCGGTTCGCCGCGGCCCTCTGGCACACGACCCCGTTGTACTTCCCGGACGAGTACATCTACTCCGGGATCGCCCGTTCGCTGGCCGAGAACGGCCGGCCGCTGATCCGCGGCTCCTCCGCGCACTTCCCGGCGATGCTCGAGCCGCTGCTGGCGGCGCCGTTCTGGCTGACGCACGACCCGGCCCTCGCCTACCGGCTCACGCAGGCGGAGAACGCGCTTGCGATGTCGCTCGCCGCGATCCCCGTCTACCTGCTCATGCGCCGCCTCGGCGCGGGCGACTGGGCGTCCCTCTCGGCGGCGGCGCTGACTGTTGCCTCGCCCGACCTCTTCTTCTCGGCCTTCGTGCTCGCCGACGCGATCGCCTACCCGCTCGTGCTCGGCGCGGTCTACGTCGGCGTCTGCGCGCTCTCGAACCCCGCCCGGCGGACGCAGCTCGGGTTCGCCGCCCTCGTCCTGCTCGCGACCTTCGCGCGGATCCAGTACGTCTTCCTGCCGCTCGTGTTCGTCGCCGCCGCGCTCGTCGTCGAGCGCGGGTCGGTGCACACCGTGTGGCGCCGGTTCCGGCTCTCGGTGGTCCTCTACGCGGCGCCGGTCGCCTTCGCGGCCGCCCTGGGCCCCAAGCGGCTGCTCGGCTACTACTCGGGCGTCGCCGACCTGCACGTCAAGCCCGGCGAGATCGTCCACTGGCTCGGCACCGACGCGATGCTGCTGGCGTACGCGGCCGGCTTCGCCCTCGTCCCCGGCGCGATCGTCGGCGTCGTCTACGCACTCTGGCGACCGCGCACGCGCGAGGAGTGCGGGCTCGCCGCGCTCGGGATCGGGCTCCTGCTCGGCCTGTTCGCGGAGGCTGCGCTCTACGCGACCAACGGCTCCGACCGTTTCCAGGAGCGCTACCTGATGGTGCTGCTGCCGCTCGTCTTCCCCGCCTTCTGGCTCTGGTTGCGCCGCGGCCGCCCCGCGGCGCCGATCGCCGCGTTGCTCGCGGTCGGCCTGGTCGCGCTCTCGGCACGCGTGCCGCTCTCGGGCTACACCGTCAGCGACGCGAAGCAGGACTCGCCATTCCTGCTCGGCGTCTTCCGGCTGGAGAAGGCTGTCGGCGTCGGTGACGGCTCGCTGTTCGTCGCGCTCGCCGCCGCCGCTCTTGCCTGCCTCGCCGCGGGCGCCGCTTTCCGCGCGCGCCTTGCCTGGTTCGCCGTCGGCGCGACCCTAGTCGCGTCCTGCGCGATCTCGATCGGCGCCGTCTCGTTCGACCACCACGTCGTCCAGACCGTGCGCGAGACCTACCTCCCGCCGGACGCGAGCTGGGTCGACCACGCCCACGCCGGCGACGCGACGCTGATCCAGACGCCCGCCACCCCGCACGCGCGGGCCCACGAGCAGCTCTTCTGGAACCGCTCACTGAAGCGGCTCGCCTTCCTCGACCAAGCCTCGCCGATCGACGCCTTCGGCCACCCGCACGTGACGGTCGCCGACGACGGGCGGCTCGTCGTCGGCGGGAAGACGCTGCGCGGCGCGATCGTGATCTCGAACTTCGCGGTTCGGGCCCGCCTGACCAACGCGGTCGCGATTGCCCGCGGCGCCGACTACGAGCTCTGGCGCCCGCTCGGCACCCCGCGGATGGCGCTCTTCGTCGGCGGCCTCTACCACGACGGCTGGCTCGCTCCGGCCGGGCACCTCACGCTCTGGCCGGCCCGCGACGGCCGCGTACGCGGGACGCTGCGCCTGCCGCTCTCGCTGCCCGCTGCGACCCAGCGCACGGTGCTGCACCTCGAAGGCCCGGGAGTCGACCGCCGCGTGGCGGTCTCACCCGGTCAGAACCGGGTCGTCACGATCAAGATCTCCCAACGCGGCCCGTGGACGCTCAGCTTCCACTCGAACCGCATCGGCTACCTGCAGCCGGACGACCGCCCGATCAGCATGCAGGCCGGGATGCCCGTCTTCAGCGGCAGCTACCGAGGCACTGCGCCTCCTACTTCGGCTGCGTGAACATCCAGCGGTGGCCCTCGAGGTCCGCCGCCGAGTAGAGCCGGCCGAACGGCTGGTCCTCGGGCTCACGCAGGATCGTCGCGCCGCCGGCCCGCGCCCGCTCGAAGTGAGCGTCGAGATCGTCCACCTCGACGTGCACGCCGTCGATCACCCACGGCGTCGAGAGCCAGCGCGCCGCCTGCTCGCACTCGGCCGCGTGCCGCTTCGGGCTGCGGTAGTCGGGGCCGGGCCAGCCGAGCATCACGGTCGCCCCGTCCAGCGAGAGCTCAGCGTGCGTGACGCGGCCCTCGTCGTCGGTGTACCGCTGGTCAGACTCGCGAAAGCCGAAGGCCTCGCCCAGCCAGTCGATAGCCGCCCCAACGTCCTCGTACGAGAGCATCGGGGTCGCGTGCTGGCTCACACGCAGTCTTTGAGCCCCTGGGCCTCCGGGAGCGACTCGAGCTTCTTGAGCGTGTTGTTCTCGATCTGCCGGATGCGCTCGCGCGTCACGCCGAACGCCCTGCCGACCTCCTCGAGCGTGCACGGCGGCGTGCCCGAGAGCCCGAAGCGGAGCTCGATCACCTTGCGGTCGCGCTCCGGCAGGGAGGCGAGCGCGTTCTCGATGTCCTCGCGGCGAAGCTGGACCTGTGCCGTGTCGAAAGGCGACTCGGCCTGCTCGTCCTCGACGAAGTCGCCGAGCTCCGACTCCTCCTCCTCGCCGATCGGCTTCTCCAGCGAGACCGGGTGCTGGGCCATGCGCAGGATGTCGCGCACCTCCGCGGTCGTCATCTCGAGCTCGACCGCGATCTCGTCGGGACGCGGCTCCCGGCCGAGGCGCTGCACCAGCTGCCGCTCGATGTGCACGACCTTGTTCAGCTTCTCGACCATGTGCACCGGGATGCGGATCGTGCGCGCCTTGTCGGCGATCGCCCGCGTCACGGCCTGCCGGATCCACCAGGTCGCGTACGTCGAGAACTTGTAGCCCTTGCGGTAGTCGAACTTCTCGACCGCGCGGATCAGGCCCAGCGAGCCCTCCTGGATCAGGTCGAGGAAGCTGAGGCCGCGGCCGAGGTACGACTTCGCGATCGAGACGACCAGCCGCAAGTTGGCCTCGATCATCTGCGTCTTCGCGCCCATGTCGCCGCGCTCGATCCGCTTCGCCAGATAGACCTCCTGGTCGGCGGTCAACAGCGGGACCTTCCCGATCTCGCGGAGGTAGAGCCGCAGCGAGTCGAGCGACGGCTCGACCGTGAGGTCGAGCTTCGGGCCCTTCTCCTCCGGCGCCAGCGCCGGCTGCTCGTGCGGTGGGTGCTTGTGGTTCTCGCCCTCCATCAGCTCGATGGAGTGGTCGATCAGGTACGTGTAGAAGTCCTCGATCTGTTCCTTAGTGAGCTCGACCTCTTCCAGGCCGGACACGATCTCGTCGTAGGTGAGGAACCCCTTCTCCAGACCGTCTTGAACGAGCTTGTGAAGCTCTTCGACGTCGGGAAGAGAGATGTCGACGGTGAGCACTTAGACCTCCCCGGCTTGCCTGCGGCTGGCTGGCTTACGACCTACCTAAAAACGACAAGAGCCGGTCTCTCCCACTCCCCGGCTCACCCTCTGTGCGCCGGATGTTACACGCGAAATCGCAAAATCGAAACAATTTCCTTACAAGGCAAAGACGGTGGCCGCAGGCTCCCCGTGCATGTTCGGAAGGGAGACCTCGGCGAACTGGGGCAGGGCCAGCCCGAGCGGGCCGCCGAAGGCCGCGAGCGCGGGCCTCAGGGCGCGCCCGTTGCCGTCGCGGACCTTGACCGCGAGACCGATGCCCTCGGACGAGGCGACGCACATCAGGCCTTCCGCGCCGGCCTTCGCCAGCCAGCCCGGGTTGGCCTGCATCAGCTCGGTGTCCGTGGCCCCTTCGCCACCCACAAGCACAGGATTCGCCCGCATGACGGTGGCGATGCGGGTGCCTCCGTCAAGCCGGTCGAGGCGCGAGAAGGCACCGGCGGCTCGCTCGAGCGGGAGGCCGAACGCGACCACGCCGCAGCCGTCGAGGCCGGTGGCGATCTCGCCGGGATCGAGCTCGGCGGCGTCGGCAACCTCGTCCAGCAGCAGCCGCTGCAGCGGATGGTGCGGGTTGCGGTAGTCCTCGACCGGCCAGCCGTTGGCACGGCAGACGGCGAGCATGCCCGCGTGCTTGCCGGAGCAGTTGTGGAAGACCGGCTCGGGCGCGCGGCCCTCCTGGAGGCCGCAATCGAGCTCCTCCTCGCTCCCTCCCGTCGCCGCGAGGAGGCTGCGCACCGCGGCGACGTGCACGGGTGTGCCGAAGTGCGAGGCGGCGGCGATCGCAAGCTGCTCGTCGTCGAGGCTCTCGTAGGCGCGCGCGACCGGAAGTGCCTGTAGCGGCTTCGCCGAGGAGCGCAGCGAGGTGACCAGGGAGGGGTCGCCGGCGGCGGCCACGACCTCCCCGTCGCGCACCGCGACCGCGTGCACCTCGTGGACACACTCGAGGATCGCGCCCCGCCGCACGGCTACCCTGAGCGGCTCAGCCATGCGCCGGAGCGTAAATGCCTGAGTTGCCCGAGGTCGAAGCGTGGTGCCGCGCGCTGAACGACCCGGTGTCCGCGTTCCCGATCGAGCAGGCGGGGCCAGCGCACATCGCAACGCTGAAGACCTTCGACCCGCCGCTCTCGACGCTCGCGGGCCGGCGCCTCGCTGGGGCCGAGCGCCGGGCCAAGCGGCTGCTCTTCCCGACCGAGGACGGCGAGCTCGTGCTGATGGTCCACCTGATGTCGGCCGGGCGCGTCCGTTATCTGCGCGCGGGCGAGAAGGGTCCGAAGACGCCCGCCTTTCGGCTGCGTTTCCAGGGCGGCGGCGAGCTGGTGCTCACCGAGGGCGGCCCGAAGAAGCGTGCGGGTGTCTGGCTGCTCACGCCGGAGGCGGTCGAGGCCGAGCTCGAGCACCTCGGGCCTGAAGCGCTCGGCCTGGGCGCCGAGCGGCTGGGCGAGATCCTGGCCGAGCAGCCGCGCAGGCTGCATTCGCTCCTGCGCGACCAGCGCGTGATCGCCGGGATCGGCCGCGCCTGGGCCAACGAGATCCTGCACACGGCACGGCTGTCTCCTTTCGCCCCGGCCCAGGGACTGTCCCCGGGACAGGTCCAGACGCTCGCCGAGGCGATCGACTCGGAGCTCGAGCGCGGCCTCGAGCTACGCGAGCAGGGCGCGAAGGACGCGAAGGTCTACCGGGTGCACAAGAAGCTGCACGAGCCCTGCCACGTCTGCGCCACGTCGATCGAGCAGGTCGACTTCGAGGAGCACACGATCTTCTACTGCCCCCAGTGCCAGACGGGCGGCCGGCTGCTCAAGGACCGGCGGCTGTCGCGCCTGCTGCGGTAGCGCCGGCGGTCAGCCAGTCCAGCACCACCGTCCACTCTTCATCCAGGAAGTGGCCGCCTCCCTCGAGGAGCTCGAAGCGCGCGTTCGGGAGCCGTGAGGCCACGTACTCGCCGTGGCTGCGCGGCGCGAGCACGTCCAGCTCGCCCTGCCACAGCCGCACCTCGGCGTGCACGTCCTCTGGCTCGAACCCCCACGGCTTCGCGAAGGCGAGGTCGTCGTCGGCCCACCCACGCGGGCCCTGGCGCACGGCCTCGACGAACGACTCCCGCATGATCGCGCGGATCTCGGGGCGCGAGGCGAGCGCGCGGTCGACCTCGGGAAGCTCGCTGAGGATGCCCTCGATGACGGCGTCGGGATCGGCGCGGATGCCCTCGACGTAGGGCTGCAGGAACGCCTCGATCGCCTCCTTGCCCTCGACGGCTGCCCCGAACTCCTTGACGTTGAGCTCGGCGAGCCCGTCGAAGAAGTCGAAGTCCGAGTCCGACGGCGCGGGCGTGACGAGCGCGCCGACGCGGATCACGCGATCGCCGAGCAGGGCGCCGCAGGCGAGCGCGTGCGGCGCACCGCCCGAACCGCCGACGACGGCGAAGCGCTCGAAGCCGAGCCCGTCTGCGATCGCCGTCACGTCGGCCACCGCGTCGGCCACCGAGCGGCCGACCTGGGGGTCCGAGAGGCCGTACCCGGGACGGTCGTAGCCGACCGCGCGCACACCGTGCCGCTCGTACAGATTCGGGTCGGAATGCCGCGCGAACCGGCTGCCCGGGGTGCCGTGCGAGAGGATCAGCGGCATGCCGTCGGGGGCGCCCCGCTCGGTGTACGCGAGCGTCCGGCCGTCCGGCGTGGTGAACGTGCCTTCGCGCTCCACGGGCGGAATCATACGGCCGCCCGGCGCACGTGGCCGCGCGTCACAGCGTCCGGGGACGGACAGCCGAGCAGCTTCAGCCCGAGCTCGATCTCCTTCCGCAGGAGCGAGAGCACCTGCGTCGCGCCTTCCTCGCCGTCCGCAGCGAGGCCCCAGAGGACGGCCCTTCCCGACAGCACCGCCCGCGCCCCGAGGGCAAGCGCCTTGAGCACGTCCACGCCGCGGCGAATGCCGCCGTCCAGGAAGACCTCCACGCGCTCGCCGACCGCCTCGACGACCTCGGGCAGGACCTCCAGCGTCGCCGGAACGCCGTCGAGCTGCCGCCCGCCGTGGTTCGAGACCACGACGGCAGCCGCTCCGTGCTCGGCCGCGAGCAGGGCGTCCTCGGCGGTGAGGATCCCTTTCACCACGAGCGGCAGGGAGCTGACCGAGTGCAGCCACTCGAGGTCGCGCCAGGTGAGTGTGTCGTCCACGGCCTCGTGCAGCGCGGTGTGGAAGTCCTCGCGCCGCAGCGAAATCGGCAGGTTCGGGAGCGGCAGGTCGTCAGGGAGCGCGAAGCCGGCGCGCACGTCGCGCTCTCGCCGGCCGGCGACGGGGAGGTCGACCGTGAGCATCAGCGCCGAGAAGCCGGCTTCGACCGCGCCCTCGACGAGCTCCTGCGTGAAGGCCCGGTCGCGCGACCAGTAGAGCTGGAACCACTGCGCCGCACCGGGCGCAGCCGCGGCGAGCTCGGCCGGCGTCACGCTCGAGAGGGTCGAGAGCGTCATCACCGTGCCTGCGGCGGCCGCGGCCCTGGCCATCGGCAGCTCGCCCTCAGGGTTGGCCAGGCGCTGGAAGGCCGTCGGCGCGATCAGCACGGGCAGGGTGACCTCGGTTCCGAGGACGGTGGTCGCGGCCGAGACCCCGCCGACGTCCACGAGCACGCGCGGCCGCAGGTCCCAGCGCGCGAAGGCGGCCGAGTTCGCCCGCAGCGTGTGCTCGTCACCCGCGCCGCCGGCCATGTAGCCGTAGGCGCCGGGGTCGAGGCGCTCGCGCGCCGCGGCCTCGAAGTCGTCGACGTTGACGAGCCGGCCGCTCAAGCCAGTTTGATCTTCAGCGTCTTGCCGTCGACCTCGACGCTCCCGCCTCGGGCCCGGATCAGGCGCACCGCCACCGCGGCGCCGAGGTCGCGCAGGTCCTCGCCGAGGACGACGGGCGCCGAGGCGGGCGTGACCGGCGAGAGCTCGAGCTCAGGCCCGTGCACCCCGAGCTCGACGTGCTCGAGCCCGCCGTGGCGCAATGCGCAGCGGGCCAGCGCCGCCACCGCGCGGACGGTCGCCTCCTCGTCGAGCTCGAGCTCGGTTCCCTCGCCGTGGACGGCGACCCGCTCCTCACCGAGCCGCTCGGCGGCGGCGCGCGCAAGCTCGAGCGTGTCCGTCGGGCGCACGGGCGGGTCGTACCGGCCGGCCTCGAGCCGCGCGACAAGCGAGAGCTCGTCGATCAGCTGCCCGATCTGCTCCGAGGCCGAGCCGATCATCCCGACGTAGCGGTAGGTGGTCACGTCGAGCCCCTCGGTTCGCGCGAGCGTGTGCGCGAAGCCGTGGACGGTCGCGAGCGGCGTGCGCAGGTCGTGGCACGCGAGCATCACGAGCAGGGCAAACGGGGAGTCTTCGGCCAAGAGAAGGGTTGGTAGCGTTGCGGCGTGGACGAACTCCGGCAGCTTCTCACACACGATCTACAAGCAGCGCCGTCGGAGGTGCCGCTCGGCCTTTCGCGCGCAGGCGTACGCGGGGTGCAGAAGGCCATCCGCATCAGCCACGGAGGCGGCGAGAAGCTGATCGCCGCCGACATCGACTGCACGGTCGATCTCGATCCCGCCCAGAAGGGCGTGCACATGTCGCGCTTCCCGGAGCTGTTCGAGGAGGCGATCGAGGAGGTCGTGATCGGCGAGGCGCTGCTGGTCGAGAACCTGGCGGAGCACATCGCCGCGCACATCGTCCGCAGGCAGCACGCGCTGCGGGCCGAGGTGCAGATCGTGGCGCGCTACCCGCTCGAGCGGACGACGCCCGTGACCGGGCTGCCGACCCAGGAGCTGGTCTCGCTGATCGGGCTCGCCGCGGCCTCGGAGACGCGCACGCGGCGGCTCGTCGGCGTCGAGGCGACCGGGATCAACGCCTGCCCCTGCGCGCAGGGCCTCGTGCGCGAGCGTGCCGCCGAGCGGCTCGGGGAGGCCGGGTTCGCCGACCTCGACGTGGAGCGGATCCTGGAGCTGGTGCCGCTCGCAACGCATAACCAGCGCGGGCGCGGGACGCTCTTCGTCGGCTCCGATGCGCCGGTGAACGCGGAGCAGCTGGTGCGAATCGTCGAGGGCTCGATGAGCTCGCCGGTCTACGAGCTGCTGAAGCGGCCCGACGAGCTGTTCGTCGTCGAGCACGCGCACTTGCAGCCGCGCTTCGTCGAGGACTCGGTGCGGATCGCGCTGCGCGACGCGCTCGCGGCGTACCCGGAGCTGGAGGACGCGGACTTCCTGCTCGCGCGCCAGGTCAACCTCGAGACGATCCATGCGCACGACGTCGTCGCCGAGCGCTACGGAACCGCGGGCGAGCTGCGAGCCGAGCTCGAGGGCGGCGCACCGGCGGCGCGGCACACGGAGCTGCGCGAGTGGCTCAGCTCTTGACCGGCTGCTGCTGCTGCTGACCTGAGCGCCGGCGAAAGCGGAACCGCGTCTCGGTCCCAGCGCGCAGGCGGCTGATGTTCGGACGGTGCAGGACGATCACCGCCAGCGCAGCGATCGCCGCAAAGGCGATCACCGGCCAGGGCTCGCCGAGGGCGATCGCGATCAGCGGCAGCGAGAGGGCCGCGATGATCGACGCCAGCGAGGCGTAGCGGAACAGGACGAAGACGACGAGCCAGACCACCGCGCCGAGCCCGCCCACCACGGGAGCGACGCCGAGGAAGGCGCCGCCGCAGGTGGCCACCGCCTTGCCCCCGCGCGCGAAGCCCATGAACAGCGGCCGCCAGTGCCCGAGCATCGCCGCACCGCCCGCGATCACGCCGGCCAGGTGCCCGACGTAGATCGTCGCCAAAAGCGCGGGCACGAACCCCTTCAGCGTGTCGAGCGCCATCACCGGGACGCCGTAGCCGGCCCCGTAGGTGCGCCAGACGTTGGTCGCGCCGATGTTGCCGCTGCCCACCTTGCGGATGTCCTCCCGCCGCAGGGCGAGGACCAGCCAGTACCCGGTCGGAATGCTCCCGGCCAGGTAGCCCACCAGGGCGAAGAGAAGTGTGCTCAGGGTGTGATCTGGTACTGCTGAACCCAGTCGTTCACGACGCCCCAGTCGAGGTTCCCGAAGAACGCCTCGATGTAGGACGCACGGTCGGTCTGGAAGTCGAGGAAGTACGCGTGCTCGTAGACGTCGAGCGCGACGAGCGGGGTCGCGTTCCAGATGGGGAACGTGTTCTGCGCGTCGCCGACGTAGTTGAAGATGCGCCCCTCGTCCCAGTCGTAGGCCGTCCAGGCCCAGCCGCGGCCGGCCATCCCGGTGGCCTTCAGGTCGGCCCGCCACTCCTCGACCGAGCCGAAGTCGCGGCAGATCAGGTCGCGCACCAGGCCGTCCGGCTCGCCGCCGTCGCCGCCCAGGTGCTCGAAGTAGATCTCGTGGTTCTTGATCCCGCCGACCGCGAAGCTGAGATCCACCTTCAGCGCCCGCACCTCCGAGTAGACCTGGCTGGCGGCGGCAAGGTCGACCTCAGCAAGCTTCTCCAGGATCTCGTTGCGCTTGTTGACGTAGCCCTCGTAGAGCTTGTAGTGCGCTTCGACCGCCTCGCGCGAGATGCCGTCCAGCTCGAGCAGCGCGGGCTTGAGCTGCCGCGGCGTGATTGCTTCCCGGTTGAACGCGAGCGAGGCCAAACGAGCTCCTTTCGACGACGAGGACGGCTGAGCATAACGGCCCGTCGCCGCCCCGAACCCGTTAGCCTCAACGCCAGCGAGGAAAGGAGTGGCCATGGCCTTCGAGGTACCCCCGCTTCCGTACGACTACGGGGCTCTCGAGCCGACGATCGACGAGGCGACGATGCGCCTCCACCACGACAAGCATCACCAGGCGTACGTCGACAACGCGAACAAGGCGTTGGAGGGGACCGGGCTCGAGGACAGCCCCGTCGAGCACGTGCTCGCGGTGCTGGACACCCTCCCGGCTGACAAGCAGGCCGCCGTTCGCAACAACGCGGGCGGACACGCGAACCACTCCCTCTTCTGGGAGATCATGGGGCCGGACGGCGGCGGCGAGCCCTCGGGCGCGCTGGGCGACGCGATCAGCGACCTCTGGGGCGGGCTCGGCGAGCTGAAGAGCGCGATGAACGACAACGGCGTCAAGCGCTTCGGCTCGGGCTGGTCATGGCTGGTACACGACGGCACCGGGCTCGCGGTCTACTCGACGCCGAACCAGGACTCGCCGATCCTCCAGGACGACTTCCCGATCCTGGGCATCGACGTCTGGGAGCACGCCTACTACCTCAACTACCAGAACCGCCGGCCCGACTACCTCGAGGCCTGGTGGAACGTCGTCAACTGGGACGCAGTCGGGCAGCGCTACGAGTCGGCGCTGGCCGAGATGGGGACCAAGGCCGCCAAGACCTAGGCGCGGAGCGACTTGCTGGCCGCGTTCAGGTAACAGGGCGCGGCCTGCGCCTTCGAGATGAACATGCGGACGCGCGTCCCGCGCGCGAGCCTGGACTTGAACGAGACCGAGGTGATCATCGTCGGCTTCGTCGGCCCGGCGACCGCGGTCGCGAGCGCCAGCCGCTTCACCTGCACCCAGCGCTTGCGCAGCTTCTTGTAGCGCTGGAAGAGGACGAACTTGCCGGTCAGCGCCTGGCCGGCGGTCACGTTCGCGGTGAACGACCCTCGGGTGGTCTTGGTCAGCACCAGCGAGGGCTTGACCGTGATCGCCAGCGCGCCGCTGTGGTTGTTCTTGAACGACGCCCGGTAGCTCGTTCCCAGCGTCGGCTTCACGGCAACGGTGTAGAGGCCGTTTGCGGCCGTCTGGACCGTGGCGACCTTGGTCGCCTTGGTGCTCCCGCACTCCGTCGCCTCGACGACGATGCGCTGGTTGGCCTTCTTCGTCGAGACCTGGCCGGTCAACGTCAGCGGCCCTCCGTAGGCGACCGTTGGCGCGCTCGCGGCGATCGTGACCGTCACGGACGGGGCGGCGGTGGCCGCCGCCGCAAGGGCGGCCCCGACGATGCAAACTGCTGCGAAAGCTCTCATTGCTACTGGAGATGATCCTGCGGGCGACTGAAAATTGCGGAGTGCGGTGACTCGATCGAGGGGTTCGCTCGTCACGGGAGGCACGGGCAGGGTCGGCTCCGCGATCGCCGCCCGGCTCCAGGCAGACGGCTGGTCGGTGCTCGCCGCCGGGCGCGCCGACGGCGACGTCTCACGGCCCCACGAGGCCAGGGCGCTCGTGGAGCGCGCGGTCAGCGAGCTCGGCGGGCTCGAGCTGCTCGTGAACGCCGCCGGGGAGGGCTTCACGCCGAAGCCCGTCGAGGAGCTCGACGAGCGGGACTGGGACGCGGCCTTCGGCGCCACCGCGAAGGGCAGCTTCTTCGTCACCCAGGCAGCGGCTCCGCATCTGCGGGCCTCGCGCGGCTGCGTCGTGATGATCGAGGACGTCGCCGGCCACCAGCCCTGGCCGTCCTTCGCGGCGCACTCCGCGGCGAAGGCCGCCCAGGCGATGCTGACCCGCGTGCTCGCCCGCGCGCTCGCACCCGATGTACGGGTCTGCGGGGTCGCCCCCGGGCCGGTCGCCGTCGAGCCGGGCGAGGAGGAGCGCCGCGCCGCGGAGACGCTGCTCGGCCGGGTCGGCTCGCCCGAGGACGTGGCCTCGGCGGTCGCCTACCTCGCCGAAGCAGACTTCGTGACGGGCACGACGCTGTTCGTGGACGGCGGCCGCGCGCTCAAATCCGGCGCGGCTCCGCAGGCGTAGAAGGGAATGCGATGGAGCTCGCCCTCGACACCACCTGCTTGCCGCGCCCGCGCGCAGCAGCCACGATGCGCCCGGTGGTGGCAGACGACTGCACCGACGGTGAGCTGATCACCCGCTCCGCCGACGGAGACCGCGGGGCCTTCGAGGTCCTTTACCGGCGTTACTCTCGACCGGTGTTCGGCCTCGCGCTCAGACGCCTCGGCGACCGCGGCCGGGCCGAGGACGCGGTGCAGGAGACCTTCGCCTCGATCTGGCGCGCCGCCCGCAGCTACCGGCCCGAGCGCGGGCCCGGCGCGCCCTGGCTGTACGCGGTCGCGCGCAACGCGATCACCGACCGCGGCCGCGCGCGCTCCGAGCCGCCGGTCGAGGTGCCAGAAGAGGCCTCGCCCGACGCCGGGCCAGCCGATCGCGCCGAGGCAGGCTGGACGGCATGGCGTGTGCACCGCGCGCTCGAGGGGCTCTCGCCGAACGAGCGGACGGTGATCGAGCTGGCCTACTGGAGCGGGCTCTCGCAGTCCGAGATCGCCGAGTACCTCGACATCCCCCTCGGCACCGTCAAGACGCGCACCCGCGCGGCGCTCGGTCGTCTCGCGAGCGTGCTCGAGGGAGAGCTCGAGTGAGCGACCGGCCGGACTTCCGCGAGCTCGTCGGCGACGACCTCTCGCCCGAGGAGCGCGAGCGCCTCGAGCGTGTCCACGACCTGCTGGTCGCCGCCGGGCCGCCGCCCGAGCTGCCGCCCGCGCTGGCGGATCCCAGCTCGGAGACGACCGGAGCGACGGTCTCCTACCTACCGCGGCGCCGAATCGGGCTGATGCTTGGCCTGGCCGCGGCGATCGCGCTGTTCGCGCTCGTCACCGGTTACGTCGCCGGACAGCGGCACGGCTCCTTCGCCGAGGACTTCGTGACGCCGATGCACGCCACCGCTTCCGGCTCGGACGCATCGGCGATGATCCACGTGGGCAAGGTCGACGAGGCCGGGAACTGGCCCCTGAAGGTCGACGTGAGCGGTCTTCCCGCCCTCCCGAAGGGTCAGTACTACGAGATGTTCCTCAGCCGAGGCAAGAATCTCCGCGCCGCCTCCTGCGGGACCTTCCGCGTCTCGGGGACGAGCCAGGAGCTGCGGCTGAACGCGCCGTACCGGCTGCGCGCGTTCGACGGCTGGGTCGTCACTCGCGAGCGGCAGGGCGCGACGACGCACCCGGTCGTGCTGACGACCGCCTAGGGCGCCGTCCGGTCGTTCGCGACGAAGGCCGCGTACGTTACCGGCATCTTCTGCTCGAGGAACTGCTCGCAAGCCTCCGCGTAGCGGCGGATCTCACGCTGGGCGGTCTCCGAGTTGCGCAGCGAGACGAAGTTCATCAGCGAGCGCGCGTTGATCGTCCAGTAGAACTCGGTGTAGGCGCCCACCGGCAGCGCGACCCGGGCGACCTCGCGGGCGACGCCCAGCTCGACCAGCTGCTCGTAGGCCAGATAGGCGGTCTCGTAGACGGCCTGCAGCTTCTGCCGAGTCAGCTCGGCGATCTCGTCGCTGACCGGCTCGAACGTGTACGAGCCCGGCTTCCCGACCTGCGTGCGCACGTCCTCCGGTGCGGGCACGTAGAACTCGTCGCTGGCCCGCGCGTAGCGCATCGAGAACTCGTTGAACGAGCCGACCCGGTGCCGGAACCACTCGCGCGCGACGAAGATCGGGCAGCGCACGTGGAAGCGGAAGGAGTTGTGCTCGAAGGGCGTGCCGTGCCGCTCGCGCATCAGGAAGCGGATCAGGCCCGCGTCGGACTCGTCCATTTCCTCCTTGTGACGGGCGAAGCTGACCCGGGCGCCGTTGACGACCGAGAGGTCGTTGGCCATCGCGTCGTCGAGCCGGACGAAGCCGTGGTCCAGGACCCGGATCGTGCCGTCGGGTATCACTTCGGCAGTGACCGCCACGCGGGCGAGTGTAGCGGGGCTGTATGTCGGCACCTCCGGCTGGTCCTACCCCACCTGGCGCGGCGGCTTCTATCCGGAGAAGACGCGGCCGCCGGACTTCCTGCGGCTCTACTCGGAGCGCCTTCCGTCGGTCGAGCTGAACACGAGCGCCTACCAGCTGCCGTCGGAGGAGCGCTTTACGCAGTGGGCGGAACAGGTGCCGATCGAGTTCCGCTTCGCGGTCAGGATGCCGCGCCTGATCACACACGGTTCCCGGCTCGGGCTCCTCGGCACCTTCGGCGAGCGGGTACGGCTGCTGGGCGGGAGACTCGGGCCGGTGCTCGTGGTGCTGGAGCGCCCGCGGGACGACGGCTTCCTTCTGCTCCTGCGCGACTCGCTCGACCCCGAGCTGGAAGTCGCCTTCGACTTCCGCCACGAGTCGTGGGCCGGCGTCGACGTGCCGGTGGTCGTCAACTCGCTCGAAGCCGACGCGCCCTTCCGCTACCTACGGCTGCGCGAGCCACCGTACGACGACGCCGCGCTCGAGGCCTGGGCAGGGCGGCTACGGCCGCTGCTCGACGACGGCGTGCGCGTCTACTGCTACTTCAAGCACGAGGACGAGCCCACCGGGCCGGCCTACGCGGAGCGGCTGCTGGAGCTCCTCGGTGGTTGAGCTTCCCGGAGATCGCCCTACACTGCTGAAAAGCGGTGAAAGTCGTCATCTTCTGCGGCGGCCAAGGGATGCGGCTCGAGATCGGAGCCTTTTCGGAACGTCTCCCGAAGCCGATGGCCTCGATCGGTGGTCGGCCCCTGCTGTGGCACATCATGAAGTACTACGCCCATTTCGGGCACACGCGATTCGTGCTCTGCCTCGGCTACCGCGCGGGAGCGATCCAGGACTACTTTGGTCGGCAGGAGTTCCGCGACGACGGCTGGGAGATCGACTTCGTCGACACGGGCATCGAGTCGAGCATCGGCCAGCGGCTGGCCCTCGCGCGCGACCACGTCGGCGACGAGGAGGTCTTCCTCGCCTCGTACGGGGACACGCTCACGGACGCGCCGCTCCCGCTGCTGATCGCGGCGCACGCGGCTAGCGGCAAGGTGGCGAGCCTGCTCGCGACGAAGCCGAACTACACGTTCAACGTGATCCAGGCCGACGCCAGCCACCTCGTGACGGGCTTCGCCGACGTGGCGGAAACCGGCATGTGGATCAACGGCGGCTTCTTCGTCCTCCGGCGCGGGGTCTTCGACTACATCCAGGAGGGCGACGACCTGCCGGAGACCCTGGCGCGCCTGATCGCCGACCGCGAGCTCCTCGCCTACGAGTACGACGGCTTCTGGGCGCCGATGGACACGCTCAAGGACCGTGAGCGCCTCGAAGGCCTCGTCGAGCGCGGCGGCAGCGTCTGGCAGGTCTGGGCGAACGGGCCTGCGGCCGGGCGGCCGGCGAGCGGCAAGTGCTGACCCTCGACCTCTCGGGGAGAGAGCGCTTGAGCGTGCTCGCGCTCGGAGCCCACTCCGACGACATCGAGATCGGCTGCGGCGGCACGATCCTGCGCCTCGCGGGCCAGGTCGCCGAGCTCGAGGTGACGTGGGTCGTCCTCAGCGCGGAGGACGGACGCGGCGATGAGGCGCGCGCGGGCGCGGAGGTGTTCCTCGAAGGCGTCGCCCGGAAGACCGTCGACGTGCAGAGCTTCCGGGACGGGTTCTTCCCCTACGGACCCGAAGTGAAGGAGTACTTCGAGGGCCTGAAGGAGCGCGTCTCGCCGGACCTCGTCCTGACGCACCACGGCTCCGACCTGCACCAGGACCACCGGCTCGTCGCCGAGCTGACGTGGAACACGTTCCGCGACCACCTGATCCTCGAGTACGAGATCCCGAAGTACGACGGCGACCTCGGCTCGCCGAACGTGTTCGTGCACCTCGACGAGGAGACCTGTCGCCGGAAGGTCGAGGCGCTGCTGGCCTGCTTCCCGTCGCAGGGCGAGAAGCCGTGGTTCGGCGGGGACGTCTTTCGCGCGCTGCTGCGCCTGCGCGGGATGGAGTCACGCTCGCCGAGCGGCCTCGCCGAGGCGTTCTACGGGCGCAAGCTCGTTCTCTGACCCGAGAGCTCGGCGATCTGCTCGACGGCGAAGCGCAGCTCGTCGTCGGTGTTGAAGAAGTGCGGGCCGAGGCGCAGGCCGACGTCGGGGCGCCAATCGCAGATCACGCCTCGCTCGCCGAGGCCGCGGCCGACCCGCTCGAAGTTCGGCGGGCGCGCGACCACGGTTCCGCCGCGGAGCTCCGGGTCGTGCGGGCTGCCGACCTGGAAGCCCTCCTCGCCGAGCAGCTCGACCAGGAGCGCGGTCTGCTCCATCGAGCGCTCCCGGATCCGCTCCACCCCGACCTCCTCGACGACGTCGTAGCCGGCCGTCGCCGCGTAGAGCGCGGGGACGTTCGGCGTCCCCGTGAGGAAGCGAGCCGCCCCGTCGGCGTAGTCCTGCTCGGGCTCGAACTCGAACGGCCGGGCGTGTGCCTGCCAGCCGGTCACCGTCGGCTCGAGCGTCGCCGCGAGGTCGGGGCGCACGTAGAGCCAGGCCGCGCCCGGGCCGCCGCAGAGCCACTTGACCGAGCCGCCGACGGCGAAGTCGACTCCGAGCGCGGTCACGTCGAGCGGGACGCTGCCGACCGACTGGTAGGCGTCGAGCACGACGAGGGCGCCCTCGTCGTGCGCCTTCGCCACGATCGCCTCGACGTGCTGGATCTCGCCGGTCTTGAAGAGCACGTGCGTGACCGGGACGAGCAGGGTGCGCTCGTCGATCGCCTCGACCACGCCCTCGTCGTCGGCGGCCACAACGATGTCGGCGCCTCGCCGCTCCTGCGCCTGGTAGAGGTAGCGAACCGACGGGAAGTTGCCTTCCTCGTAGACGATCCGGCGCCGCGGGCCGCGGAAGTCGAAGCACGAGACGACGACCGCTTCGGCCAGCGTCACGTTCTGGTGCATCGAGACCGACCCGGGAGGCGCACCGATCAGGCGGCCGATCTGGTCGCCGACCGTGAGCGACATCTCCCACCAGCCCTCCTCCCACGCGCGCACGCCGCGCGTGTTCCAGGCGCGAGCGTACTCGAGGAGCCGTTCCTCGGCCGCGGCGGGCATCGCCCCGAGCGAGTGGTTGATCAGGTACGTGGTCTCCGCGAGGATCGGGAAGCGCTCGCGATAGTCGAGCAGGTCGGGCACCGCGCGCGAGTATAGGGACGCCGCACGCCCGGACCTGGTCCCCCGAACGAGGGATACGAGCGCCGAATCCCCTTAAGGGGTGATACCGCCTCGCGCCCCCGCGAATACGGTCGTTGGGAGACGACTGCGGCCCGCGGTAAAACGCGGAAAGGGGAGAGGAACTTGCGTAGCAGCGACAACGGCGTTCGCGACGAGTCGCGCGGAAGCGGGCTCTGGGGTTCGAGAAAGGGCGGTCGAGGCTCGAACGAAGGGCGCAACCACGCCGTCAAGCGCGGGCTGCTCGCCCTGCTGATCCTCGCGCTGGCCGCCCCGCTAGCCGCGTCCGCCGACAACAACGGACACCACTCGTGGGTCCCGAGCTACCTCGCCCCCTCGCTCCAGCGCGCAGCGACGCAGACCCCGAACGCGACCGTCCCCGTGATCGTCGAGAGCCTCGACGGCTCGTCGAAGGCCGAGGACGCGCTCGAGGACGTCGGCACCTCCGTGCGCAAGCTCGGGATCGTCGACGCCGCCTCGGGCCAGGTGGTGGCCGGCGACCTGACCGAGCTCGCCCAGGAGCACAACCTCGTGATCACGCCCGACCAGGCGGTCGTGCTGGACACGAAGCCGGCGTCGAAGAAGAAGCCTCCGCACGGAGCACCGAGCTTCAGCTCGAGCGAGCTCTGGCCCGCCGCGACCGGCGTCGACCAGCTCTGGTCGCGGCTGCCGGCCGAGGGCACGCCGACGATCGCTTTCGTCGATTCCGGCATCGACGCGAGCCGCAAGGACTTCGGCGGACGCGTTCTCGCCGCGGTCAACATGACGTCACTCCCGAACAACTCTGCAGGCGACGGCCGCGGCCACGGAACACTGGTGGCCGGGCTTGCCGCCGGCTCGGCGCCGGGGCACACAGGCGCGTCGCCGACCGCCGGGATCGTCTCCCTCGACGTGATGGACGACCAGGGCATGGCGCGCACGAGCGACGTGATCGCAGCCGCCCAGTGGATCCTGCACAACCGGACGAAGTACGACATCCGCGTCGCGAACTTCTCACTGCACTCGGCAACCCCCACGAGCTTCCGCTGGGACCCGCTCGACAAGGCGGTCGAGAAGCTGTGGTTCTCGGGAGTCGTGGTCGTCGCGGCCGCGGGCAACCAGGCGCAGGGCGGCCAGCCGACCGCGATGGCCTACGCGCCGGGGAACGACCCCTTCGCGATCACCGTCGGCGCGCTCGATCTTCACGGCTCGACGAGCCCCGACCGGGCGGATGTGGCGCCCTGGTCGGCCTGGGGCTACACGCTCGACGGTTTCGCCAAGCCTGAGCTCGCAGCTCCCGGCCGGGCGATCTTCGGCCCCGTGCCCGCGGGCTCGACCCTGGCGAACGAGAAGCCGAAGCAGCTGATCCACACCTCCGAGGGCACCTACATGCAGCTCTCGGGCACCTCCCTCTCAGCGCCGATCGTGGCGGGGATGGCGGCCGACCTGATCGCGCTCGATCCGACCATGACTCCGGACGAGGTGAAGGGCGCCCTGATGCTGAAGGCCCGCTCGCTGCGCAAGGTGAACACGCTTGCGGCCGGTGTCGGCGAGGCGTACGCCCCTGGCGCGGCGAACGTGACGACGGCTCCGAACCCGAATCTTGCGCTCAATGCCTTCCTCGTCCCCGAATCGGGCGGCGGGATGGTCTTCGACGACGTCTCCTGGCTCGACGCGGCCAAGGCCTCGGCGGCCTGGGACTCGGTCTCCTGGCTGGACGGCTGGGCCGATGCGGCTTGGTCGCTCGTCTCCTGGAGCGATGTGTCCTGGTCGGACGTGTCCTGGTCGGACGTCTCCTGGAGCGACGTCTCCTGGTCGGACGTCTCCTGGACCGACGTCTCCTGGGCCGACCTCGTGAACGCCGTCTACGCCGACGTCAACTGAGCCGCTTCAGCACGCCGAGCGCGCGCTGATCCCACGGGACACGGTGCGTCACGCCTGACCCGGCGAGCGACTCGCGGTTCTCGAGATACCAGTCGTAGGTCTCGCACAGCGCCTGCTCGTTGGAGAGCCGCGACGCGAAGCCGAGCAGCCGCTGCGCCTTCGAGACGTCGACGTACGAGTCGCGGTGAGCGGTGCGGTAGTGCCATTCCGCGAGCGGTGAGAGGTGCGCGAGCTCGAGCGCGCGTAGGGCCAGCTCGGCGGCGCGCGCCGGGACCGGGCGCAACCGGCTCGAGGACCCCGCGTGGGCGATCAGGCCCTCGAGGTCCGAGCGCACGGTGCCGAACGAGGTGGCGCCGACGTTGAAGGTCTCCCCCGCCACCTCCGCGCCGGCCGCATTGACGGTCGCGTCGACCAGGTCGTCCACCGCGAGCAGCTGGTAGCGGTTCGAGCCGTCGCCGAGGATCGGGATGCGGCGGCCCTCGCGGATCCAGTCGAAGAGGATCTCGAAGACGCCCAGCCGCTCGGGGCCGATGAAGGTCTTCGGGCGCAGGATCGCGACCTCGAGCCCACGGCGGCCGACCCGGCGCGCAACACGCTCGGCCTCGATCTTCGACTCGCCGTAGTCCCCGACGCCGACGAGCGGTGCGTCCTCGCGGAGCGGGTGGTGCTTCGGCACGCCGTAGACCGCCGTCGACGAGATCAGCACGGCCCGGCCGACGCCTGCCTCCAGCGCGGCCGCCAACGTCACCGCCGTGCCCTCGACGTTCACGGAGCGGATCCCGTCGCGCGAGTTCTGGATCGGCAGCGCGGCCGCCGCGTGGACGAGCACGTCCGCGCCGCCAACGAGGCGCGCCGTCGCGGAGGGGTCGCGAACGTCGCCGCGCAGCTCCTCGACCTCGCGCTCGAGCGCCTCGTCGTCGAGCGGCGCGAGGTCGAGCGTCCGCACCGCGTTGCCGTCGGCGAGCAGCCGCCGCGCGAGGTGGAGCCCAAGGAACCCGGCGCCGCCCGTGATCGCCCACCGCATGCGGCCAACCTAGCGGGAGGAGTTCGGGGGCGATGGGAGAACTGGTCCCGCTCGTGGCCGGCAGAATCGGCGCATTCGGCGCGGCCTTGCTGGCGGGGCTCACGCTCGCGGCGGCCGCACACGCAGGGAACCCGCAAATCGCGGGTCTCCAGGTCGCCCTGCGCGCATACGGGCTCTACAACGGGCCGATCGACGCGATCGCCGGGCCAAAGACGGTCAGCGGGACGAAGGCCTTCCAGCGACGCGTCGGCATCCCCGTCGACGGGCGCGCAGGCCCTGCCACGCGGCGGGCGCTGGGCCCGCTCGGCAACCCGGTCTTCGGCCACCGCACGCTGCGGCGCGGCCGCTTCGGCTGGGACGTCTCGGTGCTGCAGTTCATGCTCGCGCGCCGGGGCCAGCTCGTGCCCGTGTACGGCTTCTTCGACCGGGCCACCGATCGGGCGCTCCGGCGCTACCAGCGCTCTCGCCGCCTGGCCGTGGATGGCGTCGCCGGGCCCAAGACGCTCTCGGCTCTCGGTCAGGGCACGCCCTCGGGGCCGCTCGTCAGCCGCACCGTTCCCGCGCCCTCGCTCGACGTGCGGGCACTGCTCGGCCGCTGGGCGCGGATCTACGGGCTCGACCCGGGGCTCGTGCGCGCGCTGGCCTGGATGGAGTCGGGCTACCAGCCCGGGCTCGTGTCCAGCTCTGGCGCGCGCGGCGTGATGCAGGTGCTGCCGATCACGCGCGACTACGTCGAGACGGTGCTCCTGCGCAAGAAGATCCCGAACTCGGTCTCCGGGAACATCCAGATCGGCGTCGTCTACCTGCGGGAGCTACTGCGGGAGTTCCGCGGCAACGAGCGCCTTGCGCTGGCCGGGTGGTACCAGGGGCCTTCATCGGTTCGGCGGCACGGACAGCTCCCTGAGACGCGGCAGTTCGTCGCGAACGTGCTCGCGCTACGGCTGCGCGGAGTCTGAGCGCGCCAGCGGCGCTGGCGACGCGGGCCGCGGTGGCGGCTTCGAGTCGACGAGCACGGCCGCCGCGAGCAGGATCGCCATCCCGATGGCGCTCTCGCCGGCGAGGCTGCGCGGCAGGCGTGTGAAGAGCGGCGCACCTCGCTCGAGCGCGGGCCGCACGAGGAAGTGGTGCGCGGCGCCCCAGAGCAGGGCAAGCGAGACGAGCCCGAGCTTGACCAGCAGCACCTGGCCGTAGCCCTCCGACCAGAGGTCGGCGAGCCGGGGCAGCCGCAGCACGCTCAGGTAGATCCCGGCTCCGAGCAGCACCACGATCAGCACGGTCGCCAGACGGGAGAAGCGCAGGAACGCGCGCCGCCGCAGCCCCGGCTCGAGCGGCCAGATCACGAACGCGAGCTGCACGAGGCCGCCGACCCAGAGCGAGGCCGCGGAGAGGTGGAGCCAGTCGGCGAGCTCGGAGAGCCACGACGACCCGGCATCCGCCGCCGAGTGGCCCGAGAGCGAGAGCCCGGAGGCGAAGCCGAGCGCAAGCAGGAAGGCAGGCCAGAGGAGCCGCTCGCGGTCGGTCAGCCACGCAAGGAAGACGAGGGCGCTGACGAGCGCGAACCCGAGCGTCATCGTCACGAATGCGATCCCGAAGCGCGTGCCCGAGGCGAGCGGCGAGAGATCGCCGTAGAGGAAGTCGACGAAGGGCAGCTGGAGCGCGTCCTCGGATCGCAGCAGGAAGGCGAGGATCCCGACCTCGAGCACACCGACGCAGCCGAGCCCGAGCAGGCGATAGAAGCGGCGCTGCGCCGCCTCGCCCAGTGGGCCACGCACGACCAGCAGCCGGAAGCCGAGTCCCCCGGCCAGCAGCGCGAGCGCGAGGAAGTAGAGCCAGCGCACGATGTGCTCGCTGGTGGTCGGGCCGCCCGCGCCGTAGGCCTCGGTCGCCGCTGGAGCGCGCTGGCGCACGCCGAAGGTGAAGAGGCCCGAGACGACGTGCCCGTCGGCCGAGATGATCCGCCAGCGCACGGTGTAGGCGCCGCGCGGCAGGCGGGCGAGCGGGGCGCTGACGGAGAGGTTCTGCCGGCCCGGGCGCGTCCGCCCGGAGACGAGCCGCCCCTGCGCGTCGTAGACGCGGATCCCGTCGGGCAGCGACTTGACACCCTGGTCGAAGGTGAGGCGGACGAGCGCGGGCGAGCGCTCGAGACGCTGGCCGAACGCGGGCACGGTCTTCGCCAGCGTCGCGTGGGCCGACGCCGCGGCCGGCAGCGCGAGCGCCACGAGCGCGACGACGAGCAGCCGCCTCACCGGTGCTCCTCTCCGGCGAGCGGCGAGAGGTGCCCGAAGATCGGCGCCACGTCGCGGTCCGAGTAGAGGAAGACCGCGATCACGACCATCGTCAGCGCGAGCCCCGTGCTCCAGACCCGCGAGCGCGGCCGAGCTACCGCGACGAGCGGGAAGATCGCGCCGACGAGCGCGGTCCAGCCCATGATGTGGTGCAGGAACGCCGCACGGGCGAAGAGCCAGCCGTTCTGCTCGTGGATCAGGAGCGCGGCCCCCGAGACGGCGAGCGTGAACGGCAGCGCGAGCCGCCAGGCGCGGTTGTGCAGCTTGCCGCGCAGCAGCCCGAGCTCAGCGGCTCCGGCCAGCATCATCGTCTGGGCCCAGGCGCCGTGGGCGACCATGTGGATCGTCGAGTTGGTGAAGAAGACCATCACCGGCCACATCAGCAACCCGAGGCCGAAGAGCAGGCTCGGCCAGAGGTACGCGCGCCAGGCGCGCCGCTGCCAGACCTCGTCGCCAACGATCGCACGGGCGAGCAGGCAGAGCCCGAGCAGCAGGAAGCCGGTTGCGAACAGCCAGTGGACGTGCTCGGCAGGCGGCGTCACAGCTCCTCCCCGGCCTCCAGGTCCTCGATCAAGCCGGGCGCGACGAAGAGCGCGAAGGCGACGCCCACTGCGATCACGAGCAGCGGCGGCTCGACAAAGAGCCACCAGAAGCCCTGGCCGTGCGGATGCAGGAGCGTCAGCCGGTAGGGCTGCAGGAACGCCCAGGCCACGCCGCCGAGCATGGTCACCGGGCCGAGCACGACGATCAGCCGGGCTCGAGTCGAGCGGGCGCGAACGGCTACCCGCTCGGTGATGAGTTGAGTGCTCATTCCACCTCCCCAAGGTCGGGACGACACGGTCCCGCGGGCGCTGCGTTATGTCCGCGGGCTACGCGGGGAGGGGCGGAGGCCGGCTCTCGAAGGCGAGGCCGAAGAGCTTCCGCGGCGGTGCGGCGGCGGTCTCGGTGCGAGCGGTGCGAAGCGGCGGCGAAGCCGCGCGGGCAAGACGGCCCGCACGCTCGCAGGTGTCCTGCGCGTACTGCTCGTACTCGCGCAGCCAGCAGGCCACGGCGCTCCAGGCGAGCGCGACGAGGACTGCCAGCACCGCGAAGACGGGCAGCGCGGAGGTGTGCAGCCACGGCGCGAGCAACGGCCAGCGGCCGACCGCGGCCTGCTCGGCGTCGTTCTGGACGAGGTAGAGGGTCGAGGTCGCGAGGAAGGCCGCGAGCCAGAGCCGCGGCGAGAGGTCGAGCCGCACCCGCGGCGCGGGCGCCACCGGCTTGCCGACGGCGGCGAGGACGCGCCGCCCCGTGCGGGCGGCGACGTGCGCCCGCACGAAGCGCCACAGCAGGCGGGCCAGCAGCAGGGCGACTCCGAGCTTCACGGCCGCGAGCAGGAACGGGTAGTAGTCGGCGCCCGAGTAGCTCGGCGTCTCGACGTGGCTGCCGATGTTCAGCCTGTGCGTGAGGCTGCGGCCGGCGAGCTCGGCGACGAGGGCGAGCAGGGCGAATGCGAGAGCGGAGGAGAGACGCTGGTGCCGGCGGGCACGCTCCATATCGGAAGTGTGCCGAGAACGCCCGCCCAGTTCAAACGGGTTCGGTTGTAACGGGCTGTTACTTGCGCCGGCTCAGCCGAGCAGGGTCAAGTCCCAGCGCGGACGCGAAGGCTTGTCGAAGCCGAGCAGGAGGATTCTCTGCCAGCGGCCGAGGCAGAGCTCGCCCGCCGTGAAGGGGATCTGCTCGCTGCGCGGGCCGAGCAGCATGCAGAGGAGCTGCTCGCGCTCCGGCTCCTCGGCGGGCACGAGCCGCGTCAGGAGCTCCTCCAGGTCGGAGAAGAACCCCGACTCCCGCTCCTGCACCCGCACGAGCGCGACCTCGTCGAGCGGCGAGACGTACGCGATGCCGCTGTCGCGGCCGGACGAGGAGAGCTCGCGGCGCACCTCGTTCGTGATGTCGAGCACCGTCAGCGACGGCAGTGCGGAGGCGATCGAGTACGGGACCTCGACGCTAGTCATGCCAGAGCTTTGTATCGAATGCGCGCCGTCCTCCGACGACCCGAGTGAGGTGCGTCTCCAAACCGAACGCGTAGCGTGTCATGCCGTCGCCGTCACTTCCCGCGGCAGGCGGAAGCTCACGTTTTCCCTGGCCACCTCGACCTCGGCCAGGTCGTCGTAGCCGAAGGAGGCGAGGCTGCGGAGGACGAGCGCGACGAGCTCCTCGGGCGTCGAGGCGCCCGCGGTCACGCCGACAGTCTCGTGCCCTTCGAGCAGGTCGGGGTCGAGCCCGCTCTCGCCGTCGATCAGCAGCGCGGTCGCCCCGTGGCGCTGGGCGACCTCGACGAGGCGGGTCGCGTTCGAGCTCGTCTCGGAGCCGATCACGAGGATCAGGGTCGCGCCCTGGCCCGCGAGCTCCTTGACCGCGTCCTGCCGGTTCTGGGTCGCGTAGCAGATGTCGTCCGCGGCGGGCCGGCGCAGGTCGCCGAAGCGGCTGCCCAGCGCGTCGACGGTCTCGGCGACGTCGTCGAGCGAGAGGGTCGTCTGCGTGATCACCGCAATCGGCTTGCCGCCGGAGTCGAGCTTCGCCGCGTCCTCAGGCGACTCGATCACGACCGTCGACTCGGGCCGCTCGCCTCGTGTCCCGATCACCTCGACGTGGTCGGCGTGGCCGACGAGCGCGACGAGGTGGCCGCTGTCGGCGTACCTCCGCGCCTCGGCGTGCACCTTCGAGACGAGCGGGCAGACGGCGTCGACCACGCGCAGCCCGCGGCGCTCGCAGTTCTCGCGCACGGAGGGCGCGACGCCGTGGGCCGACAGGACACAAATCGCACCGGCGGGGATCTCGTCTTCGTGATCGACGAAGACCGCGCCGAGACCCTCCAGCCGCTTCACGACGTGGTCGTTGTGGACGATCTCGTGGCGCACGTAGACGGGCCGTCCATGCTGCTCGAGCAGGATCTCGACGATCTCGATCGCCCGGTCAACCCCGGCGCAGAACGAGCGCGGCGCGGCTAAGAGGACGCGGCCTACCGGGACCACTCCTTCGCGGCCTCGCCGAGCCGTACGAGCGCGCGCTGCGCGTTGAGAGCTCCCCGCAGGAACCCGCGCGGCGAGCGCGCGAAAACGCGCGCCAGCGCCGGCCAGTCGTAGCCGCCGTCCTGCTTGACGCCCCCCGCGAGCCCTTCCAGCGGGCGCGACGGCGTGTCGCTGACGGCGCGTAGCACCCCGCGCAGGCGCCCGCTGCGGGCGAGAGGGCCGCTCTCGAGGTCGGCCGCGTCCGCACCGGTCTGCTTGTGCAGGCGCCGCCGCTCCGCGGGGTCGTCGACGATCGCGTCCACAGCCAGGATCGTCACCCGCTCGGCCCCGTCGACGCCGAGCGGGCCGTCGTCCCAGAGCACCGTGCCCTCGACGTCGACCACTCTCGTTGCGTCGACCACGGTGCCCGGAGCGAGGCCGTCCCGCAAAGCTCCCGCGAGCCCGAACGAAACGACGGGCTCGTCGGGCACGCCGTTCGACGCGCCCACGCCGACAAGGGCCGAGCGCGCACCCGAGCGCCGGGCGGCCCGCAGCTCGGCGGCTGTCGCGCAGGCGAACGTCACCCCGTCAGCGTCCATGCCGCGCTGCGGACGGTCTCCCTGACGCTGCCGGTCGCCTCGAAGGCGGCCGACGGTTCGAAGCCCGAGTGGATCGCGCAGTGCTCGCAGCGGTCGTCGTTGCCCGGGCCGTACTCCTCCCACTCGATCCCGTCGAGCAGGGCCTCGTACGTCGGGAAGATCCCATCCGTGAGCAGGTAGCACGGTCCCTTCCAGCCGTACGGGTTGCGCGTGATCGAGCCCCACGGCGCGCACGCGAGCTTGCGGTCGCCCGTCAGGAAGTCCTGGTAGATCGGGCTCGCCAGCCAGCGATAGCCGTTCTTGCGGGCGGCGGAGCGGATGACGCGGAACTTCTCTTCGTGCTCGTCGCGGGTCATCGTTAGCGCCGGGTCGATCTGCGAGTACTGGTACCCCGGCGCGACGAGCATGCCGTCGATGCCTACCTCGTTCGTGAGGTAGCCCATCATCTCGACTACCTCGCCAGGGTCGGTCTCCTTGAAGATCGTCGTGTTCGTGGTGACGCGGAAGCCGGCCTTCCGACCCTTGCGGATCGCGTCGACGGCGACGTCCCAGAGGCCCGGGTAGTCGCAGATGTAGTCGTGGATCTCGCGCATCCCGTCGAGGTGGACGACGAAGGTCAGCCGCTTGTTCGGCTCGAAGACGTCCAGGAACTCCTCGAGCCGCAGGGCGTTGGTGCAGAGCTCGATCGTCTTGTTCAGCTCGAGGAAGCCGGCGACGACGTCCTCGATGCCCTTGAAGACGAGCGGCTCGCCGCCGCAGATCGAGACGACCGGAGCCGGACACTGCTCGCCCGCGTCGATGCATTCCTCCACCGACAGCCGCGCCTTGTTCGACTCGTACTCGCGGATCTTCCCGCAGCCGATGCAGGCGATGTTGCACGCGAGCGTGGGCTCGAGCATCAAGACGAGCGGATAGCGCTCGCCCTTGCGCTGCTGGGTGGCGACGTACTTCGCGATCTGGACGGTCGGGGCGAGCGGAAATTTCATCGCGCGAGCCTTTCTCGTAGGCGGCCTAGGGCGAGCAGCGGAAAGTGGAGACGGTACAGGTGATAGCGAATCATGAAGTCGAGCGGAAACCCTGTGCCGGTGAAGTACTCTTCCTCCCAGTCGCCGTTCGGTAGCTGTCGGTCGCAGAGCCACTGCGCGGCGCGCCGGGCGGACCGGCCCTCCGCCTCCCCTGCAGCGACGTAGGCTAATAGTGCCCAGGCCGTTTGGGAAGCAGTGCTTTCGCCACGGCCACGCCAAGCGGTTTCGGCGTACGAGCGGATGTCTTCGCCGAAGCCGCCGTCCTCGTTCTGGACGGAGTCGAGCCACTCGACCGCGCGCCGAACCGCGGGGTGCGAGGGGTCGATTCCGCAGGCCTCCAGCGCGGGCAGGGCGGCGCCCGTGCCGTACACGTGGTTCACGCCCCAGCGCCCGAACCACGAGCCGTCGGCCTCCTGCTCGGACAGCAGCCAGTGGAGCCCGCGGCGCACCTCGTCGTCGTAGCCGGCCTCCGGGGCGAGCGCCTCGAGTGCGTGCGCGGTGACGTCGGCGCTCGGCTCGTCGGTCACCTTGCCGAAGTCGCAGAACGGGAGCTTGTAGAGCCAGAACGCCTCGTTGTCGACGTCGAAGGCGCCCCAGCCCCCGCCCCTGGACTGCATCCCTGCGGTCCAATCGAGCCCGCGGGCGACGGCGTCACGGCCGCGGTGGCAGCGCCGCAGGGCGAGCGCGACGACGGCCGCATCGTCCACGTCCGGGTAGAGGTCGTTCTCGAACTCGAAGGCCCAGCCCCCCGGCGAGAGGTCGGGGCGGCGCACGGCCCAGTCGCCCGGGACGGTCACCTCTTCGTTCAGGAGCCACTCGGCCGCCCGCACGAGCCCCGGGTGTTCGGGCCCGAGGCCGGAGTCGCGCAGCGCGAGCACGGCCAGGCCCGTGTCCCAGACCGGCGACTGGCACGCCTCGGGCCGGAGGCGGTCGCCCTCGTCGACCATGAAGCCCTCCCAGCCCTCGACCGCGCGCCTCAGCGTCTCGTCCTCGAAGCCGTGGCCGAGCGCGGCCAGCATCAGGATCGACCAGACCCAGGGCGGCTGGATCCCGCCCCAAGAGCCGTCGGCCTCCTGGTGGGCTCGCACCCAGCGCTCGGCCTCGCGCAGGGCAGAGCGACGCAGCGACGAGGGCGGCGCCGGCGACTTGCTCTCGCCGGGGCGGGCGCCGATCTCGCGCAGATCGATCGCGGCGGCCCGCACCGGCCGCAGTGCACGGCAGGCCGCCAGCGGGACGAAGGTGCCCCGGGCCCAGCAGGAGAAGTTGTAGATCGAGAACGGGGCGCTCGGCGGGAAGAGGACGAGCTCGACCGGGATCGGCGTCACGCGCTGCCAGGGCCACTGGCCGAGGAGGGCGAGGAAACACTTCGTGAAGATCCGCGTCTTCGGGATCCCACCCCGCGAGCGGATGAAGTGCCGGGCCCTGGCGCCGGGGTCGACGCCGGCCAGCTTCAGCGCCGTGTAGGCCTCCACGGTCGTATCCAGGTCGGCCGGGCCTTCGAACCAGATCGACCACGTGCCGTCGTCACGTTGCCGGGCGAGCAGCTCGTTCGCGATCCTGCGATCGAGCTCTGCGGTGCGCAGGCCGAGGACGTGGTGCCAGAAGAGGTGCTGCGCCGTCATCGTCACGTTGGACTCGAGCTCGCCGACCCAGTAGCCGTCGGGGTGCTGGAGCTCGAGCAGCCGCTCCGTGGCCGCGTCGATCGCGGCGTCGAGGCGCGTCTCGATCCGCTCGGGCGCGATCGTCACGCCGCCACCTCCGCAGGCGCGGCGGTCAGTGCACGCGCGGCCGCGAGCCCGCTGCGGACGGCGCCTTCCATCGTCGCCGGCCAGCCGGTTCCGGTCCACGCGCCCGCGCGCGTGACGTTCGGCCGCCCGGTCTCCGGTCCCGGCCGATGCGCTTCGCTGCCGGGGCGCACCGCGATCGTCGCCGCTGGCTCGCGGCTGACCCGTGACCACACCAGCCCGGCGGGACCGAGGCGCTCGGTGACGGCTCCGGCGACGAGGTCGACCAGTTCCCGGCCACGGAGCGCCTCGAGCTCGGGGGCGCCGCTCGAGACGACGGTCAGGTACTGGCCGCGCTCGGGCTCGTGGCCCGTGAGCAGGCCACGGTCGAAGATCCAGTGCGCGGGCGAGTCGAGGAGAGCGGCCATCGGCGTGCGCATGATCGCGCGGTCGAAGAGCAGGTGCACGCTGACGATCGGCGAGTCCTCGAGCTGCGACTCGGGCTCCCCCAGCAGGCGAGCGCTTTCGCCCGGCGGCAGGGCGACCACGACTGCACCGGCGCCGAGCTCCTCGAGGCTCTCGACGCGGGTGCCTGTCACCACTGTTGCGCCTGCGGCCTCGAGCGCGCGCCCGGCCGCCTCGCCGTGCATCTCGCCGAGCGGCCGCACCGGGAGCAACAGGTCGGAATCGCTCCGCTCCCCGAGCAGCGCCGTGCGTACCGTGAAATCGCCCGCCTGCGCGCTCGCCTCCTCGGAGCGCAGGTTGAGCGCCGGCCGGATGAAGACGTCCCAGAAGCGGTCGATCGCTGCCTGCGACTGGCCGCGCGCCCGCAGCGCGTCGGCGAACGTCGCGCCGTCGGCGTCGCCCCAGCGCGCAAGCGCCCGCAAGATCCGCAGGCGGTCGCCGAAGGGAAGGTGCCGGTAGCGCAGGAGCGTGAGCGCCGACGGCGCGATCACGGCGCCGCGTCCACGCTCGTCGATCACGGGCAGCTCGAGCCGGACTCGCCGAAGCGAGCCGGCCTCGCCGATTCGCTCGAGGAAGCGCCGGTACTCCGTGAAGCAGCCGAGCGCCACGTGCTGGCCGTTGTCGGGCGGCGGCTCCGGGTCGCCCTCGCGCCGCGGCAGCGTCTGCACCGCGCCGCCGAGGGTCGGCCGCGCCTCGTGCAGCACCACCTCGTGCCCCGCGTCGACGAGCTCGAGCGCGGCGCTCAGCCCCGCGAGCCCACCGCCTACGACCGCGACTCTCATCGCAGGAGCCCCGCCCCCACGATGCGCAGCTTCGTCAGCGGCGACAGCCGCAGCGAGCCGTCGAAGACGTCGAACCCGCGCGCCTCGATCCGGTCGAGGGTCGCCCGGTAGAGCCCGGCAAAGGTCGAAACGCACGCGGCGCTGCGGGAGTCCAGCGATTCCAGCAGTCCGAGCCCTTCCTCGAGGTAGGCCCGCGCCCGCGAGGCCTGGAACGCCATCAGCGCGCGCCACTCGGAGGTGAGGCGGCCGGCCGCGATGTCGTCCTCGGTGACCCCGTAGGCCGCGAGCTCATCCTGCGGCAGGTAGACGCGGCCGAGCTCCCAGTCCTCGCGCACGTCGCGCATGATGTTGATCAGCTGCAGCGCGACGCCCAGCGTTTCCGCTCGCTCGACGTCCGCGGAGCCGTAGACCGCCACACACGCGACACCCACCGCTCCGGCGACATGACGGCAGTAGTCGTGCAGCGCGGCGAAGTCCGGGTAGCGGACTCGCTCGGTGTCCTGCAGGCCGCCGTCGACGAGGTCGTGTAACGAGCGGTCGGGGATGCCGTAGCGCGTGCGCGCGTCGGCGAGGGCGATCAGCGTCGAGTCGGCCGGATCGGACTCGAGCGCCGCGTGCAGCGCCTCCAGCCGATCGCGCTTCTCGCCCACTGGCAGCGGCCCGTCCGCGACGTCGTCCACCCGGCGCGCGAAGGCATAGACCGCGGAGATCGCGCGGCGCTGGTCGCGTGGCAGCACGCGAATGCCGTAGGCGAAGTTGCGTGCCTCACGGCGGGTGAGCCGCTCGACCTCGTCGTAGGCGGCCTCGACACTCACCGAATCGCCGCCAGCGCGAGCCGCGCGCGCGAGGGCCGCGGCCGGCCGTTGAAGATGTCCCAGTCGGCGCGCTCCAGGGCCTCGAGCGCCGCGAGCCCGCCGCGCGCGAAGAGCGCCACCGCGCGGCCGACCCGTCCGCCGAGCCGGCGCCCGAGCTCCTCACCCGAGCCAAGCAGCCCGCGCGCGCGCTCCGCCTCGGCTTCGAGCAGCCGCCGCAGCGGCTCGTTCGCGTGTGCGAGCTCCGTGACGCCGAAGCGGCGCCGGTCGTCGGCCGGGAGATAGACGCGCCCGAGCGCAAGGTCACGCGGCACGTCCTGCAGGAAGTTGACGAGCTGCAGGCCCGTGCAGACGTCGTCGGAGAGCGCAACGAGCTCGGCGTCGTATCGCCCGAGCACGCCGAGCACGAGGCGTCCAACCGGGTCGGCGGAGTGAACGCAGTAGTGCTTCAGGTCGTCCCAGGTCTCGTAGGCCGCGATGCGCTGATCCATCCGGTTCGCCTCGATCAGGCGCTCGAACGGCTCACGCGGCAGCGAGCACGCCCGAATCGTCGGCTGCAAGCGGCGCATCACTTCCCAGGCCGGCTCGCCCGTGTAACAGCGATCGAGCTCGGCCTCCAGGTCGCCCAGCGCGGCGAGCCGGTCGCCCTCGAGCTCGTCGCCGAGGATGTCCACGAGCCGCGCGAAACCGTAGATCGCGCGCAGGTGCGGGCGCAGAGCGCGGGGGAAGAGCAGCGAGGCGACTGGGAAGTTCTCCGTGCGCGCCCACGCGGCTACGGAGCTCGCAGAGGCCGGATCCATGCACACACCTTGGCGCGCGGCCAAGTGCCGCGTCAAACGGCCTATAGTCGAACGGTGAGCCAAAGCCGTCCCGGCGTGGTCGTCGTCGCGGACGACGACGCCGACATACTCGATCTGGTTGCGCTCACGCTCGAGCGCGCCGGCCACCAGGTGCACCGCGCGCGCGACGGTGAGGAGGCCCTCGAGCTGATCCGTGAGCGCAGCCCCGACGTCGCCGTCCTGGACGTCGCGATGCCGCGGCTGGACGGGCTCGAGCTGACAAGGCTGCTGCGCGACGACCCCGGCACGCGCGGCGTGCGAGTCGTGCTCCTCACGGCCCGCGTGCAGGACGGTGGCGCCGAGGCCGGGCTCGCCGCCGGCGCGAACGACTACGTGCGCAAGCCGTTCAGCCCGCGGGAGCTGCAGGCGCGCGTGGCGGCGCTCGTCGGCGCTCAGCCCGAGCCCGGCACGTAGCGGTAGCCGAACCCGCGCGCGTTCTCGATCGCGCCGGGGTCGACTCCAGCCTCGGCGAGCTTGCGCCGCAGGTAGCCGACGTAGAGCTTGACCTGGTCGCGGGAGCTGCCGCGCTCGCCGCCCCAGACGAGCTCGAGCAGCTGGTCGTGCCCTAGCAGCTGGTTGGGGTGGTCGACGAAGGCGCTCAGCAGCCGGAACTCGAGCGGGGTCAGCTCGACGTCGTGGCCGTTCGCGCTCACCCGCCGCTCGGCGAAGTCGACCTTGAGCACGTCGTCGGAGTAGGACCGGCGCAACTGGGGGTCGGGTGAGCGCCGGAGCACCGACTCCACGCGCGCGAGCAGCTCCTGCCGCCCGAAGGGCTTGGTCACGTAGTCGTCGGCGCCGATCCGCAGCGCGCGCACCTTCTCGAGCTCGGCTCCGAGGGCGCTCAGCATCACCACGGGCACGTCGCTCAGCTCGCGGATCCGGGCGAGCGTCGCCCAGCCGTCGAGCTGCGGCATCGAGACGTCGAGCAGGACGAGATCGGGCCGCTCCTCGTAGAGCACGCGCAAGGCGGCGAGCCCGTCGGGGGCCTCGGCCACGCGGTAGCCGGCCCGCTCCAGCAGCTCCCGCACCAGCGTGCGCACATCCGTGTCGTCATCAACGACGAGGACGGATGCGGGCGCGCTCATACGCCCCTCATACCACACCCGCGACGGGATTCCTCAGCTCGGACTAGAGAGCTTTGGGCGACGCAGGCGCCGGCGGGCGGGCCGGGCTAGCCGGCGCGCTCCGCCAGACCTGCGTCAACGAGACCCCGGGTCGCAGCCCGCGCTTCGCGGCCTCCCCTGCCGGAAGCTCGAGCACGGCCCGCGCTCCCCTGCACGCCGCCGCTCGCCACGGAGCAAGGTCGGCTGCGACCTTCACCACCGTGTTCGCGCGGTCGACGAAGACGGCATCGATCGCAAACCGCATGAACGCGGTGTGGATCGAGGACGCCGGCCGGAGCAGCATTCCCTCGCCCGAGGGAAGACCGCTCCGGCCAAGTAGGCCGCGCATGCGCGCGAACGCCGTCTCCGCGAGGAGACAGCGTTCGCAGACGACGTCGCCGTCGCCGTTCGCCAGTGCGACCTGAGGCAATTGCATTCCTAGTAGCCCACGTGGATGTGGTCGGCGTGGTTGGCCAGCGCGAAGGAAGGCCCGCCCATCCCGAGCAGCGAGATCACCTGCTTGGGCAGCATCCCGCCAGGCAGCATCAGGATGCTGCGGACGGCGTGCTCGGTCATCCCGCCGGGCTGCTGGTGTCCAGCGACCGAGGTGCCGCCAAGCCCCGCGATGTCGACGGCGCGCCCGTAGATGTGCGCGGAGACGACGCCGGGCCGGGCGAAGAGCCGGTGACCCGAGACGAGACAGGAGACGCTGACCGAGTTGTAGCTCTGCGCCAGGTACAGCATCACCGCGAGGACGCGCACGTCCACGCGACCCTTGGCGACGTCGCTTCGCCCGCCCGAGTAGAGGGCCAAGCGGCTGTTGTTGAGCACGCGATCCTGCAGGTCGGCCTTCTGCGAGAGCAGGCCGTGCACGAGGCTCGCGAGCCCGACGGCGCGGTAGTAGTGGCGAAGCGCGACGACGCGGTCGGCGACGGCGGTGTCGCTCGAGACGGCGAGAGCGGCGGCCCACGGGTTCGCGCGACCGCCGAGGCCGGAGAGCCGGAACGCGAGCGCGCGCAGCGCGACCGAGCCGGCCGGGACGCGGCCGTTGTGGCCCTCGGCCCGGAGCGTCGCCAGCACGAGCGCCCAGTCGACGTGCGCCTGGTGCGCGTACGTGACGAGCTCACGCGCGAAGCGGAGCCTGAGCCTGGCGGCCGGCGGAGTCGGGTCGGGAGCGGCCCGGTTCAGCCAGATCGTCGCCGCCCGGTAGTCGTTGACCTCCGGGTCGAGCGCGGGCGCCTTGACGGGATGCGCTTTGGGCGCCTTCCGCTTCGGCTTCGAGCCCGGCTTGGAGCGGACGACTGCGGGGCGCGCGACGTGCGTCTTCGAGATCGCGGTCTTCTTCGTCGCGGACGACGGTGCCGCGGCGGAGAGCGTTGCCGCGTGCGTCGGGCGCGAGCTCAGGACTGCGGTCTTGGCCACGACGCCCGTTGGGGGAGCGACCGGCTTCGCGGCCGCGACCTGCTGTTGCGCTTCGATTCCGCGGGCGGCCGACTGGAAGGCCGTTCGTCCCGCGGCTCCGGTCGGGCCGGTGGGCCCGGTCGTGCCGTCTGCCGAAGCGGGGGCCGACTGGTCGGCCTCCAGCAGCGACTGCACGCCGTTCCCCGCACCCGCGGAGAGCGCGAGCCCGGCGAAGAAGAGCATGCAGAAGGAAACCGTGTGCGCGAGGCGGAGCCGGTAGCCGCGCTGCTGCGCCGGCTGCGACTCGTAGTTCCGCTCGTCCCACTCGTCCCAGGCGCGGCCCCGGCCAAGCACGGTCAGGATCGTCCTCGCGAGCGAGAGGAGGAGAAGGTGGTGAATGAACCGCCTGGTCAGAGACTTCCGTGGTGGCATTGCCTTTTGCTCCCGTTCGTCGGGCGCCGGTGGGCCGCCACCTGGGCGCGGATCTCGATTTGACATCCGCGGGCCGTACGGACTGAAGCCTGTATCGCGCCCCCGCCTACGTCGCCTCTCCCCCGAAATGGGGAACTCGCCCGCATATCCCTAGGTCGAGGGATCAGCCGTTTGCGCTCTCGGAACGATGATCGCGGCATCTGAGCCAAAGGCGGCGCGGCCACGCCGAGACACATTCGGAGGTTCTTCCGGCGTGACCAAGCGCACCGCCAGCTCGATCAATCGGCTCTCTCAGCACCGAGATCCATCGATCCAACCCGTTTTCCTCTCGGGAAATTCGCGCGCGACCGCGTGCGCATCGATCAGCGAAAGGAGGTGACACAGATGCTGAAGTTCTTCACCTTCGTGCAGATCGCCGCCGACTCGCTCCGCAAGCGCGAGGAGGGTCAGACGATGGCGGAGTACGGCGTGGTTCTCGCCGTGATCACGCTCGCCGTGATCGGTGCCATCACGCTCCTCTCGGACAACGTCCGCGCTGCGATCGAGAACGTGGCCGGGATTCTGCCCGGCTAGTAACCACCGCAGTTTCTCCGGTAGGGGGCCCCTTCGACCGAAGGGGCCCACTCCACTTCAACACCCAACGAAAGAAATCCCGTGATGAATGGAATCAGCCGCAAAATCGACATCCGATCTCAGAAGGGTCAGTCGCTGACCGAGTTTGCACTCGCTTTGCCGGTCCTCGCGCTGCTCCTGTTTGCGGTCATCCAGTTCGGGATCGCCTTCAACAACTACGTGACGCTGACTGATGCGACGCGTGCCGGCGCCCGGAAGGCGGCCGTGGGACGACAGCTCTCGAATCCCTCGAGCGCGACCGTCACCGCAGTGCGCGCCTCGGCGCAAGACCTCAAGCAGAGCGACCTCAGCATCACGGTCACCTCGACGTGGCAGCCGGGCGCGGACGTGGCCGTGAAGGCCACCTACCCGTACTCGATCAGCCTGCTCGGCATGGTCGTGAAGAGCGGCCGCCTGTCGAGCACAACCACGGAGCGTGTGGAATGACCCCTCGTAGCGACCGCGGCCAAGCAACCATCCTGACTCTCGTCTTTCTCGTCGTCCTGCTCGGCATGGCGGCGCTGGTGCTCGACCTCGGATCGTGGTACCGCTCCGATCGCGCAACCCAGGCGGCGGCGGACGCTTCGGCGCTCGCCGGCGCGCAGGCCTTGCCCCAGAACCCCGGCGCGGCCAACACCCTGGCCCTCCAGTACGCGAGCAAGAACGGTGGAGGCAACTCGACCGTGACCGTCTCGAGCGGCGTTCTGACGAACGACACGATCAAGGTGCAGCTGACCCGCCCGGCAGAAGGCTTCTTCGCGAAGCTCTTCGGCGTCAACTCCGTGACGGTCGGCTCCAAGGCAACCGCGCGTGCAACCGTGATGTCGGTAG